>Ga0308175_100000865_pt1 | contig 20094 bp, 7 predicted proteins | sample PhyCR1_3_FD_203893 | JGI IMG/M metagenome (GOLD analysis project Ga0308175, IMG submission 203893) | Soil microbial communities from UC Gill Tract Community Farm, Albany, California, United States - DLSLS.C.R1 | ecosystem: Environmental > Terrestrial > Soil > Agricultural land | place: USA...
GCTCTACGAGCGCGATCGCGGGGCGATCCGGATCGACGGGGTCGACGTCCGCGACATCCCGCTCGCCGAGCTGATGAAGGGGCGCACCACCCTGGTGATCGCGCACCGGTTGTCGACGATCCGCAACGCCGATCTGATCGTCGTGATGGACAAGGGCCAGGTCATCGAGCAGGGCAAGCACGACGAGCTGATCGCGCGTGGCGGGTTCTACGCGGCACTCGAGCGCACGTTCCGCCGACAATCCAGCACCGAGTAACGGCGCGATCGAAGGCCACGCGGTCGCAGGGTGCGAGGGATTCGCAGCCACATACCACCCTGGTCACGAGCACTTAGCCGATCCGCCCGCGTGCCGCGCCGCCAGGCGTCCCCAACCTCGCCCACTTATACTTATTTTAACCTACACACCAGATATGCATCGTGAGTCGGATTTGGGTATGATTGCTGACAGATGTCTCATCGGTCAATCGACCTCGTTCGCCACGCGGTGAATGCGATGGCCGACGGTGCCATCGTCGCAGACACGCGCTCCGGCGAGGTCTTCGTCAATGCCGCCGCTCGCGAGATGCTAGGCATTCCACTCGATGCCCAAATCAACACTACGTATCTGAAAGACACCGTCGGGTTCTACCCGTTCGATCTCGCGACCGGGGTCAGCGATGGCCAGGCGATTCGCGAGGAGGTCCGGATCGGCGATCGTGCGCTGCACTCGGTCGTCACGCCGCTGCGCGAGGGTGGCGTGGCGCTCGGCGCGATCGTGATCCTGCGCGACCTCGGGGAGAACGGGGACATCACGCGCCGGCGCGCCGAGTTCGCCCAGGTGATGTCACACGAGCTGCGGACCCCGCTGACCTCGGTCGCCGGGGCCCTCGACATCGTGCTCTCGGGTTATGCCGGCCCGTTGTCGGATCGCCAGCTGCGCTACGTGGAGATGGCGCGCCAGGCGACGACGCGGATGAACCAGCTGGTCGATCAGCTGCTCGAGCTGGCGCGCGCCCAGGCCGGCTCGATCACCGTGGCCGCGACGCCGGTCCAGCTCGATCGGCTCGCCCGCGAGGTGATCGATCGCTACCGCGCCGCCGCGGCGACCAAGCACCTGACGATCGTGCTCGGCGCATCCGCCGAGGACATCTCGCTGCTCGGCGATCCCGAGCGGCTGTCGCAGGTGCTCGGGAACTTGCTCACCAACGCGATCCGGTTCGCGCCGACCGGCGGCGTGATCGACGTCCAGGTGTTCGGCCCGCCGCTGTCCCAGGACGCGGTCGGCGTCTCGGTCTACAACTCCGGCGAGCCGATCCCACCCGAGGATCGCGAGCGCGTGTTCGAGCCGTTCTCGGCGTCGAGCCGCCGGGTCGGCGGCACCGCGCTCGGGCTCTCGATCTCGCGCACGATCATCGAGGCGCACGGCGGCCGGATCTGGGTCGAGGCCGTGGCCACCGGCACGAAGTTCGTGTTCACGCTGCCGTCGTCGGCGACGCACGACAAGCCGCTCCAGATGACGCACGAGCAACAGCCGCGCCGCCGCGGCCTGGGCGAGGGCGCCTGCGCCCTGGTCGCCGACGATGATCCGCGCCGCGCGCTCCTGCTCAAGGGCCTCCTGATGGCGCTCACCGATCGCGTGCTGGTCGCCAACGACGTCGACACCGCGCTGGCGATCGGGCGCGCCGAGCACCCTGCCCTCGCGGTGGTCGCCGGCGCGATGGCCGACTCGCTCGCGCTGCTCGCGATCCTCGAGCACGATCCGGACACCCACAAGACCGCGGTGATGGTCGTGGGCGACGGTGAGCGGCGCGCCGACCTGATCGCGGCCGGCGCCGACGACCTGCTCGAGTTTCCGATCCAGCCCGCGATGTTCCGCGAGGCCTGCATGCGGCTGGTCGAGTCGGGCCGCCGCGAGGCGCCGCGCGTGCTGGTCGTCGACGACGACGCGTCGATCCGCCAGATCTGCCGCGAGGTCCTCGAGATCGGCGGCTACCAGGTCCGCGACGCCGGGTCCGCCAACGCCGCGCTCACCGAGGCGCGCCGGTTCCGCCCCGACATGATCCTGCTCGACGTGCTGATGCCCGTGATCGACGGCTATCGCTGCGCCGAGATGATCCGCAGCGATTCGGCGATCGGGATGGCGCCGATCATGTTCCTGTCGGCGCGGTCGGATACCGCCGACAAGGTCCGGGCGTTCCGCTCGGGCGCCGAGGACTACATGGTCAAGCCGTTCGACGCCGACGAGCTGCTCGCCCGCGTCGCCAAGGCCCTGCACCGCCAGGCCCGCGAGCTCGGGGCCTCGCCGACCACGCAGCTGCCCGGGGCCGATGCGATCCAGGCCGAGATCGAGCGCCGCCTCGCGATCGGCGATTCCAACGCGGTCGCGTGCTACCTCGACCTCGACAACCTGAAGGCGTTCAACGACTACTACGGCTACGCCAAGGCCAACGCGGTGATCCGCCAGACCGGAGACGTGATCCGCCACATCGTGAACCGGAGCGGCGGGCACGGCGACTTCATCGGCCACATCGCCGGCGATGACTTCGTGTTCGTCACCGGGGCGGAGCACGTCGACGACGTGTGCCGCGGCATCTGCGAACGCTTCGACCACCTGATCCGGCTGTACTATGACCCGTCCGATCGTACCCATGGCTACATCGAGACCAAGGATCGGTTCGGCGTGCAGCGCCGGTTCCCGATCATGAGCGTCTCGATCGCCGCGATCTCGATGGCGCGCGCCCGGTCGTACGCCTCGCTGGCCGAGCTCGCCGCCGTCGGCAAGCGGGCGGCCAAGGCCATCCCCGGCTCGACCTACGTGCGCGACGGCCAGACGATGCTCACGACCGCCACCGCCACGGGCTAGCCCGGCTCCCCTGGGAGGAGCTCACGGCGTGCTGGTCGGGTCGGCCGGATCGCTATGAGCATCTCGCTCGTCGCCGTCCCAGAAGCCATCGCCATCGCGATCGACGCCGATGCGCTCTCCCGAGCCGAGCGGCACACAGGTGTACGTCACGGGGCGACCGCCGTCGGTGGCCAGGAGCTGCAGCGCCGCGTCGGTGAGGGGAGGCTGCGCGCGGCGATCGCTCTTGAACAGGCCCGCTCCGATGTACAAGAAGCCGGCCTCGCTGTCTCCGCTCTCGGCCTTGGCGACCAGCTCGCAGTCACCCGCGTCCGCGCGCTGGCGGAGCAGCTCGACGCGAGCCACCACCGCCGCGGAGCTCCCGGCCGTGAGCGTGATCTGCTGGCCCACGATCGGCGCGAGGTTGGTTGGAAACGCCAGCACGAACGCCTCGATCTGCCGCCGCTGGACCTCTCCGGCGGGCCCCGTCAAGAGCCCGCCATTGCCGACGCCGGTGGCGGCCTCCGAGAAGCTGATTCCATGGTGGAAGCGGAACACCGTATCGACATCCCCGTCGTGGGTGAACCCGAAGCCCCGCACCTGATCTCCCTGAAAATCATTATCACCGGGCAAGAACCCAGGGTTTGCCGGATTCCCGAACATCCCGACCTTCTGATAGAGGTTGCGGAGCTGGGGGATCTTGAACAGCTGCGGGTTGAAGGCGAAGCTGGAGCGACCGTTCGTGCCGAAGAACCCAGGCGCCGCGGTGCCTGGGTTGCCGTTCAGGTCGATCGTGTGGCAGCTCTCGCACGTGAGGGTGGCACACGAATTGTCCAGGCACGCCGGGACGCCGCAGTTGGTGCCCAAGAACAGCTGATGCCCGACTTCCTGATCTGCCGTGAGCACGTTGTCGAGCGGTCGGTTCGGGTTCGGCGGATACGTGACCTGGAGGATGAAGTCGGTGAACGCGTCCATATCTGCCTGTGGGATGAACGTGTCGCGTCCCAGCAGATCGGTGAACCCGAGCTGGAACTTCTCGAACGCGGCATGCTCGTCGAACGTCCCGCTGTCCGGCTGGGCGGTCGGCGCGTCGTTGCCGCCGGTGCGGTCGCCGCGCCAGTGCATCGGCCCGTGGTTGGCCATTCCGCGCAGGCTTTGCACCACCATCGGGCCCTTCATCGGGTGGAAGATGGGGACCATCGGTTGGTTCGTGACCAGGTTGAACAGGGCGCTGGCGAATGGCCCGGGGTCGTTGCTCACCTGCCCGTCCGGGTTGCCGAGATCCCAGGCCAGGCTGTCGAAATCGCCGAACACGTGGCAGCTCGCGCACGACGAGTCGCCGTGACTCGACGAGAACGCCGCGTCATAGAGAAACCGGCGGCCGACCACCACGCTCGCCGGCTCCGGGTTGTGCATCGTCACGTGCGCCGTCTCCGCTCGCGTCGCCGTGTTGATGATCGAGATCGCGTCGTCGAACCGCGTCATCACGTAGAGCTGCCCGCGCTCTTCGTCGAGCACCAGGCCCGTGGGGCCACCGCCGCTCACCGAAATGTGGCTCGCCGCGCTCGGCACGAACGTGTCGTTCTCGAGCTCGGCCGTGGAGAACACCCCCACCTTGTCCGACCCCAGGGCCGCGACATAGAGCGTCGCCCCGTTGCCCGTCACCGCCATGCCCTGCGGTAACGCGAGGGACCTGGCGTTCTCGGCATTGGGGACCGGCGCACAGCAGGTAGCAAAGTTGATGTGCTTGTTCAGGTGCCTCGTGGCGACGCCGCCCCCGGGCGTGAGCACGGAGATCCGGCTCTCGTGCAGGTGCCCGCGCAAGCTGTGCCCGGCGAAGGTTCCGGGGCCCTCGAATCGATCGGCGTTGTTCGCGTCGGTATTGGCCACGTAGACCTTCCCGCTCACGGGATTGACCACCATCGTGTACAGGATGGTACCGACGCTCTGGAACAACCCGCCCGCTCCTGCGAGCTGGTGCGGCGGGTTGGACATGGCGTCGAGCACGAACACGTCCTTGTCGGGCAACGAAAGCTTCACGAACTGGTCGCGGGGGCGTCCGAGCGAGTCAACCCAGTGCGCGCCGTTCCACTTGACGATGGTCCCGGTCTCAGGTGCAGGGATTCCTTCGAAATTGGTGGTTGGTCCTGCGACGCCGTCCGGACCGAAGCCGTCGGGGAGCACCGCCTCGCTGACGATGGTGGTCTGGTTGCCCGTGTGGAAGCCGGCGGCGTAGACCCGGGTGCCGTCGGGCGTCACCGCGAGCGCCCGGGGTGTATCTGTGAACAGCGTCACGATGGTTAGCGGCGCGCCGCCGAGCGTATTGCCGAGCGCGTTCGCGTCGAAGACCCACACGTCCGCGCGCCCCACACCGGGGCTCGTGACCTGCGGATCGAACGGAATATTCTGGCCGCGATGCGCCGTCGTGATGAACGCTCGCCTCCCCCCCGGCCCGGCGAACACGATGTCGCGAGGCTCGTCTCCGACCAGGAGCGTGCGCTCGACGTGTCCCGCCGTGACATCCTCGTCGAGCTCGACGACACTGACGCTGTCCGACAGGTGGTTGACTACCCAGACTTCGCGATCCGTCCTGGCCGCAACGGCGACCGGCTCGAGGCCCACCGGGATGGAAGCGGTGTGGATGAGCTGATGCTTCTTGATCCGGAAGATCTCGAGGCGGTTATCGGGTGTGTTCACGGCGAACAGGTGCTGCTTGTCCGAAGACAGCGCAAGCGGACGCACCTGCCCACTCTCGAACAGCGTGAACTTGGACGGCGAAGTCGAGGCCTGTGCCGATAGGCGTTGTTGTGCACCCCCGGTGGAAGGAGCGACCGATTCGTCGGAGCGATTGTTATCGCCGGGCGGCGCACACGAGGGCGTTGCCGCCAGCGCGAACGCCACGAAGGCGATGAGCGACCCCCCCGAGCCGCGGTACGTGTGTCGCAAGTCCATTATTATCTCCCCTGTACGTTGTTGTACTCGCCGCCGCCACAACCGAAATGCAGGACTGCGAATTTTGTTCGAAGAACGAGAACCCCAGGTCAAGTTGGAATCATCTAACTCATTTGTCAAGTTCGATCAATCGTAGTTTATCGAAGCACCAGAATTATGATTTGCGGCAAGCTCCGAGTGGGAGCGCAACTACTTGATGCGTGCGTGTGGGTCAAGTGATGCGCGGGCACGGCAAGCGCCGGTCGTGGCGCGAGGACACGTCAGAGGTGTCCGTGGGATTACGGCGTGCATGACACGTGTAGCGACTACCGGACCCACACAATCACCACCTCGGCTCCAGGAACTTTCGAGCGTCGGTTCCTTCAGGCAGGGATTGCGGCGTAGCCGAGGTGCGAACCCGCGCCCCGGCGAGGCGCGTCCGCGTCATCCATCCGAGCCAAGCCACGCACGCGCCAGCGCGATGGTCCTGGAATTTTCGGGAACGTTGTCGAGGAAGCTCTTCCTGTAAGCTGGATCAGCGATCCGGCCGGCGATGGTGAACAGGTGTTCCCGCGCCGTGGCGATGGCGTGTCGCGCGGCGTCATGCGCGCCGGTCGCGTGGAGCGCCTCGGCGTGGACGAGGCGTACAAACGCTCCGCGGAACATACCGCACCCGCCCATGGTCGTGCAGCGCGAGACGGCCTGTTCGGCGACGGCGAGGGCCTCCTCGGCGCGGCCCTGGGCGAGGCGGAGCGCGGAGAGCGTCCCCAGGACACCTGTATGCTCGAGGGGCACCGTCATCTCGAGCGCCGCCGGGATCTCGCGCTCGGCCGCTTCGAGCTCCCCCATTCGACGGAGCACCTCCGCGAGCACCCAGCGGCCACGGCCCTCTTCGAGTGGAAAGTGGTGCGCGTGTCCGTACTCGCTCAACCGGGTTGCCAGGGCGCGCGCCTCGCCGAGCGCGCCGCGGTCGGCGAGTAACCAGGACAGGCCGAAGCGCCGCATGGAGCTCGCCAGGCCCAGCGATTCGTCGGCCGACGGGATCCCTCCGAGCGCCCGCGCTGCAGCCGCAAACGCCCCGAGGTACCAGAGGTTCAACCCTCGAAACAAGTGAATGTTCAGGAAGATAAGCTCACCGCCGATCACGTCGAAGATCGCCTGGATCGCATCGCTGTGTTGCAGGGCCTGCCACGGGTCATCATGCGCGTAGGAGCCCCTCATCCCGATGGTGAGGTTCCACCAGAAACTGGCGAGCGGATCCCGATCCCCCGTCGGTTCGATGACCGCGAAGAACCGCGCCTCCGCGGCGGTCCCCTCCGGGACTCTCCCGAGGCCATCGAGCACGCTGATCCCGGACAGGAAGGCGAGCGCCATCCTCCCCACGGCCTCGGGGGCAGGGTTGACCTCCCCGAGCAACGCGATCGTCGCCACGAGGTCTCCAATCCTGCCGGCCACCATCATGCCTTCGATATACACGTTGATCGCCTTCGCCCATGGGACGGAGCCTGGCGGAGCCGAGCGCATCAACTCCTCGGCGTCGGGCATCACGACGCTGCTCAGATGCAAGCCCTGGCCGGAGGCATCACAGCGCATGCCGAGCAGGGCGATCCGGAGCTCCTGCGGCGGTGAGCAGCCGAGGCCGAGGCCGGCGCGGGCCATGGTGGCGTGGAGGTCTAGGATGTGAAAGGCCTGCTCCGACGCGCGCAGGTAGTAGCTCGCCGCCTGCGCGCCTTCTCCCCCCTTCTCGAAGTGCCCGGCCATCGTCATGGGGTCCGCCTCGCCGTGCTGCTCGAGCCACTGGCCCGCAAGCCGGTGTCCGAGCCGCTTGTCCTCGTCGGTCAAGGTCGCATACGCCCCCTCGCGCAGCAGCGCGTGGCGGAACGTGAGCTCGCGCTCCCCGGCAAACCGGCTCCCCGGCTTCACCAGCAAGACCTCCTGCTCGACCAGGCTCGCGAGCCACTCGCCCACCATCGTCGCGCCCATGGCCCCGGTCAGCAGCACGACCACACCGCCCTCCCAGCACACCTCGCCGAACACGCTGGCGGCGCGCAGCACGCGGCGCGCCTCGACCGCGAGCCGTGCGAGCCGCGTCTCGACCATCGCCAGCACGGTCTCCGGCAGCGTCCGGTCCTTGCCCTCCGCCGCCGCGCGGATCAGCTCCTCGAGGTAGAACGCGTTGCCTTCGGCCTGGGTCACCAGCCCCGCGATCGTCTCGGGCTCCACGGCGTCACCGAGCACCTGCCGCACGAGCCGCTCGGCCGACTTGCGCCCCAGCTCCTTGAGCCGGATCTCCTGGACGTTCTGGCGCTCGGCCCACAGCCTGGGGAACACCTCGAACACCTCGGGCCGCGCCAGCGCGAGCACCATCCACGGCCGCTCCCCGCGATCCCGCAGCGCCGCGTCGATGAACCGCACCGTCCCGAAATCCCCCCAGTGCAGATCTTCGAGCACCAGCAGCACCGGGTGCACCGCCGTCTCGGCGTTCAGGAAGTCCAGCCAGGCCTTGCGCATCTGCTCGCTCATCAGCTGCGCGTCCTGCCGCGCCGCCCGCAGCGCCGCCCCGCCGTCGCCCTCGCCGGGAAACGGCGTGCCCACCAGCTCGCCCAGAAACTCCCTGACCCGCTTCTGATCACGCGCCGGCACGTGCTCGGCCACCCGGGCCCGGAGCTTGTCCCGGCGTTCCTCGAGCGGCTCCCCGCCCTGGATCCCCAGCGCCCCGCGCAACGCCTGGCCCAGCAGATCCAGCGTCGAGCCCGCCCGCAGCGAGTCGCCCCGCCCCACCCAGATCGCAACTTCTTCGCGGCGCTGCTGGAGCCGGCTGACGAACTCGGCGGCCAGGCGCGACTTGCCCATCCCCGCCGCTGCCGTCACCACCACGACCCGCGCCTCCGGCTCCTCGATGCAGGCCTCGACGATCCCGGCCAGCGCGCCCAGCTCCCAGTCCCGTCCGACGCACGACGTCGGCCGCCCCAGGAGCGTCCGGGCGCCCTGCATCAGCACGCGCTCGCCGCACAGCATCGGCCCCGCCTCGCGCTCGACGACATCGAACCGCGCGTCGAGCAGCCCGGCGATCATCTCGTCCAGCGCGATCTCCCCCGGCTCCCGCGCCGGCTGTGCAACCATCCGCGCCACCCGGTCGATCACGTCACTTTCGGGCAGCTGTTTCGTCGACTCGACCCGCCCCATCGCGATCGCCAGGGGCCGCCCCTGCGCGACCATGCACAGCGCGAGCGCGCAGCGCGCCGCCTGGGCCGCCTGATCCGTCGCCACCTGCCGATCGGCCTCGAGCACCACCAGCGCCGCCCCGTCGGCCAGCCGCTCCAGCCGGCCGCCGTACGGCTTGATCGCCTGCGGCAGCGCCTCCTCGACCCACGCGCCGGCCGCCGCGTCGTCCACCGCGGCGCGCCCTATCAGCACGACCGACAGGAGCCGGCGCTCGACGCCGGTGATCGCCGAGCGCGTCCGGATGCGCCCGCGCGGCGCCACGGCTGCGCTGTTCGCATGGGGCTCGAGCGCGACCAGCATCGCCGTCAGGCTGACCCCGTCGCTCGGCCTGTGCGCGGGCTCCTTCGCCAGCATCTGCGCGACCAGGGCGTCCAGATCTTCCGGCACCTCGGCCCACAGCGTGGTCATCCGCGGCACCTCGCCGAACAGGAGCTTGTCCAGGATGCTCGCGTCGTCATCGCCCTCGAACGGCGGGATCCCCGTCAGGCAGTGGAACAGCACGCAGCCCAGCGCGAACACATCCACGCGCGCGTCGATCGCCTCGCCGCTGCGCGCCTGCTCCGGCGCCATGTACCCCAGCGTCCCGATCATCGTCCCCGTCTGCGTCAGCTGGGTCCGGCCCTTGCGGTGTGCAACCCCGAAGTCGAGCACCTTGACCGCGTCGATGCGGCCCCCGGGCAGGAACAGGTTGCTCGGGTTGAGGTCCCGGTGCACGACCCCGCGCGCGTGCGCCGCCCCCAGCGCCTCGGCCACCCGCGTCGCCAGCCTGACGGCCTCACCCACCGTCAGTGGCTCGCGCTCGAGGCGGGCCCTGAGATCTTCGCCGTCGAGCCACTCCATCGCCAGGAAGCGCTCCCCGGACGGCATCACGCCGTGGGCCACGTAGCGGACGATGCTGGGATGCGACAGCTCCGCGAGCAGCTCGACCTCGCGTGTGAACCGCGCCGCGCGGTCGTCTCGGCCATCGGCCATGATCTTGATCGCCACCAGCTCGCCCGAGACGCGATCGCGGGCCCGGAAGACCTCGCCCATCCCGCCTGTGGTCATCTGCTGCTCGAGCTCGAACCGATCGCTGAGCAGGTCGCGCGCCACCATCGGTGGCTCCACCATCCCCTGCCCCGACGGGTGACAACAAGTCCCCGTCTCCTGATTTGCCCCCGAACCTGAGCCAGATGCACCAGACCTTCGCAGTGCCCGACATGCCTTGGAGGCTCGCGGCTCCTCGCCAGGATCTGCTCGGGCATCTCCTGGTCAAGTTTTCGTAAGCCACCCTCCGTATCAGCGTCGAGACTCAACCTCTACTGTAAAACTCTGATCTGTTTGTTTCCACAAGCAGGAGCGTCGCTGGTTCGAGCTCAAGGATCAGCAGCGCTCATGGCGTGCTGGTCGGGTCGGCCGGATCGGAGACAGCGCCCGCCGATCGCAGCGCGTGAGCATCACCGGGTGATCGTCGATCCTCGATGGTCCTGCGTGCGAGTCGTGCAACAACAACTTCACACCGCACAGCGAACACATCAGCATATGCAGCTCAACTCATCGATTTCACCGTCGCCAGCTCGACAAAGCCCATGTGTATAATCTTCATTCCGTGACAATGAGCGGCACTTCGACGATCAGCCCCGCGTCAGAAGTCTGAGCCAAGCCACGCGCGCGCGAGCGCGAGGGTCCTGCAGTTCTCAGGGACGTTCTCGAGAAAACTCTTCTTGTAATCCGGACCGGCAATCCGATCGGCGATGGTGAACAGGCGTCCCCGTGCCTCGGCGATGGCGTGGCGCGCCGCGTCGTGCGCGCCGGTCGCGTGGAGCGCCTCGGCGTGGGCGAGGCGGACGAACGCCCCGCGAAACATGCCGCACCCGCCCATGGCCGTGCAGCGGGAGATGGCGTCCTCGGCAACGGTGAGGGCCTCCTCGGCGCGGTCCTGGGCGAGGCGGAGCGCCGCGAGCGTCCCCAGGAGCCCTGGATGCTCGAGCGGCACGGTCATTCCGAGCGCAGGCTGGAGCTCGCGCTCGGCCGCTTCGAGGTCCCCGGCGCGGCGGAGCACCTCCGCGAGGACCCAGCGGCCTCGGCTCTCTTCCAGAGGATTGTGGTGCGCGTGGCCGTACTCGCTCAGCTGGGTGGCCAGCACGCGCGCCTCGTCGAGCGCACCGCGATCAGCATATGACCAGGACAGGTGGAAGCGCCGCAGCGAGCTCACCACACCGAGCGACTCGTCGGCCGCCGCGATGCCTTCCAGCGCTTGATCCGCAGCCGCGAACGCCCCGACGTAGCAGAGGTTCATCCCTCGAAATAACTGCATGTTCAGGAAGACCTGCTCGCCGCCCGTCACGTCGAAGATCGCCCGGATCGCATCGCTGTGTTGAAAGCCGCTCCATGGGTCTTCGTACGCGTAGGCAGCTCTCATGCCGAGGGCGACGTGCCACCAGAAGCGAGCGAGCAGCTCCCGATCCCCGGTCGAACGGATAACCGCGAACAGCCGTTCCTCCAGCGTGGTCCCCTCCGAGACTTTCCCGAGGGTATCAAGCACGCTGACGCCGGTGACATAGGCGAGCGACATCCTCCGCATCGCTTCGGGGACAGGGTCAACCTCCCGGAGCAGGGCGATCGCCGCCAGGAAATCGCCAATCCTGCCGGCCAGCAGCGTGCCTTGAAAATACGCGATCGCCCCCTGCGCCCAGGGGATAGCGCCGCGCGGCGCCGAGTGGATCAGCTCCTCAGCGTCGGTCAGCGTGGCGCTGATCAGGTGCAAGCCTTGGCCAGCGGCTTCGCAGCGGATGCCGAGCAGAGCGAGCCGGATCTCCGCCGGTGGCGTACAGGCGAGGCCAAGGGCGGCGCGGGCCATGGTGGCGTCCAGGTCGAGGATCTGAAAGGCCTGCTCGGCCGCGCGCAGGTAGTAGCTCGCCGCGCGCTCGCCATCGCCTCCCCGTTCGAAGTGCCCGGCCAGCACCATGGGATCTGCCTCGCCGTGCTGCTCGAGCCACGCGCCGGCGAGGCGGTGTCCGAGCCGCTTGTCCTCGTCGGTCAACGTCGCATAGGCACCTTCCCGGAGCAGCGCGTGGCGGAACTTGAGCTCGCGCTCCCCGGGCACCTGGCTCACCGGGCGCACCGTCAGCACCTCCTGCTCGATCAGGCTCGCGAGCCACTCGCCCACCATCGTCGCGCCCATGGCCCCACCCAGCAGCACGACCACGCCGCCCTCCCAGCACACCTCGCCGAACACGCTGGCGGCGCGCAGCACGCGGCGCGCCTCGCCCGCGAGTCGCCCGAGCCGCGTCTCCACCATCGCCAGCACGGTCTCCGGCAGCGCCTGATCCTTGCCCTCCGCCACCGCGCGGATCAGCTCTTCGAGGTAGAACACGTTGCCATCGGCCTGCCTGACCATGCGGTCCATGGTCTCGTGCCCGACGCTGTCGCCGAGCACCTGCCGTACCAGCCGCTCGCCCGCCTTGCGCCCCAGCTCCTTGAGCCGGATCTCCTGGACGTTCTGGCGCTCCGCCCACAGCTTGGGGAACACCTCGAATACCTCGGGCCGCGCCAGCGCGAGCACCATCCATGGCCGAGCGCTCCGATCGCGCAGCGCCATGTCGATGAACCGCACCGTGCCGAAATCCCCCCAGTGTAGATCTTCGAGCACGAGCACGACTGGATGTGCCGCCGTCTCGGCGTCGAGGAACTCCATCCACGCCTTGCGCATCTGCTCGCTCATCAGCTGCGCGTCCTGCCGCGCCGCCCGCAGCGCCGCCCCGCCATCGCCCTCGCCGGGAAACGGCGTGCCCACGAGCTCGCCCAGAAACTCCGCCACCCGCTTCCGATCGGCGGCCGGCACGTGCTCGGCCACGCGCGCCCGGAGCTTGTCCCGCCGCTCGGCCACCGGCTCCCCGCCCTGGATCCCCAGCGCCCCGCGCAACGCTTGTGCGAGCAGATCCAGCGTCGAGCCCGCCCGCAGCGAGTCGCCTCGCCCCACCCAGATCGCGACTTGTTCGCGGCGCTGCTGGACCCGGCTGACGAACTCGGCCGCGAGGCGCGACTTGCCCATCCCCGCCGCCGCCGTCACCACCACGGCCCGTGCCTCCGATTCATCGATGCAGGCCTCGAGGAGCCCGGCCAGCGCGCCCAGCTCCCAGTCCCGCCCCACGCACGACGTCGGCCGCCCGAGCAGCGTCCGGGCGCCCTGCATCAGCGCGCGCTCGCCGCACAGCATCAGGCCCGCCTCGCGCTCGACGACGTCGAACCGCGCGTCGAGCAGCCCGGCGATCATCTCGTCCAGCGCGATCGGCGGCAGCTCCCCCGTCCCCCGCGCCAGCTGCGCCACCGAGCGCGACGCCCGGCCCAGCAGGTCGCCTTCGGGCAGCGGCCTGGGCGACTCGGCCCGGACCATCGCGATCGCCATCGGCCGCCCCTGGGCCACCGTGCGCAGCGCGAGCGCACAGCGCGCGGCCTGGGCCGCCTGATCCGTCGCCACCTGCCGATCGGTCTCGAGCACCACCAGCGCCGCCCCGCCGGCCAGCTGCTCCAGCCGGCCGCTGTACGGCTTGATCGCGCGCCACAGCACCTCTGCCGCCACCCCGTCGGCCTGCGCGTCGCCGACCGCCGCGCTCCCCACGTGCACGACCGACAGGAACCGCCGCTCGCTGCCCGTGATCGCCGCGGGCTTCGTCACGTGGTCCCGCGGCCCCACCAGGGCGCTGCGCGCCTGGGGCCCGAGCACGGCCAGCGCCGCCGCCAGGTGGGTCCCGTTGTGCGGCCGGTGCGCGGGCTCCTTCTCCAGCATCTGCGCGACCAGGTCGTCCAGATCCTCTGGCACCGCGGGCCACAGCGTGCTCACCCGCGGTGCCTCGCCGAACAAGATCTTGGCCAGGATGCCGGCGGCGTCGTTGGCCTCGAACGCGAGCGTCCCCGTCAAGCACTGGAACAGCACGCAGCCCAGCGCGAACACATCCACGCGCGCGTCGATCACCTCGCCGCTGCGCGCCTGCTCCGGCGCCATGTACCCCAGCGTCCCGACCGTCGTCCCCGTCTGGGTCAGCGAGGTCCACCCCGGGCGATGCGCGATCCCGAAATCGAGCACCTTGACCGCGTCGATGCGCCCCCCGGGCAGGAACAGGTTGCTCGGCTTCAGGTCCCGGTGCACGACCCCGCGCGCGTGCGCCGCCCCCAGCGCCTCGGCCACCCGCGTCGCCAGCATGACGGCCTCGCCCACCGTCAGCGCCTCGCGCTCGAGGCGGGCCTTGAGATCTTCGCCGTCGAGCCACTCCATCGCCAGGAAGCGCCTCCGCGACGGCGTCTCGCCGTGGGCCACGTAGCGGACGATGCCGGGATGCGACAGCTCCGCCAGCAGCTCGACTTCCCGCGCGAACCGCGCCGTGCGGTGCTCGCGCCCCTCGGCCATGACCTTGACCGCCACCAGCTCGCCCGAGACCCGATCGCGCGCCCGAAACACCTCACCCATGCCGCCTGCCGCCACCCGCTGCTCGATCTCGAACCGATCGCCGAGCAGATCGCCGAGCTCCATGGGAGCTCACCTTCCTCCGGCTCGACGGTGACAACAAGCCCCGTCTTCCTAATTTAGTCTGTGGGTGATGGCCGTACTGCGCGTGCAGTGTCGCGTCGCACGTCGCGCCCCGCGTCGGCTCTTCCAGCAGCCCAGCCATTGTTACAAGGTGGTAACGGACACCGTTCATCTTTTGGTCGGATTTCGTAAGCCATCGCCCACACCGCGTTTGCGGCAAGCGATACTCGATCTCCACTGGAAAACTCTGTTCCTCTTGTTCCGCCACAGTCCAAGGGTTCCCGCCGCCCCGAGCGCCTCCGCGACCCGCGTCGCCAGCGTCACGGCCTCGCCGGTCGTGAGCGGCTCCCGCTCGAGGCGCGCCTCGAGATCCTCGCCGTCGAGCCACTCCATGGCCAGGAACAGCTTCCCCGACGCCGTCTCGCCGTGGGCCACGTAGCGGACGATGCCGGGATGCGGCAACTCCGCCAGCAACTCGTTTTCCCGCGCGAACCGCGCCGTGCGATGCTCGCGCCGCTCGGCCATGACCTTGACCGCCACCAGCTCGCCCGAGACGCGATCGCGGGCCCGGAAGACTTCTCCCATGCCGCCGGTGGCCGCCTGCTGCTCGACCTCGACCGATCGACCAGCAGATCACCGAGCTCCATGAGGAGCTCCGCCTTCCCCTGCCTCGACGGGTGACAACAAGCCTTCTCCTCCTCATTTACGTACGCCGCGGCAGGTAACCAGCGCCGCACTTCGCAGCGCACAAAATGCGTCTCGGCCCTGCCCTGCCCGTGATCAACGACGGCTTCGATCATCTTCTGGCATCTTGTGGCCGAGTTTTCGTAAGCCATCGCCTACACCGTGTTTGGTGACCAGCGATACTCGATCTCTACTGAAACACTCTGTTCTCCTTGCGCCGCTCGCATCGAGCCACGACAGCGCGTGCTGATCCATATCTTATGCCCTTGGTACGTTGTTGTATGCGCCACCGTGGAAGCGGCGAACAAGGCCACCTCCGGCTCGCCCTCACGTGAGGGCCAGACGGGGCTCACGATCGCCACCGGCGAGTCTCGCTCCCTGCGGTTCGCTTTGCGCCGCGAATTCTACTAACCTCGACGACATGAGCGTGGGGACAACGATCCGCCATCCGGATGGCCGCGTCGAGCTGCGCGCGCCCGAGGAGGTGCGCGGATCGAGGCTGTTCAACGAGGATCTTGCGCCGGTGCCGATCGCCAAGCGCACGTGGACCACGTGGGATTACTCCGCGCTGTGGATCTCGATGGCCCACTGCCTTCCGACGTACACGCTGGCCTCGAGCATGATCGGCAGGGGCATGAACTGGTGGCAGGCGCTGCTGACAATCCTGCTCGGCAACCTGATCGTGCTCGCGCCGATCCTGCTCAACTCGCACGCCGGCACGAAGTACGGCATCCCCTACCCGGTATTCGCGCGCGCCGCGTACGGCACGACCGGGGCGAACCTGCCAGCGCTGATGCGCGCGCTGGTCGCGTGCGGATGGTTTGGTATCGGTGCGTGGATCGGCGGTAAGGCGCTACAGGTCCTCTTCGTCGCGATCTACCCGGGCTGGCAGGACCTCGCCGGCACGATCCGCGGTTACCCCGGGACACAGTGGTTCTCGTTCCTCGTGTTCTGGGGGATCAACATCGCCGTCATCTATCGCGGCATGGAGCTGATCCGTCGGGTCGAGCGGTTCGCGGCGCCGTTCGTGCTCTTGCTGACGGTGATTCTCCTCGTGTGGGCGGTGAACAAGGCGGACGGACTGGGGCCCATCATGAGCCAGCGCGGTACATGGAAGGAATTCTTCCCGGTGTTCATCCCGGCGCTCACCGCGACGATCGGGTTCTGGTCGACCCTGGCGCTGAACATGCCGGACTTCACGCGCTACGGCCGCTCGCAGCGCGAGCAGGCGGTGGGGCAAGTGGTCGCGCTGCCCTCGACGATGACCGTGTTCGCGGCGATGGGCATCATCGTCACGTCGGCAACCGTGAGCATCTACGGTGCTCCGATCTGGGATCCGATCGAGCTCAGTGGCAAATTCGACAACCCGCTGATCGTCGGTATCGCCATGATCACGATCATGGTGGCGATGCTCGCCGTGAATATCGCCGCAAACGTGGTCTCGACCGCGAACGACTTCTCGAACCTGTTCCCGAACAAGATCAACTTCCCGCGCGGCGGCCTCATCGCTGGCGTGATCGGCCTCCTGATGATGCCGTGGAAGCTGTACGAGAACCCGCAGCGCTATATCTACGGCTGGCTCGTCGGCTATTCCGGCTCCGTCGGCTCGATCGCCGGCGTGCTGATCGTCGACTACTGGATCCTGCGCCGCACCGAACTCGACCTCCGCTCGCTCTACACGCCCGGCGGCGCATACCACTACACGAACGGCTGGAACATCCCGGCGGTCGTGGCGACGCTGGTGGGCGCCGGGGTCGCGCTGATGGGTGCGTTCTGGTCTCCGATGCGGCCGATCTACGATTGGTCGTGGTTTGTCGGGCTCGGGCTATCCGGCGGAATTTACTGGGCGATGATGCGATCGCTCATCCCGTCTCGTCGCTGAGCTTGCGGGACCGTAGCTCAAGGCGTGCTGGCGGGGTCAGCCGGATCACTATGCGCATCTTGCTCGTCGCCGTCCCAGAAGCCGTCACCATCGCGGTCGACGCCGATCCGCTCGCCCGAGCCCGGCGGCACGCAGGTGTAGGTCACCGGACGACCACCGTACGTGGCCGCGAGCTGCAGCGCCGCATCGGTGACAGGAGGCAGCGCACGCCGATCGGTCCTGAATTGGCCCGATCCGACATACAAGAAACCGGCCTCGACGCCTCCGCGCTCGGTCTTCGCGACCAGCTCGCACTCCCCCGCGTCGGCACGCTGGCGAAGCAACTCGACGCGCGCCACCACCGCCGGAGAGCTCGACGCCGTGAGCGTGATCTGCTGGCCCACGACGGGCGCGAGGTTAGTGGGGAACGCCAGCACGAACTGCTCGAGTTGCCGCCGCTGAACGTCGCCCGCAGGCCCATCCAGTAATCCGCCGTTGCCGGCCCCGGTGACGGCCTCCGAGAAGCTCGGTCCATGGTGGAACCGGAAAATCGTATCGAGGTTTCCGTCGTTGACAAACCCGAAGCCACGGATCTGATCGCCCTGGAAGCTGGTGTCAACTCCCGGGAACCCAAGGTCGGGCGGATGACCGAACATCCCGACCTTCTGATAGAGATTGCGAAGGTGAGGCACCTTGAACAGCTGGGTCTGGAAATCGAAGCTGGAGAATCCCGACGTGCCGAAGAACCCGGGCGCCGCCGTGCCCGGGTTGCCGTTCGGGTCGATCGTGTGGCAACCCGTACACGTCAGGATGGGGCAGTTTCCGTCCAGACACGCCGGAATACCGCAGTTGGTGCCGAGGAACAGCTGGCGCCCGACTTCCTGATCTGGTGTCAGCACGTTGTCGAGTGGTCGGTTCGGGTTCGGCGGATACGTGACCTGAAGGATGAAGTTGGTGAACGCGTCCATGTCCGCCTGCGGGATGAACGTATCGCGCCCGAGCAGATCGGTGAACCCAACATTGAACTTCTCGAACGCGGCATGCTCGTCGAAGGTCCCGCTGTCCGGCTGCGCGGACGGTGCGTCGTTGCCACCGGTGCGGTCGCCGCGCCAGTGCATCGGGCCGTGGTTGGCCATCCCGCGCAGGCTCTGCGTCACCATCGGACCCTTCATCGGGTGAAAGATGGGGTCGATCGGCTGGTTGGTGAGCAAGTTCAACAGCGCGCTGGCGAACGGCCCGGGATCGACGGTCACCTTCGCGTCCGGGTTGCCCAGGTTCCATGCCAGGCTGTCGAAATCACCGAACACGTGGCAGCTTGCACAGGCCGAGTCGCCGTGGCTCGACGAGAACGAGGCGTCATAGAGGAACCTCCGGCCGGCGACCACGCTCGCCGGCTCCGGGTTGTGCATCGTCACGTGCGCCGTCTCCACCCGCGTTGCCGTGTTGATGACCGAGATCGCGTCGTCGAACCGCGTCAGCGCATAGAGCTGTCCTCGCTGTTCGTCGAGGACCAGGCCGGTGGGGCCGCCGCCGCTCACGTGGATCTGACTCGCCGTGCTCGGCACGAACGTATCGTTCTCGAGCTGTGCCGTGGAGAACACGCCGACCTTGTCGGATCCCAGCGCCGCAACATACAGCGTCGCCCCGTTATCCGTCACGGCCATGCCCTGTGGTAACGCGAGCGACTTGGCATTCTCGGCGTTTGGAATTGCCGCACAGCAGCTATTGAAGTTGATGTGCTTGTTCAGGTGCCGCGGGGCGACGCCGCCCCCGGGCGTGAGCACGGTGATCTGGTTGTCGTGGAGGTGTCCCCGCAGGCTGTGTCCCGCAAAGACCCCAGGGCCCTCGAACTCATCAAGGTTGTTCGCGTCGGTGTTGGCAACATAGACTTTCCCGTTCACGGGATTGACGACCATCGTGTACAGGATCGTGCCGACGCCCTGGAAGAACCCACCCGGGCCTGACAGCTGGTGCGGCGGGTTGGCCATCGCGTCGAGCACGAACACGTCCTTGTCGGGTAACGAGAATCGCACGAAGTCGTCGTGCGGAAACCCGGCCGAGTCGACCCAATGGGCACCGTTGAACTTGACGACAGCCCCCACCTCCGGCGCGGGCTTCCCTTCGAAGTTGGTGGCAGGTCCGACGACGCCCCCAGGTCCGAACCCATCAGGGATCGATGATTCGTTGACGATGGTGGTGCGATTACCGGTGTGAAAGCCGGCGGCGTAGACCCGAGCGCCGTCGGGGGTCACCGCGAGCGCGCGTGGCGTGTCCGTGAACAGGCTCACGATGGTCAGCGGTGCACCGCCGAGCGACGTACCGAGCGCGTTCGCGTCGAACACCCAGACGTCGGCGCGCCCTACGCTCGGGGTCGTGAGCTGCGGATCGAACGGAACGTTCTGGCCGCGGTGCGCCGTCGTGATGAACGCTCGCCTCCGCCCCGGCCCGGCGAACACGATGTCGCGAGGCTCGTCGCCCACGAGGAGCGTCCGCTCGACGTGCCCGGCCGTGGCATCTTCGTCGAGCTCGATCACGCTCACGCTGTCCGACAGATGGTTGACCACCCAGACTTCGTGAGCGTTCCGCGCCGCCACGGCGACCGGCTCGAGGCCCACCGGGATCGACGCGGTGTGGATGAGCTGCCCCTTCTTGAGACGGAAGATCTCGAGGCGATTATCGGGCGTGTTCACGGCGAACAGGTGCTGCTTGTCGGGAGACAGCGCGAGCGGGCGCACCTGCCCGCTCTCGAACGCCGTGAACGAGGAAGCAGCCGACGTGGTCGACGAGCCAGGAGCTGGCGCAGCGGATGCTGCTCGTGCAGATACCCGAGGCCGGGGGTTGTCGCCGTCAGGCACCGCGGCCCTCTCGACATGACCATCCTCGGACGACGGTGCACAAGACAGCATTGCCGTGAGCGCGAGCCCCATCAAGGCAACAGGTGATCTCATCAAGCCGCAGCAAGAGTGTCGCCGGTCCATTATCATCTCCCTTGTACATTGTTGTACTCGCCGCCACAACAGGACTGCGGAACTGCGAATTTATCGTGTGACGAGATCCTTCAGGTAAATT
>Ga0308175_100000866_pt1 | contig 20093 bp, 19 predicted proteins | sample PhyCR1_3_FD_203893 | JGI IMG/M metagenome (GOLD analysis project Ga0308175, IMG submission 203893) | Soil microbial communities from UC Gill Tract Community Farm, Albany, California, United States - DLSLS.C.R1 | ecosystem: Environmental > Terrestrial > Soil > Agricultural land | place: USA...
GGTCGTCCCGCTCCCCGAGTCTTCCACTCGCGAATAGGACTCAGCGCCGCTCATAATGGCTTTCAGCGCCTCCTCTTCGAATCGATCTTTTGTTCCATTCGCCGGATTGAGCGGTTGTCCGCTCAGGAGCCGTGCGTTGAACAAGCCGGTCTTGGACAACTCCTCGCTCATTTCCCGAGTGGCGGTTGCCGGCAGCGGAATCGCCTGCGGATTGTCCAAATGGTCTTTGGAAACCTGCACCCCTTCGGCTCCCTTCATACCTTTGACTTTTGAGACATAATTTTTTGCAATATAGGAGCGAGTGACTTGAGTCTGCGCTTCGATGATCTTGCCCCGTCCCTCGAGCATATACATCATCTTGTTCTGCTCTTGCTGATAGACAAAATAGAGACCGATCGCCGTCACCACGATTGCGACGATGGCGACCAGTAGGACGAACTTCTGAGCGATGTGCATTTGATTGAGCCGATTCATCTGACCCCTCCTCCCTCCAGCGCCTTCCAGGCCGCCATATGAGCCATGGTTGTGTCTGTCCTTAGCATGCAATGCCCTTAGATCATGTTCATGATTTCACCTGCAATCTGGGACAGCGGTACTACTTTGTCCGCGCACCCGTTGTCGACCACTGCGCGAGGCATCCCATACACAGTACAACTGGCCTCGTTCTGCGCCACCGTGCGCCCTTTTCCTTTTTTTATGGCTCGCATGCCTTCCAAGCCATCCTGGCCCATACCGGTGAGAATCACTCCCACCGCACGCTCGGCATAGAGCTGAGCGACCGACTGCATCATCACATCTACAGAAGGGGCGTGCAGATGGCCCTCAGAATTGGGTTTCAATTCCACACTGATCCGCATGGCCTTTTTTCGCCCCAACCGTAATTGCAGGCCGCCTGGCGCCAGCAAGGCGACCCCGGGTGTCACGTCATCGGATTCATTCGCTTCGCGCACATCGATCTCGCACTGCGCGTTCATACGGTCGGCGAACGGCTTGGTGAAGCATTTCGGCATATGCTGCACGATGACAATGCCGGCCGGGAAATCCTTCGGAAACATGGGCAACAGCTCGGACAACGCTTGGGGCCCTCCGGTCGAACAACCGATCGCGACAATTTTGCTCCCACGTGTCGCGCTTGTTGACCGCGAACTCAGTCCCACGATCGGAGAGGCAAGGGCCGATCGAGACGTGACCGGGCGCCGAGGTCTGATCCGGCCTGCCATACCTGCCGCCGCAATGACCTTCGCGACGAGTTCATCATGGACACCCGCAATGTTCGTGACCACGCCATCTAACTGCTTTGGCACAAAATCCACCGCGCCTAATTCCAAGGCCTCCAGCGTCTCCTCCGCCCCTTTGGTCGTCAAGGAACTGACCATCAAAACCGGCAACGGATGTGTCTCCATAATTTTGCGCAAGGCATCAAGTCCGTTCATCACCGGCATTTCGATATCAAGCGTGACCACATCAGGTTTCCATGATGAAATCTTCTGCAGGGCCTCCTCGCCGTTACGCGCCGTCTCGACTTCACCAATACTGGAATCGCCGGCCAGCATCCCGCACAAGGCCTTGCGCATGAAGGACGAGTCGTCAACGACTAGGACCCGAATCGGAGTCGTATGCATTGGGCCTTCACCTCACGCTGAGAATCGGATGGTCATCATGTTGCGCAATGACCGGTGGCATTAACAGTGCCGGGCAATGACTTCCCCCAGCAATTTCGGATCAAACTTGGTCAAATAATCCGTCGCCCCGACTGCTTTGCCTTTTTCCTTATTGCACGTACCGGTGAGACTGGAATGTAGAATCACCGGGATATCCGTGAAACGTGGGTCCGATCGAATGTGCTTCGTCAAGGCAAACCCATCCATATCCGGCATTTCAATATCGCTCAATACGATTTGAATCTCATCGCGAACGGATTTGCCCGCCTGCATGGCTTTGTCCGCAATCTCCAGCAACCGCTCCCACGCTTCTTGTCCGGTCGTGGCTTGCACATAAGAGACACTGAGCCGCTCCAGCGTTTTTCGAATTTGTGTCCTTGCGACGGCCGAATCGTCGGCAAAGAGCACCCGCTTGTTCTTGACCTCGGGTCTCAGTTCCATTCCGGCGAACACTTCGTCATCCGATTTCGGTGACATTTCCGCCAGGATTTTTTCCACGTCGAGAATCAAGACCATCCGGCCGTCCTCCAGCATGGCGACGGCTGTCACGGCTCCTTTGGTATTGTTTCTCACAAGGGGCGGCGGAGATTTTATCTGCGTCCAGGAGAGCCGAAGGATTCGATCCACACCGGCCACATGGAACGCTTGCAGGCTGCCGTTGTATTCCGTGACGATGAGTTTGCCCTCGGACGTCTGGCCGGACTGCGCCGATGTCAGGCCCACGATAATCTTTGTCAGACCGATCACCGGGACGGTCGTGCCTCTGATATTGGCCATCCCTTCAACCCGTGGGTCCGCTTCAGGGAGACGCGTCAATACGGGGAACTTCATGACCTCTCGAACTTTGAAGACATTGATCCCGAAGACTTCACTGGTGCCCACATGAAACAACAGCAGTTCCATTTGATTGGTGCCGGCAAGGCCTGTACGGGCATCGACTTCTTTAATTAACGACGACATGCCTTCTTCCTCTCGATCTCTAGCCCAATGGGTTAAGACAGGGCGAGCGCCTGTCGACCGCCTCGGAGGCTTTGTACCAATTCCGGAATATCCAGGATCAAGACGACCTTCCCTTCGCCGGTAATCGTCGCGCCGGCGACTCCCTTGATGTCCGATAAATAATCGCCCATCGATTTAATCACGACTTCTTCCTGCGATCGAAGCCGGTCGACAATGACGCCGACATGTCGTTCCCCCATTCCCACCACCACGACGTAGAATTTATCGCAGGTGAGATCACGTGGGATTTCGAATTCCTCTGACAGTCTGAGCAGCGGCAAGACCCGCTCCCGTAATGTCAGCACCTCACGGCCATTGATCGTCTTGATGTCGTCTTTCGTAATCTTGACGGCTTCGATCACCGATCCAAGCGGAATGGCGAAAGTGGCCTGCTCGACTTCCACCAGGAGCGCTTGAATTATAGCGATGGTCAGCGGCAGCTTGATCGTAATGACGCTGCCCTTTCCAACTTGTGAATCGATCTCGACACTCCCATTGATCCGGCGAATGTTGGTCCTCACGACATCCATGCCGACACCGCGACCGGAGACATCGGTCACCTTATCGGCCGTACTGAACCCCGGTAGAAACACCATATTCAGCACATCCCGTGGATCCATGCTGGCCAGTTCAGCTTCACTCACAATGCCGCGCGACAGCGCTTTGGCTTTAATACGGTCGGTTTGCAAACCTTTGCCGTCGTCCTGAATGCGAATGACGATGCTGTTACCTTCTTGAGAGGCCGCGATACGAACAAGGCCCTCCAACGCCTTGCCCGACGCCTGACGCTCAGCCGGCAATTCAATGCCGTGATCGATCGCGTTGCGGACGATGTGCACGAGCGGATCGCCCACTTCATCTGCGACCGACTTATCGAGTTCGGTTTCTTCGCCATGCAGTTCCAACCGCACTTGTTTATTCAACTTCTGCGACAGATCGCGGACCATGCGAGGGAACTTAGCCAATACTTTTCGGATGGGCAGCATGCGGGTTTTCATGACCGCCAGTTGGAGGTCGGTGGTCACCAAATTTAATTGCGCCAGCGTTTCGGTCAGTCCTCGCACTAACGGTTCATTCTCATAGGACTGCTCCAGGCCGCCGCCTAGCTTCATGAGGCGATTGCGGCCCAGCACGAGTTCGCCCACCAGATTCATCACACTATCGAGCCGGCTGGTTTCAACGCGAATCGTTTGATCGTCTTCCCCGGCTTTGGCCGGCTTCGCCTGCTTCTGAAGAGCTGATTCAAGCGCGCGTTCAGTAATGACGCCGGACTGCACAAGAATTTCGCCTAACGGCAGTTTTCGATCTTGCTGTTCGAGGGCTTCCAACACCTGCTCTTTCGAAGCGGAACCTTCCTGAATCAGAATCTCCCCCAACCTCGATGGCGGCGGCGTATCGTGTGCCGGCACGGTATGAGCTGGAGGATTTGAAGTCACCACGGGCGGCGGCATAGCGGCTTCAGTCTGCACAGGTTCTTGTCCGGCCAAAATGTTATCCAGCTTTGCGGAGATGTCCGTGACCTCCACATGAACGTCCGTACCCGACTCTCGAATATCCGCCACCAGCAGCTTAACCACATCCACGGCTTCTAACACGACATTGATGACGGAGGGGGTCACGGCCATTTCCCCTTGCCGGAGTTTATTGAGAATGTTTTCCGCACGATGAGCGACATCCACGAGCCGGGTAAATCCGAGGAATCCTCCCGACCCTTTCATGCTATGCATGGCACGGAAAATTTCGTCCAGCATGGCGCGATTCGTCGGATCAGATTCAAGACTGATGAACCGTTGATCCAACAGCTCGATCATCTCTTCCGTTTCCACGAGAAATTCGCTGAGGATTTCTTTCAGCTCATCGTCCATACTGCCTCCCCATCGTCTCTAGTACTAGTTGAAGCCGAATTGCCCCAAGATATCGTCCACCAGATCTTGCTTCAGCGCGGTACTGCGCGAGGCCTCCAACTCCTTGAGCATTTGATCGGCTTTCCCGTTCGGGGTCTGTGCGCCGTTCTGCTTCGCGCCGAAGACCACCACCATTTGCAGCAATTTATGTTCAACATCGTCCAAGATCGTGATGATCTTTTTAATCCGTTGTGCGACCAGGTCTTGGAACGACAGCGCCGTCATAATATCCATGAGCCGCTTGTCATCGGCGGCCAACAAGGTTGCGATGGCTGCGAGTCGGTCGGCTGGCGTGCTATTCGGACTGCCCAGCGGAACCGTCGCTAATTCTTTCAACGACTGCGCGACCAGTCTGCGATTGTCTTGCAGTTCCTCCGTCAGTTCCATCACGCGGTGCGTCCCCTCTTCCGTCAACTTAGCAAGATCAGACAGATGCTCAGAGGCTTGGGGAAGTTGCGCCGTGGTTTCCTCGACCGGAGCCTCCACACACCGAAGCTGCCGCATCGTATTCTCGATATACCGAGTCAGCTCCCCTAATTCGCCGTACAGCTTCCGGTTGGAATCGTTCACATTGCCCTCCGCCGCTTGATTCAGTGCTGAGTCCTGCGTGCTGAGTCCTGAGTAAGAAACATGCCGGGATTCATCCCGAGTCCGCACTCAGCACTACTTAAATATCTTCGCCATCTTTTCCTGGAGAATCTCTGCCGTAAACGGTTTCACGACGTAATTGCTTACGCCGGCTTGAACGGCCTCGATGATGTTTTCCTTTTGCGCCTCCGCCGTCACCATGAGCACAGGGATAGCCTTCAACGCCTCGTCGGCCCGAATTGCTTTCAGTAATTGGATGCCGCTCATCACCGGCATGTTCCAATCCGAGACGACAAATCCGAATTTGTCGGCGCGCAGCTTGATCAAGGCCTCCTGTCCATTTTCCGCCTCATCCACGTTGGCGAAGCCCAACTGCTTGAGGAGATTCTTCACGATCCGGCGCATCGTCGACATGTCATCCACGACCATGATTTTCATGCTGGGATCCGCGGGCATCTCAGTAACCTCCTTGATAAAACATCCTTTGACTAAATCTTCTGATATACCACCGTTCGATTGGCATGCAGGGGTTTCAGCGCGTCCGTGATGCCGTACAGCGATTCTGAAAAGCCGATGACTAAATACCCTTCGGGGCGGAGGCAGTCGGCGAGGTTATTGACGATTTTTTGCTTCGCCTTATCGTCGAAATAGATCAGGCAATTCCGGCAAAAGATCACGTCCATTCCCCTGATGATCTTCAACCGCCCCCCGTCATACAGATTCATATGGGCAAACTTGACGAGTCGCTTCACTTTGTCGGAGAGCACATATTGCTTCGCCTCACGCTGGAAATATCTGTCGGCCAGCACTGGGGGAACATTGCGTACGGCATACGATCCATAGACAGCCATACGCGCGGCCGACAGGGCTGTCTCGCTGATGTCGCTGCCAAGGATCTCGATACCCCAGTTAGCAAGGGCTGGATGTTCCAGCATCATGATCGCGAGAGTGTAGGGCTCATCGCCGCTCGAACAGGCGGCGCTCCACACCCGCATACGGGCTGTCGAGGCATTGGCCTTGACCACCGAGGGAATAATCGTGCTCGTGAATTCTTGCAACTGCGGCAGGTCACGAAAAAAAAACGTTTCATTGGTCGTCACGAGGTTATAGACCGCATTCAGTTCTTGATCTCGCCAGGCGTCATACTTCAACAATTGGAAATAGTCCTCGTACGAGGCACACCTTCTTTCTTTCAGCCTTGCTTGCAGTCGGCTTTCCAGCACGTATTTTTTGTTGTCCGGAAAGAAAATACCCGTACGCTCATAAATGAGGTTACGAAGATCTGTAAAGGTCGATGGACTGAGCTGCATCGATAGTTCCTTCGGTCTGTGACGTCGAACCGACTTTACGCAGGCAATGGCATCGTCGTCGGATACGACTTATTGACCGTTCGATCGTGTCTCCATCCAGTGCTGGAGGTCCGAGCGGAGAAATCGCCAGTGCTTGCCGATCTTGGACGCTGGAATTTGTCCCAGCCTGGCAAGCTTGTAGACCGTCGATTTCGGGACCCGTAAAAAATGCGCTACTTCCGCTACGGTGAGAATGTGACCATTCAATCCGCCATCGCCGTCCGCTGGTGTATTCATTGATGCCAACAAAGCATTGTTCATATCGAATGCCGTATCGGACCTATTTTGGAAAAACTTAAATCTCCACCGTCTTCTTGGTGTCCAGCCGTCCAGTTCATTATTCGGAGATCACAGAGGCGGCACGGCATGAAATCTGCTTTATCCCAGATGCCGGCAATGCCGATCGCGCGATATCAGTGCATCAATCATGGATCACTCACGATGGCGACTATTATTTCCGTAGCATCCGGCAAAGGCGGAGTCGGCAAAAGTATCGTGGCCGGCAATCTCGGCCTGGTGCTGGCGAGAATGGGGAAGCGAGTGGTGCTCGTCGACCTCGATGTCGGCGGAGCCGATTTGCATATCATGTTCGGGCTTCTGCATCCCCCCACCACCCTGAGTGACTTCTTGACCCGCCGTGTGGAGTCGCTTGAAACCGTCGCCTATCCCATCTCCACACAGTCTGGCCTTCGCTTGATACCGGGAACCGGAGACACACTGGCCACGGCCAATATGCCGTATGCCAAAAAGAAACGGTTGATTCGGCACCTGCAGCGCATGGAGGCGGATGTCCTGATAGTCGATGTCGGCGCCGGCACCGGTTACCATGCACTGGACTTCTTTTTATTGGCCGATCTGCATGTGGTCGTCGCCACGCCGGACCCGACATCGGTCCTCGACCTCTACCGCTTCATCAAGCTCGCGGCTATCCGGCGGGTGCTGTCGCACTTCCTCAGCAACAATCCGATCAACGCGCCGTTAGCCGAAGGGGATTTCGCAAGCGTAGAAGAGATTTTCCTAGCATCGGGCAAGACCGACGAGGCCGCGCAAGCGATTGCCAGGCAGGCCTTGGAGGCCTTCCGCCCCCTGCTTGTCCTCAATCGCACCAGTACCCGTTCGAAGGTGAATACGCTGCAGCTTCAAAAGCTCTTACGGCAGTATGTCGGCGGTGAGTTGACCTTGTTAGGCGAGATTCCAGACGATCGAGCCGTCGAACATTCCGTGCGCACCTACCTTCCTGTCGTCGAAGCGGCGCCGGAGTCTCCTGCCGCACGGGCTTTCCTTGGCATCGCCCAACAATTGGTCTCGCATCTCTTGACGGAAAAGAACCGAGGCGCGGCGTGACCGGCAGCGGATGGATGAGAAGGATGCATGAAAGCAGGTCATGGCAGGAATATTCGCGGGATAGCGGCGGCCGGATTATCGTGAGCCGGCCGATCGATGATTAATCCGGGTTAGTCGGCGGTATCCTGCATCGCATGGCGTGCCCTCAGCCGTTCCGCTTGCGTGTGAAGAATATGACGAATCAAGCATTCGTGGTCGTCTTGAGTAATCTGCATAAATCGAGTGGCCGTATACCAGCCGTCCGTTCCACTTTCACTCTCCATTGCAATGACACGCGTAATTTCGACCCTTGCCTGGATCGGTGAAAAGGGGGGCAGAATAACTCGAAGATCCAGCTGATCTTGTTCCTGAAATCGCCGAGGAGTGGTAAAGCTGATGCCGCCGCCGCTAATGTTGACATCGGTGCGCTTCGGCAAGGCGATCCCTTCCTTGCTCATGCGGACCAGCCGTTGCAGAATAGATTCCAACACCCAATCGATTTTCTTCAGCCATGGCACGAGCACGGAGTCTGCCCCGTGAGGATGCGCGGCCAGTAAGTCCTCTGTTGGTTTGGTGATAAAGGTGATAATCAATTCTTCCGCAGCACGCTCTCCGGGTAAGAAAACGGGGCAGGTCAGCTCACCGACTAGTTGATACTCCAAGAACAAACAGTCGTCGATGCGAAGCCATTCTCTTCGGTCATCAACCACAACGGTTCTCTTCGGCTCCTGCATACAGCTCTCGCTCCTCGGATTACGGGGCATATGCGGGCGCGGTACGTCTCGGTGGTACCGTTTCCTCCTGGATTTCCACACGATTTCGGCCGCGCGCTTTTGCCTGGTATAGGGCACGATCCGCGGCGCCGATTAAGTCTTCTTTTGTCCCCACTAAAGGCGGGGCGAACCCGGCCACGCCGAAACTGAGCGTCAGGCGAATAGGCACGCGCTGGACCAGGAATACATGCCGCTCGATTCGTTCTCGAATACGATTGGCTAGGACTCTCCCCGACGCGACATCGGTCCGGGGAAGGATCATCGCGAATTCTTCTCCGCCGTATCGAGCGACTCGATCGACTTCACGCAACGACTGTCCGAGCACGGTAGCCACTTCTTTCAAGAGCGCATCCCCGACAGGATGCCCAAAGCGATCGTTGACGAGTTTGAAATTGTCCACATCCCCAAGCAAAAGGCAGACTGGAGAGCGATACCGCTCTGCCGACTTGACTTCCTGGCTAAGAAACTGATCAAACGCGCGCCGGTTATACAGATCGGTCAACCCATCTTTCATTGCCATCTGCTCGAGCGTGCGATGTGCCTCGGCATTTGTCAGTGAGAGCGCTAAAGAAGTCCCTACCATCGTCATCAATTCCCGATCGGCCGGTCCAAACGGTTGTCCCTGTACCCGCTCAAGGCGAAACCCTCCGATCTCTTCGTTCTTGGACAGGAGCGGAACTTCAATTGTGTCGAGAATTGAAACGGCAGAACGTATCCGGTTTCGACGTAACTTCTCGTCGCTGTTCAACCGTACCGATCCCGGACTCATCTTGTCAGGGAGATACACCCAGATATGCTTTGGTTCTCGCCACTTCATCGTGAGCACGTCATAGGGCAGGATTGCCGCTACGCGCTCAGCCACCACGCGGACAATCTCGTCCGCCTCATGAGTGCTCGACATGGCCTGCCCGAGTTGATTCAGGAAGACAAGACTGTGGTTCAATCGCTTCAAGCTATCCCGCTCGCGTGCCAACTCTTCATTCGCGATGCTCAATTGTCCGGAGAGTCCCTGCACCTTGCGAAACGAGTGACGAATGTCCAACCCTTGTCGAAGCGATTCTTCCAGGCGTCCCGCTCGAACAGGCGTCGGCAAATAATCGAAGGCTCCATTTCGCAAACACTCGGAAACGGCCTCAGCTCCCAGCTCGGGCCCGATAAAAATGACGCACATATCGCTTTCGCGATTCTGAAGTTGCTCGAGAAGGCGCATCGCCTCGATTGCAGATTTCTCAAGTGTCCAGATCAGAGCTTCGACAGGCGGTTGGCAATCGAGGCTCTCCAGGACCTCTCTATGCGTGCTGACCGGCTTGGCGGCATAACCCGCTTCGCTCAATCGTCGCCCCAACACAGTTTGCATCTGTGGCTCAGCAGTCTTCATCAATACCGTCCGTTGGACTGCGCTTGTATGCGTCACGCGGCATATCCTTTCGTCTCGCCGTGGCGGATTGCAATCGATATAGCAGGAAAGCAAACGCTATGCCAAATAGGGGTCTACGTAAGTTGGTGTTATGATAGGCCTTGGAAGGGCGCGTCACCGTGGCTAGGCAATTTTAGCCATGTGCCGGCTCGCTCTACCGAGCGGAGAGATGGATGAAGCGTTAGGTGCGTTCGGAAGTTTTGCCCGGTTCAGAATCGAGGTCCACCGTCACGTCTCTCTGCCGATGCTCATCATGTGCCTCATCAGAGATGGACACGTGATCCTCTACCTCGGCATTCGTGCTGGAGGTCGAAGGCTTCAGGGATTCGTTCAGAGGCAATGCTCGCTGATACGTCCGGACAAGATTATGGAGATGGGTAAATTCAATGGACATGGGATGTTCCGTGGCATGATCTCCCGTTACAAACGATAACTGATCCGTCTAGAGCCGTCCGGGGAGACATCGGATTGGGACTCTGAATCAAATCGTTCGATCAACCGCCGCTTCGACGCTACCTCAACAAGAAGATGTTGAGCCGTCATCATAGCCATGCGCAGATGGTCATATACTCGACGATCCAGAAGATGCAGCCGTCGGCCAAGCGAGAGAGAAACATTATTCGAACGAAAGAGTTGAGCCCGTTCCTGATAACACAGGTCGACTCTTCCCCATCGGCCTTCTTCGGCAGCCTCTATAGCCTGCTGTGTCACCTTCTCAGCCGTCTCTTCCCATGAGGGAGACATAAATCTCACCCTGCCACAGCGGCGTCGGTCATGGCGCTCTGCTGCGCAATGGCGTGCCAGCCTTCCCGAAGCGTACTTAAACATCGTATCGGCCCGTCGAGATGGTCGACATTATGACGTAGATTCGCCTGAGTCATTTCATCCAACATGTAACTGTACAATCGGCGAAGCGACGAGGCGATGTCCTTCCCCTTCTCCATATCCAGCACATCGGAGAGCTCGCTGACTATGGCGATCGCGCGACCAAGAAAACGCGCTTTATCCGTGTAATTGTTCTGTAGTATACCTTCACGCGCCAATTGCAAGGCCTGCAAGGCTCCATCATAAAGTAGGACAATGATCTGTATGTCAGAAGCTGTCAGGACTTGCGTTCGGCGGTATTGGTTAATTCCATCGTGCATGGGGCGTCCTTCGTTACGTTAAGATTTTCAATAGTGCCGCTGTCTCTGATGATTTACGGCAGTCCAATCGCTAGTGAGTTCTTTTTGCATCTGGAAATTGAAGCCATCAGTCGATATGTAGAACATTTGACACCATCATTCTTATGTATTCTTCTCTTTATGCCGTACTCGATGATGAGCTTGATGAGGTGTTCGATGACGATGGTGGCGCGAATTGAGCCAACGTGGTCTGCATTTGACGAAGTAGTCCGTCCAGTTGCGCATATTGTAATTGAAGCTGCTCCTGGTACTGACTGAGTGCGTCTCGTTTTTGAGTGATGCTCTTCCCTAAGGCGCTAATGTTTGTCGTCAGTTCATTCTCATGCAGTGCGAGTGCCCCGTTATCCACCGCATCCAATGCATCGACAGCATCGGAAATACGTTTTCCCACGCCTGTTGAAGAAGACTGTCCAATAAACAAGTTTTTAATGCCTGTGTAATTCGTATTGAGCGCGGCATCCAGCTTGCTGTCGTCGATCGTGATGGTGCCGTCCCGTTGTGTTTGGAATCCGAGCTGAGCCACTGCAGTCAATCCTGTAAGGCCTCCGACATCATCGGTTAATGCCTGACGCAGCCGGCTTTGAATGGTTTTCGGAGTGCCTTCCGCAAAGAACGTACCGCCAAGCTGCTTCTGAGAATCGTACGTGTTCCGAGCGTCGATGAATGTCACGATGGTGTTGTATGCGGACACGAGAGCCTTAATGTTGCTTTTAATCGATGCAGTATCGATACCGACCGCGACATTATCCGTACTGCCGGCAGGAGTCTTTGACTTCAGTGATAAGGTGACTCCGGCAATCGCATCGGTAATCGTGTTCGTGCTGCGCTGAATCGTAACGGGGTTCCCTGTGGGATCCCCAAGAACGATTATGGCGTCCTGCGCCGCTTGAAGCGTATCGGTTCCCCCGGTGCCCGATGTATTAAGAAAATCCAGGCTTGTGCCATCGGCATTGATCGTGATGGCATTCGCCGTGCCGCTCATCGTACTGTTCAGAACCAGTCGATATGCCGGAACCGTATCGGTTCCCGTATTCAAAACCGAAGCCGTCACGCCCGCACCTAAATCATTAATTGCCGTCTTTAAATCATCGAGGCTCGCGCCTGAGGCGAGCGTCACGTTCTGTTGGGTACCTGAACCGACGGTAAAGCTGAAGTTCGCCGAGGGCCCTGAAACGATACTCGCGGTCGTACTGGCCATCGACGTGGTGGCCTTGTTGATGATCTGTTGGGCAGCAGCCAATTGAGTCACGTTGATCGTATAGTTACCAGATGTCGCACCAGTCGCCGCACTCGCGCTCAGCACATTCGCATCGCTCGACGAGGCCGTGAAACGATCGAAGCTGGTGGAAAGATTGAGAGCTCCTGCGCTCGTTTGCAGTGCGAGAAGGTCCGACCCTAATGTCTGGTAGTCGGTCAACTTACTCTGGAGCGTCTGCTGATTGGTGGAGAGCTGGTCAATGGGGACCTGCTTCGCCGCCACTAATTGGGTAATGACCTGTTGGAAATCAAATCCGTTGCCTAATCCGCCAAAGCTGATATCTGCCATTTTATGTCCGTTTCGTTAGAAAAAGCCCTTGCATGGCATCTAAGCGCTTCGCGATTTCGACTATTTCCTGTGAGGGAATTTGCCGGATGACCTCACCGGACTGATTGTTTATGACCTTGACGATAATTCGATGAATGTCGGAATCGACTTCGATTCTCAAACTCGAATCCACTTGCCCAATGGATCCTTGAATCTTGGATGCCGCCTGTTCGATGGCCTTCCGATCCACGTTCGCTGGTTTACCATGTGTCACATCACCACTCTGTTGCGGAGCCGCCTGGGCTTCAGTGCTGTGCGCCGCATCTCCTCTGGCGTGCGCGGCCGGAATCGCATCCCGTTTGATCACATCATCAATATTCATGGCCGCCTCCATGACCGTTCACTTCAGCCGACCCTCCCCTGCAGGAGAGGGTCGGTGAAGCCCGTGTTACCTAAGTAACTGTAGTGCCTGTTGCGGCAGCGCATTGGCTTGAGCCAAAATCGCGATACCGGACTGCACCAGAATCTGGTTCTTCGTGAATTGAGACGTTTCATAGGCCACGTCCGCATCACGGATCCGAGATTCGGCAGCTGAGAAGTTCTGACTCGTCACCTGAAGACTGGCAATCGTCGCTTCCAGGCGATTTTGATACGACCCATAATTCGCGCGAGCGGTTGCGACAGCGCTGATCGCACTATCGATATTCCCCAACGCGCTTTGGGCATTGGCCGCCGTCGACACGTTGACGGACGCGAGGCCAATCGACGTAAGATCCAGTGCGGACAAGTTCACGTTCAGCGTATTATTCGCTCCACTCTTAAAACCGACTTGAAGCGAGAAGCTGAGGGCCGATCCGCTTAACAATGACGTTCCATTAAACTCGGTGACAGAAGAAATCCGGTCGATTTCTGAGCGCAACTGAACAAACTCTTGGTCGACATACGACCGCTCGGTCGTGCCTACCGTGCCGTTGGCCGACTGTGAGGCCAGCTCTCGCAACCGTGACAAGAGGTTGCCGATGGTCTGCGCCGAGCCGTCGGCAATCTGCGTCAGACTGATACCGTCGTTGGAATTCCGGCTGGCCTGATTAATGCTCGCGATGTGTGCGCGCAATGTTTCGGACACCGCCAGACCGGCGGCATCGTCGGCAGCTCTGGTAATACGAAGACCGGACGACAATCGTTCGACCGATCCCTGCAGCGCATTGGTGCTGTTGGCTAAATTATTCTGAGCTGCAAGCGACGCGATGTTGGTATTAACTACAAGCGACATGACATCCTCCGTGAACCTGAATAACTATCTTATGTGCTCCTCAGCATCCATGCCAAAGAGTGTAGCGAGTCGGCGTCTTTTCCTTTCACCCCCTTTTCGACCCCGAATCACTGTGACGGCCTCTTTATCGGCAAGTCGCGGTACGGACTTAAGTGGAAAGTTAGGCAGCGTAAGGAGTTAGAGAGACACTGCCCAACCGTATACAACGGAGAACAAGTGGTGCTGTCCAGCTATCCAGGAAGGCGAGTCAGGACTTCGTATTCAAGTACATCCGTCACTCCGACCCAATCCCTCGTATCCCTGGCCTTCAGCAAGCGGGCGACCCAACTTACCAGCGGATGCGTCTCACCGGGCGCAGATTGAGCAAGCTTGCCTTCCAAGCATTCGAGGTAGTCGGCCAGCCTTCCCAACCATGCATCGAAGAACGCGTCGGGCATGTGTCCGGAACGGAACTGATCCACGAGAGACGCGCCATCGGATTTAAGGACGGCCGCATACCGATTCAAGGTCTCATCGGCGCCTTTTAACACTTGATCCATCGATTGAGTCATCACCTGAACGCATCCAATCTCCGATCCGACTTGCGCGAGCACGGTCTGGGTCAGATCGCGGTCCGTGAGTCGCCGGTTGCCTACTTGCAAAGAGGTGACGATACGTCCCCTGGCATGGGCCTTGTCGCTGACCTGCGCAAGGATTTCCATGAGTGGAATCCAATCACTGACTATCCATTGTTCATCATCAAGCGTGACGTGCATGATCGTCTCCTGGTTAAGGCATGAGAAGCGGAATTCTCTTCATAATCGGACGAGCCGTGCCCTGAGCGAAAAGGCCTTGGCTCGTGTCCAGGCGATCCATGACCGCTCGAAGACGTTGCGCCCAAGTCCGATAAGCCTGAGCTTGCTCTTGTGCCATTGCAGACAACTCCATGGCATCCCCATTGCGTAGTTCACGTAACAGGGCAACCGTGATCGGGCCAAACGCCGATGACGGCATTGCCGTCTCTAAAACCTGCCGACGAAGAAGCGCTAGTTCCGCTTGAGTGGACTGGAGTCTCTCCACGGGTATCGGGTGCCGTTTGCTTAGACGAGCCACTTCAGCCGTTCTTTTCAGAAGATGGCTGGCCACCGGTCTCAATTTTTGAAAAAGGTGTTGCTGGTCCATGTGGTCCGGTGCAGGCCCCTCTATGCTCATTTGGCTGCGGCCGTCTGTAAAGGTCTCATACCAATAGGTGCGCCAGAAGGTGCCATACCACTTCGATACCGTATCAAGGTGTCCCGCACGTAAGCGATAACACACCAGTCCATCCTCATCGATGGCAGATTCATAGAGACGGATACCAGTCACGGCATTAGGAAAGCTCCCACGATTCAACACATGGAGACAGAGTTCGGCGATCTGTTGAGGAACGAGACGATCCTTACAAGCATGGTGCGGACAGACCTGATCGAATCCACAAGGGGCACATCCAAGGTCCGGCTGCACCACCCAATGTCCCCGCCCGTACGGACCCGTTTCATTGAAATCGACGTGTCCCACGGATAGATCGATGACGGGTGTCCCTACACCGACCGCCACATGCATGGGCCCCGTATCATTGGTCAGCAACAATCGGCACTGTGACAGCACGGCGGCCAGCTTCGGTAGATCCGTCTTTCCCACTGCATCAATGAGCGCCGCGCTTCCCTCTGCATTGCGATATGTCGCGATTGCTTCACGGACCGCCTCGGATTCACCCGGTGTGCCAATCAACACAAACGTTACGGGAGTGAGCCGACTGATCGCGGCCATTGTGCGGCCGAACGATTCAGGTCTCCAGGCTTTTATCGCCTCGCTCGCTCCGATCTGGACGGCAATGACAGTTGTGTGGTCCTTGCCGGTGTGAAGGAACTGCTGGGCCCACTCGGTCGCGGCTTTTGTGATCGAAAGCTGCAACGATGCATGCGGACCTTGACCACTCCCGCCGAGCGCATAGATATCCACGAGGTTAAATCGATTGAACCGACGATGCTCGTGCATATCCACAAAATAGTTAAACCAAGGATTGTGAAGAACCGGCGCGCCATCAGGCGTCGTCGTTACGCCTCGAATGTCCGAGGCGCCGATATACGCCGTCAAGAGTCCACTTCGCCGATTGAACGTTAAATTAATCACGCGATCATAGTGTGTGTCGACAAGTGGCTTGGCCCATGAGGACACCTCCCGATAGAGTGTGACCACATCCTTTCCCATGGCTCGACTTTCATTGATGAGCTCTTGAAAATCGTAGGCCAGGACATGGCGGACTCCGGGCAGCAAGGCGGCCATGGCGACGAAGGCCTTATCGACGACGAGATCGATCTGTACGCCGGGCCATTCATGCATGAGGCGACCCAATAAGGGAATGGTCTGAACGAGATCTCCCATCCGTGTAATGTTGATGATGAGTACCTGCCGCGTCATAAGAGGTCTCGAGTCTCCATGCGGTGTTCGTCAAGCATCAGGATCAGCAGATCTTCACGACTGAGCATAGCGGATACACCGCGCTTCCGAATACGGAGCGCGACGTCCTTGAGTTCGACGCGCTCTTGCGGAGCAAATTGAGCGAGGACGGGAATCAATTCAGGCTCCGCATCGCTTCGCTCCATGAGCGCGCTCGCCTGCCGTTCCCCCTGCAAGATGGCACCCACGCGATCCGGTTGGCTGACCCCGATCTGCGTCAAGAGCTGTCGCATGCGATGATCATAGGTATGTTCGGCCAATACTCGCTGCCGAGCTGCATCGGCCATTTGTCTTCGCCCCAGCTCATCGGAGAGCCATTGACGTACAAGGGGCGCCAGATCGTCGGGCCGACCAAACGTAAGGATCTGTTCCTCTGTGAAGACATCCGGCAAGAGCGTACGATCATCGACAATTTGGAAGGCCCCGCAGGCGGCCAGTTCAAAGGTCCGCGGATTGATACAATCGCCATCCGGATCCAATCCCTCGCCGGTCCATGAATGAAGATTGATATTGATCTTCGTCCCATTGAATACTTTCACACAGGTATCCGTATCGATTCGCGCTCCACCCAGTTGCAAGGCTCCCGCCAGTGACGTTACGCCATCCCATTCATTCCCCCACAACTTGAAGGCCCATTCATTTGTGAGAAGACGAGGAAGCAGGCCGCGTCGATTAGCATAGCCGGCTCCTACAAACGAGACATCGGCGCCGAACGTAGTCTGGTCTTCAGGAGTCAAGGGCAACGGGCAATGGATAGCGGGGGCCGCCGCCATCGGTAAATAACTCACTTGCTTGGCTCCGGCATAACGGAGCGCATCCTCGCACGGCTTCTTTTGAATCACGAACCAATGATCATATCCGGCCGCCACCTGTTGCCAGTAGGTCAGATGTCGATAATTTTCGACAAACCACATCGCGGTCACGAAGTTCTTCTTGCGCATATGTTCCAGCAGCGGCAAGGTCATCGGCGCTTGTGCCAAGGCGAGCACCACATCAGGCGGATCTTCCGCGACACGCGCGAGTGTAAGTTGTCCTAACAAATCAGCGAGCCGACTTTGGAGGGTCGCTCGATGCCGCGGGTCTTTGAGCCGGGTCATCGCGTCATAGCTGGCTTGATGGAGACTATGGTCGATCCAAGTCACACGATGGCCTAGTTGTTCAAGCGCGGCGGCGGCATATTTTGCGATAGGCAGGGATCCACCGTAAATTGGCCCTACGACCGCCACATGGACCTGTCCTCCCACCCGAGCCGATACGTGTTGCCGGATCAACCGTTCGAGATCGGCATGCGCAGACGCGTGAAGGGCAGCCGCGGGGGCATAAACTAGGAACCGCAATGGTGCGTTCATGGCGGCGAGCGATGACGCCACGCGCTCGATAGAACTCCATAGCCATTCCACATGGTTTATCCAACTATCCAATACTCGCACCATGCACACATCGTGGAGCTCGTTCAGGTCGGGCACAATCACGCCGATGGTGGTGTCGCACGGCACACGGGCTCGTAACGCTTCGATGTGATACAGCAACCCGACACCGAGGACGATAAGCACTTCGCCTGGCCGACAAACAGCCGCCTGTGCCGTGGCCCATGCCTCTGCCTCGCGCCGGGGATCATACGCACTATGGAGCGCCCGGCCGGCTACCGTCGCCGTCGGCTGTCCGTTTCGAGCGGCGATGATGTTGAACGCGCCGCCTCGCGACTCTCGCAGGGCTGTTGCAAGCACTGGATCCCTCGCCACTATCACCGCCAGATTCTTCTCAAACATACTCATGCGATAGCGCCTTCAATGACAGGGGACGATGCAGACGACGCCACACGTCTTCACGTGGCTCGCCGGGATCCTCAAGTACGCCTTCTGCCATCTGGTACACGCCCCAGCGATCGAGATAACTTCGCCAGAGGGTCCATCCGTCACACTGTCCAGCCCGTTCATCGACAATCAACCGCACACTCTCGGCGATCGGCCACCGCTCAATCTGGTCCACTCTCGCACCTTCCCGCCCCTCGGCGCTCGCCTCTCGCCTTGACGTAGGCTTGGCTTGCCACGTCCAATGTCCTTCACCATAAGGGCCCGTCTCATGCACACCTGCCTGGGCAAAATAAAATCCCATCGCGCGTGCCCCGACTGCAGTGCCGAGATGCAAGGGGCCGGTATCGCTTCCTATTACCCATTGACAATGGCTGAGGAGCGCCGCGGTTTGAACCAATGTCGTACGTCCGGTCGCATCCCAGAGACGGCCTAGGGAGAGGGAAGACATTCCATCCTGAATCCCGTAGGCACGCTCGCGTTCCCCCTCGCTGCCGATCAGGACGACTCCGCCGCCTCGGCTGGCGCTGAGAAACATACGAATCCATTCGCGCCAGATCGCCAGCGGTACGCACCGTGCGGCATCGCCGGCGCCGACGACGACAGCGACCCAAGGCCCTTCTGTTGTTCCAATCGACGATAAATCTTCGGGCAGGTTCGTCGGTGGAAGTTGGAGACGTGGCGCCGTCCCCGGCGGCATGACTCCGCACAGTCCGCAAAAGACATCGGCGAGATGCACTCTATTCCGGTCACGATTGCGCACCACGCCGCGCAGATATCCCGCCCAGGGTGGAAGGTCTTTGGTCAATGGACCGTGATCTCCGGGGCCTAGGACATGCCGGCTCACGAGCGCTGCAACGAGCATAGAGCGGCTATGCTGATTGAGATTAAACGCCGCGTTATACAACGTTGGAATGAGCATTTTTAGATAGGTCTCAATTTCAGTAAATGTCTCTTCGCGAGCAGACCCCCACCGATCGGCCCACAGGCGCCAGCGCTCGACTTCCCATGCAAGCACTCGCTCAATGCCGGCGATACATGAGCCGATCGAAGCCAATGGAGCGGGACAGAGAAGATCCAGGACAGCCATTTTGGCCTGCGCATTCAGAGATGCGATGGCAGGAAGCGATTGCACGAGATCCCCGAGGCGTGCCAATTGAACGACAAGCCCACGGCGTACGATCTCATCCGGCATGAGGCGTCACACAGGCGTCGTGCGCATCGAGCGCTTTGGCGAGATCCTGCAATCCGTCATAAGCCGGATCGAGCAACCGCACGGCATCATATTGAGCACGTGCCACGTCATGACGACCAAGGCGCAGCGATACCCCCCCCAATGCGAACTGCATCGAGAGATCGCCGGGATTGCGCTGGACAAAACGCCGGAGCAGATCGAACAGTGCCGCCCAACGCTGAAGGACGGTGCCCGTGCGGAGCAACCAATGCATGGCTTCGGAATCATCGGGATGCAGACTGAGCACCTCGGTAAATTGGGTCCATGCATGATCGGACATCCCTTGCCCCAGCGCAGCCATGCCCCCTCCCATCCGCGCCCTGCGGGCATTACCACCATACCGCAAGGCCGCTTCGAATGCCGTTTTCGCGTCCGCATAGGCTTTTTGTTGCATGTGGAGAATGCCGCGCAGGAGCCAGCCTTCGCCGTGCTCAGGCTTATGGGTCAGCAAGACATCGAGGTGCCCTTGGGCATTGTTCAATTGCCCATGTTCCAACGCCAACCGCGCGAGTGCCGATCTCGCATCGGGCGCTTCTTCTAAAACCAGGGCCCGTTTCCACAGGGACTCTGCCTC
>Ga0308175_100000867_pt1 | contig 20088 bp, 15 predicted proteins | sample PhyCR1_3_FD_203893 | JGI IMG/M metagenome (GOLD analysis project Ga0308175, IMG submission 203893) | Soil microbial communities from UC Gill Tract Community Farm, Albany, California, United States - DLSLS.C.R1 | ecosystem: Environmental > Terrestrial > Soil > Agricultural land | place: USA...
GCATCGTGGCGATCCTCGGCACGAACGCGGTGTTGCGCGGCCTGACCACCTTCACCGACGTCTCGGTCTTCGCGCTCAACCTCACCACGGCCCTCGGCCTCGGCCTCGCCATCGACTACGCCCTCTTCATCGTCCGCCGCTACCGGGAGGAACTGTCCGCCGGGGCCGACCCCTTGACGGCGGTCGGCACGACACTGCGCACGGCCGGCAGGACGGTGCTGTTCTCCGCCCTCACCGTCGCGGTCTCCCTGGCCGCCATGATGCTCTTCCCGCAGTACTTCCTGCGGTCCTTCGCCTACGCCGGCATCGCCGTGGTCCTGCTGGCCGCCACTTCCGCCCTGATCCTGCTCCCGGCGGCCCTGATCCTGCTCGGCCACCGGGTCAACTCCCTCGACCTGCGGCGCCTGTTCCGCCGCGGCCGGGAGACCACCGGCTCCGGCACCGAGGCGACGGGCAACACAGGGTGGACGCGCGCCGCCACGCTGGTGATGCGCCGCGCCCCGCTCTTCGCGCTCGGCACCAGCGCCCTGCTCGTCGTCCTCGGACTGCCCTTCCTCAACGTGAAGTTCGGCACCGCCGACGACCGCCAACTGCCCTCGGGCGCCGAGTCCCACGTGGTGCAGCAGCACCTCCGCGACGGCTTCCCGGGCACCCCCGGCGGCGGCCTCGAGGTCCTCACCGAGGGCGGGGCCACCAAAGCCCAGTACGCCGCCTACAGGCAGCGGGTCGCCGCCCTGCCCGAGGTCGCCCGCGTCGACGGCCCCCTGATCAAGGGCGATACGGGCTACTTCACCGTCCAGCCGAAGGGTGAGGCCGTCGACACCGCGGCCCAGCGCCTCGTCGGCGACCTGCGCTCGCTGAAGGCCCCCTTCGACACCAAGGTGACCGGCACGGCCGCCGTCCTGGTCGACTCCAAGCACGCGATAGGCGAACGCCTGCCCTGGGCGGGAGCGTTCATCGCGGTCGTCACCCTGCTGCTGGTCTTCCTGCTCACCGGGAGCGTGCTGATACCCCTGCAGGCCGTGGTGCTCAACGCGCTCAGCCTGACGGCGATGTTCGGCGCGGTGGTCTGGGTCTTCCAGGACGGCCACCTGTCCGGCGCGCTCGGCTTCACCAGCCCAGGCTCCATCGAGACCACCCTGCCCGTCCTGATGTTCTGCGTGGCCTTCGGGCTCTCCATGGACTACGGCGTGTTCCTGCTCTCCCGCATCAAGGAGGAGTACGACCGCAGCGGGGACCACAACGAGGCGGTCCGCCACGGGCTGCAGCGCACCGGCGGGCTGATCACCGCGGCGGCGGTCATCCTCGCCGTGGTGATGGTCGCCATCGGCACCTCCCGGGTGACCAACACCAAGATGCTGGGCCTCGGCATCGCGCTCGCGGTCCTGATGGACGCGATGGTCGTCCGCAGCCTCCTGGTCCCGGCGATCATGCGGCTCACCGGCCGCGCCACCTGGTGGGCCCCCGCCCCGCTGCGCCGCTTCCACCGGCGGTTCGGGCTCAGCGAGGGTGAGGCATCCGCGCCCGCGCCGGAGAAGGAGACGGCGGGGGTGTGATCCGACGGCCGGGTGTGGGGCGGCGTGACCGCGTGCGAAGGTGGGCCGCATGAGAGCGGTGGTGTTCGAGAAGTACGGGGAGCCGGCCGAGGTGCGGGAGGTGCCGGACCCGGAGCCGGCCGAGCACGGGGTCGTGGTGCGGGTCGAGGCGACGGGGCTGTGCCGCAGCGACTGGCACGGCTGGATGGGCCACGACCCGGACATCACCCTGCCGCACGTCCCCGGGCACGAACTCGCCGGCGTCGTCGAGGCGGTGGGCGCCCGGGTGACCGGCCGGCGGCCCGGCGACCGGGTCACCGTCCCGTTCGTCTGCGCCTGCGGAAGTTGCCCGTCCTGCGCGGCCGGCGACCAGCAGGTGTGCGAGCGCCAGACCCAGCCCGGCTTCCACCACTGGGGGTCCTTCGCCCAGTACGTGGCTCTCGACCACGCCGATGTGAACCTGGTCGCGATCCCGGACTCGATGGGGTACGGCACCGCCGCCGCCCTCGGCTGCCGCTTCGCCACCGCCTTCCGCGCGGTGGTGCGGCAGGGCCGGTTGGCGGCGGGGGAGTGGGTCGCGGTGCACGGCTGCGGCGGGGTCGGGCTGTCGGCGGTGATGATCGCGGCCGCCGCGGGGGCCCGGGTGGTCGCGGTGGACGTCTCGCCCCGTGCGCTCGAACTGGCCCGGACGTTCGGCGCGGCCGGGACGGTGGACGCCGCCGCCGTACCGGACACGGCGGCGGCCGTGCGGGAGCTGACCGGCGGCGGCGCCCATCTCTCCCTGGACGCCCTCGGCTCACCCGCCACCTGCGCCGCTTCCGTCGGCTCTCTGCGCCGCCGTGGCCGGCACGTCCAGGTGGGCCTGCTGCCCTCGGCCGACGGCACCACCCCGGTCCCGCTGGCCCGAGCCATCGCCCTGGAACTCGAGATCCTCGGCAGCCACGGCATGGCCGCCCACGCCTATCCCGGGATGCTGGAGCTGGTCGGCTCCGGGGCGCTGCGCCCCGATCTGCTGGTGACGCGGACGATCCCGCTGGACGAGGCCCCGGCCGCCCTCGCCGCCATGGGGACGGCACCGGGGGCGGGCGTGACCGTCATCGAGCCGTGGCGTTGAGCGCGGCCCACTCACGGTCCAGGATCGCCATGATCACCTCGTCGGCCCACTCGCCGCCGCGCACCTGCACCTCCCGCCGTACCCCCTCGACCACGAAGCCGGCCTTCTCGTAGACGCGCAGGGCCCGGTGGTTGAAGGCCCAGGCGGCCAGCTCGATGCGGTGCAGACCGAGCGACTCGAAGCCGTGAGCGACGATCAGCCGGGTCGCCTCGGTGCCGATACCGCGGCCGCGGCCCCGGGGACCGATGAGGGTGCGGAAGGTGCAGCTGCGGGCGGCCGCGTCGTACTCGTACAGCACGACCTCGCCCAGGACCTCACCGGTCTCCGGATCGGTGACGGCCAGGTCGAGGCGGTCGGGGGCGGTGGCCCGGGAGCCGTACCAGGTACGCAGCCGCTCCGGGGTCAGTTCGGTGGACGGCTCGAAGGTGAAGCGGACGACCTCGGGGTCGGCGACGATCGCCCCCATGACATCGGCGTCGGCCGCGGTGAACGGCCGCAGAACGGTCCTGCGGCCGGTCAGAACGGGTTTGACGGAGAAACTCATGGGGCGACTGTGCCCCACGCGGCGGGTGGGGCACAGGTGATTTTCCGGCGCTCAGTCCGCTCTTCGGCTCCGGTTGCCCGGCCGGGAGGCGACCCAGGCGCGGACGGTGTCGGCGTACCAGTAGGGCTTGCCGGCCTCCACCTGGTCCGGCGGCGGCAGCAGGCCGTGCTTGCGGTAGGACCGCACGGTGTCCGGCTGCACCCTGATGTGCGCCGCGATCTCCTTGTAGGACCAGAGCCTTCGGTCGGTCATGCGTCGTACCTCCCCGCGCGCGCCGCGGCGCGGCCGGGGGACGGCCGTCGGGGGAGCCGGGCGGTGCGCTGGTGATCACCAAGCCTGTGCCCGGTGAACGACACCGAGGGGCGGCGGGCAAGCGGCTGTTGGCCGGGTGTGACCGAGAACCCGCGTAGGTGCGACATCTGTGACAGGAAGGGGGAGTTTGTGACACGGCCGCAGCAAAGTGGCGCGTGATGGCGCCGGTTCGGGCGACGAGGGGCGCGAGGAGGGACGAGGCGACGACCGCGACGGGATGGCGCTCAGGCTCCGCAGGACCTCAGGAACGCCCGGGTGCGGCGGGCGATCGGCAGCGGCTTGTCCGGGTCGCACGGGTACATGTCCTGCTCGACGATCGCGAACAGGTCGGTGTCCAGCCGCCCGGCGGCCTCCAGTACCGGACCCAGTGCGGGCACCCCGGACGGCGGTTCGCACATCACGCCCTGGGCGACCGCGGGACCGAACGGAGTGCCCTCGGCCCGCACGCCGGCGAGGATCTCCGGGTCCACCTGCTTGAGATGCAGATAGCCGATCCGCTCGCCGTAGGCCTCGATCAGCTTGACGCTGTCGCCGCCGCAGTACGCGTAGTGCCCGGTGTCCAGGCACAGCGACACCAGACCCGGGTCGGTGCCGTCGAGGAACCGGGTGACGTTCTCCTCGGTGTCGATGTGCGTGTCGGCGTGCGGGTGGACCACGACCGTGAGGCCGTACCGCTCCCGCACCTCGCGCCCCAGCCGTTCGGTCAGCGAGGTCAGGTCGCGCCACTGCCCGGCGGTCAGCGTGTCGGGCTCCAGCACCTCGCCCGTCCGGTCGTCCCGCCAGAAGGACGGGATGACGACCAGGTGGCGGGCGCCCATGGCCTGGGTCAGGGCGGCGATGCCGGAGACGTGTTCCCAGGTCTTCTCCCAGACGGCGGCGCCGTGGTGCAGGCCGGTGAAGACCGTGCCGGCCGACACCTTCAGGCCCCGGCGGCCGGTCTCCTCGGCGAGCACCGCGGGATCGGTCGGCAGATAGCCGTAGGGGCCCAGCTCGATCCACTCGTAGCCCGAGCCGGCGACCTCGTCGAGGAACCGCTGCCAGGGCACCTGCCGCGGGTCGTCCGGGAACCACACACCCCAGGAGTCGGGCGCCGAACCGATCCGGATGCGGGAAAGTGAGGAGGGCGACAAGGACGTCATGGCCGCCAGCCTGCGGGCGCCCGGAAAGCGGTGTCAAGCTGTCGTCCGAATGTCCGGACAAAAGATTGACAGGGTTCGTCTGACAGGACTAGAAAGCCCGGGAAGAGATACGCGGGGTGAACCGGACAGCGCGGAAGGGAAGCCGATGGCGTACGACCTGATCACCATGGGGCGGATCGGAGTGGATCTCTACCCGCTGCAGACCGGCGTCCCACTCGCCCAGGTGTCGGCCTTCGGCAAGTTCCTCGGCGGATCGGCGACCAACGTCGCGGTCGCCGCCGCCCGGCTCGGCCGCCGGACGGCCGTGATCACCCGCACCGGCGACGACCCGTTCGGCACCTATCTGCACGAGGCCCTGCGCGGCTTCGGCGTCGACGACCGCTGGGTCACCCCGGTCCCCGGACTGCCCACGCCCGTCACGTTCTGCGAGGTCTTCCCGCCGGACGACTTCCCCCTCTACTTCTACCGCCGGCCCAAGGCGCCCGACCTGGAGATCGACGTCGGCGACCTGGACCTGGACGCCATCGCCGCCGCCCGGATCTTCTGGGTCACCGGCACCGGCCTGAGCGAGGAGCCGAGCCGTACGGCGACCCTCACGGCCCTCGCCCACCGGGCCCGGTCCGGTACGACGGTCTTCGACCTCGACTGGCGCCCCGTTCTCTGGAACAGCACGGCCTGGACCGACCCCGACGAGGCCCGGCCCTTCTACGCCGAGGCGCTGCGGCACACCACGGTCGCCGTCGGCAACCTGGACGAGGTGGAGATCGCGACCGGCGTCCGCGAACCCCATGCGGCGGCCCGCGCCCTGCTGGCCGCCGGGGCCGAGATCGCCGTGGTCAAACAGGGGCCCAAGGGCGTCCTCGCCGTCGACCGGACCGGCGAGTGCGCCGAGGTCCCGCCCCTCCCGGTCACCGTCCTCAACGGACTCGGCGCCGGGGACGCCTTCGGCGGCTCCCTCTGCCACGGCCTGCTGGCGGGCTGGGACCTGGAGACGACCATGCGGTACGCCAACGCGGCCGGCGCCATCGTCGCCTCCCGCCTGGAGTGCTCCTCCGCGATGCCGACCCCCGGCGAGGTGGCCGCCGCGCTCGAGGCCGGAGCGGTCCTGTGAGGGCCGGCCGCGTGGCGGGGACGCACACCGAGGGCGGGTCGGGGACCCGGCTGCCGCCCGTCGACGTCTCCGAACTGGTCCGCGTCCGCACCCACCACCCCGAAGCCGTCGCCGAGGCCGCCGCCCGCCGCGTCCGGCGCCCGCTGCTGGGTACGAGCGACCGCCTGATGATCGTCGCCGCCGACCATCCGGCCCGTGGCGTGCTCGGCGTGGGCGACCGCCCTCTCGCCATGGCCAACCGCGCCGGCCTGCTCCGGCGCCTGTGCCTCGCGCTGTCCAGGCCCGGCGTCGACGGCGTCCTCGCGACCGCCGACATACTGGACGACCTGCTGCTGCTCGGCGCCCTCGACCACAAGGTCGTCCTCGGCTCGATGAACCGCGGCGGACTGCAGGGCGCCGGCTTCGAACTGGACGACCGCTTCACCGGTCACCGCCCCGAGGACATCCAGCGTCTCGACTTCGACGCCGGCAAGTTGCTGCTGCGCATCGACTACGCCGACCCCGGCTCCCTCACCACCCTGGAGTCCGCCGCCCGCGTCATCGACGACATGGCCGCCCGCCGGCTGCCGGTCTTCGTGGAGCCGTTCATCACCAGCCGCACCCCCGAGGGGCGGCTGGTCAACGACCTGTCCGCCGACGCCGTCACCAGGTCCATCGCCATCGCCTCCGGACTCGGCGGCTCCTCGGCCTACACCTGGCTGAAGGTGCCGGTCACCGAGAACCCCGACGACATGGCCCGGGTCATGGAGACCTCGACCCTGCCGGCCGTACTCCTCGGCGGTGACGTCGGCGACTCCCCCGGGGAGCAGGTCGCCGCCTACGAGAAGTGGCGCGGCGCCCTCCGACTGCCCACTGTGCGCGGCCTGGTGGTGGGCCGTTCGCTGCTGTACCCGGCGGACGGCGATGTGGCCGCCGCCGTGGACACCGCCACCGGACTGCTGGGAGGGGCCGCATGACCAGCACCCACCTGCACCTGCCCCGGGGGGCCACCGCGAACGGCGGGTACACCGTCGACATCGGCCCCGGGCGCGCCGGATGGGAGTACAGCGGCCTGCGTGTCGTGGAGCTGACACCCGGCGGCAGCCATACGTTCACCACCGGGGGCAGTGAATGGATCGTGCTTCCGTTGCAAGGCGGATGTACGGTGCGAATCGAGGAAGACGAGTTCCAACTCCTGGGGCGGGAAAGCGTGTTCACCGGGGTCTCCGACTTCGTGTACGCGCCCCGCGACGCCCGGGTCCAGATCGCCTCCGGCGCGGGAGGCCGCTTCGCCCTGGCAGGAGCGAAGTGCGAGCGACGACTCCCCGCCCGCTACGGCCCCGCGCCGGAGGTCCCCGTCGAACACCGCGGCAGCGGCACCTGCGCCCGCCAGGTGCGCAACTTCGCGGCGGCCGACACCTTTGACTGCGACCGGCTGATCGCCGTGGAGGTCGTCACCCCCGGCGGCAACTGGTCCTCCTACCCGTCGCACAAGCACGACGAGCACCGGCCGGGCGAGGAGTCGCGGCTGGAGGAGATCTACTACTTCGAGATCGACGGCCCGAACGGTTTCGGCTACCAGCGCGTGTTCCCCTCGCGAGAGGGCGGCTCCGACGTCCTCGCCGAGGTCCGCTCCGGCGACGCCGTCCTCGTCCCCGACGGATGGCACGGCCCGTCGATCGCCCAGCCCGGCCACGACATGTACTACCTCAACGTCATGGCGGGACCCGGCGAGACGCGGGAGTGGCGGATCCGCTTCCACCCCGACCAAGCAGAGAGCACAGGGGGGTACCGATGACCATCCGGCTGACCGTCGCCCAGGCACTCGTCCGCTTCCTCGCCGCCCAGCACACCGAACGCGACGGCGAGCGGCGGCGGCTGATCGGCGCCACCTGGGGCATCTTCGGGCACGGCAACGTCGCCGGGCTCGGCCAGGCGCTGGTCGAGTACGCCGAGGTCATGCCGTACCACCAGGGCCGCAACGAGCAGGCCATGGTGCACGCGGCGGTCGGCTACGCCCGCCAGTCCAACCGTCTGTCCACCCACGCCGTCACGACCTCCATCGGCCCCGGCGCCACCAATCTGGTCACCGGCGCCGCCCTCGCCACCGTCAACCACCTCCCGGTCCTGCTCCTCCCCGGCGATGTCTTCGCCGCCCGCCCCGCCGACCCGGTCCTGCAGCAGCTCGAGGTGCCGTACGCGGGCGACGTCTCGGTCAACGACACCCTGCGCCCGGTGTCGCGTTACTTCGACCGGATCACCCGGCCCGAGCAGCTGATCCCGGGCGCGCTGCAGGCCATGCGGGTCCTCACCGACCCGGTGGAGACCGGCGCGGTCACCCTCGCCCTGCCGCAGGACGTGCAGGCCGAGGCGTACGACTGGCCCGAGGAGTTCTTCGCCGAGCGCGTGTGGGTGGTACGGCGTCCCGGCGCGGACCCGACCGAGCTGGCCGAGGCGGTCCGGGCCGTCCGCCGGGCGCGCAGGCCGCTCGTCGTCGCGGGCGGCGGCGTCCACCACAGCCGCGCCGAGGAGGCCCTCGCGGAGTTCGCGGCGGCCACCCGCATACCGGTCGCCTCCACCCAGGCCGGCAAGGGCTCCCTGCGCCACGACCACCCGCAGGACGTCGGCGGCGTCGGCCACACCGGCAGCGCCACCGCCGACGAACTGGCCCGTACCGCGGACCTCGTCATCGGTGTCGGCACCCGGTACACCGACTTCACCACCGCCTCCGGCACCCTCTTCGAGAACCCGGACGTGCGCTTCCTGAACCTCAACATCGCGCCCTTCGACGGCCACAAGCTCGCCGGGCTCCCGCTGGTCGCGGACGCCCGCAGCGGCCTGGGCGAACTGACCGAGGCGCTGGTGATGCACGGCCACCGGGTCGCCGGTTCCTACGTCACCGAGTACACCGAGGACAAGGAGCGCTGGGAGCAGCGCGTGGACGCCTGCTTCGAGGCCGACGAGCCCGACGTACGGCCCACCCAGCCGCAGGTCATCGGCGCTCTCGACGCCCTGGCCGACGAGTCCGACATCATCGTGGGCGCGGCCGGCTCGCTCCCCGGTGACCTGCACAAGCTGTGGCGGACCAGGTCCCGGGACCAGTACCACCTGGAGTACGGCTACTCCTGCATGGGCTACGAGATCCCGGCCGCGATCGGCGTCAAGCTCGCCGCGCCGGGGCGGAACGTGTGGGCGCTGGTCGGTGACGGCACGTATCTGATGATGCCGACGGAGATCGTGACCGCCGTCCAGGAGGGCGTCGCGATCAAGGTCCTGCTGGTGCAGAACCACGGGTACGCCTCGATCGGAGGCCTGTCGGAGGCGGTGGGCGGCGAGCGCTTCGGCACCGCCTACCGCCACCGCGCGGCCGACGGCACCTTCACCGGCGCCCCGCTGCCGGTGGACCTCGCCGCCAACGCGGCCAGCCTCGGCATGCGGGTGCTGCGCGCGCGGACGGTCCGGGACCTGCGGGCGGCACTCGCCGAGGCACGCGCGGCCGACACTCCCACATGTGTCTACGTGGAGACCGAAACGTCCGACACTGTGTCGGGCGCGCCTCCGGCGCAGGCCTGGTGGGATGTTCCTGTGGCCGAGACCGCGACCCGATCGTCCGCGGTCAAGGCACGTGAGCTGTACGAACGGCACGTCTCGACCCGACGCCGCCATCTGTAGAAGGAGTCTCTGGGCATGACGAAGATCGTCAACCACTGGATCGGCGGCAAGACCGCCGAAGGCGCGTCGGGCACGTACGGGCCGGTCACGGACCCGGCGACCGGCGCGGTCACCACGAAGGTCGCGTTCGCGTCGGTCGAGGAGGTGGACGCGGCGGTCGCCGCCGCCAAGGACGCCTACGCGACCTGGAGCCAGTCCTCGCTGGCCCAGCGGACCAACATCCTCTTCAAGTTCCGGGCGCTGCTCGACGCGCACCGGGACGAGATCGCCGAGCTGATCACCGCCGAGCACGGCAAGGTGCACTCGGACGCCGTCGGCGAGGTGGCGCGCGGCCTGGAGATCGTCGACCTCGCCTGCGGCATCAGCGTGCAGCTGAAGGGCGAGCTGTCCACGCAGGTGGCGAGCCGGGTGGACGTGTCGTCGATCCGGCAGCCGCTGGGTGTCGTCGCGGGCATCACCCCGTTCAACTTCCCGGCGATGGTCCCGATGTGGATGTTCCCGATCGCCATCGCCTGCGGCAACACGTTCGTGCTGAAGCCGAGCGAGAAGGACCCGTCGGCGGCGGTCAGGCTCGCCGAGCTGCTCGCCGAGGCCGGACTGCCCGACGGCGTCTTCAACGTCGTGCACGGTGACAAGGTGGCCGTGGACCGGCTGCTGGAGCACCCGGACGTCAAGGCCGTGTCCTTCGTCGGCTCGACCCCGATCGCCCGCTACATCCACACCACCGCCTCCGCGGGCGGCAAGCGGGTGCAGGCCCTCGGCGGCGCGAAGAACCACATGCTGGTCCTGCCGGACGCCGACCTGGACGCGGCCGCCGACGCGGCGGTCTCGGCGGCCTACGGCTCGGCCGGCGAGCGCTGCATGGCGATCTCCGCGGTCGTGGCGGTCGGCGCGATCGGCGACGAGCTGGTGGAGAAGATCCGCGAGCGGGCCGAGAAGATCAAGATCGGCCCCGGCAACGACCCGGCGTCCGAGATGGGTCCGCTGATCACCGCCGCCCACCGTGACAAGGTCGCCTCCTACGTGAAGGGCGCCGCGGACGAGGGCTGCGAAGTGGTGCTGGACGGCACCGGCCACACCGTGGAGGGCTTCGAGGACGGTCACTGGCTCGGCATCTCGCTGCTCGACAGGGTCCCGACCACCGCCGGCGCCTACCGGGACGAGATCTTCGGCCCGGTGCTGTGCGTGCTGCGCGCCGAGACGTACGAGGAGGGCGTGGCCCTCATCAACGCCTCGCCGTTCGGCAACGGCACCGCCATCTTCACCCGGGACGGCGGCGCGGCCCGCCGCTTCCAGCTGGAGGTCGAGGCCGGCATGGTCGGCGTCAACGTCCCGATCCCGGTCCCCGTCGGCTACCACTCCTTCGGCGGCTGGAAGGACTCGCTCTTCGGCGACCACCACATCTACGGCAACGACGGCACGCACTTCTACACCCGCGGCAAGGTCGTCACCACCCGGTGGCCGGACCCGGCGGACGCCCCGGCGGGCGTCGACCTGGGCTTCCCGCGCAACCACTGAGAACGCCCCGTCGGGCCGTCCGGATACCGGACGGCCCGACATTTTTTTGCCGCGGCACCTGCGGTTCCCGTTTTCGCGGATGAAACGGGCAAGCCATGAGAGATCTGCTGCTCACCTTCGAAAGCAAGGTCATCAATCTACTTGGCTTACTGAATGAGCTGTTGTGTGATCAGTACCTGCGAAAGCGATGTGAACTGCGTCGCTTTCCAAGTGCGGAATCCGAAGGTGAACCCCCATTGACGTGGCGGTTTTCGAAGGGGTTCTCTAAGCAGCGCCGGGAGCGGACGAGACGAAACGTACGACGAGCCGCCGGAGGCGATAGCGCTCCCGACCCCCACTTTCAGTCGCACGAGTCGATCGGAACCCCGCCCGCATGACCGACACGCTCCGCCCTGTCGACACAGCCGTCACAGACGCTTCCGGCATCTCTGACGGCCCCCAGAAGCTCAAGCGTTCCATCGGCGTCGTCGGCGGCACCCTGCTGACGCTCTCGTGCGTCACGCCCGCCTCCACGCTCTTCGTGGTCATCCCGGACCTGTTCGGCTCCCTCGGCACCGCCACCGCCCTGACGATCGCCATCGGCTCCCTCCTCTGTATCGCCGTGGCGTTCTGCTACTCCGAGCTGGGCACCCTCATCCCCAGCGCGGGCGGCGAGTACGCCATGGTGTCGACGATGGCCGGGCGGCTCGCGGGCTGGCTGGTCTTCGTGCTGTCCCTGCTGGTGGTGATGATCGTCCCGCCCGTGATCGCGATGGGCACGGCCGACTACCTGGCCCCGATCGTGCACCTCGACCCGGCCCTGACCGGCGCCGGCGTGATGCTGCTCGCCACCCTCGCCGGACTGCTCGACCTGCGGGCCAACGCCTGGATCACCGGCATCTTCCTGGTCCTTGAGGTCATCGCGGCCGGCGTGGTCGCCCTGCTGGGCTTCTCGCACAGCCACCGCGGCGTCGGCAGCCTGGTCTCCATGCAGGTGGCCGGCCCGAGCGGGCACACCGACCCGGTGACGGCCATGCTCGTCATATCCGGGCTCGCCATCGCCCTCTTCGCCACCCAGGGCTTCTCGACCGCCGTCTACCTCTCCGAGGAACTGGAGCACCCGCGCCGCAACGTCGCCCGCACGGTGCTGGCCACCCTCGCCATCTCCTCGGTGGTCATCATCGTGCCGGTCGCCGCGATCACCCTGGGCGCCTCCGACATCAAGGAGCTCACCAGCGGCGACATCAGCTCCATGGTCACCGCCTGGTCCAACTCCGCGGTCGGCACCTTCGTGAGCATCTGCGTGGCCCTCGCGATCATCAACGCGGGCATCGTCATGGTCATCCAGAACTCCCGCGTCCTGTTCGCCTCCGCCCGCGACAAGGCCTGGCCCGAGCCGGTCAACAACGTCTTCTCCAAGCTCGGCCGCTTCGGCTCCCCCTGGGTCGCCACCCTGGCGGTCGGTGTCCCCGGCGCGCTGCTCTGCTTCGTCAACCTGGACACCCTGTACGGCGTCACCGGGGTCTCCGTGACCGGCATGTACATCCTCGTCGCGGTCGCCGCCCTGCTGTGCCGCCGCGGCTCCCACCAGCACACCCCCGCCTGGCGGATGCCGCTGTGGCCCGCGATGCCCATCCTGCTGATCGTGGTCCTCGCCTACATCCTCACCCAGCAGGAGGCGAGCTACCTGCTGTGGACCGGCGGCATCACCGCGGTCGCCACCCTCTACTGGGCCTTCTACCTCCGCCCGCGCCGCGACACCCGCTGGCTGGTGTCGATCCCGGAGGACGCGCAGGCCTGAGGGCTCGGCCGAAGTCCCACGTCACCACCGAGCACGCCCCGTCGTCCTCGCCACCCGCACTGCGACGGGCGGCGAGGGCGACGTCGTTCCCGCGGCCCACGCCGGCCCACATCCCGTGGCAGCCCCGGTCCCGCTCGGTACCACGCCTGGAGTACGGGGGAGCGGGCCCGTACGCCGCAAGGAGGGCGGGGGTTCAGCCCCTGGGCCGCATGCGCTGTCGGTGGCGGCCCGTACCGTTGAGGCATGGATCTTCGAGTGCCCGTGCCGCGGGGACTGCTGAAGGGGCCGCGCCGGCTGCTGGCCGCCGCGGCCGCCGTCGTGGTGCTCGCCGGCGCCGGGACGTGGTCGGCCGTCGCGTCCGACCACCCGCCCGGGGTGCGCCGGGCCGACCGGGTCATGACCATGGCCGACGGCACCCGCCTGGACACCTCGTACTTCACCGGCGCCTCGTCCGGCCGCCGCCCCGCCGTCCTGCTCGCCCACGGCTTCGGCGGCAGCAAGGCCGACGTGCGGCAGCAGGCCGAGGACCTCACCCGCGCCGGATACACGGTGCTGACCTGGTCGGCCCGCGGCTTCGGCCGCTCCACCGGCAAGATCGGCCTGAACGACCCGGAGCACGAGGTCACCGACGTCTCCCGGCTCATCGACTGGCTGGCCGAGCAGCCCCAGGTCCGCCTGGACGGCAAGGGCGACCCGCGCGTGGGCGTGACCGGCGGCTCCTACGGCGGCGCGATCTCCCTGCTCGCCGCCGGACACGACCGCCGTGTCGACGCCATCGCCCCGGCCGTCACCTACTGGAACCTCGCCGACGCACTGTTCCCGAACGGCGTCTTCAAGAAGCTCTGGGCCGGCGTCTTCTTCAACACCGGCGGCGGCTGCGCCAGGTTCGAACCCGCCCTGTGCCGGATGTACGACCGGGTCGGCGAGTCCGGCACCCCGGACGACGCCGCCCGCGCGCTGCTCAGGGAACGCTCGCCGGTCGCGGTCGCCGGCCGTATCAAGGTGCCCACACTGCTGGTGCAGGGCCAGACCGACTCCCTGTTCACCCTCGCCCAGTCCGACGCCGCCGAGAAGGCGATCCGCGCGAGCGGCGCCCCCGTGGACGTCGACTGGATCGCGGGCGGACACGACGGCGGCGACATGGAGGACAGCCGGGTGCGGAAGCGGGTGACCGCCTGGTTCGACCACTACCTGAAGGGCGACGAGTCAACCGGCACCGGCCCCGCCTTCCGCATCACCCGCACCGGCGGCGTCGACTCCACCGACGGCGCCGCCCAACTGCGCGGCGCGAGCGCCGGCGCCTACCCGGGCCTGCGCGACCACCCGCGCGCCATCGCCCTGACCGGCCGCGAGCAGCACGTGACCAACCCGGCCGGCGCCAGCCCGCCCGGCGTCTCCGCGCTGCCCGGCCTCGGCGGCTCCGGCGGCCTCTCCCAGCTCTCCGCGCTCGGCGTCGGAGTCTCCCTCGACTTCCCCGGCCAGTACGCCCGGTTCGACTCGGCCCCGCTCACCCGCGACCTGCGGATCACCGGCTCGCCGACCGCCACCGTCCACGTCGCCTCCACCACCGACGACGCCGTCCTGTTCGGCAAGGTGTACGACGTCGGCCCCGACGGCACCCGGCAGGTGCTGCCCTCCCAGCTCGTCGCACCCCTGCGGGTCACCGGCGCCAAGGCCGGCAAGGACGTCACGGTCACCCTCCCGGCGATCGACCACGAGGTGCGCAAGGGCCACCGTCTCCGCCTGGTCCTCGCCTCCACCGACCTCGGCTACGCCTCACCGGCCGCCCCGGCCACGTACACCGTCTCCCTCAGGTCGGACCTGAGCGTGCCGACCGCGCCCGCCGTCACCACCGCGGCGGCCCCGCTGCCCGCCTGGGTGTGGTGGCTGCCCCTGGCCGGGGCCGTGGGCGCGCTCGCCCTGCTGGTCACCGGCCGCCGCTCCACGGCCGCCCCCGCGCCCGCTCCGGCGCTCGCCGACGTCCCGCTGCAGATAACGGACCTGAGCAAGCGGTACGCCAGGTCCGCCGACCGGTACGCGGTGCGCGAGCTGTCCTTCCGCGTGGAGAAGGGCCAGGTCCTCGGCCTGCTCGGACCCAACGGCGCGGGCAAGACCACCACCCTGCGTATGCTGATGGGCCTCATCGGGCCCGACGGCGGGGAGATCCGCGTCTTCGGCCACGCCGTCCGGCCCGGCGCGCCGGTGCTGTCGAGGGTCGGCGCCTTCGTGGAGGGCGCGGGCTTCCTGCCTCACCTGTCCGGCCGGGAGAACCTGGAGCTCTACTGGCGGGCCACCGGCCGGCCGGCCGAGGACGCCCATCTCGACCAGGCCCTGGAGATCGCCGGCCTCGGCGACACGCTCGCCCGCGCCGTGCGCACCTACTCCCAGGGCATGCGCCAGCGCCTGGCCATCGCCCAGGCCATGCTCGGCATGCCCGACCTGCTCATCCTGGACGAACCCACCAACGGCCTCGACCCGCCCCAGATCCGTGAGATGCGCGAGGTGATGATCCGCTACGCGGCGGCCGGCCGCACCGTGATCGTCTCCAGCCATCTCCTCGCCGAGGTCGAGCAGTCCTGCACCCATCTGGTGGTGATGGACCGCGGCCGGCTGGTGCAGGCGGGACCGGTGCGGGAGATAGTCGGCTCCGGCGACACGCTCCTGGTCGGCACCGGCACGCCCGTGGAGGAGCCGGTGGTGGAGAAGGTCACGGCCCTGCCCGGCGTCGCCTCCGCCGTCCGCACCGAGGACGGGCTGCTCATCCGTCTCGAACCCGGCGGCACCGCCGAGGAGCTGGTCGTGGAACTGGTGCGCCTCGAGGTGCCCGTCGCCTCGGTCGGTCCCCACCGGCGCCTGGAAGACGCCTTCCTCACCCTGATCGGAGGTGCCCCGTGAGCACGCTCACCGAGCCCGTCGAGGTCGCCCCCGGTTACCGCGCGGGCCGTACGCTGCCGCTGCGCGTGGAGCTGGTCCGCCAGCTCAAGCGGCGCCGCACGCTGGTCATGGGCGGCGTTCTCGCGGTCCTGCCGTTCGTGCTGCTCGTCGCGTTCGCGATCGGCGGCGAGCCCTCGGGCCGCGACGGCCGGGTCACGCTGATGGACACGGCCACCGCGTCCGGCGCCAACTTCGCCGCGGTCAACCTGTTCGTCTCGGCGGGCTTCCTGCTGGTGATCCCTGTCGCCCTGTTCTGCGGGGACACGGTCGCCTCCGAGGCGAGCTGGTCCTCCCTGCGCTATCTGCTCGCCGCGCCCGTGCCGAGAACCCGGCTGCTGCTGTCCAAGCTCGCCGTGGGTCTCGGGCTGAGCCTCGCGGCGATGGTGCTGCTGCCGGTCGTGGCCCTCGCGGTCGGCACGGCCGCCTACGGCTGGGGCCCGCTGCAGATCCCCACCGGCGGCGCGCTGGACCCGGGCACGGCGGCGCAGCGGCTCCTGGTGGTCGTGGCATACGTCTTCGTGTCCCAACTCGTCACGGCGGGACTGGCGTTCTGGCTGTCGACGAGGACGGACGCCCCGCTCGGCGCGGTCGGCGGCGCGGTCGGCCTGACGATCGTCGGCAACGTCCTGGACGCCGTGACGGCCCTCGGCCACTGGCGTGACTTCCTGCCCGCGCACTGGCAGTTCGCCTGGGCCGACGCCGTGCAGCCGGACCCGGAGTGGTCCGGCATGGTCCAGGGCGCCGCGATCTCCGTGACGTACGCCGTGGTGCTGTTCGCCCTGGCCTTCCGGGGCTTCGCGCGCAAGGACATCGTCTCCTGACCACGGCCCGGACCGGCCGCCCGCCACCCCATTGACGTTTCCTTACTTACGAGTAAGTTGACCCGGCAGTAAGAACCTTCGCCACAGCCGCGACCGGGAGCCGTCATGGGCGTACGCAGGGATCTGAAGCGAGCACGGCGGCGCGCCGACCTGGCGGCGCGCGGCTCGGTGGAGATCGTCAGGGACCCCGGGGGCACCGTGCGCGAGGTGCGGGCGGCGCCCCTGGCGGCACCGCTCGCCGGCGGCTCCATGGCCGACCTCCCGTTCACCCACGCGGCCGAGACCCCGGACGCGGTGCTCCTGCGCCGCCGCGCCGCGGGGGCCTGGCGCCCGGTGACCGCGGCCGCCTTCGCCGCCGAGGTCACCGCCGTCGCCAAGGGGCTGATCGCCGCCGGTCTGGAACCGGGCGGCCGGGTCGCGGTGATGTCCCGCACCCGCTACGAGTGGACCGTCCTGGACTTCGCGATCTGGGCGGCCGGCGGCCAGTCCGTGCCCGTCTACCCGACCTCCTCCGCCGCACAGGTGGAGTGGATCGTCCGGGACTCCGGCGCCCGGTACGTGGTCACCGAGACCGCGGAGAACACCGCCACGGTCCTCGCCGGCACCGCGAGCCACGCCCGCCGGCCACGCGTCCGGCAACTGACCCCGTCGGCCGACGCCGGGACATCCGCCGCGTCCGCCGTGCCGGGCGACGCCCTCGCCGACCTCACCGCCCTCGGCCGTGACCTCGGCGACGACGAGGTCGCCAAGCGGCGCGCCGCCCTCACCCCCGACACCATCGCCACCCTCTGCTACACCTCCGGCACCACCGGCCGCCCCAAGGGCTGCGTCCTCACCCACGCCAACCTGCACGCCGAGGCCGCCAACACCGTCGAACTGCTGCACCCGGTCTTCCAGGCGGTCACCGGCCGGACCGCCTCCACCCTGCTCTTCCTGCCGCTCGCCCACATCCTCGGCCGCACCCTGCAGCTCGCCTGCCTGATGGCCCGTATCGAGACCGGCCACTTCCCGAGCGTCAAGCCCGACGAACTGCGGCCCGCGCTCAAGGAGTTCCGGCCCACCTTCCTGGTCGGGGTGCCGTACCTCTTCGAGAAGATCCACGACACCGGGCGCGCCACCGCCGAGAAGATCGGCCGCGGCGCCTCCTTCGACCGCGCCGAACGGATCGCCGTGCGCTTCGCCGAGGCGTACCTGAGGAAGTTCCTCGGCACCGGCAAGGGCCCGGGCCCCGGCCTGTACGCCGCATGGGCCCTGTACGACCTGCTGGTCTACCGGCGCATCCGCAAGGAGCTCGGCGGCCGCATGCGCTACGCCATCAGCGGCGGCTCCCCGCTGGACCGCGACCTCAACCTCTTCTTCAACGCGGCCGGAATCGTCGTCTACGAGGGCTACGGCCTGACCGAGACCACCGCCGCCGCCACCATCGTGCCCCCGCTCACCCCCCGCCCCGGCACGGTCGGCCTGCCCATCCCGGGAGTGGCCGTGCGCATCGCCGACGACGGCGAGGTGCTGATCAGGGGCGGAGTGGTCTTCGGCGCGTACTGGAACAACCCGGCGGCAACGGACGCCGTCCTGTCCGACGAGTGGTTCGCCACCGGCGACCTCGGCCGCCTCGACGAGGACGGCTACCTCACCATCACCGGCCGCAAGAAGGACATCCTGGTGACCTCCGGCGGCAAGAACGTCTCCCCGGCCGTCCTGGAGGACCGGCTGCGCAGCCGCTCACCGGTCGGCCAGTGCCTGGTCGTCGGGGACGGCCGGCCCTTCGTCGCCGCGCTGATCACCCTCGACCCGGAGGCGGTGGCGCACTGGCTGACGGTGCGAAAGCTCCCGCCGGACACCCCGCTCGCCGAACTCGTCCGCGACGAACGGCTGCGCCGCGAGGTGCAGAAGGCGGTGGACCACGCCAACGAGGCCGTCTCCCGCGCCGAGTCGATCCGGGCCTTCGCCCTGGTCGAGGGGGATTTCACCGAGGAGAACGGGCTGCTGACCCCGTCGCTGAAGGTGAAGCGGCACGCGGTGACCGCCGCCTACGCCGAACGCATCGAGGCGCTGTACCGCGGGTGAGCGCGCGAAACGGCGGCGGGCGACCGGAGGGAACCGGTGCCCGCCGCCGTGGAGTGTGCGCTCAGCCTTTGGTGGTGCCGTTGCCGGACACGGCGGAGACGCCGACGCAGGCCAAGGGCGACGAGCCGGTCTCGCACGTCCTGGACGACATCTCCGTCCTGGCGGGCAACGGCATCGGCGACAAGCGAGCCCGCCGTCCCCCGGCACCGCCCGGAGGGCACGCGGACATCCGCGGGCTGTCCGGGCGGTTTCTCGTGCTTCCGCGCACGTGGAAATTCGCCGACATCGGCCAAGGTGTCAATTCTGTGGGGGCGTTCGAGTGAATTGACGGGTGGTATGCGTTCCGTAGTTTCTTCCGCTGTCTATTCCTCGTTTTACAGCTGCCGGTCATGGTGCGAGCCGTTGAAGCTGTGCTCGCTCGGTCGAAGCCGCTCGCTGGGTTTCGGCCGTCAAAAGGGCATGACCGCAGAGAAGGGAAAGTCTCATGAACAAGAGCGCTGCTGTCCTCGTCGGCGCGATCCTGGCTCTGGGTGGGGCGGCCCCCGCGTTCGCGGACTCCGGCGCGGACGGCGTCGCCGCCAACTCGCCGGGTGCCGTCTCGGGCAACGCCATCCAGGTTCCGGTGCACGTTCCGGTCAACGCCTGCGGCGACTCCGTGGACGTCATCGGGGCGCTGAACCCGGCGCTCGGCGCCAAGTGCGACAACGACTGAGTGCAGTAACCCGACGCCTCAGCCCACCGGCTGTGTCGTGGCCGGCCCCGGACCTCTTTCTCGTTCCGGGGCCGGCCTTCCCATTTCTCCGAGCAGAAAGACAACGACATTGCGACAGACCCTCAGCAAGGGCGTGCTCGTGGCCGCCGCCGCGACGGGCCTGCTGTCCCTGTACGGCGGTCTGGCACTCGCCGACTCGGACCCGCACGGCGCCGCCCGGCAATCGTCCGGGGTGGTGTCCGGCAACACCTTCCAGGCCCCGGCTGACGCCCCGGCCGACGTCTGCGGCAACTCCGCCAACGGCACCGCCGCGCTGAACCCCGCTTCCGGCAGCTCCTGCGCCGGCGGCCACGAGTCCGGCACGGACAGCGACAAGGGCAAGGGCGCTACTAGCGCGGACCCGGAGGACGAGTCCGACTACAGCGACGACGTGGCCCCGACGCCCTCACAGAACAAGGGAAACGATTCCTCTCCGTCCTCGTACGGCGAGGAGGACAAGGCCCAGGGCCCCTCGAAGGAAGAGGAGCACTCGGCCCCGTCCTCGTACGGGCAGGAGGAGCCCACTCCGGCACCCTCGTACGGCGAGGAGGAGCACTCGGCCCCGTCCTCGTACGGGGAGGAGAAGCCCACCCGCGCGCCTTCGTACGGCGATGAGGAGCACTCGACCGCGTCTTCGTACGGGAAGGAGGAGCACTCGGCCCCTCCCTCCTACGGCGACGACGAGCCCTCTCGGAAGCCTTCGCACGGGGATGACGAGCCGACTCGGAAGCCTTCGTACGGGGATGACGAGCCGACTCGGAAGCCTTCGTACGGGGACGAGGAGCCCTCTCCGAAGCCTTCGTACGGGGAC
>Ga0308175_100000868_pt1 | contig 20062 bp, 17 predicted proteins | sample PhyCR1_3_FD_203893 | JGI IMG/M metagenome (GOLD analysis project Ga0308175, IMG submission 203893) | Soil microbial communities from UC Gill Tract Community Farm, Albany, California, United States - DLSLS.C.R1 | ecosystem: Environmental > Terrestrial > Soil > Agricultural land | place: USA...
GCCCCGCCGGTGGTGTCGGCCCACGTCGCGTCGGCTCCTACGTACCAGCCGCACTGGGCAACCTCGTACTTGCCCGCGCGCGCCTCGCCCGCCGCCAGCAGCAGCACCGCCGTCGCCAGCGCGGTCCCGATCGCCACGACCCGTGCGATCCCCCGCTTCGTGCCCGACATCCGCTCCTCCTCCTCGCTCGATTGGGTGCCGGAGACCAAGGAGAGGGAGCGGGAGACTCTCCCCCGGGCGCGCACGAGCCACGGGCGGAGGGCCTGCCCAAGCCCGGCCTTTGCGAGAATGGGCCCGTGGCACTTCCGACCAAGGACCAGATCACCGAGCAGCTGCGGCCGGTCATCGACCCCGAGCTGCGGCGCTCGATCGTCGAGCTGGGAATGGTGCGCTCGATCGAGGTGCGCGACAACGGCCGCGTCGAGGTCGTCGTCTCGCTGACCACCGCCGGCTGCCCGATCCGCTCCCATTTCGAACAGGCGGTCGCCAAGCAGGTGTCCGAGCTGGAGGGGGTGACCGAGGTCGCGGTCGGCTTCGACGTCCTCTCGGACGAAGAGAAAGGCCAGCTTCAGAAGAGCCTCGGCCGCGGCAAGCTGCCCGAGGGGGCCCTGGCCCAGGTCAAGAACGTGATCTGCGTCTCCTCCGGCAAGGGCGGCGTCGGCAAGTCGACGATGACCGCGAACCTGGCGGCGGCGCTGTCGGCCGAAGGGCATCCCTCCGGAGCGCTCGACTGCGACGTCTACGGCTACTCGATCCCCCGCATGCTCGGCGTCAACCGCAAGCCCGAAGTCAACGCGGAGCGCAAGATCCTGCCGCTCGACTCCCCCAGCGGCGTCAAGGTGATGTCGATCGGATTCTTCGTCGAGGAGAACTCCGCGGTCGTCTGGCGCGGGCCGATGCTGCACAAGGCGATCCAGCAGTTCCTCGAGGACGTCGCCTGGGACGAGCTCGAGTACCTGCTGCTCGACCTGCCGCCGGGGACCGGCGACGTCTCGATGACGCTGGCGCAGCTGCTGCCACAGGCGAAGTTCCTGATCGTGACCACGCCGCAGCCGGCGGCCCAGTCGGTGGCGCGCCGCGGCGCCGAGATGGCGCTCAAATTCGACCTCGAGCTCCTCGGCGTGATCGAGAACATGTCCGGCTTCACCACTCCCGACGGCGAGCGGTTCACGATCTTCGGCGAGGGTGGCGGTCAGCTCCTGGCCGACGAGCTCGACGTGCCGCTGTTGGGCAAGGTTCCGCTCTCCGAGCCGCTTCGCGAGCACGCCGACAACGGCTCGCCGCTGGTCATCGCCGAGCCGGACGCGCCCGCCTCGCAGGCGATCCACCAGGCCGCCCGTGGCATCGTCGCCGCCAGCCCGGTGGAGCTCCCGGTCCTGCAGGCGGTCCCCGGCCCGGCCGCCGCGCCGCCGGTGAGCGGCACGCCGCTCCCGGTCGTCCAGTAGGGGCGGCTGGCGGCGAAGTCCCGGTGGCGCAGTCCGGCGCGCCGATTTTTTTCGCGGGGGAGAGAAACTTTCCGCGGAACCTTGGGTTAAGGTCCGCACACAATTGCCTAATCCCCGGCTAACGAGGCCGGGGAGCGGGGGAACCGAGTTCCCGGGGCGAGCCCACCCGAGGGTGGGGGCGCAGGCTCCTTCAGCGCCAGCCCGTCAGCTAACCCCGCCGGCCGACGAAGGAGGAGTACATGACGCTGGTCCCTGGGGCGGCCCGAAAAACGCCCGCCCTCTGCATCTTCCTGGCGCTCCTGGTGGCGGCGGTGCCGGCGGCGCCGGCCGCGGCCGCTCCGCCCGGCGGCCTCACCCCGCGCGACGCTTCAGCAGTCGCTCCCGTCGACCCCGGCGCCCCGGCCGGGACGGCGATGCTGGTGCGCGGGCGCGCGATCGCGCCCTTGAACGCGCCTCCGGCGGTGCGGAAGGTGATCTCGGCCGCGAACAAGATCCGCAGCAAGCCCTACGTCTGGGGCGGCGGCCACGGGCGCTGGTGGGACCGCGGCTATGACTGCTCCGGCGCCGTCAGCTTCGCCCTCCACGGCGGCGGCTTCCTCTCCAGCCCGCTGCCCTCCGGGCCGATGGAGCGCTGGGGCGCCGCCGGCCCGGGCAAGTGGATCACCGTCTACGCCAACGCGGGCCATGCCTACGCCGTGATCGCCGGCCTGCGCTGGGACACCGCCGGCAACCCTCACGGAACCGGCCCCCGCTGGCACCAAACCCTCGCCGCCGCCGCCGGCGGCCCCTTCAAAGCCCGCCACCCGGTCGGCTATTAGCCCCGAGGAGGAAGCCCGGAAGCTGCCGCGACAGCCGGTACCGCCGATTTACTGAAGCTGGAGAACGCTTATGGGCGACCGGACCGGCAGGGGTGGAACGTCTTGTACTTTTTCGCCAGCGCGGCCCGCGGACAGCCGCAGCCGATGTCGAAAAAGTTAAGTGGAACCCCTGCCGGTCCGGTCGCCCGACTACGCAGCTTGATTCTTGAAGTAACTCGCGTTGATCTCCGCGTACTTCGCCCACTCCGCCGGCAGCTGATCCTCGGCAAAGCAAGCGTCCACCGGGCAGGCCTCGACGCAGGCGTCGCAGTCGATGCACTCGTCGGGGTCGATGTAGAGCTGCTCGACGTTGTCGTAATCGGCCTCGTCAGGCGTCGGGTGGATGCAATCGACGGGACAGACCTCGACGCACGAGTTGTCCTTCTGCCCAATGCACGGCTCGGCGATGACGTAGGTCATGAAGAAGGTTCTCCTAGGTCGGATTCCGGGGTGCCCGCCGGGGGCCCCGGCCAAGCGCGAGCCCTCATTTTAGGGATGATGCGGCGATGCTGCTGTTGACGGGGGCGACCGGAAGCATCGGGTCGCGGCTGCTGCCGCTGCTGCTCGAGCGGGGAGAGGACGTCCGCTGCCTGGTCCGTGAGCCGCGACGGCTGGGCGAGCGCCGGGTCGACGTGCAGATCGCGCTCGGCGACCTGGGCGAGATGTCGGACCCCTACCTGGTGCGCCAGGCGCTGCGGGGGGTCGAGACGGTGATCCACCTGGCGGCGACGATCCGGGACCAGCCGCCGAAACGAATCGAGGAGCTGAACGGGCTGGCGACGGTGCGGCTGCTGCGGGCGGCCGAGCGCAGCGGCGTCGAGCGCTTCCACTTCTTCAGCGCGCTCGACGCCGGCCCTGCGCAGCGGACGCGCTTCTTCAGGGCGAAGTGGCTGGCCGAGCAAGCCGTGGCCTCCTCCCCGTTGCAGACCACGGTCTTCGCTCCCTCCATCGTCTACGACCTCAGCGACCCCTGGATCACTCTCCTGCGCCGCTTCTCCTTCCTTCCGGTGCTGCCTGTCTCGGGTGAGGGGACGGCGAGGTTCCAGCCGATCTGGGCCGAGGACGTCGCCCGCTGCGTCGTCGCCGCGCTGGACCGCGAGGCGCGCCCGCGTTACGAGCTGGCCGGGCCGGAGACCCTCAGCTACGACGAGATGGCCGACCTGGTCAGCCGGATCGCGGGCCGGCCCCGGCCTCTGGTCCACATGCCGCTGCCGCTGGTGCGCTCGAGCCTGCTGGCGCTGCGGACGCTGGTTGGAGAGGCCGTTTTCGCCACCTGGGAGGAGGCCGAGCTGATGGAGGTCCCGATGCTGAGCGAGCGGGGGACGGCCGACGCGCAGGCACTGGGAGTCGCGCCGCGAAGGATGGGCGATGTGCTGCAAGACGGCTAGGCGGCTCCTGGCCAGGCTGGCGCCGCTGGTCGCCTTGCTGGCGGCGCTGGCGATGCCGGCCGGCGCGGCCGGCTGGGCGCTGATCCCGCCCAAGCCGGACGTCTACCTCGGCGTCAGCGACCGCGGCAGCAGCGCGGAATTCTTCGAATTCGAAGGGCTGACCGGCAAGCACCCGGCGCTGTTGGAGACCTTCCATCCCTGGGGGAACAGCCTCAACGCGGCCTACGAACGCTGGCGCGAAACGGGCACGCGGCCGATCCTCCACATCTCCGCCGCCGACGACCAGACCCTTGGTGAGCTGATCACGCCGGAGCAGATCGCACTGGGCGGCGGCGACGACTACCTGCTGCAGCTCAACGCCTTCTTCGCCGGCCACGGGCTGCCGGCCTACATCCGCCCGCTCGGCGAGCCGAACCGCTGCCTCAACGTCTGGTCGGCCGTTAACTGCGACGGCTCCCAGAAAGGCGGCGAACACACGGCGGGCTGGTACAAGCAGGCCTTCCGCCGCATCTCCCTGATCGTGCGTGGCGGCCAGACGCTGGAAGCGATCAACGCAACCTTGGCGAGCATCGGTCTGCCGCCGGTCAACCGGACCAAGGGACCGCCGCCGACGAGCCTGCCCGCGGCGCCGGTCTCGATCGTCTGGAGTCCGCTCCCGGGTGGCTCCCCCCGCGTCAAGGGAAACTTCCCCGGCAACTACTGGCCCGGCGGTCGCTGGATCGACTGGGTCGGGACCGATTTCTACTCCGAATATCCCGTCTGGAAGGACCTCAACCGCTTCTACCTCGGGCGCTTCTGGCGCCGCAAGCCGGTCGCCGTCACCGAGTGGGCGATGGGCGGCGAAGACGAACCCCGTTTCGTCAAGCAGCTGATCGCCTGGACCGTCCGCCACCCCCGCGTCCACATGCTCGTCTACTACGACGGCTTCGGGGCCGGGAACTCGTACGACCTCCGCCTCTACCCACGCACGACCAACACGCTACGCAAGAAGCTGCGCCGCGCCAACTTCCTCAACACGGCCGAATACAACGCCGGCCTCTTCCCCCCGCTCCCACCGAAGCCCAAGAGACGCTAGACCGGAGCTTTACGCGCAACGCCAAGCCGGTCGTGGAGCCAATGGAGCGGCCGTGGCTGCCACCAGTTGAGCTCACCGAGCAGGGCCATCAGGGAAGGCACCAGCAGGGCGCGGACGACGAAGGCGTCAAGCAGCACCGCGCACCCGGCCCCGAGGCCAAGCTCCTTCAGGAACACCATTCCGGAAGTGACGAAGGCCCCGATCGCCACCGCGAGCAAGATCGCCGCCGCGCTGACGACGCCGCCGGTTCGCTGAAGGCCCGTGGCGACCGCCGCGGGGTTCGAGGCGCCGCGGTCTCGTTCCTCCTTGATCCGGCCCAACAGGAAGACGCCGTAGTCGGTGGAGAGGCCGAAGACGATTGCGGCGAGGACCAGGTAGTCGGTCTGCTCGATGCCACTCTGCCGGTCGGTGCCCAGAAGGCCGGCGAGGTGGCCGTCCTGGAAGACGAAGACGACGATGCCGGTCGCGGCGGCAAGGGTCAGGAAGTTCATCAGCAGCGCCTTCACCGGCAGGACCACGGAGCCGGTCATCAGCCAGAGTGCGGCAAGAGTCAGGACGAGCAGGACGGCGAGCGCTATCGGCAGGGCATCCGCAACCGCTTGCTGGGAGTCCAGGAGCTCGGCCCCCGCCCCGCCGACGTCGGTCGGGAACGGCGCCGGGGCGGCGCGGACGCCTTCGACCAATGCCTGTCCGGCGCGGGAGCTCGGCGCGGCTGGAGCGCTGACCTCGATCTCCCAGGTGTCAGCGCCGAGGTAGCGAGGGCTCGCCACCGCGGCGACCCCTTCGAGGCCCCGCAGCTCGGCGGCATAGCTCCCCACCTCCTGTTTGGCATCGGCCGCCGCGCTCGCCGCCACCAGTACCGGGCTGGTGCCGGCGTCGGGGAATTCCGCCTCCATCTCCTCGAAGACGGTGCGGGCGCTTTGCCCGCTCGGCAGCGACGTCGCGTCGACCCCGGTCCAGTGGAGATGGAGGACCGGCGTCGCCAGGGTGAGCATCAGCGCCGCCGTGGCGAGAGCGACGAGCAGGGGCCGCCGCATCACCCATTGGCACAAGCGGAACCAGCGACCTTCCTCCACGGGCTTCGGGCGGACCTTCCCCAAGCGGCGGGCGAGAAGCATCAGCGACGGGGGCAAGATCAGAAAGGAGGCCGCGGCGGCGATCAGCGCGACCAAGGCGCCACCGATCCCCATCGAGATCAGGAAGCGCTGGGGGAACAAGACCAGGCAGGCGAGCGCCGCGGCGACCGTGACGCCGCTGAAGAGGACCGTGTGGCCAGAGCTGTGGAGCGTCCGCTGAAGCGCCTGTGAGGGCGTCGCTTCTGCTCCCATCTCCTCGCGGTACCGGGAAACCCAGAGCAGGCTGTAGTCGATCGCGAGCCCCAACCCCAGGCCGATCACCAGGTTCAGCGCGAAGGGCGAGATCGCCATCAGCTCGTTGACGGCGCGGAGCACGGTGAAGGCTCCGAACACCGTGGTGGCTCCGACCGCCAGCGGCAACAGCGCCGCGATGCCCCGGAAGAACAGGAACATCAGGAGGGCCAGCAGGGGAAAGGCCAGGAGCTCGGCGGTGGCGAGGTCGCTGGTCGCCTGTTCGCCGACCTGCACGCCTGCGACCGCGTTCCCGCCCAGTGTCACGCCCGGCTCGCTCCCCACCGTCTCCAGGAGCCGTTCGGCCGTGTCGTCGGTCGAGGCGCTTGCCTTCACAGTGGCGGGAATCACAACCTGCCTGCCGTCGCCGGAGACGAGAGGCGAAGGTCCCCTCGGGGGCGGCACCGTGATCCTGGCAATCCCCGGATCCCGACGCAGCTGCTCCCCCACCCGCTTCACCTCGGCGCTTCCCGGGGGCGCGGCGACCAGCGCGATCACGTTTGGCTCGGCGCTTTCGCCGGAGGCCGCCTCGAGCGCGTCCCGGGCGCGCGTGGACTCGGACCCGGGGTCGTCGAAGGCGCGCGAGGCGCCGAAGGATCCAGGTGCGCCGCTGCCGATCACCGCGACGACGACGAAAGCCAGGACGGCCAGCAGCCCGGCCCGTCGCGGGCTTCGAGCGGCGAAGCGGGCGATTCCGTCGAGCATCGGAGGGCCTACGAGAACTTCCGCTCTAGATCGTCGAAAAAGGCCTTCGAAAGCCGGTCGAACTGCTTTTCGTCGAGCTCGATCCTGTCGCCCGCGCGGAGCCCGACCACGCTCTGCTCGGGGTCGTACTTGATGACTTTGTTGGTGCGGAAGACGCCGTCGTTGTTCAAGAGCGACTCGACTATCAGCTCAACCTCGTTCAAGGGGTTCCCGTCCTTCCCGGTGCTTACCCGCAAACGGTGAACATAAAGGCGGTCGAGGCTGAGCAGCAGGTTGTTGAAGAAAAACCGGTCGAACCTTGCCAGCGCCTTTTCGGCACCGTCGTCGCCGGCTGTCGACACCGATTTGGCAAGCGCGCGGTGACTTTTCAGCTGAGCGCTGATCCGCGCCTTTCCGTCTTCCAGCTCCTTCTTCGTGTAGTCCTTGCGACCGAGCACTCGAACCTCCTCCGGGTTGTTCTCCTAATCAAGCTCATCGACGCGCCGGATCAGCAGGCTCCGCTCCGCCTCCTCGCTCGCGAGCTCCAGAGCGCGCTGGTATGAAGCTCGGGCCTCGTCGATCCGTCCCAGCCGGCGTTGCAGCTCGGCCCGGGTGGAGTGCAGGTAGAGGTAGCCGTCGAGCTGGATCTCGTCCAGCACCGCCAGGCCGGCTCGCGGCCCCGAGGCTTCGGCAACGGCGACCGCGCGGTTCAGCTCGACGACGGGAGACCCGGTCAGCTTCGAGAGCTCCGCGTAGAGCGCCGCGATCTGCGGCCAGTCGCGCGGGGAATCGGCATGCAGGGAGGCGATCGCCGCCTGGATCACGTAGGGCCCGCCGCCGTGCAGCGCCAAGGCGCGGTCGAGGGCGTCGCGGCCGGCGGCGATCTGGTCGGCGTCCCACAGCGAGGGGTCCTGGTCGGCGAGGAGGACGATCTCCCCCTCCCGGAAGCGGGAGCTCCGCCGCGCCTCGTGGAGCAGCATCAGCGCCCGCAGGCCGTGGACCTCAGGCTCGTCGGGCATCAGCTCGCTCAACGCGACACCGAGCCGCAGCGCGTCGTCGGAGAGCTGGTCGTTGCCTCCGTAGCCTTGGTTGAAGATGAGGTAGATCACCGCAAGGACGGCGGCCACCCGCTCGGGCAGGAGGTGGTCGGGCGGCACGCGAAACGGGATGCGGGCCTCGCGGACCTTCTTCTTGGCTCGGACGATGCGCTGTGCCATCGTCGGCTCCGGCACGAGAAATGCGCGGGCGACGTCGGCGGTGGTCAGGCCGCCGAGCGTCCGCAGCGTCAATGCCACCTGGGCCTCCATCGAAAGCGCCGGGTGGCAACAGGTGAAAAGCAGCTCGAGGCGCTCGTCGGGGAATGCGTCCGGTTCCAACTGGTCCTCCGTCGCCTCGGGGATCTCCATGAGTCGGACCTTTTCGCTCAGCACACGGTCGCGGCGGTACCGGTCGATCGCCCGCCGGCGAGCGGTCGTCACCAGCCAGTTGAACGGGTTCCTCGGCATGCCGTCGTCGGGCCAGCGCTCAGCTGCCACGAGGAAGGCGTCCTGCGTAGCTTCCTCGGCGAGATCCAGGTCGCCGAGGAAGCCGTACATCGAGGCGAGAACCCGCCCCCAGTTGTCCCGCTCGAGGTCGATGGCCCCTAGGACCGGTCGGTCGAGACCATCGGGCGAACCTCGACGGCGCCGCCCATGCTCGCGGCGGGGATCTTCGCCGCCAGCGCGATCGCGGCGTCGAGATCGTCCGCCTCGAGGAAGCAGTAGCCGCCGACGGCCTCCTTGGTCTCCGGGAAGGGGCCATCGGTCGTCAGGACCTGGTGCCCTTCGACGCGGACGGTGGTCGCCATGTCGGGGGGCTGCATCTGCTCGCCGGGGGTGAGGCCCTCGGTCTGGTTGAGCTCCTGATAGCCCTTGTAGACGCGGCCCTTCTCCTCCTCGGACAGGGCGTCCCACTCGGGGGTTCCAGGCAGAGGCGTCGAGCCCTGGTAGATCAGCATGAGGTATTTCATCGCTCTCCTTTCGCGGGGTTTCTATTTAGACGAACGGCCGAGCCCGATTTCGACAGCGACTTCGCCCATGGCCCCCCGGACCGGCGAGCGATAGGAGCGTGGCAGTCCTTTCCGTCCCATAGGGACGAAAAGGACTGCCACGGGGGAACCCGCGACCCGCGGACCTGCTTCGGCGGCTCCGCTCCTTAGCTCGCGCGACCCGCGGACCTGTCTCGGAAGACCGGGGTGTGCGACTGGCGAGCGCCGGACCAATCAGGGCAAGAACGCAAGGAGCCCGGATAGCAGCGCTATCCGGGCTCCTGAGGACGCCGCCCGGCGCCGCCCCGGGCCCGCCAGACGCGGGCGCGGGGACGCCGAGCCAGGTCGCGGGTCGCTACATCATCCCGCCCATGTCCGGCATGCCGCCCGGCATGCCGCCGCCGGCGCCGTTTTCCTCCGGCGGCTCGGCGATGATCGCCTCGGTCACGAGGATGTTCTTGGCGATCGAGGCCGCGTTCTGCAGCGCCGAGCGGGTGACCATCGTCGGGTCGATGACGCCGGCCTTGATCAGGTCGCCGTACTCGCCGTTGGCGGCGTTGAGGCCTTCGCCGTCCTTGAGGTCACGGACCTTGTTGACGACGACCGAGCCCTCCAAGCCGGAGTTCTCGGCGATCTGGCGCACCGGCTCCTCCAGCGAGCGATGGATGATGCGGGCACCGGTGATCTCGTCGGGATCCTCGGCGAGCTTCTCCGGGTCCAGGCTGGCCTGGGCGTTCAGCAGGGCAACGCCGCCACCCGGCACGACGCCCTCCTCGAGCGCGGCGCGGGTCGCCTGCAGCGCGTCCTCGACGCGGTGCTTTTTCTCCTTCATCTCGGTCTCGGTGGCGGCGCCGACCTTGACTACGGCAACGCCTCCGGCGAGCTTGGCCAGCCGCTCCTGGAGCTTCTCGCGATCGAAGTCGGAGTCAGTGTTCTCGATCTCCTGTTTGATCTGCTTGATCCGGCCTTTGATGTCGTCGGCGTCACCGGCGCCGTCGATGATCGTGGTGGTGTCCTTGGAGACGACGACGCGACGCGCCTTGCCGAGCTGAGTCAGCTGGGTGTTCTCCAGTTTCAGGCCCATCTCCTCGGTGATCACCTCGCCGCCGCTGAGGATCGCGATGTCCTCGAGCATCCGCTTGCGGCGGTCGCCGAAGCCCGGCGCTTTGACGGCGACGCCGGTGAAGGTGCCCCGCAGCTTGTTCACGACCAGGGTCGCGAGGCACTCGCCCTCGACGTCCTCGGCCACGATCAGCAGCGGTTTGCCGCCCTGCATCACCTGCTCGAGCACCGGCAGGATGTCCCGCACGGAGCCGATTTTCTGGTTGGCGATGAGGATGTAGGGATCTTTCAGCACCGCCTCCATGCGGTCCTGATCGGTGACCATGTACGGGGAGATGTAGCCCTTGTCGAACTGCATCCCCTCGGTGAACTCCAGCTCCATGCCGAAGGTCTGGCCCTCCTCGACGTTCACCACGCCGTCTTTGCCGACTTTCTCGATCGCGTCGGCGATGACGTTGCCGATCTCGTCGTCGGCGGCCGAGATCGCCGCCACGCGAGCGATCTGGTCCTTGCCCGCGACCTCTTTGCTCTGCTTCTCCCGCAGGGTCTCGACGACCGCGTCGACGGCCTTCTCGATGCCGCGGCGCAGGGCCAGCGGGTTGGCGCCGGCGGCCACGTTCTTCAGCCCCTGGCGGACGATGATCTGCGCCAGCAGGGTGGCGGTGGTGGTGCCGTCGCCGGCGACGTCGTTGGTCGCCGTGGCGACCTCGCGGACGAGCTGGGCGCCCTGGTTCTCGAAGACGTCCTCGACCTCGACCTCACGGGCGATCGTGACGCCGTCGTTGGTGATCGTCGGCGCGCCGAATTTTTTGTCGAGCACGACGTAGCGGCCTTTCGGGCCGAGGGTCACCTTGACGGCGTTGGCGACGGAGTCGACGCCGGCCTGCAGGGCGCCCCTCGCCTCCTCTGCGTACTTCAGCTCCTTGTGAGCCATTTGCTTTCAGTCCTCCTTGATTGCGTAAGTCCGTTGGGAGATCAGCCGACCTTGGCGAGGACGTCCGACTCGCGAAGCACGAGGAGGTCGTCCCCCTCCACGGTGACCTCGGTGCCGCCGTATTTGGAGTAGAGGACCTCGTCGCCCTCCGAGACGTCCAGCGCCCGGCGGCTGCCGTCCTCGTTGATCGCGCCGTCGCCGACGGCGACGACCTTGCCCTTCTGCGGCTTCTCTTTCGCCGTATCGGGGAGGACGATGCCGCTCGCGGTCGTCTCCTCCTCCTCGATCGGCTTGACGATCAGCCGGTCCCCGAGGGGCTTCAGCTTCATCCGTGAACCTCCGTATCGATCGGTTGGTGATTGGAAAGTCGCTAAAACGCCGTTCCAAAGCCAAATTCGGCCTTAGCGGCTCTTTGGCACTCTTAGGGGGCGAGTGCCAGCACGAGAAAGATAGCGAAGCCTCAGTCCATCGCCAAGAGTCGGCAGCCGAGCAGCAGCGCAATTCCCTCCCCGCCGCGGCGCATCACCCAGTCGTGGTTCCACTCGAAGGCCGGCCGCAGCAGCGGCGCCGCCAGGTTCATCCAGCGCTTGGTCGTCCGCACGTTCCACTCGTAGAGGACTGCCGTCACCCCGTCCTGCTCGTAGAGGCGCCAGCGCCCCACCCCCTCCAGCTCACCCACGGCCCGACCCTCCATCAGCGCCGGATGCTCGATCCGCGTCGTCGTCACCTGGAAGCGGACGCGGTAGGGCAGGAGGCTGCGCCAGACCATGCTCGAGACGCTGCCGAGGCCGTCGCCGTCCCCTGCCCGCAGCTCGCTCGCCTCCTCCACGCCGCGCCACCAACTGGGCCAGGCGGCCTGATCGTGGATCGCCTCCCAGACCCGCTCCCGCGGGGCTTCGAGCAGCCAGGTCGTGAGGAAGGCGTACTCGGCCACGGCGGTCGATCTAGATACGGACGGCCGCCCGCATCGCGTTCAGTTTCGGTGCGGCGTCTCGCCGTTGCCCAGGTGGGCGCGCGGAGGCTCGACGATCTGAGAAAAGCGGATCACCGTGACGAGGTCGTCCTCGGAGATCGGCCGGCTGTAGATCTGTTCGAGGAAGCGGGTCGTCTCCTCGAGGCGACGGAACTCCGGGTTGTCGTGCTCGATGTCGCGGCGGGTCAGCTGCGAGAGGGGCTTCACCTCGACGTCGTCGATGACCGCGGTGAAGATCTTCTCCCGGGGGCTGTGGCGGAAGCCGACCGTGATCCAGACGACCTGGCCGCGCTCGTACTTGTTGCTCTTGTCGCCGAGCCGGATGGTGGCGGTCTTGCGGCCGCGCTTGAGCTGGTCGATGAAGACCGCGGAGTAGAAGTTCAAGACGTAGATGCCGCCTCTCATCGCGCTGCGAGCGTATAGGAGAGCGAGCGTGCTGTGGCACTGAGGTCTGACGCCCGGCTCCCGGCCCCGTTTGGACGGTTGTTTGATCGCGCGGTTGCAGTTTTCCGCGCTGGGAACCGATGGGGAGAACGTGCCGACGAGCAAGGCCAACATCCGGCTGCTGTGTCTCGCGCTGCTTTTCGCGGGCGGGCTGCTGCTGGCGCCGCTGGCCACCAAGGCAGCGGCGAAACGCTGCCACGGCAAGCGGGTGACGATCATGGGCACCGCCGGCCGCGACCACATCGTCGGCCGGGGAGCAAGCGACGTGATCTACGGCGGCGGCGGTGATGACGTGATCACCGGCGGCTCCAACGGCAACGACACGATCTGCGGCGGCCCCGGCGACGACACGATCCACGGCGGTCGCGGCTTCGACAAGCTCCTCGGCGAAGGCGGCAACGACAACCTCGACGGGGAAACCGGCTCCGACCTGCTGGAAGGCGGCAGCGGGAACGACGACCTGATGGGCTCCAAGGGAGCCGATCACCTGTTCGGAAATGCGGGGGACGACCGCCTGCTCAGCTTCAAGGGTCCCGACAAGCTCGCCGGCGGCCCCGGGGAGGATTTCCTCGACGGGCAGCAGGGGAGCGACCTGATCGAGGGCGACGGCGGCGACGACCGGCTGCTCGGCGACAAGGGCAACGACGAGCTCGATGGGGGCAGTGGCGACGACCGGATCGAGGGCGGTCCCGGCGACGACCCCAAGCTCGAGGGCGGCGACGGCAGCGACGACATCGCGGGCGGCACGGGGATCGACCACGCCGACGGCGGGCCCGGCAACGGCGACATCGTCCGCGGCGACAATGGCACCGACGTGCTCTCCGGGGGGCCCGGGACCGACGACATCGTCTCCTACGCCAGCGCCAGCCGCGGCGGCATCGAGGTCAACCTCGCCGCGGGCACGGCGAAGGGCGACGGGCACGACAAGCTCAGCGGCTTCGAGGACGTGGTCGGCTCGCCCCAGCCCGACACGATCCTCGGCGACGGCAGCCCGAACCGGCTCGACGGCGGCGTCGGCAACGACACCCTGATCAGCGGCGGCGGGGGCGGCATGGCCTACGGCGGTCCCGGCACCGACTCCTGCAGCGGCTTTGCCCAGGAGACCTCGTGCGGGCCCGAACCCTCGCCGCCCCCGAGCCTCGCCTACGGGCTGCTGAACGCCGGCCTCGCCGGGTCGACCCTGATCGTGCAGGGCAGCCCCAATCCCGACGACATCCATATCTCCCGCGGGCCCGGCGCCTGGGTCGTCTCCGACTCGATCCCGATCTTCGCCGGCGAAGCCTGCGACACGCCGCCCAGCAACGCCAATGCCCTGGTCTGCCCCGACGTCGGGGCGACGCCGCTGATCGTCGTCACCGGCGGGGGTGGCAACGACACGATCGTGGTCGACGACAGCGTCCCGGCCGGCGCCCACGTGCGCATCAACGGCAACGCCGGCAACGACGACCTGGTCGGCGGCGAAGGCGACGACGTGCTCGAAGCCGGCGAGAACTACAACGGGCCCGACAACGGCAACGACACCCTCGAAGGCCGCGGCGGCAGCGACGTCCTCTACGCCGATCCCGGCTCCGACCGGCTGCTCGGCGGTCCCGGCAACGACCTGCTCGTCAACTCGGTCCCCACCTGCCAGGGCCACAGCTTCGACGGCGGGCCGGGTGAGGACACCGTCTCCTACGCCCGCTCCGACGACAACCTGCGAATCGAGATCGGCGGCACCGGCGGCCCCCCCGGCTGCGGCAACGACGACCACGTGATGGGCGACAACGAGAGCCTGGAGGGCTCGGACGGCTCCGACGTGCTGGTCGGCGACGACGGCCCCAACAGCCTGATGGGCCACCTCGGTGCAGACACCTTCCTGGGCCGGGGCGGCGACGACTTCATCGAAGCCGCCGACGGCAGGCGCGACCGCGAGATCGACTGCGGAGCCGGGAACGACGAAGCGGCCACCGACGGCCACGACCCGGCGACGCAGAGCTGCTGAGGTCGCCCGGGCCGCGACTCGCGTCGGCCCTCCTCTAGAAGCCCTGCTCGCCGATCAACGGCACGAAGCGGCAAGGGCCGATCAGCTCACCCTCCACCTGCTCCCCGCGCCGCCGCAGCAGCGTCAGCATCTCCTCCGAGCCGCGCACGACGGGAACCACCAGGCGACCGCCGTCGGCGAGCTGGTCGAGCAGCGCGGGTGGAGCCGCGGGCGCCGCCGCGTGGACAGCGACCGCGTCGAAGGGCGCCCGCTCCGGCACGCCTCTGCTGCCGTCTCCGACCAGCAGCTCGACGTTCTCAACCCCGAGCGAGCGGAGCGTATGGTCGGCCGATCGCGAGAGCTCGAGCAGGCGCTCGACGCTGATCACCTCGGCGGCGAGCAGCGAGAGGACGGCCGCCGAGTAGCCCGAGCCGGTGCCGATCTCCAACACGTGCTCCCCGCCGCGCAGCTCCATCGCCTGCGCGATCGCGGCGACTATCCAGGGCTGGGAGATCGTCTGCCGCCCCTGGATCGGCAGCGCCGAGTCCTCGTAGGCGCGGCTGCGCAGCCCCTCGGGCAAGAACGCCTCCCGCGGCACCTCTTCCATCGCGGCCAGTACGCGCGGGTCCCGGATCCCCCGCCGCCGCAGCTGCCGCTGGACCATCTCGGCGCGCCGGCGGGCGAAGTCGGTCATCGGGACCTCAGTAGATGTAGTTCCGCAGCTTCGGGGGGTCCAGGACTTTGACCCGGCCGCGGCCGCAGCGGACCACCCCCGCCCGCTCCAGCTCGGCGAGAAAGCGGCTGACCGACTCCCGCGAGGTGCCGGCGAGCTGGGCGAGGTCGGTCTGGTTCATGCGAATCGTGACCTGCTCGTTCTCGTCGCCGTCCTGCGCCTCGCCGCTGAGCTGGGCAAGGATGCCGGCGACCCGGCTGGGCACGGTCTGGAAGGACTGGCGCGAGAGCCGTACGTTGGCGGCCCGCAGGCGGCGGACGAGGCCGGCAACCAGCTTCAGGGCGATCTCCGGATGGCGGGCGAGCAGCGAGCGGACGTCGTTCGCCGGCAGCGCCAGCAGCTCGCCGTCGCTGAGGGCCTCGGCGCTGGCCGAGCGGTTGTCGCCGTCGAGCATCGCCAGCTCGCCGAAGATCTCCCCCGGTCCGAGGGTCGCGAGGGTGATCGCGCGCCCGTCGGAGTGCTCCCGCGTGACGCGGAAGCTGCCCTCCTTGACGATGTAGCAGGCATCGGAGCTGTCGCCCTCGTGGAAGACCCTGGTGCCTGCCGGAAAGGAGCGCGGCACGGCGACGTGCGAGAAGCGCTCCAGCTCGTCCTCGCCCAGGTCGGCGAACAGCGCCACGCTCTTCAGCAGCTCGACGGCGCTTTGCGCATCCTCAGACACTGCCGCCGATTATGGCGGGTGCTCGCGGTCACTACGGCGTGAGCACGTCGTGACCGCGAGCGACCCGGAACCGAACGACCTACAGGTTCCCCTGGCGGTTGCCGCAGAGGCTGCTGTTGTTGAGGCCGGTCTGTTCCCCGTTGGCTCCGGGCTTGCCATTGGAGTCGCCCGGATAGACGTGGCCGTAGTCGTGGACGACGTCGCCGAAGTTGCCAAAGGCGCCGAAGGCGCCGTGGCCGGCGCACTGGGTGTTGCCGTTGGCCACTTCGTAGCCGGGCTGGGAGCCGTAGCCGCCGGCATCGGCGCTGGCGGCGGCCGGCGCGGCAAGCGCCAGTGCCACCACGGCGCCTGCGATGAGCTTCTTCATGAGTGCCTCCTGCTCGTGGTTTCGCGCGACGCTAGTCGAGGAGCGCGCACCCGTGGCCAGGCTCCTCCCACGTAATCCGTGAACATCCGTCCAGGTTGTCAGCGCGCTGACGCAGTCAGCTTCCGCGGGCCGCGGCTGAAGCCGGCGCCGATCAGCGCCTCCTCGTGCCCGGAACCGATCACCGGCTCGCCGTCCAGCTTCTCGACGGCGAGCTTTGGCAGGTGCCCCGCGGCGACCCCCTCGGCGAGCGCCCGCATCGCCGTCTCCAGCTCCTCGCCGCCGAGCTGGGTGAGGCGCAGGAGGCCGCGCCCTCCGCGCTCGACGAAGACGAGGGGCTCGCCGTCGCGCAGCAGCAGGTGGGCGCCAGGGGTGCGGCCCGGCCGCCGACCACCCTCGAGCTTGGGCCAGGGGAGCGAGGCCCCGTAGGGGTTGGCGGGATCGGTGGCGGCAAGGATCAGGTAGGAGCCGTCGGCTTCGGGCAGCGAGCGCAGCCGCTCGACCGCTCCGGGCAGGGCGAACTGGGCCCCGCCCAATCCCTCGACGAAGTAGCCGCGGCGGGCGGTGCCGAGCAGCTCGAGGTTGCCGAGCTCGCCGTAGAGGGTCGAGAAGCCTCCGGGAACCCCCTCGGCCAGCACGGTCTCGCGGGTGACGATGCCGTAGCGCTCGAGCATCAGCTCCGCCTGCGCGCGCAGGCGGGCGCCGGGGCCGGGGGCGTTGGCGAAGATCGGCGCGGTCAGGGACCAGCGGCCCTGCACCGCCGCGCCGGCCGTGGAGCGGCGACGGGCGAAACGGCGGCCCCGCCGCTCGCTGGGCGGCACAGCGCGCAGGCGCGGAGCTCGCAGGGGCGCGAAAGCGTCGTTGGTGACCTCGCCCCGCCAGGCCAAATCCCAGAGGGCGTCGTGGATCTGCTCGGCCGGATGGTCGAGGTCGGCGAGGAGGTCGAGCCAGAAGGAGGGGCCGGCGGCGAGGCGCTCGCGGATCGCGTCGTGAACCTCTCCGGAGGCCGGCTCCAGCTTCCCGTTGGCTGGCGGAGGCCCGGCCAGGCGGACGTCCTCCCGGAAGTAGAGGCTGACGCGGCCGTCGCTGCGGCCGAGGGCGCCGGCGCCGATCCAAACCAGCTCACCACTGGTGCAGAGCTCGTCCAGCCAGCTCTGCGAGTAGGCGCCGAGCCGGCGCGGCAGCACGTCCCCCTCCCAGACTTTCGGCGTCAGCGCCACGCCCTGCAGCGGCACCAGCGCCTCGCGAAGGCGGTCCAGGCCCGCGCCGGTGCGGCGGAAGGCGTCGACGTTCTGCCAGCTCGGCAGGAAGCGCGCCAGCTCCCGCGTGTCGGCCGCCTCCACCTCCTTGCGCAGCCGCGCGAGGCTGGCGCGGCGAACGCGGCGGAGGACTTCGGAGTCGCACCACTCGCGCTCGACCCCCCCGGGCAGAAGCTCGCCCCGCACCAGCGCCCCTTCGGACTCGAGCTCCCGCAGCGCCGGCGAGGGGTCGATGCCAAAGCGCTCCGCCGGCCGCGCCGTGGGGAAGGGCCCGTGGGTGCGGGCGAAGCGGCGCAGCAGCGCCCGCATCGCGTCGGGGTGCTCCTCGAGGAAGGTCTCGGGCAGGCCCGGCGGCTCCGGCACCCCGAGGGCGTCCCGGTAGAGGCCGGCATCCTCGGCGGCGATGTAGCGCTCCTCGCCGGCGATCCGGACCTTCGCGGCGCGGCGCTCGGCGACGAGTTTCTCGAGCATCGAGGCCGCCGAGTAGCCCTCGGCCACCCGCGCCTCGCACTCCTCCACGGTGAGGTCGCCGAGGTTGCGGAGGATCTGCTGCAGCGCGTCGCGGTCGCCGGCGCGGCCAGCCTCGGCCCGGTGCTGCAGCTGAGCCTCGACCTCCTCCAGCGCCTCGGGGTCGATCAGCTCGCGCAGCTCCTCCTGCCCAAGCAGCTCGCGCAGCAGGTCGCGGTCGAGGGCGAGCGCGGCCGCGCGGCGCTCCGCGTTCGGCGTGTCCCCCTCGTACATGTAGGTGGCGACGTAGTCGAAGAGCAGCGAGGAGGCGAACGGCGAGGCGGTCGGCGTCTCGACCTCGACCAGGCTGAGCCGGCGGGCGTGGAGCTTTTCCAGCAGGTCGGTCAGCGACGGCAGGTCGAGGACGTCCCGCAGGCACTCGCGGTAGGTCTCCAGCACGACCGGGAAGCGGGGGAAGTCCCGCGCCACCTCGAGCAGGCTCTGCGACTTCAGCCGCTGCTGCCAGAGGGGGGTGCGCTTGCCGGGGTAGGCGCGAGGGATCAGCAGCGAGCGGGCGGCGTTCTCGCGGAAGCGGGCGCCGAAGAGGGCCGAGCCGGAGAGCTCGCCGACGACGAGGTCCTCGAGCTCGTCGGGCTCGATCAGGACGAGGTCGGCGGGCGGCGGCTCGTCGGCGTCGGGCAGGTGGATGACGATGCCGTCGTCGGACCAGATCGCGTCGGCCTCGAGCTCGCGCTCGGCGCGGATCTTGGCGGCGAGGGCGAGGCCCCAGGCGGCGTGGACGCGGCCGCCGAAGGGCGAGAGGACGCAGAGCCGCCAGTCGCCGAACTCGTCGCGGAAGCGCTCGACCACGCTCGTCTCGTCGGAGGGGACGACGCGGGTCGCCTGCTGCTGCTCGCGCAGGTAGCTGACGAGGTTGGCCGCCGCGCGCTCGTCGAGGTCGTAATCGGCGGCGAGTTCGGCGGGCTCGCGGGCGACGGCCTCGCGGGCGAAGGCGCCGATCGCCCGGCCGAGCTCGGCCGGGCGGCCGATGCCGTCGCCCTTCCAGAACGGGACGGCGCCGGGGGCGCCCGGCGCCGGGGTGACGATGACGCGGTCGCGGGTGATTTCCTCGATCCGCCAGGTGCTGGAGCCGAGCAGGAAGGTCTGGCCGGGGCGCGCCTCGTAGACCATCTCCTCGTCGAGCTCGCCCACCCGGCGGCCGTCGGGCAGGTGGACCCCGTATAGGCCGCGGTCAGGGATCGTCCCGGCGTTGGTGACGGCCAGCTGACGGGCCCCTTTGCGCCCGTGGATCGTGCCCTCGGTGCGGTCCCAGACGATCCGCGGGCGCAGCTCGGCGAAGCGGTCGGAGGGGTAGCGGCCGTCGAGCATGTCCAGCACGTTCTCCAGCTGTTCGCGGGAGAGGTCGTGGAAGGACTGGGTGGCGGTGAGGAGCCGCTCCACCTCGTCCACCTCCCACTCGTCCAGGGCGGCCATCGAGACCAGGTGCTGGGCGAGCACGTCGAGGGGGTTCTGCGGGATCACCGTCTCCTCGATCTCCCCCTCGCGCATGCGGCGCGCGACCACGGCGCACTCGAGCAGGTCGCCCCGGTATTTGGGGAAGATCCGCCCCTTGGCGACCTCGCCGACCCCGTGGCCGGCGCGACCGATCCGCTGTAGCCCGCGGGTGACCGACTTCGGCGACTCGACCTGGATCACGAGGTCGACCGCGCCCATGTCGATTCCGAGCTCCAGGGAAGAGGTCGCGACGAGGCAGGGCAGCTGGCCGGACTTGAGAAGCTCCTCGACGACGGAACGCTCCTCGTGGGAGAGCGATCCGTGGTGGGCGCGGGCGATCTCGACGTAGGGGTCATGGCCCGCGGGAGAGGCCGCTCCGTCGACATGGCCCGCCTGCTCGGTGGCTGGCAGCTCGTTTTCGCCTTCGCCATTCGCCAGCTCGTTCAACCTCTTTGCCAGGCGCTCGGCGGCGCGGCGGTTGTTGACGAAGACGATGGTCGAGGTGTGGGACTGGACGAGCTCGAGGAGGCGGGGGTAGATGGCGGGCCAGATCGATCGGACGTGGGCACTCGGCTCGATTTCCGTCGGCGGCGGCCCGTCCTCGCTCGGATAGGCGGGGGCACCGGGGTCGGCCATGTCCTCCACCGGCACCACGATCTCCAGGTCGAGCTCTTTCCGCTGACCCGCGTCGACGATCCGGCACTCCCTCTTCGGCCCGACGAGGAACTGGGCAATCCGCTCCAACGGCCGCTGCGTAGCCGACAATCCGATCCGTTGGACGCTGGAGGAGCCAGCGCCTGCTGCGGCGGGTCCTGTCGCGGCAGGGGACCCCCCATCCCCTGCGGTAGCTAAAGCTTCCTCGGGGATG
>Ga0308175_100000869_pt1 | contig 20043 bp, 18 predicted proteins | sample PhyCR1_3_FD_203893 | JGI IMG/M metagenome (GOLD analysis project Ga0308175, IMG submission 203893) | Soil microbial communities from UC Gill Tract Community Farm, Albany, California, United States - DLSLS.C.R1 | ecosystem: Environmental > Terrestrial > Soil > Agricultural land | place: USA...
GTGGCCGCGCTGCCCGTGCGGTCGTGGACGAGGGCCTCCTCGGTCACCGAGCCGGCGTCGGGCAGCGCCCTGCCCTTGGGGTCGTCGGGCCGGCCGGCGTACGGGAAGCTCGTGCCGTCGTGGACGGTGAGGGCCGCCTCGGCGTCGTTGCGCATCCGGAACGACTCCCAGACCCTGGTGCCCTGTTCCACGCCGTACTTGGACTGGGCGGCGATCAGGGAGAGGGCGTTGTCCACCTCGCCGCCCCCGCCGGAGCCGAACAGCGAGCCGATGACGGAGGCCAGGGCCACCAGGTCGGTGATCTTGAAGTGGTCTATGGTGCCGGCGTTGGTGACGGAGTCCTTGTGGCCGGTCAGGACGTACTCACCGGGGAAGTAGCGGCCGCTGTCGGAGGCGTCGATGTAGGAGTTGATGCCGGCGAGGTAGGCGTCCGCGTCGGTGAGGGCCTGCTGCCCGCGGGCTCCGTTGTGCGCGACGGCGTTGTCGATCTGCGCCTGCAGATCGGCCTCGGTGTACGGCGCGTCGCGGTAGAACTGCTGCTCCAGGCCCTGGTTGGCGGCCGCGCCGCCCGCGAAGCCCGTGAGCTGCCCGCGGCCCACGTGCCGGAAGACGTCCATCAGCCACAGCCGGTCCTCGGCGGCCGCGTACCCGGCGCCGAACTCGGTGCCGTACCGGGTGGTGCCTGTGATGTGCGGCACACCGGTCTTCTTGTCGCGGACGATGGTCACGTCGCCGCGGCCGGCCGGCTTCTCGGTGGAGGCGACCTGGTCGGAAGGGACGCCGAAGGACGCGTCGTTGAAGAAGGTGTTGATCTTCGCGTCGGTGAGCCCCCGGTAGCCGGTCGCGAGGCCGGCGTAGGGGCCGAGCTGGTCCTCGGCGTGTGCGGGCTGGGTGCCGAAGGCCTGGTTGAGCAGGATCTGGGCGAGGGTGGCGTTGCCGTTCTCGCCGGGCGGCAGGATGTCCGAGCATTGGCCGCCGCAGTAGTCGTTCGAGGTGGCGGCGGCCTCCGCGGCGGTGGCCCGGGTGACTGGGGAGAGAAGTCCGGCGACGAGAACGCATATCGACGCCGTCTTCAGGAACCCGGTGAGCCTGCGGGGAGTTCTCAGTTTGTCGAACAGCACGTTGCGTGGGGCGCGCCGTGGCATGGCAGCTCCTCCCGACGGGGGTGGGCCGGACGTTACCGCCGGTATCCCCGGGATTGAAGATGAACATGCGTCAACTTTCGGAGTCACCGGAGCGGCGCCCGGCGGTCAACCCGGGGCGCCTTATGGGAGGGCATCGGAAAACGGATGGAGCCGGATCGCGTGTCGACACGTCTATTCGGCGACGTCGCGAGGAACCCGTACGGCGACGGAGAAGTGACGCAAGAGCGGACGCAGGTGTGACGGAGGTGCATGGCGATGGCCGGATTCCGAAGTCTGGCGAGACAGGTACGAGATCCGCGGTGTGATCTGGCGCTGCGGCGCTACTCACTGCGCAAGTGCCTGGAGCGGTTCGCTCCTTATGGGCATCGGGCGACCTGGGACCATCTGTGCTCCCGGGCCGGTTTCGGTCCGGAGGACCGGTCTCCCGATCCGGTGCGGCTCGTGGCCGCGCTGGAGGAGCTCGAGGAGGCGCGGGCGGTCTGGCTCGGCTACGAGGCCGAGTTCGCCGAGCGCCGCAAGAAGGAGAAGCACGACGGGCTGCGCCGGCCGGGGACGGTGGACGACTGGCACCGGCTGACCTGGGGCGGGTTCGGGGTCGCCTGGTGCGACGATCCCCGGGTCCATCCCGGCGAGCCGCTGGCGGAGGTACTGCGCCGACTCATCGCCGCGCTGAACCGCGAACCGGGCGGGAGCTGCCCGGTCTGCGACGGGGAGCGGCTGGTGTGGAGGTACGGCCTCGACCACGAGCCGTCGTCCGGCCCGGTCTGCGCGGACTGCGGCATCCTCGTGCCCCGGCCCGTACTCACACCGCTGGCGCTGGCGTACTCCAGAAGCGAACGCCTGCTGATGTCGGCCTGAACACGGGCCGGCCCGACCGACGGGGACGCGCAGGGGGTGCGCCGGGGGATGCCGCACCCCTGATGTGCTCGGCCGCTCCGTCGGTGGCCCCTGGCCCCATCGGGGCATGGCGCAGGTATGTCTCGACGAACGCCGGTCGGCCGCCGACGGCGTGTGCGTGCCGTTGCCCCGGGGGAGTTGGCACGGTCCGCCGCCGAGGCCGTAGCGGCGGGCGCCACGGAGGTCTGCTGCGGGTCCTCGCGGAGGTGACGGACCCCGAACCGGCGACGGCGGAGGCGACCGCGCACGACCGCCCGTCCTGCTGCGCGGCGAGGAGGGCGGCACCTGACCGGCGCCGCGGCCGGCCGGACGGCCGGGTCTCGCCACCCGGATCGGCCTGGAGGACACACCGTTCCCGCCGGACGGTGAACACGCCGCGTCCAAAGCTCAGTTGATGGCGGCGGCTGATCCGGTACCGGTCGTTCCCGCGCTCGCCGTAAGGCGTGGCCGGCGGTTCGCAGCGGAGGGCGAGGCCGGGTTGCCCCGGCCTCCGCTACGGCCGTTCCGGCAGGAGGCGGGAGCCTGTCAGGCGGTTGCCGGAGATGTCGTCCGGGTTCGACAGGACGCAGTTCTCCAGGGACAGGCAGCCGCAGCCGATGCAGTCGGTGAGGTGGTCCCTCAGCCGGTTCAACTGCCGGATGCGTTCGTCGAGTTCGGAGCGCCAGGCCTGCGAGAGGCGGGCCCAGTCCTCGCGGGTCGGGGTCCGCTCCTCGGGGAGCCGGGCCAGGGCCTCGCGGATCGTGGCCAGCGGGATGCCGACCCGCTGGGCCGCGCGGACGAAGGCGACCCGGCGCAGGGTGTCACGGGTGTAGCGGCGCTGGTTGCCGACGGTGCGGCGGCTGGTGATCAGACCCTTGGACTCGTAGAAGTGCAGGGCGGAGACGGCGGCGCCGCTGCGCGCGGACAATTGTCCGACGGTCAGCTCGTGGACCTTCTCGGGGATCTGGGGCACCCCGCAGAGCCTACCGACCCGGCCGGCCCCTCATCCGTTGACATCGCCCCCGCACCCGACCATGCTAAGCAGTTGCTTAGGAACGCGAGCGAGAGGCCGGGAACATGGCAGAACCGAGGACCTTCACCTCCCCCGACGAGCTGAGGGCCGCCGTGGGCGAGCAGCTTGGCCACACGGACTGGCTGGAGATCGACCAGAAGCGGATCGACCTGTTCGCGGAGGCGACCGGGGACCACCAGTGGATCCACGTGGACCCGGAGAAGGCCGCCGCGGGGCCGTTCGGGACGACCATCGCGCACGGCTATCTCACCCTGTCCCTGCTGCCGCTCTTCGGCCCGCAGCTGCTCCGGGTCGAGGGCGTGCGGATGGGTGTCAACTACGGGACGAACAAGGTCCGCTTCCCCTCCCCCGTCCCGGTCGGCTCCCGGCTGCGCGCCACCGCGGCCATCGCCGGCGTCGAGGACGTCAAGGACGGCATCCAGGTGACCCTCGCCTTCACCGTGGAGCGGGACGGCGGGCAGAAGCCCGTGTGCGTCGCGGAGTCGGTGGCCCGGTACTACCTCTGAGCCGGGGCGTCCGGCTGGGCGCCCACCATGCGCAGCACGAGGTCGGCGTAGAGCGCGCCGACCTCCTCGGGCGTGCGGGGCCCGTCCACGTTGAACCAGCGGGCCACGTCGATGCAGAGCGACAGCACCGCGAGGGTGGTGCCCTGCACGTCCGGCACCCGGAACTCGCCCGCGGCGACCCCGTCGTCGATGATCCCGCGCACCTCGGCGTCGACCTGGCGGCGCAGCGCGACGATCTCGGCGCGGGCCGCGGGGCCGAGCGCGTCGAGTTCGTACTGCACGACGCGCGCGGTGGTGCGCCGCCCGGCGTGCCAGCGGACGAAGGAGCTGACGGCGCCGGCGAGCCGCTCGGTGGCGGTGCCCTCGCGCCGGGCCGCCGTGCGCAGGATGTCCAGGGCCTTGTCGTGGCCGATCCTGCTGATCCGGTGGAGCAGCTCTTCCTTGGTCTTGTAGTGGATGTAGAGCGCGGCCGGGCTCATGCCGGCGCGGCCCGCGATGTCGCGGGTCGTCGTAGCGTGGTAGCCGCGCTCGGCGAAGGCCTCCACGGCGGCGACCAGCAGCCGCCGTGCCGCGTCAGGGGTGACCTGTTCCCACGGCTCGACCTCGCCGCCGGTCGTCTCCTCCGCCGTACTCATCGCTCGCTCGCCCCTCTCGGTGACAGGAGCACCACCATACCGCCGAAGGTGAGCGCTCGCTTAGAGCGACCGCTCGGCGAAGTGCGCGGGCTCATGGAACCGCTCAGAGCTTCTCGAAGGGATCGTGCTCGGCGAGCAGCTTCTCCAGCCGGGCCTGGTCGACGCGGCTGACGATCTGCCCGACTTCCTGCCGGTCCCGGATCACCTTGGCGAGGGTGAAGGCGGACGTGACGAGGTAGAGAACGGCGATGGCCAGGAAGGAACGCACCCAGGCGTTGGCGTCCAGCCGGAAGATGCCGATGGCGGTGGCCGCCATGGCGACCGCGAAGGAGGCGACGGCCTGACCGTAGAAGGCGGCCGTGTTCTGCTGCTTGACCGGTGTGTCACTCATGGCAACGAGCATCGGCGGACGCGGCCCGCGCCACATCCGCCGGGATACTCAGAACAGCTACTCAGCAGGACCCGGAAGAACGGCTCAGAAGGCGGAGACCCCGGTGAGCGCCCGTCCGATGAGCAGCTTCTGGATCTGGCTGGTGCCCTCGTAGAGGGTCATCACGCGGGCGTCGCGCAGCAGTTTGCCGGCCGGGTACTCGTCGATGTAGCCGTAGCCGCCGAAGACCTGAAGGGCGTTGTTGGCGGCGCGGACGGCGGCCTCGGAGGCGAACAGCTTGGCCTTGGAGGACTCGACGGCGAACGGCAGGCCGCGGTCGATCAGGTCGGCGACCCGCCAGGTGAGCAGCCGGGCCGCGTCCACGTCGACGGCGATGTCGCTGATCAGCTCCTGTACGAGCTGGTGCCGGGCGATGGGCTTGCCGAACTGCTCGCGCTCGCCGGCGTACCGCACGGCCGCGTCCAGCGCGGCCTGGGCTATGCCGACGCATCCGGCGGCGACCGACATCCGCCCCTTGGCCAGCGCGGACATGGCGACGGAGAAGCCCTTGCCCTCCTCGCCGACCAGCGCCGTGGCGGGCACCCGCACATCGTCCAGGACCAGCTCGGCGGTGGCCTGGCCGCGCAGGCCGAGCTTGCCGTGGATGGTGCGGCGGGTCAGGCCGGGGGTGTCCGTGGGCACCAGGAAGGCGGAGACGCCCTTGTGGCCGGGCGCGTCGGTGGACCGGGCGAAGAGGAGCACGACGTCGGCCCAGGTGCCGTTGGTGATGAACATCTTGGTGCCGCTCAGCACGTATTCGTCGCCGTCGCGTACGGCCCGGGTGGCGAGGTTGCCCGCGTCGGAGCCGGTGCCCGGCTCGGTGAGGCCGAAGCAGCCGACGTACTCACCGGCGGTCAGCCCCGGCAGCCAGCGCCGCTTCTGCTCCTCGCTCCCCCAGGCGGCGATCGACTTGGCGACCAGCCCCAGGGACACCGACACGATCCCGCGCACCGAGGAGTCGCCGCGCCCCAGCTCCTCGGTGACCAGGCAGTACGCGAGATGGTCGCCGCCGGAGCCGCCGTACTCCTCGTCGATGGTCAGCCCGAGGAAGCCGACCTCGCCGAGCTTCTTCACGATGCCCCGGTCGACCTCCTCGGCCCGGTCCCAGGCGACCACGTGCGGGGCGATCTCGCGCTCCACGAAGTCCCGGGCGAGCTGCCGTACGGCGGCCTGCTCCTCGCTCAGCTCCAGGTTCACCACGCGATCACCCCACACGGATACGGATCTTGAAAGACGTACATTTAAATTAGCACTGCTAGTTTCCGTTCGCAGCCCTACTATGTGCGCCATGGCCCGACCGCGCAAGCCCCTCCTCAGTACCGACCGGATCGTCGAGACGGCCCGGGAACTCGTGGACGCGGAGGGCCTGGCGGCCGTCTCCACCCGGCGGCTCGCCGGCGAGCTGGGGGTGAGCGGACCCTCGCTCTACAACCACTTCCGCACCAAGGACGAGATCCTGGAGGCGGTCGCGGACTCGGTGAGCGGACAGGTCGACCTGTCGATGTTCGAGGACGGCCGGGACTGGCGGACCGCGCTGCACGACTGGGCCGTCTCCTACCGGACCGCGCTGCGCGACCACCCCAACATCGTCCCGGTCCTCGCCCGCGGGCCCGGCCGCCGCCCCGCCGCCCTGCGGCTGGCCGACGCCGTGTACGGCGCGATGGTCGACGCGGGGTGGCCGCCGGCGCAGGCCACGTCCATCGGCGCGCTGATGCGGTACTTCATCATGGGCTCCGCGCTCGGCTCCTTCGCGGGCGGCTTCGTGGACGACGCGAGTGCGTACGACCCCTCGGACTACCCCCACCTCGGGCAGGCCCATCTGCTCGCCGAGCAGCAGGAGAAGATCGACGAGCGGGCCTTCGAGACCGGGCTGACCGCGCTGCTGGACGGGCTGGCGCAGCAGTACGAGCAGGCACGGCACAGCGTGTGAGGGCACCTGGACACTTCGGCCCGCACCGAAGCGTCGGTGCCGCATGCTGGGTGCATGACCACCAAGGACACCCGGGCCGCCGCTCTCGCCGCGCTCGCCTCTCTGGTCGCCGACGAGACGCGGGCCGCGTGTCTGCTCGCGCTGCTGGACGGACGGGCCTGGACCGCCGGGGAGCTGGCCCGGCATGCCGGGGTGGCCCCCTCCACGCTCAGCGAGCACCTGGGCAAACTGGTCGCCGGCGGGCTGCTCGCGCAGGAGCGGCAGGGGCGGCACCGGTACGTGCGGCTGGCCGACGCGCGGGTGGCCCAGCTCGTCGAGGACCTGGCCGCCCAGGTGACGCCCGCCGGGACCGCGCGCCCGCGCACGCTGCGGGAGTCGAGCGCGGGCTCCGCGATGGCCCGGGGCCGTACCTGCTACGACCATCTCGCCGGACGGCTGGGCATCGCGATCACGGACGCGCTCACCGAGCGGGGGCTGCTGCGCCAGGACACCGGGTTCGCGCTGACGGACGCGGGACTGCGGTGGTACGGCACGGCGGGGATTCCCCTCGACCGGTCGGCCCGGCGGCCCCTGGCCCGGGCGTGCCTGGACTGGACCGAGCGGCGGCCCCATCTCGCGGGTTCGGCGGGCGCCGCGCTGTGCCGCCACGCGCTGGACGCCGGCTGGTGCGTGCGCATCGGGTCCGAGCGGGCGGTGAGGGTGACTCCGCCGGGGGCGCGGGCGCTGAACGAGTTGCTGGGCCTGGAGAGGGAGGCGTTGTGCTGAGCACGGCGTCGGGGGTGGGTCGTCGTGCCGGTCTGCGGGTGCGGGTCCGCCGTGGCTGGTCGCGCCGTTCCCCGCGCCCCTGTGGCGCCTACCGCACTGTCTGATTTCCGCCAGCCGGCATCACACCGTCCCGCCTAGCCTCAGGAGCATGATGAGCAACGCCCCGCGTCACCCCTTGCTGCCCGCCGCCGCTGCTGCCCTCACCGTCGTGCTGTGGGCCTCCGCCTTCGTGGCGATCCGCAGTGCCGGTGACGCCTACTCGCCGGGGGCGCTGGCGCTCGGACGGCTCCTGGCCGGAGCGCTGACGCTGGGCGTCCTGTGCGTCGTCCGGCGGGAGGGGCTGCCGCCCCGGTCGGCCTGGCGCGGCATAGCCCTCTCCGGGGTGCTCTGGTTCGGGTTCTACATGGTCGCCCTGAACTGGGGCGAGCAGCGGGTGGACGCCGGCACCGCCGCCCTCGTCGTGAACGTCGGCCCGCTGCTGATCGCCCTGCTCGGGGCCCGGCTGCTCGGTGATCCGATGCCGCCGAGGCTGCTGGCGGGGATGGCCGTGTCCTTCGCCGGTGCCGTGACCGTGGGGCTGTCCATGTCGTCCGGGGGCGGCGGGGCCTCGCTGCTCGGGGTGGTGGCGTGTCTGCTCGCGGCGGTGGCGTACGCGGCCGGAGTGGTGTCGCAGAAGCCCGCCCTCGGGCAGGCCAGCGCCCTGCAAGTGACGACGTTCGGGTGCCTCGTGGGCACGGTGGTCTGCCTGCCGTTCGCCGGGCAGCTGGTGAGCGAGGCGGCCCACGCGCCCGTGTCGGCGACCCTCGACATGGTCTACCTGGGCGTCTTCCCGACCGCTCTGGCCTTCACGACCTGGGCCTACGCCCTCGCCCGCACGACCGCCAGCCGGATGGGCGCGACCACGTACGCCGTGCCGGCGCTGGTCGTGCTGATGTCGTGGCTGGCGCTGGGCGAGGTGCCGGGTGCGCTCACCCTGGTGGGCGGGGTGCTGTGCCTGGCGGGTGTGGCGGTGTCGCGGTCCCGGGCGGCCGGACGGTCGCGCCGGGTCGCGGCCGGGGAGCCGCGACCGGAGAAGGTCCGCTGAACCGGCGGGCGCCGGTCCTTCAGAACACCACCAGCGCGCGGCCGCCCTTGCCCGCGATCATGTTCTCGAAGGCCGCCGGGATGCCCTCCAATGCGATCCGCTCGGTGACCAGCGCCGAGAGGTCCAGCCGGCCCTCGCGCACGTGCTCGGCGAGGACCGGGACGTCGCGGGCCGGGTCGGTGTTGCCGTAGACGCAGCCGGACAGGGTGCGGCCCCAGTGGAAGAGCTCCAGGGCGTTGAAGGTGACCTCCTGGTCCTTGCCGCCGATGCCGACGACGGTCGTCCGGCCGCCCCGGCGGGTGGAGTCCCAGGCGGCGCGGATGCTGACCGCGCGGCCCACGCACTCCACGGCGACGTCGGCACCCTGCTTGCCGGTGAGGGCGCGGATCTCGCGCGCGGTGTTGTCGGAGGCGAGGACGAAGTCGGTGGCGCCGGCCGCGCGGGCCAGTTCCTCCTTCTCCGGCGAGACGTCCACGGCGATGATCCGGGAGGCGCCTGCGATACGGGCCGACTGGAGCGTGGCGAGGCCCACGCCGCCGGCGCCGAACACCGCGACCGTCTCGCCCTGCCGGACCCGTGCCGAGTGGTGGACGGCGCCGTAGCCGGTGAGGACGGCGCAGCCGAGCAGGGCGGCGTCGGTGAGCGGGACGCCGTCGGGCAGGGGCAGCACGCAGGACGCGGCGACCACCGTCTCCTCGGCGAACGCGGCGACGTTCAGACCGGGGTGGAGCTCGGTGCCGTCGCTCATGCGGGCGTGCACGCCCGCCGCGCCGGCCAGGGCGTTGGCGCACAGCCAGACCTCGCCGAGCGCGCAGGCGTGGCAGGTGCCGCAGGACGGCGCCCAGTTGAGGACGACGGGGGCGCCGGGCGCGACATGGGTGACGCCCTCCCCCACGGCCACCACGGTGCCGGCGCCCTCGTGGCCGAGGACCGCCGGGACCGGCACCCGCATGGTGCCGTTGGACAGGGACAGGTCGGAGTGGCAGACGCCGGCGGCGGCGAGGCGGACGCGGACCTGCCCGGGGCCCGGGTCGGGCAGCTCGATGCCGGTGATCTCCAGGGGTGCGCCGATGGCGGGCAGGACGGCGGCTCGTACGGCCATGGCTCGCTGACTCCTCAGAACTGCAGGGACTTGGTCTGGAGGTACTCGGCCAGTCCGTGGCTGCCGAGTTCCCGGCCGACCCCGGACTGCTTGTAGCCGCCGAACGGGGCGAGCGGGTTGAACCGGCCGCCGTTGATGTCGACCTGCCCGGTGTCCATACGGCGGGCGAAGGCCACCGCCTCGGACTCCTCCCCGGCCCAGACGGCGCCCGCGAGCCCGTACACCGTGCCGTTGGCGATGCGCAGGGCGTCCTCCTCGTCCTCGTAGCGGAGGAGGGACAGGACCGGGCCGAAGATCTCCTCCTGGGCGACGGTCATCTCCGGGGTGACGTCGGCGAGGACCGTCGGGCTGACGAAGTACCCCTGCTCGCGGGGCGATTCGGGGCCGCCCGCGACCAGGCGGGCGCCCTCGGCGACGCCCTTCTCGATGTAACCGAGCACGCGGGCCTGCTGCTTGGCGTTGACGACCGGACCGATGCGGTCGCCGTACTTGGCGGCGGCGGCCGCGGCCAGTTCGACGGCCTCGTCGTACTGGTCACGGTGGACCAGCATCCGGGTCCAGGCGCTGCACGTCTGGCCGGAGTTGGACATCACGTTGGCGACGCCCACGCCCACGGCCTTGGCGAGGTCGGCGCTCGGCAGGATGACGTTGGCGGACTTGCCGCCCAGTTCCAGCGCCACCTTCTTGACGGCGGCGCCGGCCACCGCGCCGATCCGCCGGCCGACCGCCGTGGAGCCGGTGAAGGAGACCAGGTCGACGTCCGGGTGCTCGGCGAGGGCCTGCCCGGCGACCGGGCCGAGGCCGGTGACGAGGTTGAACACACCGGCCGGGACGCCGGCCTCGTGGACGGCCTCGGCGAAGAGCTGGGCGGTGAGCGGGGTGTCCTCGGCGGGCTTGAGGACGACGGTGCAGCCGGCGGCGAGCGCGGGGGCGACCTTGGCGACGATCTGGTGCAGCGGGTAGTTCCAGGGGGTGATCGCACCGACCACACCGACCGGCTCGTGCAGCACGGTGGAGTTGCCGACCTTCTCCTCGAAGGAGTGAGTCGCGGCCAGCTCGGCGTAGGAGCCCGCGACCGCGATCGGCACGCTCGCGTGCACGGCCTGCGAGAACTGCGGGGGCGAGCCCAGCTCGGCGGTGACCGTCTCCGCGATCTCGTCCTTGCGGGCCACCAGGACGTCGCGGAGGGCGGTCAGGCGTGCGGCGCGTTCGGCCGGGGGTGTGGCCGCCCAGGCCGCGAGGGCCGCGCGGGCGGCGCGTACGGCGGTGTCGACGTCCAGCGCGTCACCGGCCGGGACCCGGCCGATGACCTGTTCGTCGGCCGGGTTCACGACCTCGATCACGTCCCGGCCGGTGGCGGGGCGCCAGGCGCCGTCGATGTACAGGCCGTCGTGTGCCTTCATGCTGCTTCCTCCCGGCGGGTCTCCGTCGTCCGGCACACAAACTAGCGGCGATAGTTTTCGCGCGCCAGACTTGCCCGGATGCCGGCGGTTCCTCGGCACCCGGACGTACCGGGACATCATCGCCGGATCGGGGGCGGCTCACTCCTCCAGATCGGGCAGCCGGGCCGGGGACGGGCAGATGCGGTCGCCGTGCTGGTCGAAGACGAAGAGGTGGGCGAGGTCGACGAGCAGGGGCACCTGCATGCCGTGGCGCAGCCGGATGTCGGGGGTGGTGCGGACCACCAGGTCGCCGGGGAGCCGGCCCTCCTGCGGCGCGGGCTCGGGCACGGTTTCCTGCGGCTGCTCCAGGACCACCACGGGGCCGGCCCGCAGCGACCCGGCCCGCTCCCGCAGCCGGTCCAGCACACCCTGCCCTTCCCGGCGGCGCCGGCGGGCGGCCCGGGCGGCCGGGCGCGGGGCCTCCAGCTCGGGTACGACGGCGGGGCGCGAGCCGGTGTCGAAGTGCACGAGGGTCTCGTGCCCCTGGAACTCCATGTGCTCCACCAGCCCGGTCAGCGGTACCTCACCGGGCCGGGCGGCGCTGTGCTTGGCGATGCGCACCGCCTCCGAGCGCAGCCCGACGATGATCTCGCGGCCCTGCTGGACGCGGAGCAACTGGTGGTCGAGGGAGAGGGGTTCGGGCAGGCGCAGGTACTGCTTGCCGAGGCTGATGGTCATGGCGCCGTCGAGCGGGGCGCGGACCAGGCCGCGCAGCAGGTTGATGCGCGGGGTGCCGATGAACGCGGCGACGAAGACGTTGCGGGGCAGCGCGTAGACCTCGCGCGGGGTGCCGACCTGCTGGAGTACCCCGCCGCGCAGCACGGCGACCCGGTCGCCGAGGGACATGGCCTCGGACTGGTCGTGCGTGACGTACACCGTGGTGACGCCCAGTTCGCGGGTGAGCTGGGATATCTCGGCCCGCAGGTGGTTGCGGAGTTTGGCGTCGAGGTTGGACAGCGGCTCGTCCATCAGGAACGCGGAGGGGTGCCGGGCGATGGCACGGCCCATGGCGACCCGCTGGCGTTCGCCGCCGGAGAGCTGGCCGGGGAACCGGTCGAGCAGGTCCTCGATACCGAGCATGCGGGCGGTGGCGTCCACGCGCGGGCCGGGGTCGGCGGCGGGGGCCTCGATGCGCAGCGGGAAACCGATGTTGTCGCGGCTGGTCATGCTCGGGTAGAGCGCGAAGTTCTGGAAGACCATGGCGATGTCCCGCTCGGCGGGCAGCCAGTCGTTGGCGTACTCACCGTCGAGGAAGAGCTCGCCGTCGTCGATCGCCTCGAGTCCGGCGATCATGCGCAGCACGGTGGACTTGCCGCAGCCGGAGGGGCCGAGCAGGACCAGGAACTCGCCGGCCGCGATGTCCAGGGAGACCCGGTCGACCACGCGGGGGCCCCGGGCGTAGGACTTGCTCACGTCGTGCAGGGAGATGGCGCGTGTCATGGGTGCTGCCCCCGGGGGCTGTGCGGAGCGCCGCCGCTCCGTGGTCCGGGGCCCCGTGCGGACGTACGGGACCCAGGGGCACGCCGTCGCGTTCCCGCCGCGCGGCCGGCGGGAAGGGGACGACAGGCCCCACGAGTCACGGAAGTTAACGGAATGTGCCCGGCCGGGGAAGGGTGGCGACGATGTCCGGAACCGCACCCCAGGCGAGGGCCGAAACGGAAGGGCGGGTTCGGGCTCCGGGCCTCCCGGTGCGGGCGGCGGAAGGCGGTGCCGGGCGGTCAGCCGGTCGCGGTGAGGTGGGCGAAGACCACCACGTTGCTCGTGTAGCCGGTGCGCCGGCTGTACAGACCGCCGCAGGTGAGCACACGCAACTCCGGGCGCCGGGAGGGGCTGTAGACCTCCTTGTCGGGGAAGCCGGCCTTGTCGTACACCTTCACCCGGTCCACGCTGTAGACGGCGGTACGGCCGTCCGCGCGCTTGACCTCGATCGGCTTGCCGGGCTCGACCTGGGCCAGGGCCGCGAAGACGGCGGCGCCGGTCCGGGTGTCGCGGTGGCCGACGGCGACCGCGGTGCCGGTCTCCCCCGGCGTGGGACCGCCCTGGTACCAGCCGACCTCCTTCGGCCGGTCCAGCGGCGGTGTCGACAACTGCTGTCCGCGGTCGAGTCGCAGACCCATGACCGGGGCGTCGATGCCGAGGGACGGGATGCGGAAGTCCGTCGGCCGGGACCGGGTGGACAGGGGGCGGGGCGGGGGTGCCTGGTCCGCGGACTCCCCCTGCCGTCCGTCGCCGCCGGTCCGGCCACCCGCCTGGGCCGGTCCGTCCGGTCCGCCGCACCGGACCCCCACCGTCACCAGGACGCCCGCGAGCAGGGCGGTCCTGGCGAGGCGGTAGGCGCGGGTCCGGTACCACGGCCTGGGTCGGCGCCTACGCGGCACCATGGGGCCGCCGGCGGATCAGCCGGATGTACACCGCGCCGCTGACGGCGACCAGTCCGACGGCCGCGGCGGCCGCCACCGGCGAGAATCCGCCCGTCGTGTCGACGAGGCCGCCGCCGCCCGCGTGCACACCGCCCTTGGGGCCGTCGTTGTGGTCGCCGCCCGAGCCCCAGGCAGAGTCGCTCTGCTGGTCGTTGGTCTGCTGGTCGTGGTTCTGCTGGTCGTGGTTCTGCTGGTGGTCCTCGATCTGACCGCCCGGACCGTGCTGCCCCTCCAACCGGCCGTCACGGCAGTTGACGCGGAAGACCTTCTCCTTCAGGGCCGGGGGCGTCCCCACAGTCCAGCTGATCTTGTACTGCCCGTCCGCGAGTCCCAGCGGGTCGGTGTGGCCCGCGCCGCCGGCGAGCTGGATGCTGCCCGTCACGATGGCGGCGGTGGGCAGCGGGGGCTGAGGCGTGATGGTGTAGGTGACGCCGGGCAGCGAGTCGAAGTTGACGGCTTCGAGGAAGAACTTGCAGACCACCGGGTCGTCCTTCACCGAGCCGATGAACGACGGCGGGTTGGTGGAACGCGCGTTGTGGATCCTGATGTCGCCGTTCTCCCCCTGGGCCGCCGCGCCCGGGGCCACTACCCACGACGCGCCCGCCGCCGCGAGGGCGGTGAGGAGGACGGTGGCACCCGCGCGGGAGAAGGTCCGTGGAAGTGTCAGGGTGGGCATGCAAGCTCCTCCGAGTTAGACGATTTTCATACAAATCGCTCTTCTCTGGACTGTCACGCATGCACTCCACGGCCCGCGGCACCAACGCCGGACGCGCCGTCAGATATCGCTCGTGCGGCGCAATGCCGGTCCCTTCCGGTCCGTCTCCGATGCCGAACCGGCCGCCGGGGACCGCTTTCCGCCCTCCGGCGACCGCACCGCCACAACCGAGGACAGCAGCAGCAACGCCCCCAGCATCACGAACGGCGCGGCCACTCCGGCCACGCCCGCGACCAAACCCGCGGCGGCCGGTGCGGCGACCTGGCCGAGCCGGTTGCCGGTCAGGCGCAGGGCGAGCGCGGTGGAGCGGGCGCCGGCCGGGGCGGCCTGCACGACCGTCGTCATGGACAGCGGCTGCCCGACGCCGAGGCAGAAACCGAGGACGGTGAGTATCACGCCGAGCGCCCACACCGGCACCGGCACGGCCACCCCGGCGCACAGCAAGGCCGCCAGGAAGCACGTCACCGTGAGCAGCGCGGGGCGGCCCAGCAGCCGCAACAGCGGGGTGAGGACGAGCCGGCAGGCGATGGTGGCCCCGGCGCGCAGACTGAGCAGGACACCGATCACCGCGGGGGCGATGCCCCGGTGCTCGCCGACCACCGGGAGATAGGCGGTGAGGATGTCGGTGGCGGAGAGCACGGAGAGGCTGATGAGCATCCCCGCGGGCACGCCCCGGGCGCGCAGGATCCCGCCGACCGGCACTCTGCCGCCCTGCGCGGATGGGGAGTTGACGGCCGTGCGGTCCTCGATGCGCCACAGCGAGGTGAGCGCGAGCGCCCCGCCCGCGCCCGCCACGACGAGGGCGAGCGCGCTGCTGCCGGCCATGTCGGGGCCGCCGATGAGGGCGCCCGCGGCGATCGGCCCGACGAGCTGGCCGAGGGAGGCGCCGATGGTGAAGTGCCCGAAGTTGCGGTCCTGTTCGTGCGGTGCGGACTGCCGGGCCACCAGCGACTGGGCGCCGATCACGAAGCTGAGGTGCCCGAGCCCCATCACCCCGCTCCACAGAGCCGTCGCCCACAGGGAGTCGACCAGTCCGCTGAGTACGCAGCCCCCAAAGATGAGGACGACGCCCACCGGGAGCAGCGGAGCGCAGCGGCCGTGGTCGGTACGGCGGCCGAGCGGTACCGCCGCGAACAGCGGGAGCAGGGCGTACACCCCCGCGATGACCCCGACCGCCCGCTCGTCGGCGCCCAGCGCGAGCGCCCGGTAGGAGACGGCGGGCCGGGCCATCGACACCGCCCCCTGCGCGAGACCGAAGGCGATGACGAGGCGGAGCAGCCAGCCGCGGTTCCCACCGGGCGCCATGAGACCTTGTCCTTTCGGGAGGTTTCCGGGTGACTTGCCGGATGGCTTCTCGGGTGACTTCCCGGGAGATCAGACGGTGCCGAAGGCGACGCCCGCGCCGAGCACCACCAGGGAGGTGAGGACGGCCCACTTCACGACGAACCGGGTGTGGTCGCCGAACTCGACCTTGGCCATGCCGACGAGGACGTACACGGCCGGGACGAGCGGGCTGGACATGTGCAGCGGCTGGCCGACGATCGAGGCGCGGGCGATCTCCACGGCGGAGACACCGTGGGCCTGGCCCGCCTCGGCGAGCACCGGCAGGATGCCGAAGTAGAAGCCGTCGTTGGACATGAAGTACGTGAGCGGGATGCTCAGTACGCCGGTGACGAGGGCCATGTGCGGGCCCATGCCGTCGGGGATGTTGCGCACCAGCCACTCGGCCATGTGGTCCACCATGCCGGTGCCCTGCAGCACGCCGGTGAAGACGGCGGCGGCGAAGACCATGCCCGAGACGTTGAGGACGTTCTCGGCGTGCGCGGCGATCCGGGCCCTCTGGGCCGGCATGTGCGGGAAGTTGACGGTCAGCGCGAGCGCGGCGCCGAGCAGGAACAGCACCGGGATCGGCAGCCACTCCATGATCATGGCGGTGAGCAGGGCGACCGTGAGCAGCGCGTTGAACCAGTACAGCTTCGGTCGCAGGGTCGCGCGGTCGGGGTCCAGGCCCTGGAAGCCCTCGTCCTCGGGCGCCTCGGGCAGGCTCCCGCCGGAACCGGCGCCCCCGGTGCGCGCCGGGGTGCCGCCGGAACCGGCGCCGACCAGGACGGTCTCCGTCTCGGGCGCCTCCACCAGTGCCTCGTCCAGGGTGAGCACGCCGAGCCGCTTGCGCTCGCGCCGGCCGAGGACGTAGGCGAGGACGAGGACGAACAGCAGGCCCGTGGCCAGGGCCGGGATCATCGGGACGAAGATGTCGCCGGCGTCCAGCTTCAGCGCCGTCGCGGCGCGCGCGGTCGGTCCGCCCCACGGGAGGGTGTTCATCACGCCGTTGGCCATGGCCGCCACGCCGGTCATGGTGACCAGGCTCATCTTCAGCCGCTTGTACAGCGGGTACATCGCCGAGACGGTGATCATGAAGGTGGTGGAGCCGTCGCCGTCGAGGGAGACGATCGAGGCCAGGACGGCCGTGCCGACGACGATCCGCAGCGGGTCGGCCCTGCAGAACCTCAGTATGCCGCGGACGACCGGGTCGAAGAGACCGACGTCGATCATCACACCGAAGTAGACGATCGCGAACATGAGCATCGCCGCGGTGGGGGCGAGACCGGTGACGCCGTCGATGACGTAGTCGCCGAGATGGGCGCCCTTGCCCACGAAGACACAGAAGAGTGCCGGTATGAGCACGAGCGCCGCGATCGGCGACATCTTCTTCAGCATGATCAGGACCAGGAAGGTCGCGATCATGGCGAAGCCGAGGATGGTCAGCATTGGATACCTAACGTTCGCCCTTGAACATCCCACCTGGGGCCGGCGGTGCGACGACGTTAGGTCCCGTCAAACGGCGTTAACAAGTGGTTGACACGCGAGCAATAAGCGCGAAAGTCCAGGTCACAGCTTTGCTCAGGTCAGCGTGGTGAGCTTTTCGGGCACGGCCGCCACCTCGACCGGCACTCCGTTGAGAACCGCGTTGCCGGAGAGCGGGTCGAGCAGGCTGCCGTCGAGGAGCTGGTTGACGTTGACTCCGGGGTCGGTGACGGCGTGGCTCAGCCGGACGCCGGGGCGGTCGTGGCCCCAGCCGTGCGGCAGGCTCACCACACCCGGCCGGACCGCGTCGGTGACCTCGGCGGGCGCGGTCACCTCTCCACCGGCGCCCTTGACCCGCACCCGTTCTCCGTCCTCTATTCCGAGGCGGGCGGCGTCCTGCGGGTTGAGCTGCAGGGTGCAGCGGTTGCTGCCGCCGGTGAGGGCGGGCACGTTGTGCATCCAGCTGTTGTTGGAGCGCAGATGGCGGCGGCCGACGAGGACCAGTGACGCGGGGCGGTCGCGCAGGGCCTCGCGCAGCCGGGGCAGGTCGCCGGCGATCGGCGCGGGCAGCAGTTCGACCTTGCCGCTCACGGTCTTCAGGGGCTGCGGCAGGCGCGGGCGCAGCGGGCCGAGGTCGATGCCGTGCGGGTGGTCGAGCAGCTTGCGCAGCGTCAGCCCGTCGGGCCGGGCGCCGAAGCCCTCGCCGTAGGGGCCGAGGCGCAGCATCAGGTCGAGCCGCCGCTCGGGGCCGCTCTCCCCGGTGAGCTGTGCGGCGAGTTCCCTCGGATCGCGGCCGTGCACCGGGGAGTGGGGTTCCTGGACGGCCTTGCCGAGGGTCTGGTCGACGACCATCGCGTCCACGGCGGCCGGGTCGGCGCCGTGCATGCCCGTCGCGGCCAGGACCAGCCGGGCGAGGATCTCGGTCTCGGCCATGCGGCCGGGTTCGAGGGGAACGGCGGGGCGGCTGTAGCGGACCTGGTTGCGGACGGCGAGGGTGTTGAACGCGAAGTCGTGGTGCGGGCTCTGCGAGGGCGGCGGCGGGGGCAGCACGACGTCGGCGTGGCGGGAGGTCTCGTTGAGGTACGGGTCGACGCTGACCATGAAGTCAAGCGAGTGCAGGGCCTTGTCGAGGCGGTCGCCGTCGGGCGCGGACAGCACCGGGTTGGCCGCGACCACGACGAGTGCGCGGACCGGCTCGCCCTCGTCGGTCGCGGTGTCCATCTCCTCGGCGAGCGCGGAGAGCGGCAACTCACCCTTCGCTTCGGGCAGATGCCGTACCCGGGAGTGCCAGCGGCCGAGGGCGAAGCCGTGGCCGGGGCCGGCCGGCCGGGGGGTCCGGTCGGTGGCGGCCTGCGGGAAGAGGGCGCCGCCCGGCCGGTCCAGGTTGCCGGTGAGGACGTTGAGGACGTCGACCAGCCAGCTGGCGAGGGTGCCGTGCGGGACGGTGCAGCTCCCGATGCGGGCGTAGACGGCGGCGGTGGGGGCGGCGGCGAGCTCGCGGGCGAGGGTGCGGATGAGGTCCGCGTCCAGGTCGCAGGCCGCGGCCACCGCCTCGGGGGTGAAGTCCCCTATCGCCTGCCGGAGTTCCTCGACTCCCTGGACGTGCGGGGCGAGCGCGCCGAGGTCGGTCAGCTCCTCCTCGAACAGCACGTTGGCCAGCGCGGCGAGCAGCAGGGCGTCGGTGCCGGGGCGGATCGCGAGGTGCCGGTCGGCGAGTTTCGCGGTGCGGGTGCGGCGGGGGTCGACCACGGTGAGCCGGCCGCCGCGGGCCCTGAGGGCCTTGAGCCTGCCGGGGAAGTCCGGGGCGGTGCACAGACTCCCGTTGGACTCCAGCGGGTTGGCGCCGATCAGCAGCAGGTGGTCGGTGCGGTCGAGGTCGGGGACCGGGATGGCGTTCGCGTCGCCGAAGAGCAGGCCGCTGGAGACGTGTTTGGGCATCTGGTCGACCGTGGAGGCGGTGAACAGGCTGCGGGTGCGCAGGGCGGCCAGCAGGACCGGCGGGTAGAGGGCACCGGCCATCGTGTGCACGTTGGGGTTGCCGAGGACCACACCGAGGGCGTGGGGCCCGTACCGCTCGACGACCGGGCGCAGACCAGCGGCGACCGCGTCGAAGGCCTCCTCCCAGGTGGCCTCGCGCAGCGCGCCGTCCTCGCGGACCAGCGGCACGCGCAGCCGGTCGGGGTCGCCGTCGACGGCCCCGAAGGCGGCGCCCTTGGGGCAGATGAAGCCCTTGCTGAAGACGTCCTCGCGGTCGCCGCGGGCGCCGGTGACCCGGGTGCCCTCGACGGTGAGGGTCAGCCCGCAGGTGGCCTCGCACAGGGGGCAGATTCGCAGGGCGGTGCGGGACACGGGTCCTCCCGGAGGATCGGCGGCGGTGCCGGGCCCGCCCCGGTGGGCCCGGGCGGGCTCCGGCGGGCTCGGGGGGTGAGCATACCGACCGGTAGGCATGGAGGGGAGCCCCCGCGGCGGCCGCGACCGCGGGCCGGCTCAGTCGAGGACGCGCCCCAGGTACGCCCGCAGCAGCTCGCGGGTCTCGTGGATGATCGCCCCGTCCCCCTCGGGATCGACCCGGAAGGCGAGCTGCACGAGGGTGTCGGCGCTCTCCACGGCGACCAGGAAGACGCGGCGCAGCTCCTCGCCGGGACTGCGGCCGAGGTAGCCGGAGAGCAGGTCGGTGAGCCGGTCGGCGACCCGGGTGTTGGGCTCCGCCTGCCGGACGCCGACCGGAATCTGGTTGCCGAAGTCCACGAGGGAGAAGCCGGGCGCGGTGCGCTTCATGGCCAGGTACTCGTCCAGTACGGCGTCCACGGCGGCCCGCCAGTCCCCCCGCCGCTCGCCCTTCAGTCGCTCCGTGACGCGTTCGGCGTACCGCTCCAGGTTGCGCTGGGCGAGGGCGTCGGCCATCTGCCGCTTGTTGCCGAAGAAGCGGTAGACCGAGCCGATGGGCACCTCGGCGCGCGCGGCCACCGCCCGGGTGCTCAGGGCGTCGTAGCCGGCCTCGTCGAGGAGGTCGGCGCAGGCGTCGAGGATCCTGGTCAGCCGTTCGGCGCTGCGCCGCTGGACGGGCGCGCGGCGAAGCGATGTCGCGTGGGGCACGGACTTCATGATGCCTCTCCGCCGGGGTCGGGTGAACCTCGCCCCCCCAGTACGGAAAA
>Ga0308175_100000871_pt1 | contig 20021 bp, 22 predicted proteins | sample PhyCR1_3_FD_203893 | JGI IMG/M metagenome (GOLD analysis project Ga0308175, IMG submission 203893) | Soil microbial communities from UC Gill Tract Community Farm, Albany, California, United States - DLSLS.C.R1 | ecosystem: Environmental > Terrestrial > Soil > Agricultural land | place: USA...
CGCGCGCCGTTGATCGGCGGGCCGATCGCGAGCACCGCGATGAGCGAACCGAGCGAGATCAGCACGAGCAACGGTGAGAGCGCGCGCAGCCGGCGGTAGTCCCAGCGCTGCGCGAGGATCATCAGCGCGATGCCTGCGGCGGCGTAGATCCCCTGACGTTTCAGGTAGTAGCTCGGGTCGTTCCCGCCGATCGCGGCGGCAGCGGATGTCGCGCTATAGACCATCACCAGCCCGAACGCGACCAGCGCCAGGGTGACCATGATCAGAAGACGGGAGTCGAGCTCGCGACGCTCCATTCGCCGGACGCTTTCTCCGGCGCGGACCCGACTCCTACGAGGATTGCGAGCGCTGCGCCAGCGCGCGAAACGCCTCGCCGCGGTCCTCGAAGTTCGCGAACTGGTCGTAGCTCGCACAGGCCGGGCTGAGCAGGATCACGTCACCGGGCTCGGCGAGCTGCTCGGCGTGCGCTACCGCCGCCTCGAGCGTCCCGTCGGATTCGCCGGTGATGACCTCGCCGAGCCGCGGCCCCTCCGCCCCGATCAGGTGGACGGAGCGCACGTTCGGGCCGATCGCTGCGGCGAGCGGTGCGAAGTCCTCGCCCTTCGGCGAGCCGCCGAGAATCAGATGGACGGGCTCGCCGGCGTACGCGGCGAGACCGCGGAGAGCGGCGGCGACGTTCGTCGCCTTGCTGTCGTTGACGTAGCGGATGCCGTCGTGGTCGGCGACGAGCTCGAGCCGGTGCGGGATGCCTGGGAACGTCCGGAGCGCTTCGGCGATCGCGACGTCGTCGATCCCCGCCGCGCGCGCGGCGGCCGTCGCGGCGGCAGCGTTCTCGCGGTTGTGGGCGCCGCGGATCAGCGGCTCCGCCGGCAGAGGATCGTCCGCCGAGAACTCGATCCCCTCCAGGCCGAGGCCGCGCGGCACGATCTTGGCGCGTGCCCGCTCGAAGATGCGCAGCTTCGCGTCGCGGTACGCGTCGAAGCTCGCGTAGCGGTCGAGATGGTCGGGCTCGAGGTTGAGGAGCACCGCGACGTCGCACGTGAGCTCGTGGACGTCTTCGAGCTGGAACGAGGACAGCTCGCAGACGACCCAGTCGGCGCGCTCGACCGACGTGAGCGCAACGCCGATGTTCCCGGCAACCGCGACGTCGCGGCCGGCCGCCGCGAAGATCGCGCCGAGGAGTGCCGTGGTCGTCGACTTGCCGTTCGTGCCGGTGACGCCGACGAACTTCGTGCCGGTGGGAGCAAGCCACCGGTAGCCGAGCTCGACTTCGGACCACACCGGGATCCCCCGCTCGCGCGCGGCGGCGACGAGCGGGCGGTCGCCCGGCACGCCCGGCGATTTGACGAGCACGTCGATGCCGTCGAGCAGCGAGAGATCGTCCTCGTTTCCGAGCGACCGGTCGACGAGCACCGCGCCCTCCAGCCGGCCGGTGACTGCACGGCCCGAGCGCGCGGCGCCGTACATCAGCACGTTCATACGCCGCGGAACTGCAAGAAGTACTTGTAGAAGAGCGCGAACCCGGCGGCGCAGAGGATCGCGGTGACGATCCAGAAGCGCACCATGATCTTCGTCTCGGACCAGGCCTTCATCTCGAAATGATGCTGGACCGGCGCCATCAGGAAGATGCGCCGTCCCCAGTACTTGAAGCTCGCGACCTGCAGGATCACCGAGAGTGAGGTGACCGCAAAGATCCCGCCGACGAGCAGCAGCAGCAGCTCGACCTTCATCATGATCGCCATCGCGGCGACTGCGCCGCCCAGGGCGAACGCGCCGGTGTCGCCCATGAACACCTCGGCCGGGGCGGCGTTGAACCAGAGGAAGCCGATCGCCGCACCGATCAACGCGGCGCCGATGAACGCCACGTCGAGCCGGTTCTGAATGCGTGGGTGACCCGAGCGAATGAAGATCGTGACGGCCATCGCGGTCAGGGTCGCGAGCGCGATGATCGACGTCCCGGCGGCGAGGCCGTCGACGCCGTCCGTCAGGTTCACCCCGTTCACGGCGCCGGCGATGATCAGGAACAGCAGCCCGTACCACGCCGGCCCCAGCGGGATCGAGAAGTTCGCCACGGGCACGTAGACGTGGTGCGAGAGGTGCTGGTGGTGCGCGGCGAGACCGACCGCGGCGGTGATCCCTAGGAGCATCAACATCTTCCAGCGACCACGCAGGCCGAGCGACCGCTTGTGGCGCAGCTTGATGAAGTCGTCGAGGAACCCGACCGCGCCGCACGCGACGGCAGTGCCGAACACCGTCAGCGCCGGCAAGGTGTAATCGGAGAGCGGCAGGAACGCGACCGCGGCCGCGAGCAGGATCAGGAGGCCGCCCATGGTCGGCGTGCCCTGCTTTGCCAGGTGGGTCTGCGGGCCTTCTTCGCGGATGTGCTGGCCGAACTCGTTCTTGCGCTGGAAGGCGATGAAGGTCGGGCCGCTCAAGATGGCGATGATCATCGCCACGACCGCCGCTACGAGGACGCGTGCCATCAGCGCTCCAAATTCTCCGCGACGACCTCGAGTCCCACCGACCGGGAGCCCTTCACGAGCACGACGTCTCCGGGATGCAACGCGCCGCGCAGCCGCTCGGCCGCACCGGCCGCGTCCGCGACCCACTCGCCGCCGTATGCGCGCGCCAGCCCGCCGACGGCGATCACATGCTCGATCCCGAGCTCCCGCACGAGCGCGCCGATCTCCTCGTGGTAGGCCGGAGCGCCGTCGCCGAGCTCGGCCATCTCGCCGAGCACCGCGATGCGTCTTCGCCCGTGTGCACGCTCGGACAGATGCTCGAGCGCCGCGCGCATCGAGACGGGGTTCGCGTTGTAGCAGTCGTTCAGAAGCAAACCGCCGCCGGGGAGCTCGCGTTCCTCTTCGCGCAGCTTCGAGAACTCGACGTGGAGCTCGCCGGCCGGCAGCGCGATCCCGAGGTGCCGCGCTGCAGCGAGGGCGAAGCGCGTGTTCGCGAGCTGGTGCTTCGCGGAGTAGCTCGTCACGAACGGCAGCCGTTCGTCGAGGTCGACACGTTCGACGATGATGTCTGCGCGGTCGAGGTGCGGCTCGAGCAGGGGCTCGTCGGGGATGACGGCGACGCCGCCCGGCGGCAGCGCAGCGAGGAGCTCGGCCTTCGCCTTCGCCACGTTCTCGACCGTCTCCACGAGCTCGAGGTGAACCGGTCCGACGTTGGTGATCACGCCGATGTCCGGCTTCGTGAACGACGCGAGGTACGCGATCTGCCCGAAACCGCGCATGCCGAGCTCGGTGATGCAGATCTCGGTGTCCGGCTCGAGACGTGCGAGCGTGAGCGGCACACCGAGCTCGTTGTTGTAGTTGCCCTCGTTCGCGATCGTCTTCGCCTGCGGCGCGCACATCGCGTAGAGGATGTCCTTGGTCGAGGTCTTGCCGGTCGAGCCCGTGATCGCGACGACCCGCGCGTTCGAGCGGTCGCGCACGGTTCCCCCGACCGACGCGAGCGCTGCGTGCGCGTCGGTCGGCACGAGCGCCGCGGCCGCGCCGCGCGCGAGCGCGTGCTCGACGAAGTCGCCGCCGCCCCCGACCGCGACGAACAGGTCGCCCTCGGAGATGCGGCGAGAGTCGATCTGGAGGCCGGTGACGGCATCCGCCCACGGCCGCGCGATCAGGCGGCCGAGCGGCTCGAGGAGGTCGAGCTCGAGCGGGATCACCGGGTGAGCACCTCGCGCGCGACGACGCGGTCGTCGAACGGGACGAACCGCCCGCCGATCTCCATCTCGGTGTCGGCGCCCTTGCCGGCGATCACGACGACGTCCCCGTCACGCGCGTCCGCGAGCGCCTCCTCGATCGCTGCGCGGCGGTCGAGGACGATCTCCAGCTGCCCCGCCGCCACGTCTTCGGCGATCGCCCGCGGGTCCTCGCTGCGCGGGTTGTCGGTCGTGACGATGACTCGATCTGCCCGTGCAGCGGCGACGCGCCCCATGAGCGGCCGCTTCTCGCGGTCGCGGTCGCCGCCGGCCCCGAACACGACGGTCAGCCTCCCCGGGCCGAGCTCGCGCGCAGCGCGCAGCACGTTGTCGAGCGAATCCGGCGTGTGGGCGTAGTCGACGATCACGCTGAACGGCTGCCCCGCCTCGACGGACTCGAAGCGGCCGGGCACGCCCGTGACCGACTCGAGGCCCTGCCGGATCACGTCGTCCTCGATCCCGACGGCACGTCCCGCCGCCACCGCCCCGGCCGCGTTCTCGCGGTTGAAGCGGCCCCGCAGCTGCAAGTCGGCGCCGAGGTCGTCGTCACCGGAGAACGTGATCGCCTCGGGCAGCTCGGCGGCCAGCCGCCTCCCCCACTCGTCGTCGACGTTCACGACCGCGATGTCCGCCTGGTCGAACAGCGCGCGCTTCGCGGCGAAGTAGGCGTCCATCGTCCCGTGGAAGTCGAGGTGGTCCTGCGTGAGGTTCGTGAACACGAGCACGCGGAAGCGCGTGCCGGCGAGGCGGCCCTGGGCCCCGCCGATCGACGTCGCCTCCATCGCGCAGGAACGGTCGCCCGCGTCGAGCATCTCGCGCAGCAGGCGCTGCAGGTCGACCGCCTCGGGGGTGTTGAGGCCGGTCGGGCGGTCCTCTCCGCCGACGATGCGTCGGATGTTCGTGAGCAGCGCAGGCCGTCGCCCCGCCGCGTCGAGGATCGCGTACAGCAGGAACGCGGTCGTCGTCTTCCCGTTGGTGCCCGTCACCGCCAGGATCTCGAGCGTGTCGGAGGGTCGACCGAAGAACTCGGCCGCCGCCGGCCCCATCGCCGCGCGGACGCTTGGGACGATGAGCTGCGGCACGTCGAGGTCCGCCAGGCGGCGCTCGACGACGAGCGCGGCGGCACCACGCCGTACCGCGTCCGCCGCGAAGTCGTGGCCGTCAGCCGTCCGGCCCGGGATGCAGAAGAAGAGCGCTCCGGGCGTGACGGCGCGCGCGTCGTAGGCCAGGTCGGTGACCTCGACCCCGAAAACGCTCAGATCCATCGTCGGGACCCTAGCTTCCGCCTCGCAGGCGCTCCTCGATCGCCTCGCGGACGATCAGCGGGAACTCGTACTCGATCCGGAGCCGCCAGTCCTCGGGTACGTAGCCGCCGTAGGGCTCGAGCTCCCAGTCGGTGCCCGCGACGACGTATTCCCGGCCTGCCTCGGGCAACGGCCCCGCGAGCTCGAGTCGGCCGCGCGGCCGCCCGCGCAGGGGACGCGGCGTCTCACGCTGGACATCCGGTCGGTTTCCGCGCTCGAGCAGCTCGAGCACCTGCTCGCCGGTCATGCGCGTCACAGCCGGGTTCGCGCCGGACTCGGACGCGTGCCACAGGTCGCCGCGCGTGACGGGGCCGGGCGGCAGCACGGCCACTGTCTGCCCTTCGCTGAAGAGCGCGACGTCGGCGCCGGCACGGGCACGGAGGATCTCGGCGATCGCGTGCGCGTCGAGCGGCGCGTCGAGCGAGCCGAGCGGCTCCGCCAAGAGCTGTTCGATCTCGGCCTCGATCTGCGTCGCTTCGGCGAGCACGCCGGGATGCAGACCGGTGTCGTCGGGCACGGTCTCGACCGATGCGACCCTTTGATCGCCGTCGATCTCGATCCGCCCGATGTGGTCGCCGTAGCACCCTGCCTGCGCGACGAGGATTCGCCCGATCCATTCGCCCTCCGGCAACAGGTCGTGCGAGTGCGCACCGATGATCACATCGACGTCGTCCTGCAGCTCGGGCGCGATTCGGCGGTCATCCCACGGCGGGAGCCCATGGGCGTAGCCGAGGTGCGAGAGCAAGACGACGAGCTTCGCACCCCGCGACCGCAAGTCCCGTGCGGCGGCTCTCGCGGTCTCGAGTACCTCGAGCCGCCCGAAGCCCCAGTCGAGGTCGTTCGCCATGCTCTCGAACGGATCGGTGACACCCACGATCCCGATCTCACCCAGGAGAACAGACGGAACAGGGCCGTCGATGCCGGTGAAGTTCGCGAGCAGCTGCGGATAGCTCGAGACGCGCGCGTGCTCGGTCAGCGGCCCAGGCCCGTAACGCAGCCAGCAGGCGTTGCCGACCGTAGCCGCGTCACAGCCGGCAACCGACAGCAACCGGTGCATCGCGGCGCCCTTCGTCACGTTCGAGAGCAGGTTGGTCGTCTCCTCGACGTCGCCCGCATCGAGATAGAGCACAGTGTGATCGGAGCTGGCCCGCTCGCGCTCGACGATCGTGGCGATCTGCGCGATCCGCTCCTGTCGACCGTGGATGTCGTTCGTGTGCAGGATCGTCAGGCGCAACGGGCTAATGCGGATGATCCGGCGCCACGTTCAGGTGCTGCAGGTCGAACTTGGCGATCGCCGCGAACGCCGGTGCGGCGACCGTGCCGCCGAAGATCCCACGCGTCGGCTCGTTCACGACGACGAGCACCACGAGACGCGGCTTCTTCACCGGGACCATCCCGACGAACGACGCGACGTACTTGCCGGTCGTGTATCCGTGGGGCCCCGGTACCTGGGCGGTGCCGGTCTTGCCGGCGACGGTGTAGCCGGGGATCGCGGCCGCGTTGCCGGTTGCGCCGTGCTCGTCGACGACGCCGGTCAGCATCTGCTTCAGCACGTTGTCGATCTTCGGCGTGACGACACGCCGGCGCTTGTGGTCGTTGTACAACTGTCCGCCGATCCGCTCGACGAGGTGTGGCTCGACCCACACCCCGCCGTTCGCGATTGCGCCGTACGCCGCGGCCATCTGGATCGGTGTGACCGAGATCCCCTGCCCGATCGGAACGTTGCCGATCGTCGATCCGTACCACTTCTCCAGCGGCAGCACGAAGCCGGGGCTCTCACCCGGGAAGTCGATGCCGGTCGTCTTGCCGTACCCGAACTTCTCGATCCAGTTCATCAGCGACGCGCTGCCGAGCTTCTTTGCGATCGTGACGGCGCCGACATTCGACGAGTGCGAGAGGATCTCGGACGTCGTGAGCGTCTCGGTCGGCCGGTACTCCGCGTCGTGGATCACGCGGTCGGCGACGTGGATCGAGTACGGCAGCCGAAACTTGCTGGACGGCGTGACGACCCCTTGCGACAGCGCACCCGCGATCGTGACGAGCTTGAACGTCGAGCCCGGCTCGTACGTATCGGTGACTGCGCGGTTGCGCTGGGTCGCGTAGGGAACGCTCTGCGCCTTGTTCGCGTCGTAGCCCGGAGCTTGCGCCATGGCGAGGATCGCGCCGGTGCGCGGGTCGAGGACGATCGCAGTGGCGGAGGTCGCACGAAACTGCGTGACGGTCTGTCGCAGCACCGACTCGGCGTTCGCCTGGATACGGCTGTCGATCGTGGTGAAGAGGTTCTGGCCCTGGCGCTCCGGCGTCGAGCTGAGCGTGTCGATCGCCTGCCCAGTGGCGTCGCGGATGATCGTCTGCTTCCCGGGGCGACCCGCGAGCTTGTGGTCGTACTCGAGCTCGAGCCCACCGAGCCCTTTGTTGTCGATGCCGGCGAACCCGATCACCGGCGCCGCGACGGTGTTCTGCGGGTAGGCACGGCGCTCCTCCGGATAGGAGGCGATCCCGGTGAAGTGCTTGTCGAGGAACGCGTTCGCGGCCTTGGGGTCGGCGAACCGCGCCACGTACACGAAGCGCGTGTCCTTTCGAAGGAGCTGCGGGTACAGCTTGTTGGCGTCGGCACCGAGCAGGTGCTGTGCGGCGAGCGCGATCCCGCGCGCGTCGGTGACGATGTGCGGGTCGGCGTAGACGGTGGTGTCCTGCTCGCCGATCGCGAGCTGGACGCCGGTCCGATCGAGGATGGAGCCGCGCCCCGCGGGTGTCGTCAACGTCTCCTCGTGCATGCGCTGCGCCTGCTCGCCGTAGGTGGCGGCGTGCACGACCTGCAACCAGGCGGCGCGGCCGAGCGCGATCCCGAACACGACGATGAACGTCGCCAGGATGAGTCGGATACGGCGGTTGGCGCGCCGGTCGGACGTCACTTCTTCGCGAGGTCGACGAACACGTACTCCGACGGGTCCCGGTACACGAGCCCGTACTGCTTCGTCGCCGCGGCGGTGATCCGGGGCGACGAGATCAGGCGCGAGTACTGCGTCTGGAGCGCGGCGTTGTCTGCCAGCAGCTTCGACCGCTCGGCGTTCGCGGAGTCGAGGCGCAGGTTGAGCTGGAGGACGGCCACGTTCACGAATACGACACCTGCGAGCAGAATCCCGCCGATCGCGATCCAGAGGATCCCGCCGCGGGCGCGGGCCTTGCGGGCGCGGATCCGTGGACGGGCAAGGGGCTGCGTAACGGCGGCCATCAGACCTTCGTCCCCACGCGGAGGCGCGCGGACTGCGCACGCGGGTTGCGGGCGATCTCGGCCGCGGTCGGCCGGATCGCGCGGCGCGGCGTCGCGCGCATGGTCGGCTCGGAGCCGCACACGCACACGGGGAAGTCCGGCGGGCACGTGCAGCCCTGCTCCTCACGGCGAAGGAACTGCTTGACGAGCCGGTCCTCGAGCGAGTGGAACGAGATCACGCCAAGTCGGCCGCCGGAACGCAACATCTCGAGCGCCGCGGGCAGCGCGCGCTCGACGGCGCCGAGCTCGTCGTTGACCTCGATCCGGAGTGCCTGGAAGACGCGCTTCGCCGGGTGGCCCTCTCCGAACCGAGCCGGCGCGGGAATCGCTGCCTTGATCACGTCGACGAGGTCACCTGTCCGCTCGAACCGCTGCTCGCGCCTCCGCTTCGCGATCGCGCGCGCAATCGGCCGGGCGTACCGCTCCTCTCCGTACCGCTTGAAGATGTCCGCGAGCTCGCGCTCGGCCAGATCGTTGACGACGTCCTCGGCCGACGTGCCTGCACTCGGATCCATGCGCATGTCGAGAGGCGCGTCGACCGCGTAGGAGAAGCCGCGTTCCGGGCGGTCGATCTGCATCGAGGACACGCCAAGGTCGAGCAGGACGATGTCGGCCTGAACGCCGTTCGACGCAAGGTGCTGCAGCACCGTCGAGAACTCGCCGTGGTGCAGCCGTGCCTTGACGCCGTGGTCGCGCCGGAAACGCTCGAAGAACGGGGCGACGGTCGGGTCGCGGTCGATCGCGATCAAGCGCCCGTCGCCGCGCAGCCGCTGCGCGAGCAGCGAGGCATGGCCGCCGGCGCCGAACGTGGCGTCGACGATCGTCTCGCCGGGGCGCGGGTCGAGGTTCGACACCACCTCCTCGGCGAGGACGGGGACGTGATCGGTCTCAGTTGGCAAGACGCTCGGCAACATCTTCCGCGCTCCCTTCGACCTCGTGCAGCTGTTGGCGCCATGCGGCGCGATCCCAGATCTCCAGGTGGTCGGACACGCCGGCCACCGTCACCTCGCGCGTGATCCCGGCCGCGTCGAGCAACGTCGCCGGAATCACGAGCCGTCCCTGCTTGTCGAGCTCGCCCTGACTCGCGCCGGCGAAGAAGTGCCGGCGGATCTTGCGGCCGTCCGCCGAGAACTGGTCGACCGCACGGAGCCGGTCGGCCATCTCGGCCCACGCGGCGACGGGCCAGGCGAGCAGGCAGCCGTCGAGACCGCGCGTCACGACGACGCCGTCCCCGAACGCTCCGCGGAGCTTCGACGGGAGTGTGAGGCGGTTCTTCTCATCCAGCGCATGCTCGTGCTCGCCCAGCAGCATGGTCCACTTCGGACCACTTTAGCCCACTTCCCCCCACCTGTAAACCCCATTTGCGCACGCCGCGACCGGGCGCTTCCGAGTCGGGAAGCCGTTTTAGACCAGCTGAACGGGGTCGCCGACCCGGACGCGGCCGGCCTGGGCGACCGCCGCGTGGATGCCGAACGGGAGCGGTTCGGTCGTCTCGACGCCGCTCCGGTAGCCGGCGAGGGCGTTCAGCGTGTCGAGGTCGACCTGCCCGGTGTCGGGGTTCTGCGTCGTGATCGCGCAGCGGCCGACGTTGCCCTGCGGGATCACGACGGCGTCTCCGACCTGGACACGGCGGCCGCGCCACCCGTCTTCCTCGTGCGCCTCGACGCCTTCGACACCGAAGTTCATCCGGAAGCGGCGGCTGTCGATCTCGGCGACGCCGAGCTGGCGCGCGAGCCGTCCGAGCGACGCGGTCGCGAGGAGCGTCACAGCGCCACCGCGGCCGCGATCCGGCGCGGGCCACTCGGGCTCGACCAAGCGGACCGGCTGGCCGACCACGTCGGACACCGCTTCCGCCCACGGCCCGACGACCACGCGGGCCGCGCGCGGCCGCTTGTGGAACGTGGTGTCGATCTCCTCACCATGCACGACCTCGCCGTCGACGACGTCGCCGTCCGGGAAGCGCAGCGAGAGTACGTCCGCGTCGCCGTCGTACTCGGCGCGGACGAGCTGGAGCGGGCCGTGGTCCTTGTTACTGACGAGCCGGCCGCGGTCGGTGACGAAGTAGAAGCGGCGATCGCCGCGCACGCCCGACTCGAGCAGCTCGGCTTCGTCGACGGCGTGGAGCATCGTCGCCTTCACCGGCGTGAACGAGATCCAGGAGACGCGGGCCGTCACGCGCGAAACGCTAGCTGCGACTCGTACGGCCCCGCACCGCCGAGCACGGCGGCGCCGGCATGCGCGGCCAACTCGGCGGCGGAGCGAGGGTCGTCGCCGCGCGCGAGCGCGAATGCGAGCGCAGCGGCGAACGAGTCGCCTGCGCCGTACGTGTCGACGATGCGGTCGACGGGACTGGCCATGTAGGGCGAGCCGTCGAGGGTTCCGCCGTTCACGCCGTCGGTCAACACGACGTGGTGCACGCGCAGCGATCCGTCGTACCGCTCCCCTGGGTCGTTCGCGCTCGCGACAAGCAGGTCGAGCTCGATATCCGCCTGCGCCAACGTCGCGAGCTCGCGCGCAGTGGCGGCGACGAAGTGCGCCCGCCGCGCTGACCGGAGCGCCTCGGGCTCGCCGGCGACGAAGAACACGAGGTCGTAGCCGTCGAGCGGAAGCGGTCCCGCCGGAAGCAGCTTGTCGCCGAGCACCGTGATCGTGCGCTCGCCTGCCCCGTCGACGTGTGTCCACGCGCGCCGCGTGGTTCCGCCCCATTTCACGTGCACATCGACGCCGAGCCCGGCCAGCCGCGCGGCCGAGTCGCGCCCGAGCGCGTCGTCGCCGAGTGCCGTGAAGAGCTCGCAACGGCCGGCCAGCAATGCAAGCTGGCGCGCCACGACGGCACCGCCGCCCGCCGGCTCCTGCCACACGCGCTCTGCGTGCACGATCTCGCCCGGAGACGGCATCCACGGGACGCGGGCGAACTCCACCCATTCGACATGGCCGACGACGGCACATCTCACGATTCCAGACCTTGCCACGTTTCACGATCATGGGGACGATGGCCACGCCGCGAGTCCCGCCGTTCGAGCGCTTCTATCTCGCGCACCGCGACGAGGTGCTCGGGTATCTCAGGCGCCTGCTCGGGGCGCGGGCCGAGGACGCCTGGCAGGAGACATTCCTGCGCGCGCTGCGCGCGTACGGACGCCTCGAGCACGGGCGCCATCTGCGAGCGTGGGTGTTCACGATCGCGACCAATGTCGCCCTCGACGAGTTGCGCGTGAAGCAGCGGATGGTCACGCAGGTCGACCTCGAGCCGGTCGCGGAGTTGCAGCGTGACGCGTTCCGCGAGCTCGAGCACCTGACGGGTGAGCTGCCGCCGACCGAGCGCGCGGCGGTGGTCCTTCGCTACGGCTACGACCTCCCCTACACCCAGATCGCCGACGCACTCGGATCGTCCGAGGAGGCCGCACGTGCCGCGGCGTCGTCCGGCGTCCGACGCCTGAGGAGGACACATGAAGGTGAGCACTGATCTCGATGCCCGGTTCCGCGCCGCGGCCGTCGCCGAGGGGCTCGTCGACGTTCGCTACGACGTGGTCGCGTCGCCGGTCGGCGACCTGCACGTCGCGGCGACCGGCCGGGGCCTCTGCCGCATCTCGTACCGCGATGACGACTGGGAGGAGCGGCTGGCACGCGGTTTCGGCGTGCGGGTGCTCCGCGCTCCGCTCGACGACGTCCGTCGCGAGCTGGACGAGTACTTCGAGGGACGGCGGCGCGAGTTCGACCTTCCGCTCGACCTGCGCGTCGCTGAGTTCCCGGCCGCGGTGCTGCATGAGCTCGCGCAGGTGCCGTACGGGCAGACCGACACGTACGGCCAGCTCGCTGCCCGGGCCGGCCGACCGCGCGCCGCGCGTGCAGTCGGAACGATCATGAACCGCAACCCGATTCCGATCGTGCTGCCGTGCCACCGGATCGTCGGCGCCACCGGCGCGCTGATCGGCTATGCCGGTGGCCTCGACGTCAAGCGGCGCTTGCTCGACCTCGAAGGTGCAGTCTTCAAGGCGTGACTCGAGTCGTGATCGTCGGCGGCGGCTTCGGCGGGCTGGCCGCGGCCCGCAAGCTCCGCCGCGCCGACGTCGACGTGACGCTCATCGACCGGCAGAACTTCTTCCTCTTCCAGCCGCTCGCGTACCAGGTCGCGACCGGGTCGCTCTCCTCGGTCGACGTCGCGATCCCGCTCCGCAACACGCTGCGTCGACAGAAGAACGCGCGCGTGCTGCTCGGAGAGGTGACCGCGGTCGACCTCGACGCCCGCACGATCACCGTCGCCGATCTGCCGAACGGCGACGGCCAGACGGTGCCGTACGACGTGCTCGCGGTCGCCGGCGGCTCGCACTACTCGTACTTCGGCCACGACGACTGGCAGGAGCACGCGCCGGAGCTGAAGACGCTCGACGGCGCGCTCGAACTGCGCGACCGGATCTTGCTCGCGTTCGAGGCGGCCGAGGTGGAGCAGGACGACGCGACCCGCGAGGCATGGCTGACCTTCGTGGTCGTCGGTGCGGGCGCCACCGGTGTCGAGATGGCCGGACAGATCGCGGAGCTCGCGCGCGACGTGCTGCCCCGTGAGTACCGCGACGTCGACACGCGCAGGGCGCGTGTGCTGCTCGTCGAGGCGGGAGAGCTGATCCTGCCGGCCTACGGCGGCAAGCTGTCCGCCAGCGCGGAGCGTCAGCTGCGGTCACTCGGGGTGACTCCGCGCCTCCAGAGCATGGTCACGGAGATCGACGCGTCCGGGGTCACGCTGGCGTCGGGGGAGCGCATCGCGGCGCGGACGAAGGTCTGGGCGGCAGGCGTCGCGGCTTCCGAGTTGGCGCGGCTGCTCGCAGATGCGGCGGGAACGGACGTCGATCGAGCGGGCCGAATCACCGTCGAGCCCGACCTGACTCTGACGGCGCACCGCGAAGTCTTCGCGTTCGGCGACATGGTCGTCGTGCGAGGACAGGAGCTGCACGGCGTCGCTCCGGTCGCGATGCAGCAGGGCCGCCATGTCGGCCGGTCGATCCGGAGGGACGAACGCACGCCGTTCTCCTACCGCGACAAGGGTGAGCTCGCGACGATCGGGCGGGCGCGGGCGGTCGGCTCGATCAAGGGAGTGCACGTCACCGGCTTCGTCGCGTGGGCGCTGTGGCTCGGCATCCACATCGTCTACCTCGTCGGCCTGCAAAACCGCCTGATCGTGCTCACGCGCTGGGCATTCGCCTACCTGACGCGCGGGCGCGGCGCGCGCGTCATCCACGACCGGGGATAACGCTCAGAACCGGTCGGAGGCGTCGAACACCACACTGCCGGAGCTGCCGCCGCTCGACACCGTCACCCGCCAGCATCCCGCAGCGGGGATCTCGACATACGACGGGAACTGGTACCCCGAACGATAGGACTCGCGCCATGTGAACGCCCCGAGTGCGTCGAGCCGGCGCCCGTGAATGACGAGTCGGCCCGTGCGCGCGCCACGCCGCGAGATCCACAAGACCTTCGGTGCGACGCGGCGCCGAACAACGGTGGTGAAGATGCGGGCACGGCGCGGCTTCGACAGACGCCACGGCGTGCCCTCGAAGTAGAAGAGGTGGCCGTAGAACGCTCCATTCGAGGTGGCGATCCACGGGACCGGAGCGAGGCCGGCGCCGATTCCCGGGTAGGCGCGGTAGTGCACCTGCGTGGCGTGACACGGCGCGACCGCGACTGCGCCCAGCAGGGTCACAATCGGGCTGACGCCGAACATCATGAGAGGGCACCAGCAGCGATCCGCACTGCTTCGGCGTACGCCGCGGTCGCGAGGTTCGAGCCCCAAGTCATCCGCGCCACGCCGAGCTCCTCCAGCTCCGACGGCGGCGGCGTGCCCGGTTCGGCAATCACGTTGATCGGCCCCTTGATCCGGTGCACCAGCGCGTCGAGCGAGCTGACCGGGGCCAGGATCGGATAGACGCAGTCGGCGCCGGCGGCGAGGTACGCGTTGCCGCGGTCCGCAGCCTCGGCGACGTCGCCGCTGCCGATCCGGACGAAGATGTCGACCCGTGCGTTGATCACGAGATCGGGAACGGCCTCGCGGATCGCGCGAATCGCCGCCGCCTGCTCCGCCACGTCGACGAGCCCCGCACGTGTCGAGTCCTCGAAGTTGATCCCGACGAGCCCGACGTCCCACGCGGCGCGTGCGGTCCCGACGGGATCGCCGTAGCCCCGCTCGAGGTCGCCTGTCACCGGTACGTCGACTGCCTGCGCGATCCGGCCCGCGGCCTCGACCATCACCGCGCCGGGTGCGCGCTCGCCGTCCTCGAACCCGAGCGATCGCGCAACGGCCGCGCTCGAGGTCGCGAGCGCGCGGCAACCGTCGACTGCAGCGAGCACCTTCGCACTGGCGACGTCCCAGGCATTCGGCAGCACGAGGATCGGCGGCTCGACGTGCATCCGCCGAAACGCCTGCGCCTTGTCACGCTGATCCATGAGGCAAGCCTACGTCTGGGCCGCCACGTCGGCGGGGTCAGGCCCGACGTACGTCGCACGCATCCGAAGCGGCGACGGGGACGCGTGCTCCTCGATTGCGTGCGCGACCCAGCCGGCGGTCCGGCCGACCGCGAAGATCGCCTGCCCGCCGCCGCGGACGAGCCCGAATCCGTGCGCGAACGCGGCGAAGGCAAACTCCGCGCCCGCCGGCGGCATCGCGTGCGCCTCGGCAAACCTGAGCAGCGTCGAGATCGTTCGCGTTCGTGTAACAGGAGCGAGCCGAAGCGTCTCGTCGAGCAGCAACGCGGCGCGCGGGTCGCCCCGCGCTTCGTAGCCGGAGTACCACAGCGATTCACCGCGCCGCAGATGCTCTTCGACCACGCTCTCCACCGACCGGCCGGTCGCGACCTCGGCGAGCAGCTCTTCCGCCCAGGGAGTCGCGAAGCCGTGCCGCGGTCCCTGGAGTGCGGCGATCGCGGCCTGCACCGACGAATAGATCGGCGCGCGCGTGTTAGCCGCCACGCGCGCCGCGAGCGTGGACGCGGCAAGACCATGGTCGGCGACCAGCACGAGTGCGAGGTCAAGCCCCTCGACGAGGTGTGCGCTCGGCCGCTTCGCAAGCCGGCGCGCGAGTTCGGCGGCGATCCCCCCGGCCCGCGCCGGCGCAGTCGCGACCCGAGGCAGCGACTCGACGAGCGTCGTGATCAACGCGGCAGCGGCTCGGCGGACCGTGGGCGACGAGAGATCGTTACGGAACGGATCGTGCGCAGCGACAAACGGGATCATCGCCGCGAAGCGGTCGAGCGGCAGGGTCGACTCAGGCAGGCGTGACTGAGCAGCGCGCGCGGCCCTCACCGCAGCGGGCGGAGCGACCCACCGGAGCTCCTCCCCGGGCTCGACCTGCCAGAGCTTCTCGGCGGCGTGCTCGAAGGTCGAGGTCCGCGCGAGCTGCACGACGTCCTCGCCGCGATAGAAGATCCCATCGTCGCGCGCGAGCGTGATCGCCGACGACACGGGCGCCGACGGCGCAGAGCGCCGAGGGCGTGCCTGCAGGCGACGGAGGTCGGCGGGTGCGAAGAAACTCTCGCGCGAGTCGCTCGCGCGATGTGCGGTCAGCAGCCCGCGACTCACGTATGCGTAAAGCGTCTGCGGCTTCACGCCGAGTGCTCGAGCGGCCGCAGAAGTCGGGATCAGGCCCGTCTGACGGAGGAACCCTGCTGTCCGATCATCCATATAGTTGATCTTAATCAACATTGATGACGGTGTAGAGTTTCGCCATGACGAATCTCATCGACGTCCCTCGCGGCCTCAAGGGCGTCGCGGCCGCCGAGACGCGCATCGGCGACGTCCGCGGCGGCGAGGGCTTCTACCACTACGGGGCCTACAACGCGACGCGCCTCGCGCGCGAACGGACGCTGGAGGAGGCCTGGTTCCTCGTGCGCACGGGGAGACTCCCCAACGACGCGGAGCTCGCCGAGTTCACGCGCCTCGTCGCCGCGCATCGGGTTATCCCCCCAGGACGTCCTGGGGGCGCTGCCGACGATCGCCCGTCTCGCGTCCGACGAGCAGCCGCTCGAGGCGCTCCGCGCGGCGTACGGATTGTTCGCGCTCGCCAAGCGCTACCGGGCGTGGCTCGACCTCGACGCCGACACGCTCGACGACCAGGCGCTCGAGACGGCTGCGATCTTCGCGCCGATCGTCGTTGCACTGCACCGGCTCGCGCACGCGCAGGAGCCGATTCCGCCGAGAGACGACCTCGGTCATGCCGCGAACTACCTCTACATGCTCGAGGGCCGCGAGCCGAGCGACGAGCGTGTGCGCGCACTCGAGGCGTACCTGATCTCGACGATCGACCACGGCTTCAACGCGTCCACGTTCACCGCCCGCGTCGTCACGTCGACGGGCGCGGACGTCGCATCGGCCGTGATCGCCGCGATCGGCGCGCTGTCGGGCCCGCTGCACGGCGGAGCGCCCTCACGCGTGCTCGACATGCTCGATGCGATCGGCGACCCAGCCGACGCCGAGGCATGGCTGCGCGCCGCGCTCGAGCGCGGCGAGAAGCTGATGGGCTTCGGCCATCCCGTGTATCGGACCATCGACCCGCGCAACGTCATGCTCAAAGAGGTCGCCGCCGACCTCGGCAGCGATCGCCTCGAGTTTGCGGCGCACGTCGAAGCGACGGCCGAACGCCTTCTGCGCGAGCGCAGGCCCGACCATCCGCTGTACGCGAACGTCGAGTTCTATGCGTCGATAGTCCTGGATGCGATCGGACTGCCTCGCACGCTCTTCACGCCGACGTTCGCGGTGAGCCGCGTGATCGGCTGGACTGCACACGTCGTCGAGCAGACGCGCAACAACGCGATCCTGCGCCCGAGCGCCCGCTACATCGGGCCGGAGCCGGTGTCGTAATGAGCCTGTAGGCGCTAGGCTCGGGTTCGATGATGGCCTCGCTCGAGCCCGTCGACGGTGTCGAGGTCACGCTGCTGGTCGACAACTTCGTCGACCTCTTGATGGCCGGCGGCGAGGGTGTGGAGCGATTTAACGCGCGGAGCTTCGGCGATCGCGAGCAGCTGGTGGCAGAGCACGGCTTCTCGGCGCTCGTCACCGTCCAGCGACGGGGGACTCGAAGCTCGCTGCTCTACGACGCCGGCATGACCCCGGCTGCGCTGGGGCGCAACCTCGATGTCCTCGAAGTGGCGGTCAAGGATCTGCGCGCAATCGTGATCTCGCACGGCCACGCCGATCACCACGGCGGGCTCGAGAGCCTGTTCCGGCGATACGGCCGGTGCAGCCTCCCGCTGCTGATTCATCCTGAAGCCTGGCGCGACCGTCGGGTCGTCTTCCCGACCGGCCTGGAGGTGCGCCTACCGCCTCCCAGCCGACACGACCTCGAGCGCGAGGGTTTGGATGTCGTCGAGGAGCGCAGGCAAACGCTGCTGCTCGACGGCGCGATTCTCGTCTCCGGGCAGGTCGAGCGCGTGACGCCGTTCGAGCAGGGCTTCCCGATCCACTTCGTACGCTCCGGCAACGACTGGGAGCCCGATCCGATGATCGTCGACGACCAGAACGTGATCGTGAACGTGAAGGATCGCGGGCTCGTGATCGTCTCGGGCTGCTCCCACGCAGGCGCGGTCAACGTGCTGCACAACGCGCAGCGCCTCACCGGCGAGCCGCGGATCGCAGGGTTCATCGGCGGCTTCCACCTGACCGGCGGGCTGTTCGAACCGATCATCGAGCCGACCATCGAGGCGTTCGTCCACGCCCAGGTCGAGCGTGTGCTGCCGGCGCATTGCACGGGCTGGAAGGCGGTTCACGCGCTCGCGCGCGCCATGCCGGCAGCGTTCGTCCAGCCGGCCGTCGGCACAACGGTCAGTTTCTAGCGCCTCACATCTCCGGGAGCTCCCCGAGCAGGCGGTACCCCACGCCCCACACGTTCTCGATGAACGCCTCACCCGAGCCCGCGTCGCGGAGCTTGCGGCGGAGACGCGACGCATGCGAGTCGAGCGTGCGTGTCCGTGCCGGCGCTCGGTACTCCCACACCTCGTACAGCAGCTCCTCCTTCGTGAACACGCGGCCAGGCTCTCGTGCGAGTTGCACGAGCAGCTCGTACTCCTTCTGCGAGAGGTGGATCCGCCTGCCGCTCACGCGCACGTCGCGGGTGCGCGTGTCGATCCGCACCGGCCCTGCCTCGAGCAGCTCCGGCGGAGCCGGCCGCACCCGGCGCAGCACGGCGTGGATCCGCTCGACGAGCTCCTGGTAGTCGAACGGTCGCGGGACGTAGTCGTCGCAGCCCTTCCGGAACGCATGGACGCGATCGACGGCATCGGCCTCTGCGCGGCCGATCACGATCACCGGCGCGTGCTGCGCGAAGCGGTCGACGTCGTCGATGTCGCCGGCGAGAACGAGGTCGAACCGTCCACTCGCCGGGACGAGGCGGAAACCGTCCTCCGGGAGGTGGCGCTCCAGTTCGGGCTCGCTCGCGGCGAGGAGCAGTGCGGTGGACATACGACGAAGCTAGCCCTGCGCGACCCGCGCGACCAGTTGTCCTTTCGCACGATTCTGCGCCGAAGCGTCCTCAACGCCAGTCGGGGTGACTCGGGTTGGCGCTTCCCGAGAAATGCGTCAGCTGTCGCGGTCGGCCGCCCTTGGCCGCCATGATGAAAAGCTGGTCGACCTGCGATCCGTCGGCACGTGTCCCGCGGAGCTGGAAGACGATCTCCGTCCCGTTGGGCGACCAGCTTGCGGTCCGTGCATGAAGATCCCCACGGTAGTGGGTGATCTGCACGAGGCGACTGCCGTCCGAGTTCATCGTGTAGAGGTTCGCGTTCTCGCCCGGGCTCGGGCGCTCGTGGCTGTTGAACACGATGCGAGTGCCGTCGGGCGACCACTTTGCGTTGTCGGCGTTCAAGTCGAACGGGGTCATGGGCGTCGGATTCCCGCCGACGTCGCGCACCCTGATGATCTCGCTCTGGCTTTCGCCGAAATATTCGGTGAAGGCGATCCAGTTGCCCGAGGGCGACCAGGCCGGCTTCCCCTCGAGCTCCGTTGCGGGGTTCTCGGTGCGCGTGAGCGCGTACGGGAACGACCCATCGGACTGCGCGATCTCGATGCCCTGCGGATGCGCCGGGACGTTGCTCTCGTCGAACGTGTACGCGACGTTCTTGCCGTCGGGCGACCAGGTCCCTTCGCCGTTGAAGAGGCCGGTGGCGAGTGGCAGCCGCTTGAGCCCCGATCCGTCGGGCTTGATCGTGAAGAGACTGATCACCGACTTCGGCGTGCGCGCGTAATCCGAGTCGAACAGGATCAGTTTCCCGTCCGGCGACCACCGTGGCAGGTCCACCCCCGGGACGCCGCTGTTCTTCACGTCGAGGTGCGTGACCTGCTCGAGCCCGCTGCCGTCCGGCTTGATCGTGAAGACCTGGTACAGGCCGTGAACCTTCGCCTGAAAGACGATGCGGTGACTCGATCCCGGGCCGCGCAGCGCCAGCACCGCGATCACCACTCCTGCGGCGACGACCAGAACGCCCACGACTAACCAGGTTCGACGAATCAGTGCGGCGAGTCTCTCAGAGCCGACCGGAGCGAACAACGCCCCAGAGCAGCCAGACGCCGAGCACCGCCGAGAGGAAGAAGCCGAACGCCGCCACGATGTGCAGCCCGAGGATGTGCGGCCCGGTCTTGGCGAAGATGCCGATGAGGCTCGAGCCGATCAGGCCGCCGGTGACGATCAGCGCGATCACGAGGCGGTTGAACAGCGTGTCGAGCTTCGCAAGCAGATCGTCGAGCCCCTTGTGCACGAACC
>Ga0308175_100000873_pt1 | contig 20000 bp, 21 predicted proteins | sample PhyCR1_3_FD_203893 | JGI IMG/M metagenome (GOLD analysis project Ga0308175, IMG submission 203893) | Soil microbial communities from UC Gill Tract Community Farm, Albany, California, United States - DLSLS.C.R1 | ecosystem: Environmental > Terrestrial > Soil > Agricultural land | place: USA...
TGATATATGTATGATCACACCACCATTTCCGATCATTCGACGCGCGACCTCTTGTGAAATTATGAATGTCCCTTTAAGGTTCACGTCAATTGTCTTTTCTAGAAGCTCGTCGTCGATCTCGAGAAATTTGGCGGCCGCTCGCGGACCGGTGATCGCCGCGTTGTTCACCAATAAATCGATTCTGCTCCATCGCTCGACGGTTCTCGATATCAGTTCCAGTACCTGTTCGCGGTTGCGAACATCTACCTCGAGCGGAATCACTTCGTAACCCTCGCTGCTGAGTATCAAAGCAGCGGATTCTGCTTTTTCGAGCGTGGGTTGAGCAATAACAACCCTGGCACCGGCTTCCGCCAAAGCTCGACTGATTCCCATGCCTATTCCAGTACCGCCGCCCGTTACGATCGCGGTCTTATCCTTTAGTTTCATGTGCCTTTATCTTTGAACCGAAAGATCCCGACATTTCCTCTATAACGGTCAGCAAAGCTGAGTGATCCAGATCACCTTTGCCGCTTTTGACCAGATCCGTAAACATTTTTTCGACAATATTTGTCACCGGTAATTTGACCCCGTATTTGTCCGCGGTTCCGAGAATGATCTTCAGGTCCTTTAAATGAAGCTTTGCTTTGAACCCGGGCTCAAAGTTGTGACGGATCATCGTTGGGCCGCGAAGATCCATAACGCGGGTTTGTGCCAGACCTCCGCTTAAAACCTCTACGATCACCTCCGGTGCCACACCCGCCGCAGAACCGAGGGTCAGTGCCTCGGAAACTGCTTCGATAACGACTGCGACCACTATTTGATTACACGCCTTAACGATTTGTCCCGAACCGATGTCGCCGCAATGAACTATGGTTTTCCCCATCGCTTCGAAGATCGGCCTTGCCTCTTCAAAATCTCTTTTTTCGCCCCCGACCATTATCGATAGGGTGCCGCTGACCGCGCCTTTGTCTCCACCGCTTACGGGCGCATCCAGTATCCTCACATTTTTGGCGCGGACCAGCGATGCGATCTCTCGCGTTGCGACCGGCGAGATGGTACTCATGTCGATCAACAGGAGTCCAGGCCGAGCTCCCTCAATAATACCGTCTGCGCCTAAAACGACCGACTCGACGTCCGGAGTATCCGGCAGCATCGTAATCACAATATCACTTTGCTCAGCGACATTTTTTGCGGATGTTCCTCTGCGTGCGCCCTCCCCGACAAGTTCGTCAACAGGAGCCGGGCTGCGGTTGAAGACAATTGGTTGGTGACCCGCCTTGATTAGGTTTTTGACCATCGGTTTGCCCATTATTCCAAGACCGATGAAGCCTATTTGGTACTTTCTGTTTTCCATTTCTTTATCGCGAACCGGGAGATCGAAAAATGATTTCGTCGGGATCGAGACTTGTGCGAAACTTGTCTGGAAGCCAGGCCAGACTTTCCTCGGTCCGGCCGGCTGGATTGTATTCCAAACCGACATAACCGCTATAACCCGAGCTATCGATCACCTCAAATACAAATTTATAATTTATTTCACCTGTTCCCGGCTGATGGCGGCTTGGCGAATCAGCGATTTGAATATGACCGATCCGATCTACATTTTTCTCAAGTGTCGCCGCCAAATTTCCTTCCATCCGTTGCATATGATACATGTCATAGAGATATTTTAAATTTGACGCTCCCACCGAATCGAGAAATTCCAGAGTATCGTGCGTGTTTGTGAACGGATACCGCTCATTATCCCATCCGTTTATTGCCTCAACGAGAACAGTAATGTCGGCTTGGGCCGCCTGATCGCAAACCCAACTCAAATTTTCGCGGATTATATCAAGTTGCCGTGCGCGATCCGCGTCCAATTTCAGATTTCCGGCAAGCGCTGTAAGTTTTTTGCATCCGACACGGTGTGCCAGTTCGAGGGCGATGGGAACGTTCTCGCGGACTTCTTTTTGCCGGTCTGGATCACTAAGCAATCCGCGATCGCCTGCCGCCAGATCACCGGCGTCGAAGTTGAATGCCGCCACCTGCAGCCCTGCACCCTTAATTCGATTTGCCACTTCCTTCGGACTTTCTTCTCTGTTCCAATAGAATTCGACAGCGGCGAATCCCAGCCGTTTTGCCTGATCGAAACGTTCGAGAAATGCATACTCCTTCAACAGAACAGAGACATTTATGTCAACGTTTATCATTATTGTCTGGTCCTAATTAATTTCATCGAACTAGAACCCCACATCCGGTATCCATCGTCCGAGCCAGTAATTGCCAAATCGTTTTAACGGTACGAATTTAGATTTCGGGCGGTCCTCAGCTGCCAATTCCGGCAAGGCGTCAACGTGTCCGAGGCGGGATGCAAGAGGGAAATAAGTTCTGCCTGGGTTCGTATATGATTTTCTAGCAGATTCTTGGCTTGGCCCGGGATTATAAAAATCCGTGGAGCTTGGGTCCCAAAAGATTATCCCTGCTGCGCCTCCTTTATAATACTTCTGTGCATCGACGAGCGCCTGTTTGGCTGAGGGGAGTTTCCAGCCAAGCATCATCGGATATACTCCGACGCTCGTTCCTTTGGTAATACGACAGAACCAATCCAGTTCCATCGGCTTGCGTGTATCTGTATGAAACGCTGCCGGGAAAATGCCGATCCGGTCAACGAGTCCTTCTTTTACCCAACGTTCAACGTCAAGACCGTATTTACGGTTATCCGCCTCGTTGTGTACGACTGATGCCGTCAATTCATATCGTTGCTTACGCCCTTGTTTCTTTTGGACGTCATCCATCATTTTACGAATGTCACGCATGAAGCCCGTCATGATCTCCTCGCGCAATTCGTACAGACGCGGATCATCTTCCGGCACCTTCTTCGCATCTGCGCGGTACTTTTCCCTGAATTGCTTACAAAAAGCATCTTCCCACAGCATCAGCGGCAGACCCCGAAAATAGATGATCTCGATCCCGTCGGGCTGGTATGCCAAAACCTCTCTGAGGATTCCATAAATATGCTGCCTTACCTCGGGGACCGCATAGCTCATTCGCATTACGGGCGTCCCGTCACGATCATAAGTTCTCCATTCCGGATGATCGCGATAAAACCTGGATGTAAAATAATCCTCGAACGCAGGTGGAGTTTGCCATGCTTGCACGCGGAAGCCTATCATGATCTTCTTGCCCATTGAATGGGATGCCTCGATCGCCATCTTTGTTTCATCTTCGCCTGATGCGATAAATTTCTTTATCGAATCTGTAACATACCCATCTCCCGTGCGCGCAGGATCATCACTTAGTTCGCCGGGAATTGTGCCGAGTTTTGATTTGTAATTTACAAGATCGCCCCCGATAATCTGCCAATAAATGGTCCCAAAGTCCGTGTCGCGCAAGTGTTCGAAGTCTTCGAGAAACTCCTCTTTTGTGGTTGGATGGTTCTGATTTATCCAACTGAACGCATCCATAGTCGCGATAAGCCTTTTCGTTTTGGTTTGTGATCTGTCCTTTTCGATCCAATTCACTTCGTTTTTGGTTAGCGGTATGAGTTTCACATACATAACAACCGTATGGCGGGGATTGTTGTCGGGTTGTAGCCCCATTTTTGCCTGCATTCTCATTTGGGCGATCTGGAGGCTTTGACCGCTGAGATCCGCTGCCTTGAAGAATACTTCTTCAATATCATCCCGCGCTCCGGCATATGCGCGATGTTGATATGTGACGTCGTTTGTTAACTTTAGACGCACTTCGTTTCCTTGCCCGAAAGCGAATCGCCCAACGCCGCCAAGACCTACGTAAACTGCATACCAGCCTTTTACATTCAGGGGAAGCGTAACGTTTGGAGCTCCCGTATCCGGTGTCGAAGTGATGCATTTACCCTTTAGGCCGTCAACTGTCTCATAGTCGAGAACCTTCCAGTGCCGTTTCCTTCTCACATCAAAGGTAAGAGCGGTTTTAGGAACGACCTTTGTCATGTCGGAAATAAGCGTTGCCTCGTTGGTTTTTTCCCATTTGTCCGCGTCAAACGCTATATTTTGACCGGACGCAAGGTGTGTTACGAACAGAAGCCAAAAGATCAGCACACACCGAGCGACGTAGCGACTGGTCTGCGATTCACGATGCGGTCGAGCAACCTCTAAGTTAGGATTTAAGTTTCGTTTCACTAAGTGTCTCCTTGGCAGAAGCCCAGTTTGTTAGGTAGTTGGGACATCTCCATCAAAAGATGTCACCAAAACACGCGAATGGTCGTAGCCGAACAATTTGTCCCCAGAAGCGCGAAGACAATAGTGAGCAGGCTACCGCCATTTGATATCGAGTGACGATACCGATTCTTTAATATTTCCAGTAGGATTGTAGCCGTGAACTTCCGAGACTGATTTCTCGAAATCCTGTTCACATTAGGACACCGATCTGAGATATCGTTTATCCATCATTACCTGGGCGGAAACCCCCAAAACTTCCAAAAGTAGCAGAACCCTTTTACCATCCCTCATTTCTCCCTTAAAAATTCCGCGAAGCCCGCGAAGTGGTCCGTCATTGACCGACACATGCTCACCACTAACATAAGGCTTACTCTGGGATGCTATGCAACCATCCGTACCAATTCTGTTTCGAATATTTTGAATGATTTCTTCATCGACACGGACCGGAGTTGTCCCAAAGTGTAAAACATACCGGACGCCACGCGTATATTGAATTGTATGAAGAAATCTTGCCGGATTGAATTTAGCGAACAAGTAGCCTGGGAAAAACGGAGCAGTACTCGTTTTGGTAATGCCCCAAACTACTCTCTCTCTCTTCTGCTTTGGATTTAGAATTTCAAGATTGATACGCATCAATTGATTGGCTACAAAATCTTCTTGGCCTGGTTTTGTGTGAATTGCATACCAGTTGGCATCTTCTGCAAAATCCATATATATTTCCCACGAAACGTTGGTTTCCAGAGCGTTCCTGATTGAACTCGTTGTTTGTTGTATTAATTCTGACTAATGCTAATTGTAGAATGTTCATCATTAGAAAAAAATAGCTATTTTTGCTAAACTTGACATATTGTTCAGCCGGCTGAACTCGGTAAGAGGCTGGTGCTTCTTATTTGGCGAATCTAAAAATTCCTAACCCACAAGGTGAATACACCGCGGAGACAATGACTATGCGAAGAATTACTGTCCTTGACACACGTACCAAATCGGTTCCGGCAATCGAAAAGGCAATGGCCATATTGGAGCACCTGGCAACCTCTCAAAACGGGCTTGGTCTTTCGGAATTGACGCGGGAATTATCCCTGCCGAAGAGTTCAACCTATGGCATGTTGCTGACCCTTGAACGTCTGGGATACTTGCATCGCAACGACGACACGGGCCGCTACATGTTTGGAATGAAAATACTTTCGTTGGCGAATATGGCGATGAACGGTCTAAACCTGAGGAAACTCTCGGCTCCTCACATTAGGCAGTTGATGAACAAGACTAAGCTCACCGTACACATGGTAGTCTATGAACAGAATGAAGCGGTAATAATCGAAAAGGCGGATTCACCCTATACTCCAAAGGTTGAAACCTGGGTCGGAAAACGAATGGGAATTCATTGTACCGCGGCAGGCAAGGCACTTATTAGCGACTGGACTGAGGAGATGATAGATCGCTTGGTCCGCTATGGACTTCCGAGATACAACGATAATACGATCATCTCCCCAAAAAAACTAAAAAAGGAATTGGACTTGGTAAGAAAGCAGGGGTACGCGCTGGATGATGAAGAAGAAACGATCGGGTCCCGTTGTGTCGGAGCCTCCATTCAGGATCAAAATGGCAGGGTCGTTGCTGCAATAAGCGTAGCAGGATATAAACAGCAGATTCACCACGAGACATTTCAGACCTTGGTCGCACGTGTACGTGAAACAGCCGCCGCGATTTCTGAAGAGCTTGGCAAAAATCCGGAGTCATTTCTCGCAAATTAATTGCCCCAACTTTTGCCCTTTCGTTCTATCGAGAAGCATTGCTCCGAGGAGCTGGCGTGCACATGGGCTTACCCGTCTTGTCACCGAACCCGAATTTATTCATCAAGTCGCTTGACTGTTTCAAGTAGCAGCTTGTCGGATTACTATTGCACCAAGCGGTACACAGATGAGGCAAGATGCGCTCTTCAAATCGAGTAAATGATGGTTGCAGAATGGTGGCGCTTCTGGGCATGACAAAGGCTTTTAACTTATTGCGTTAGATGGGCTTAGGAATTGGCCCTCTCGTGGCCAGCATTAATTAGTAAAAACGGGACTTCCGAAATTCATCGAAAGCCCCGTATTTATTGGTCGGGACGGCGAGATTTGAACTCACGACCTCTCGCACCCCAAGCGATTTTGGAAGTTTTTCATACCTTGTCAAAACCAATCAAAGCGCCTTAAAATCAGTACTTTACATGGGTCATGGGCGCTTCAACGATTCGCTCTGATTCAGGAAACTGCCACCATCTTGCCACCGTCTTTTTCGTAGACATCCTTTCCATCGTTCAAATAAGAACTACCTTCCAAAACCATTATCATGAAATCGCGTCAGTTTGCCAACCACTTCTTTTTTGGATCGCAGCTGTGTCGATTACCTGGATTAATCAGCCTCAGCATACGCCGCGATGGCGTTTACATCGGGTATGAGAATGTTCTTTCCTTCATGCACGATCAAGCCCTGGTCCTGAAGCCGAATCAGCATGCGTGTCACGACCTCACGAACCGTCCCGATTCTTGCGGCGAGTTGATTGTGAGTTAGAGGCAGTTTAACTGCCGTGCCGTGATCCGTTTGTGTCCCATGACTTCGAGCTTCTTCGAGCAAGAGCCTCGCCAGTCTCTGGCCCACTTCGCGGAGCGAAAGAGTTTCGACTAGTGCGGCACACTTACGTAGGCGCGAGGCGAGCAACTTGACTGCTGCAAGGGCAAGCTGTGGATGCTCGACGGCAATTTTAAAAATCAATTGCTTGTCAAGAAAATACACAGTTGCCGGCTCTTCGGCTGCGGTGGTCGATGGGTAGGTTCCTTCATCAAAGACGGGGACCTCAGCAATGGTAGTCACTGCACGCTCGACATGAATCACCTGCTCGCGTCCATCGGGGCTTGTCCTAAAAGCGCGAACGGCACCGGATGCGATCACATACAGACCTTTGGCCGGCTCGCCAGCTAAAAATAATATCTCGTTGCGTCTCAGACGTTTTACTACCGCCTGCTTCGTCAAAATATCAAGAATCGCCACGTCCAGATCTCGAAACAGTTCGGTTTGCTTGAAAATGGCAATCTTATCATCAGGCATTAAGGCAATCATATCTGCATCGGCAAAAAACGGCAATTAGAGCCCAGCTCGAATGGGTGACTTTGGTCACATTCTATTGATCACTATTGCTCGATAATCCTAGTAAACCAGAATTGTTTCCGGGAGGCTGTAAAGATGAAAATTACCAGAGATTCTAAGATAAAAGAGGTGCTCGCGTTTGACGAAGAGAAGATGATACGGACGCTAATGTGGCTCGCGCCCGAATTTGAGCGCCTGCAGTATCCGAAGCTCCGTCGCGCAATGGCCGGGCGAGTTTCCGTATCGCAGGCAGCGAGGATCGCACGAATACCGCTGACGGAAATACTCTACGTCCTTAACCTCGCGATCGGGGAAAACGAATCTGCGCTCTCGGCGGAACTCTTGCTTTCAAGCCCGAATGATCTTCAATTTCAGGACGCAAATTTGCCGGCGAAACCCACAGAGATTGCGACCGCAAAGGAAACCGATGAGAATGTCGTATTTGTCGATCTTATGACGCAAGCCGATGAGAAGCGCGATCCGATGCCGGCAATAGCAAAGGGATTGGTGAGCCTCAAACATCCGGGTGGCATCCTGCTTTTGCGGCATCCGTTCGATCCAATTCCGCTGCGGGATATGTTTGCCCGAAGAGGGTTTACGAGCTGGGCCGAAGAACGTAAACTTGGCGAATGGTTTATCTATTTTTATCGTCCATCAGTCAGAGCAGCGGCATCGGCTCATCCTCCCATCGTTAGGGATGTCTACGCAAAAGCATTTGCAGCGGCGGCTTAACGCGCGTCTATTTTAAGCGCGCTTTCGTAATCATCGGGCCTATTGATATTCAGGAAGAAATTTGCCGAGCCGTTAAGCTCGGCAATCTCGACAAACTCGATATAACGAGTTGAGACAAGAGAAAGAAGTTGCTGCAGCTTCAGATCGCCTGTTGTCAACATGTCTTCCACAACCGGCAGGCAGCTTTCGCGCCGATAAAATGCACAAAGCGGCTGCGGCGTCGCATCGGGCTGTATAGGCACAATCGCGTCAAACTCGTCGCAGCAAAGGACGGCGAGTTTCGTCATCAGATCAGCGGTCACAAATGGCAGATCGGAGGCGAGAATCGCGATCCATTCGGTTTTCGCGGTTAACAATGCCGTATAAAGCCCGATGATCGGCGCTCGGGAAGCCGGCTTGCCGACGATATGCAGATCCGGAAGCGGGGTAACGTCGAGGTCAGTATCAGCAGCGAGCTTGTCGCTCTCGCCTCCAACAAGCGAGATGCTGCCGACACAGATTCCACTCAGTGCCGCGGCGGCCCGCTCATAGAGTTTCTGACCGCCAAGGATAATTTGAGCTTTGTCCCGGCCCATGCGCGAACTCACACCGCCCACAAGCACAAACCCATCGAAGCATAGTTTTTGATCAGGCCGTTGCATCATCCTTACGCTATGCGTCATCGACAAAGCGTAGCGGTATATTGTCGAGTTCCTTTTTCATTTTACGACGAATTTTGGTGGCTTCATCCGGCAAAAGAGACAACTCAACCAGGGGATACACACGGGCTTCTTCAATTTCATTGTGAGTTATCAATCGATGACTGACACTTTCCAAACGCTCCTTCATTTCCGCGAGGTTGTGCCGCAACGAATCGCCCGTGTCATCACCCAGCATTAAACGCATTGTTTTTATGACTCTGGCCAATTCACTCATAAAGAAATTGTGATCCACTCGAAGCTGCTCAATAACACTTTCAATTGATGGAGCATTTGCGTTTCGCCTTTCGTTGTCCGCGTCTTTCAGTAAAGCCGTTTCGAGAAGGGCGGGAAACAAATGCAGGTGTTCCGCTCGAATATGCACGGCCAAGCGCGCCCAAAAATAATCGAGCGAAGTGAAGGCACGTTGGTAATCACCCATGTGAAGCGCAACAAAGATCTCTTCGAACAGCTTGTCGAGGCTCGAATGATCTTCGGCCAGTAATTTATCTGGCTCCATGTTCAATTTCCGGGTTCGCCTGCACGCGTGGGCACAAAGCTGTAGAGCATGCCAGCCGAAGCAGCGATCCATGCCGCGATCGCAAGGTAAATAAATATCTGCGGAATGATCATAAGAGGCTCGAAACTTATGGCCTTCGACAGTTGGAACGTGCATGTCGTATACATACCAAAAGGAAAAACCATCCCCCAGTACTGCGGATCGTAGCGAAGCGGGAACTTTTTATAGATATGCCGCCAGGCTCCAAGTATGAGCAGCAGCGGTATCCACCACGACCCGGAGGCCCAAAAGAAAAGGGTGAAGCCTTTGAGAAACGGCAGTATCTCGGCGAGAAAACGCAAGTCGCCGGCGGCCAGTATCAATCTCGCCCCGGCCAATGTCGTGATAGCGACCGCCCCCATGTTGATCCAATAAGGCGGCGTCAGCGAAGCGGTTGTCAGATCGAGAAATGTGAACCGGTAAAATATGAGCGTAATCAGAAGCAAATACAGCATGCACCCGACGAGGAACATGCAAAGCGTAAAGAACAACAACGGCTCTCGGTACCCCGCGAAATGCTCAGCCAGCAGCGTCCCCAGCACCGACACCGACTGCGTGGCAACCGCCGCGATCAGCCATGCGCCGTTAATTCCTTTTACGAGCGCCGGTTTGATTTCCTTGATGGTGATCGCCGTAAAGAATGCATACATTATCACCACCCAGAGTCCCAGCCCGACAAACCAAAGGACGGCCGCAACCTCGAATTGACCGGCTACGATCACCAACTGGCTGCCCAAAACGCACGTACCCGCAACCACCGTAAAAAAACCTGGCCCGAGAACGTGATCGCCGAGATCGGAAAGCACACGGGGGAAGAACCGGACGATCCTGATCAAAAGCAACGTCACGAGGACCAGATACGCAGCAATATTGGCAAAAACGAGCGGCCAAGCAACCGCCCTCATCCCAAGTAAATGAGCGGAGATCGAGACAATGCCCGTCGCCATCACAAGGGCGAAATAGCCAGGAAAAAGGCCTGCAATGACCTCGCCGAGCCTTGAATTACTTTCTTTAGATGGTTTCAAGTCGAATTTTCCTTCGGTTGATGGAGGGCGATTTCTATGAAGATCAGAAGTCCCTCGGCTTTTCTTCATCGCACTTGCGGCATTCGATCTCTGCCCCGATCTTTTGCGCTCTTCCGGCCTCTGTCTGGGTCCATTCACGCACCATCAGCGGCGGATCGTGCCGAACATGCTGATAATGCCCGCATTCGAGCATCGCACGCCAATGCCCCTCGTCATCCTGATCAAAGCCAATGATAATTTGTTTCATCGATCCGATCTAACGACGTTTTTCGGCTGGCTTCCACCAGAGGAAGATAGTAAGAGCGATAACCCAGCAAACGCCGGAGGCGATGACGAGCGGCACGAGCTGCTTGTACTCGCCGGCGAGAGCAGCCTCGATAGTTGCGGACAATATCCAGAGCTGCGCGATATTGATCATTACAAGCAGGACAAGCCGGGCTTGCCAAACGGCCGTCCGGCCGCCTGTAAGAACTCGGCGTCTGGGGCTATCCGCTCGCGGACTCTGGCGAGGCATCACACCAATCTCATTTAAGTTTTCCGACCCATTACGCTCCATCGTGTTCCACCTCTATCTTCTAACCAACTGCCCATATCTCGCCATTTCGCTCCTCGATCTCAATTCGGCCAAGCGGTCGCGGCGGCGGGCCGTATAGCACGTTCCCGGTGTGCACATCAAAACCGCCGTCGTGACAAGGGCATTCAAGGCGGTCTCTTTCCTTTGCGTAATAAACCGGACATGTGAGATGCGTGCATTTTTGCTCGAACGCGTAATATTCGCCGTCGGCGGCGCGTATCAGGATCGCGGTATCGTTTTCGTTCGGATAGCGAAAATTAAGAGCGGTACCTGGAGCCAGCGTTTCCGAGCCTTCGATCTTCATCGGCGTGAATCTCCGTTCAAAGCTCGCATTGTATGCAAGCTTTCCCGCGAAGCCGGCGGAGCCAAGAAAAAGCGCGGTCGATGTCAGGAACAGAAAATTACAGAACTCCCGTCGTGTCACCTGGGATTCTTCATCGCGTTCGTACGGAAACTCGGCCTGATACGGCGCAGTCGCTGACCTGACGTCGCTCTCACTGGATATCTCGTTCGTCGATTCACGATCGACCGCCAATACGCTTTCCACGGTTTTTTCGTTCAGATAATTAGAACTCATTGCTTTTGTCCGATTCTTCTACTTGTGTATCGATCCATGATTCTTCTGTCGGAACCTCGCCGGGTTCGACTTCAACACGCCCTTCAAAAACGCCGCAGCCGTCAACTTTTACTTCGTCCGCATCGGTGGGGAGCATCAGGTAAACCTTCGTCTCGACATGTTGATTGCCGAAAACATGGGCGTTGACCGGCTTCGTTCGACGCGTCGGCACAACATCTTCGTATTTGCCAAACGTGATCGCGCCGGTCGGGCAGACGCTCGCGCACATCGGCATCAAACCTTCCGATGTTCGGTCAAAGCACATATCGCATTTCATCTGCAGGTGCATCGCGGAATTGTATTTCGGCACCCCGAATGGACAGGCATTGACGCAATTACGGCAATCCAGGCAGCGGGGCTTGAGCGCCGACATTACTACACCGTCCTCGTTTTGTTTGATCGCGTCGGCCGGGCAAACCAAAGCGCAGGTCGGTTCGGTACAATGCATGCAAACCGTCGGCATCGTCGCGGTCGTTTCGCTCCGGTCGATGTAATCGACAAAGATCATCGAGTAGCCTTTGTGCGTGTCGCATTCGCGGCACGCGCCGACACACGAGCGGCAGCCTATACATCGCTGCGGATCGATGAACATTGTCTCTTTCATTAAGTCCCCCTATTTCCCTTTCTGTACTTCGCTCAAGCTGGTACCCTTTCTTCCCTTGCCGAGTATCGGCAATTCGCGCGCATGGACCTTCTCTATCCTGGCGGCACACGCTTTGAATTCCGGTATCTTCGATGTCGGGTCGAGTTTCGGGTTCGTCAACTGATTCGCGGCTAGCTGCTCGCCCCAGTGGTACGGGATAAAAATCGTATCGGGGCGGATGGTGCGAACCACCAGGGCCGGAAAAACGCCTTCGCCGCGGCGAGACACCACCTTAACCCGCTCACCGTCGTTGATCTTTAGCTTCATCGCCGTTTCCGGATGGATCTCGACATAAGGCTCAGGGCATTGCTGGACCAGAAAGCCGATCCGCCGGGTTTGGTTGCCAGAGAGATACTGGTAAACCACGCGGCCGCTCGTCAAAATAAACGGAAATTCATCGTCGGGCTTTTCGTCGGCTCCGTGATATTCGATCGCGTGAAACTTTGCCTTTTTGTCGGGGTGGTAAAATTCCTTGTTGTCGAAAAGCCTTGGCGTTCCCGTGTGCTCTTCCGTTGGACATGGCCAAAAAACACCGTCCTGCTTATCGATCTTTTCGTACGTAATACCGAAATAATCCGCCTTCCCGCCTTTTGATGCGTTACGCAGCTCATCGAATATTTCGCGCGGATCGTTAAATTGAAAATACTTCCCGCGGCCCATCCGCCTGGCCATCTCTTGAATTATCCACCAATCTTCCTTTGCTTCACCTGGCGGATCGACAGCTTTGTTTATCTTTACAACACGCCCCTCGGCGCTCGCCGTAACGCCTTCGTCCTCTGACCATGTCGTTCCGGGTAAAACGACATCCGCGTACCGTGACGATTCGCTCATAAAGAAGTCTATGTTCACGTTGAATTCGAGCCCTTCGAGCGAGCGGCGGATATTGTTCGTGTCGGGAAGGCTCACCATCCCGTTATTGCAGATCGACAGAAACCCTTTGATCTCGCCCTCGCGCATTTTGTCGAACATCTCGACAACCGAAACGCCTGCTTGCGGCAGCTCGTCTTCGGGCAATCCCCAAAATTCACAAATATATCGTCGGTGTTCCGGATCATACATCGACCGCTGCCCGGGAAGCTGATCTGCCTTTTGCCCGTGCTCGCGGCCGCCTTGGCCGTTGCCCTGTCCGGTGATGGTTCCGTACCCGCGGCCCGGATCGCCGATCTTGCCGGTTGCGAGAACGATATTTATGTATGACAGGACATTATCCACACCGTTGCTGTGGTGCTCGATGCCGCGGGCGTGCATTATCATCCCGGTCTTGGCTTGTCCGTAAATCAGTCCCGCCTCTTCGATCTTTTTGGCTGGAACGCCGGATATCTGGGAAGCAACATCCGGCGTGAATTTTTCCACCATGGCCCGCGTCTCGTCCCAGCCGTTTGTCCTATCACGTATGAAAGCCTCGTCGATCAAGCCTTCGCGAATAATGACGTTCAGCATCCCGTTCGCGACGGCGACGTCGGTTCCGGGCTTGAGCTGGAGATGAATATCGCCCTGTCGTGCCGTCGGCGTTTCCCGTGGATCGACGACGATCCAGCGGCCGCCGTTGTCGCGCTGCTGCCATAGGAATTTGTTTAGTACGGGGAATGTCTCCGCGCAGTTGGCTCCGGCCAATATCAAAACTTCCGCAAGCGGGATATCGCTCCACGGATTTGCGGCGCGGTCGATGCCGAATGCTTTGTTGTTCCCCGCGGCGGCCGAAACCATACAAAGCCGGCCGTTGTAATCGATATAGCGAGTTCCCAGTCCCGCCCGAGCGAACTTGCCCATAAGGTAGGTTTTCTCGGTCGTCAAAGACGAGCCGGAATAAATACCGATCGCATCTTTGCCATACTTCGATTGGATCTCTTCAAACTTCGACGTGACAAGATCGAGAGCCTCGTCCCAGCTCGCTCGCTCGAAGTTTCCGTCTCGTTTTATCAACGGATAGAGAAGCCGGTCGGGATGATGAGTTTGAAGGTACGCAGTAACGCCTTTCGGGCAAAGCTTTCCTTCATTAACTGGAAAATCATAACGGGGTTCAAATCCGACGACATGCTCCTCGGAAACAAGCAGATTCATACCGCATTGAACGCCGCAATAAGGACAATGCGTCGGCACGACCCTATCGATCTCGCGACCGCCCTGCCAGCCGCCCCACGGCTCGTCATGGAGACGCGGGCCAAACTGCTCGATGATCTTGTCTAAGTGTTGAACCTTGCTCATTTCTGATCGCCTGCCCTTGAACCGACAAAAACCTTTTCCTTCGCGTCCGGCAAACCCGAATATGCCAATCCGCGCATGATGCGTTTGCATCGCGGACAGTAATCCTGCAGGGTATGGCCATTCTCCAATCGGTAATCGAAGCCGAGTTCTTTGACGACATTCTTGAGGTCGTCTATCCACATCTGTCCGATAAACATCGTGCCGCATCTCGGGCAAACGGCCTGTTCCATCTCCTGCGAGCGGCTTTGATACATCTCGACTCCTATCGACGCCGGTCGCTGGACTATATGAAACAGCTTCCCAAAGGGCAGATAAAAGAGCGTCATTATCACCGTCGCCTGATGAAGCAGAGCGATGAATGGGTACATGTAGCCTTCGAACCAAAGGCTCGACGCGGTGAGCATCAGACCCGAAACCGAAATGGCGATAAGAAGCAGATGCGGCGTGAAATCAAGCAAGAACGATTGATAGGCGAGCGCCCCCCGATCCTTCAACCGCCGATGGATCGCAAAGGCGCATCCTGCGACTACCATTAACGCCGCGAAATCGAGCGCATGAAATTGTATCCAGGCTAGGAGGCTCCTTCCGTCGAGAACTCCCGGCATCGGAAATCCGAAAACATAAGCGCGATAACCGCGATCGCCTTCAAGCTTGAAATGAACCCATCCAAACGAAAGCGGGAATGTGATCGCAGCCGCGAGAATGCAGCCCCACATTATCAAGAAATGCGTCAGCCAGCGCGTAAACCCGCGTTTAAAAATAAAATGCTGTGCGACGAGGTTTTTGCCGATCGTTTCGGCGGCATTTGTGGTGTTCTTGAAAAGCTTTTTCCGGTCGCGAAAGAGCCGCCAGCCACGAAGCCAATAGGTGCGCGTCGCCGGCCGCTGCAACCATACCGCGTATCGAAAGACGATCGCTCCAAGCGCGACAATACTTGCTATCGTGTAGCCGAAGAGAGCCGAGTCAAAGTGTTCAAGATTGCGCGAGCCTGCTATGACCAGAACGGTCAAAAGCCCGGCAGCAAGAATGCCGAGATAGGTAGGACGTCGGTAATTGACGTTTCCCGCGAGATTACGGGAAAGAGAAGCTGCCATTTGTGCCCCTCGATGGTTTGCATTCGATCAAACATGCTAGCTCTTGTACAACGGCTGCATTATTCAAACTATTACAAATCGTTCGTAAAATCAAAGTTTCCGACTGTATATTCGCAGCCGTGCCGCCACTTCTAGCTCTTCTGTGTCAGCATTTACCGTGCACGGACGGATTCGGAAAGGTGTCGATATCATCGTCGCCCTCCCGCTCAGTGAGACACGCAAAATCCTTTTCCACGAGAATGCGTAAGAATGTATTTCCGTCGATCGGCTGCATTTCCTCGATACCGACCTGCTCCGATCTTATCCAGTTTTCCGCTTCGCTCGCCGGGATTGAAACGCTCAGACAATGATCTTCAAATGTCGCGCGCGTTTTCGCCTCACCGACCGCTGTAGACAGTTGATAGGAAAATCCTGGCGATGCGCCGCCAAACTCAACGCTCTCCTTGACCTTTCCGGTGCTGCTCAGTTTATCGACCTCGCTTTGCGTCAAACGAAGCCGAATCGAGTTTCCCCGAATCCTTAATTTCATACAGTTCAATGATAACCGTGAAAAATAATCAATTACGTGACTTATATCACCAAAACTTCGGAACGTCTCACTTAACCTTATTTCAATAAGCTAAGGAGGCTTTATACATAATGCAAACATTCGCAACCAAAACAATTCGTGAGATCGCCCTCGAGGTTCCGGCGACCACTCGTGTTTTTGAGGAATTTAAGATCGACTACTGCTGCGGCGGCCGAAAGTCTCTCAGCGAGGCATGCGCGGCAGCGGGTTTGGATCCGAGTCTCGTCGCTCAGAAACTGGACGCGGCGTTGAGTGATCAGCTTTCGCGGAACGAAACGGGCAGAACAAACACGCGCTCTGCGTCGGAACTCATCGACTACATAATCGCCAAGCATCATGTTTTCACTGTACAGGAGATCGAACGCCTCAGGCCTCTGATGGAAAAGGTGTGCACTCGGCACGGCGAACAGCATCCCGAACTGTTCAAATTGCAAACCATTTTTCATGCTCTTGCGGACAGTTTGGTCCCGCACATGAGAAAAGAGGAGGCCGTCCTATTTCCTTATATTCAAATGCTCGACTCATCCTTGAACCAAGGTCTTTCATCTCAGCGGCCGCATTTTGGCACCGTCGCAAATCCGATCCGAATGATGATGGCAGACCACGAGGAAGACGGCGAGCGTTTAAGGGTGATGCGGGAGATTACTGGCGATTACACCCTGCCTGAGGGTGCATGTCCAAGCTATACCGCGCTGTATGCCGGTTTTCAAGACCTGGAAAGAGACTTGCATCGCCATATTCACCTCGAAAATAACGTACTTTTTCCGGCTGCGGTAGATTTGGAACAAAGCGTTCTGGCTAGCGTTTAGGAAATTCGTCAAGGCTCAGGCTTCGGTGGGAGACGCGAACGCCAAAACATATCCGTTGGGGTCGAGACAGTACGCAACCGAATCTCCCCAATCTCTAGGCGCCAGCGGGCTGAGTTCCTGTACGCCGGCGGGGATCGCTCGTGCATGAAAGTCGGCCGCATTAGGAACGACCCAATAAAGTTCCGAACGGCGTATACCACGCGCTAACCGCCGAATAGAATGCCGAGCTAATCTTCTGGTCGGATACGTATAAAATGAAATGCGCCTTCATTTTTCTCTAGACTTCGTGAAGTGTAGCAAAACTTTTCAGATTCGTTTGGTTTCGTGCAGGACCCACCATGGAAATCTTACCCCTATCGCACCCGTGACGGTGTAAAGTGACATTGTCTATTGACATATGTCACTTTACACCGCATTCTTGAAGAGTGGATAAGCGTCAGGAATCAGCGATCAAAAAAAGCGGCATTTTTACTCTTGCTCAGGGCAAAGAGATCGGGCTGAGCCAACAGGATATTTCAAGACTCGTAGCCGCGAAAGATCTTATGCGTGTGGGCCGCGGAATCTACCTTCACCCCGATGCCAAGCTAGATCGAGATGTAGGCTTTCAAATTGCGTCTGCGAAATTCGGTCTGGAAGCGGCTATCGGCGGTCTTTCTGCTCTCTATCACTATAACCTTGTTGAACAAGTCCCCGGACAGGTTTGGGTGCTTGTTCCGCCGGAAAAAAGAACAAGAGTAAGAGGCTATAAACTTATCCGAACAAAGACAACACTCGACAAAGAGATCGTCAATGAAAAGGGCTATCGAATCGTCTCAGTCGAGAGGGCGGTCCTTGAGGGGCTGAAGTTCATCACGAAGATAGGCGAAAGGACGGCGATCAAGGCGGCACGGGAGCCCCTCGCAAACGGACAGACAACCGAAATGAGGCTTGCGAAAGCCGCAAATGAACTAGGGCTTGAATCCGTGCTTGCGAAGTATCTGGAGGTCATTACCCCGTGACCACCAAAGCGAAAAAACTCGGTCAGACAAAAGCTCGTCAACCTAAGTAACGGCCTCGGTATCCCCTATCAGAACCTTGAAACCGCGTTTATGCTCGAAAGGCTGGTCGCAAGACTGGTCGCGGACGAAATACTCCAGAGGTACCTCGTCTTTAAGGGCGGGTTTGTCGGGCTAAGGGTTTACGACTCGCTCCGATATACGGTGGATGTTGACGCACTTGTCATTAACGCAAATGTCGAACCAACACTGGAACGGACGAGAGAAAAAGCGGAAACCGACTTGGAAGACGGCGTTTGGTTCCGCTTCGAGGATCAAGTCGATCTTGCAACTCAAGGAGAATACGGCGGTATTCGGCACGTTTATAGGGCAGGAATCGGTGAAGTTCTAAAGAACCTCAAGAAAGCGCGGGTTGTCCACTTCGACGTCGGGATCGGCGATCCCGTCACTCCCGGTCCGTTGGCAATCGAAACACCGTCGCTACTTTCGCCGCTTGACGGCCTAAGTTGGTCCATTTATCCGGTCGAGACCATAATCGCCGAAAAATTCATGCCTTGATCGCTTATGGGAATATCAACTCGCGATCGAAGGATGTTTACGATCTTGCAGCCTTTCTTCCGAAAGCCAATGCAGGAGTTTTAGGTCCGGCGTTGAAACGTTGCTTTAAACATCGCGCGACCGAGCTGCCGCAGAGCTTTTCCGCAACGCTAAGTGCGATAGACACGAGTAGCCTCGAACGCGGCTGGATAAGCGCGACCGCGTCAGTGCCGGGTAGCCCACAGTTTACGGCGACTTTTGAAACCATCATCAGCTTGATCGATGAGATGGAAAGATCCCTTTATCTTTAGATTACTTTGCAAAAGACCTTGCAGAGATCATTCGGCAGCTTCCAGCTTTCCTAGAACCAAATCATCGAAGCTATTCTAATGCGATATTCTTATCAATGGTTGCAGGATGGTGGCAGTTTTGAGGACGATCACGCTTGATAAACCATTGCTATTGCGGCGTTTAGGGAATAGTCCTCTCGCGGGCTAGCCGAAACCGAAGAAAAAGGACTTTCGAATTTCTTCCGAAAGGCCCGTCTTTATTGGTCGGGACGGCGAGATTTGAACTCACGACCTCTCGCACCCCAAGCGAACGCGCTACCAGACTGCGCTACGTCCCGAAATATTGAATTTTAAGAGTAAGTTTACGGCCCGGCTTTGTCAAATTTAGCGGCCGAGGATGTGGCGTTCCGCTTCGCGGGTCTGATCGGTCTTTAGCATCTCGCGGAGTTCGAGCAACTGTGCGGCCAGGGATTTTAAGGCTTCGCGGCGCTCAGGGCTCAAAAATTCCTGTGCTTCAAAATTCTGCGGTTCGGGTTCCTCGAACTCTTCGAATTCCACAAGCTCCTCTTCGTCGAAAAGAGTCGGATTTTCGACCGGCCGCAGATGGTTGTGTTCTCTTTCTTTGTCTTCTTTCGGTTCTGGATGAACAATTTTCAACCGGCTGGTTTCGCGATTTTCCAGTTGCAGCTTTTTCTTGGCTCCGGCGATGGTGAACATCTCGTCGTACAAAAGCTGCTTGATACGCAGGGCAATCTCGACATCGCGGCGTCGATAGCTTCGCTGGCCGGAACGGTTCTTTTGCGGCGACAGCATCGGAAACTCGGTTTCCCAATACCGGAGCACGTGCGCCTGAACGCCGACAAGGTCGCACACCTCGCCGATCTTGAAATATATTTTTTCCGGTATAACAACCGCCGGTTGTCCCATAAAATCTTTGGTTGTGTTAAAGTGTTTCCTAAAAGGGGCCGCCGTTATTGTATGATTTTAATAAACTTGTGTCAACAGATTTTTGAATGTTAGGCGAATTTGAGTTCATCCAAAACATTAAGAAAAAATATTCGCTTGAAAAGGTCGGTGACGACTGCGCTGTCCTGCCGAAAGACGACAAGACCGATCAGGTCATAACTGCCGATCTACTGATCGAGGATATCGATTTCCGTTTGGAATGGACAACTCCCGAATTGCTCGGCCACAAAGCCCTCGCCGTTTCATTGTCCGACATTGCCGCGATGGGAGCAGAGCCAAAATGGGCGATGCTCTCGCTCGGGATACCCGAAAATCTTTGGAACTCCGATTTTGTTGACAGATTTTATGAAGGCTGGTTTGCTCTCGCCAAGGAGTTTTGCGTCGAGTTGGTAGGCGGTGATATTTCGCGAACACCGGATAAAATAGTTATCGA
>Ga0308175_100000875_pt1 | contig 19972 bp, 18 predicted proteins | sample PhyCR1_3_FD_203893 | JGI IMG/M metagenome (GOLD analysis project Ga0308175, IMG submission 203893) | Soil microbial communities from UC Gill Tract Community Farm, Albany, California, United States - DLSLS.C.R1 | ecosystem: Environmental > Terrestrial > Soil > Agricultural land | place: USA...
GTTGGGGTTGGGGGTGCGGGCGACGTGGTGGGGGGGTTGGTGGGGGTGGAACTGTTTTGGGGTGGGGGGGGGGCTGTGGCGGGAGTGAGTTCCCGACGCGCGCGGATGGGCGAGCTTGGGCATGTGGGGTACCGGCTGAGGTGGGACGGAACGCGCCGGCTCGAAATGAACGGTCGGCCGGGCTGGACGGGTTTATACACTGTGGTGCAAGATTCGGCAAGGGAAAATAGATAGGAACCCATCGGTATGCGTCAGTGCATCGGGGAAGGACGCTTCTTTCGCGGGCGTCGGCTGGGTGGCGGCGGAGGGGCGGGCGGGGATTCACGGAAATGGGAGGAAAGTCCGATAAATGGGCTGTGGGCGCGTCGCGCAAGAAACCAAAGCCATTGAAGGTGCGTTCGCCGGGGAATCCGGAAGTGGGGGCGATGCTGCGCCGGGCGGGGGTGCATGCGACGGTGGCGGTGTTTCTGGCGGGGTTTTGTGTGGTGTTTTTTCATGAGACGCGGCGGTGGGTGGAGCGGCGGGTGGTGTTTCCGACGGCGCCGCCGCAGGCGGTGTTGCTGAATCGGCCGGCCTGGATGAGCGATTTTTTGTATGGGGAGATATTGGCGACGGCGCAGCCTACGGGGACGCACTCGGCGATGGATCATCAGTTGCTCGTCGATGTGACGGAGATGTTGCGGGCGAATCCGTGGATCAGCCGGGTGAATCAGGTGCGGCGGGCGTATGGGCAGAAGCCGGGGGATACGCTGGAGATTGATTGCGAGTACCACACGCCGCTGGCGCTGGTGCACTGGATGGATTATTACTGGCTGGTGTCGGGGGACGGGTACAAGCTGCCGGAGCAGTTCACGGCGAAGCAGGTGCCGAAGATCGCGCTGGGGCGGGACAAGCACACGAACATTCGGATCATTGATGGGGTGAAGGAGCCGCCGCCGGAGACGGGGATGCACTGGGGCGGGGAGGATTTGGCGGCGGGGTTGGACATGGCGAAAATTTTGTACGGGCAGGGGTTCGCCGACGAGGTGGTGAAGATTGACGTGGTGAATTTTCAGCGGCGGGTGAATCCGAAGGATGCGCAGATCGTGCTGGTGACGAAGTACGGGACGCAGCTGTTGTGGGGTAGGCCGGTGAAGGCTGAGGATTACTTCGTCGAGGTTTCGACGGCGCAGAAATTAGACAACATGAAGCGGGTGTACGAGCAGTACCGCCGGGTGGACGGGCAGCGGCGGTGGCTGGATTTGCGGTTTGATAAGGTGACGTATCCGAGCGATCCGGTGGAAGCTCAGCCGGCAAACACGCGGACGGCGCGGGGGGCGGGGAAGCGGTAAAGGTTCGGGACGCGCCGAGCGTAGTCTCGGCGGCTATGGGAGCGGTCGGACGGCCTTCTCATCCTGTCGCTGCACGCGCCAGAACGTCCATTTCGCTCCTGTGGATAACCTGTGGATTGGTTGTGGGGAGGTGGTGGGCGGGCTGCTGGGGACTTGGTTTGCGCCTGTTTTGCGAGGCGGGTTGCGCGTATCGCGCGGCTGGCGCGCCACTTGCAACTTGCCCAGGCGGCTGGTCAGGAGGGCTAACCCAAGTCACGTCAGGAGGACAAGGCGCCGCACCCGCTGAGCGGTTTCGGGAGCGCGTCGGCTCGTTGAGCCGGTTGCGTGGCCCATGGAGTAACCCGCGACGCCTTGCACGGAAGCCGCATTTGGATGCGACGGAGAGGTTGCGCTTTAGCGCGGACGCGTCGGAAAAATCGGCGCGTGCGTGCGGAGGGAGTCCGCGCGCCGGCCGGGCGGCTTGGCCGCAGCGAGGAAGTTGTCGCGATGGCGAGCAGTTCAAGCACGATCAATGTGGTTCGACGGCCGCGGCGGCAGGTGGCGCGGCGGGTGCCGGAGAGCGTGGAGCCGATGATGGCGGTGCTTTCGCCGGCGCTGCCTGTGGACCCGAAGCGGTGGGCGTTTGAGATCAAGTGGGACGGGGTGCGGGCGGTTGCGATGTGGGACGGGGCGTCGCTGCGGCTTCAGAGCCGGAATTTGCTCGACATCACGCGGCGGTATCCGGAGTTGTGGCCGCTGGGGGGGAAGCTGGATTGCCGGACGGCGGTGCTGGACGGGGAGATCATCGCGTACGACGCGGCGGGGTTGCCGAGTTTTCCGCGATTGCAGCGGCGGATGCACGCGACGGTGTCGGGGGCGAACGATCCGCTGGTGCGGCAGGTCCCGGCCGTTTTCGTAGTGTTTGACATCCTCTACCTGAATGGCCGGTGGACCACGCACCACACGTTTCGGAAGCGGCGGGAGCTGCTGGAGCAGGTGATGCCGGCGCCGTCGCCGCATTGGCATTTGACGCCTTCGATGGAGGGGGCGGGCGAGGCGATGCTGGATGCGGTGCGGCGGCACGGGCTGGAGGGGGTGGTCGCAAAGCGGGTGGACAGCATCTACGAGCCGGGGGTGCGGTCGCCGGCATGGCTGAAGGTGAAGATCACGCGGCGGCAGGAGCTGGTGATCGGCGGGTGGGTGCCGGAGAAGGGGGCGGCGCACCGGATGGGGGCGCTGCTGGTGGGGTATCACGATGGCGCGCCGGCGGACGGGCGAAAGAATAAGGAGGACGCGGGGGGGGAAACACCGTTGCGCTACGCAGGGAAGGTGGGGACGGGGTTTTCGACGAAGGACCGCGAGGCGCTGGCCCGTCGGCTGGCGGCCATGCAAATCGCGCACAGTCCGTTCGCCGACCCCGTCCCCGAGCGCAACGCAAGGTTCTGTCGGCCGGAGTTGGTTGGGGAGTTCGAATATCGGCGCTGGCCGGACGGGGGGATGATCCAGCAGGCGTCGTTCAAGGGATTGCGCGAGGACAAGGCGGCGGCGGCGGTGGTCAAGGAGCTGCACGAGGCGCCGGAGGGGTCTGCGGAGGAAATTTCTCAAGCGGGGTCGCTTCAAGAGGTGACGAGGTGACGCCATGGCAAGGGCGATCTGGTCCGGTTCGATCAGCTTCGGGCTGGTGAATATTCCGGTGAAGCTGTTTACGGCGGTGAAGGATTCGTCGGTGCACTTCAATCTGCTGCACAGCAAGGACAAGTCGCGGTTGCAGCGGAAGATGGTGTGCGCGGCGGAGGGGAAGGAAGTGCCGCCGGAGGAGATCGTCAAAGGTTACGAGATCGCGCCGGATCAATACGTCATTGTGAAGGACAAGGAGCTGGAGGAGCTGGCGCCCAAGGCGAGCCGGACGATCGAGATCCGGGATTTTGTGGATCTGGACCAGATCGATCCGCTGTATTACGACCGGCCGTATTACGTGTCGCCGGGGGAGCGGGCGGCCAAGCCGTACCGGCTGCTGGTGGAGGCGATGCAGAAGTCGCGGAAGGTGGGGGTCGCGACGTTCGTCATGCGGACGAAGGAGGTGCTGGCGGCGCTGCGGCCGATGCACGACGCGATCTGCCTGTACACGATGCGGTTTGGCGAGGAGGTGCTGCCGGTCGAGCAGCTCGAGGAGCAGGTGGAGCACGTGAAGGTGGACGACCGCGAGCTGAAGATGGCGCAGCAGCTCATCGATTCGCTGACGACGGAGTTTAAGCCGTCGGCGTATCACGATGAGTACAAGAAGCGGGTGATGGAACTGGTGGAGGCGAAGGCGGCGGGCGAGGAGGTCGTGACGCAGCCGCCGGTGGAGGAGCACCGGGGGAAGGTGATTAACCTGATGGCGGCGCTGGAGGCGAGTTTGGCGGAGGCGAAGGGCAAGGCGCAACCCAAGAACGGCCGGCACCACGCGGCCCACGCGCAGCACACGACGCGCAGGAGGAAGAGCGCATGAGTACCGCCACCGCGCCGTTATCGCTGGGCGGCAAGCGCCTGAACCTGTCGAACCTGGAGAAGGTGCTGTACCCGGCGGCGGGGTTCACCAAGGGCGAGGTCATTGATTATTACCTGCGGGTCGCGCCGGCGATGCTGCCGCATCTGCGGGACCGGGCGCTGACGCTCAAGCGGTATCCGGACGGGGTGGAGGCGGGGCATTTTTATGAGAAGAAATGCCCGGCGTATCGGCCGGAGTGGTTGAAGACGGCGGACGTGCCGGGCAAGAGCGGGTCGATCGAGTACTGCATGATCCAGGACAGGCCTAGCCTGCTGTGGATTGCGAATCTGGCGTCGCTGGAATTGCATACGTCGCTGGCGAAGGCGCGGCAACCGGATCGGCCGACGGCGATGGTCTTCGATTTGGACCCGGGGCCGCCGGCGACGATTTTGTTGTGTGCGCGGATCGGGCTGCGGTTGCGGGAGTTGTTGAAGAAGCTGAAGCTGGAGTGCTTTGCGAAGACTTCGGGGGGGAAGGGGCTGCACGTGTATGTGCCGCTGAATACGCCTTCGGTGACGTTCGACGCGACCAAGGAGCTGGCGTACACGATTGCGGCGATGATGGAGCTGAAGCATCCGAAGGAAGTGACGGCGACGATGGCCAAGGCGATGCGGCCGGGGAAGGTGTACGTGGACTGGGCGCAGAACGAGCGTAGCAAGACGACGGCGTGCGCGTATTCGCTGCGGGCGATGGCGCGGCCGACGGCTTCGACGCCGGTGACGTGGGACGAGGTGGCTGAAGCCGCCGAGGGGAAGGATCCGTCGGCGTTGTCATTTAAGGCGGAGCAGGTGCTGGGGCGGGTGGCGGAGCGGGGGGATTTGTTTGAGCCGGTGCTGACGTTGAAGCAGAGGCTGCCGAAGATTTGAACGTATAATCGGCGGTTGATGCCCGCCTTTGGCACTTTGAGTTCGGGGCGTTCGCGTATCGGCGGTGCGGCGCGGCCGTGGCCGCTGTTCTTGTGGCTGGCGGTTCAACTGCTGAGTCTGTTTGCGGCGGCGTCTCGGTTTGCGTACACGCCGCGTTTTCCAGCGGCGGGGGAGCGGCTGGCGGTGGAACAACTGGTTACGGTTCAGCTCGCCGCGTCCGCGTTGCTGTTTCCATGGCTTTTGGGGGACGTGGGGACGGCGGTGGCGGCGGTGCTGTCGGGGGGTGCGTTCGTCGCCTTCGCGGGGGCGCTTGCGGCGGCGCCGGTCGGGGCGGCGGCACGCGCGGGGGGGTACGTCGCGGTCTGGGCGACGTCGCTGGCCGTGTTCCGATTTGAATTGCGATCGGTCAGGTCACAGTTAATTGCATCAAGTATCATCGCGTCGTTGGTGCTGGGCGGGCCGCTGCTGTGGTACCTGCGGGCGGAGTTCGCGCCAGCGCCGGCGCCTCCGGGCGACTACCTGCGCGATTGGCTGGGGAGCGCGGCGTGGAGCCCGATGGCGGGGGCGGTGGCTCAGCTTCAATCGGAGCCGTCGCTGCGGTCGTGGGCGGCGCCGGCCGCGCTGCTTGCGGTTGCGGGGGCCGGGCTTCTGGTGAAGCGCGGCAGAAAACGTGCGATTTCCGGCTGAAATCCCAAGTAATTCCAGCTCCGGCGCGCGTGAATTTCGGGGGGCGGCTCGCGCGAGGGCGTCCTTGCGGCGACAAGCCGGCCGGCCAATTGACAGATTATCCACAATACTTATCCACCGACCGGTGGTATTATGGCCGCGGTGGCACCCCAGCGGCAGGCGTTCGGCCATTCATGACGGCGAGCTTTAGAAAAAATGTGGAGGCACTTTCTTTTGCCTGTTGATTCGGTGGGATGATGTGGTAGAAATTCCCTATCGCCGGTGACGAATGGAATGATGACCCTTGAAACACCCAATTCTGTTCGGCGAATACGAGCTCACGATCGACGACAAGGGTCGGCTTTCAATCCCGTCGGAGATTCGAAAGGCCATCGCTCCCGAGCGTGACGGCGAGGCGTTCTTTCTGGTGGTGGGCGTGAACCATGTGCCGTGGCTGTACACGGAACGGTACTACGAGTGGCTGGTCACGCAGGCACTTTCCGACGTGACACCGGACGAGGACGTGCTGGCGTACGACCAGATGAACTTCGCGCTGGCCAGCAAGTTCGAGTGGGACAAGCAGGGACGCATGCAGATTCCGGTCAAGACACTTCGGCGGACCGGACTTGGCAAAGAAGTAACGATGATCGGGGTGAAGGATCACCTGGAGCTGTGGAACAGGCCGGAGTGGGAAGCCCGCCGCGAACAACTCCTGGCGCGCAGCTCCGAAATCGCATTGAAGGCAAAACAAGCCCGGCACGCCGCGGCACCGGGGTAGGCCGCGAGGGCCCCTGGAACGGGAACAGCATTGGTTTCCGGGTTTGCGGCGGCGCCGGTTGGGATGAACGAAACAGGTGACGGCGCGCGGTAGGCGCCGTGCCCGCAACTCGCGGGGATGTTGAGCGACGTGCGGTCAGGCCGATGCACGTGCCGCCGCGCACGCAAGTCCCCGCCGGAGACCTTCCAGGGAAGGACGCTCTCCAGACAACGAAGTTGCTTCAGAGGCCTTGGCCAAAGGATGTGGCCGACGGGGCAAGGACGCTCCGCGCCGCCTCCCCCGAATCGCACGGGCATGGATGCCCACTGAGTGCGACCGGGTCGCCGGGAGCCGCCGGGCCGCGCCCGCAGGACGGGTGCTGGCGATGGATGTCTCCGGGCCGATCACGCCCGCTGGATGCGGGTGTGAACGGGTCGATGGCTTGAAGTGAGTCGGTCGCGCCGCTGCTCGGCAGACGGGTTGTGTGCCCAGCCGCGACAAGACCGGTTCCCGCAAGGCCGGCCGCTTTTCCCGCCACGGCGCGAAGGATCGCGCGTGGCGTTGGAAAAGCGGTCGGCCGGCGGGGCACACCGCGGGATGGTTCCGGCGGCGCTAACGGGTTGTGAGCGCCGGCGGGAAACTTCCGGCGGGGTCGAAGGAGTGGGACCAAGTGTCGGCGCGGTCCCGGTCGGAATCCGGGAGTGCGCCTAGCTGAAAGGGAAGTCAGTGAACAAGACCGTGCCTGACTCGCCGTCGGAGAAGCGGCGGGCGGCACACCGAACGGTACCGCGGAGTCGTCTCACGGATGGGGCCCTCGCCTGGGATTGAGGGGGCAGGACGCCCGGCTCTGCCGTATTGTTCGGCCATCCGATCGACTTTTCACGTCCGGTGCGCCGCCGTATTCCGGCGGCGTTCCCTACACGCCACAGCGTAACCGATTCGCTTTCCGCAGGGCTAGTGCCTGCGGAACTGCACACAGTTGCGCCGCGCCCGTGTAGCGAACATCCCCCGAACGAATACTATCCACCATTTCTATCGCAATGCAACTAGAAATCATATAAAAGTTGGCGCCGACGTCCGATAACCGCGTCGGGCGCCCGCCCATGGATCTTCCCGCCGCCGGCCACGAACCCGTCCTTCTCCAACAGGTCCTGGACCTGCTGAACCCGCAGGCGGGCCAGACGTTCATCGATTGCACGCTGGGGCGGGCCGGCCACGCGTCGGCGGTCGCGCAACGCCTCGGCAAGCGCGGCCTGCTCGTGGGCCTTGACGTGGACCCGAATAACCTGCACTTCGCGCGGCAGCGGCTGGCCGACGCGCCGTGCGAGGTCCGGCTCTTTCACGCCAACTTCGCGGAGCTGGGGGACGTGCTGGAGCAGGTCGGGGTGCGCGAAGTCGATTCGATGCTGGCGGACCTGGGGCTCTCGACGAACCAGTTGTTCGAGGACCGCTATGGGCTTTCGTTCTCGCAGGACATGCCGCTGGACATGCGGATCGACCCGCGGATCACGCGGACGGCGGCGGACCTGGTGAATTCGCTGCCGGAGAAGGAGTTGGCCAACGTCCTATACGAACTGGCGCAGGAGCGTTATTCGCGGCGAATCGCGGGAAAGATTGCGGAGGCGCGGCGGGTTTCGCCGATCACATCAACGCAGCGACTGGCCGGGCTGATACGCTCGGCCATTCCCAAGCGGGGCGGAGCCCCGGAGCGCATTGACCCGGCGACGCGCACGTTTCTGGCGTTGCGCATGGCGGTCAACCGCGAGTTGGAAAACCTCGCCGCCCTGCTGGAGCAGGCGCCAAAGCACCTTCACTCCAAGGGGCGGCTGTCGGTCATCAGCTTCCAGTCGATGGAAGACCGGCTGGTGAAACGGGCGTTTCGCGCAGCGGAGCAGGCGGGAACACTGCGGCCGGTTACGAAAAAGCCGCTGGGTCCCGAGGACGAGGAACTCGGGCGCAACCCCCGCTCGCGGTCGGCCAAACTCCGCGTCGCTGAGAAGGTGTAGGGGCGAACCTCGTGTTCGCCCGTGATGCAACATTGGGCAATCCCCCTGCCGCCGGCGAGGTCCCCTCATGACGCGCGAAACGAAGATTGGTCTGTTGGTCGGGCTGGCGTTCATCATCGTGATCGGCATCCTGCTGTCGGAGCACATGCAGGCGTCGATCGAACCGCCGCGCGCCGACATGACCACCGCCGGGAACACGATGCGGGAGGGCTACACGGCGCCCGGTCGGGCGCAGGCGGTTCAGGCGGTGGTGCCGCCGAACGTCGCGCCGGTGCGTCCGGTGCCGACCCAGGAGGAAGTGACGACGGCCGCGCCGACGATGCCGGGGCGGGCGAACGTGCAGATCGGCGCGCCGACGGCGCCGCGGAATTCGACGATCACGATCGAACAAACGCGGCCGCAGGCGTACAACCCCCCTGCCCAGCCGCAGATGCAGATCCAGGTGCAGGCGCCGGCGGCGCCGCAGTTGCCGGGGCAGGCGTACGTTCCACAGCAGCAGCCGGTCGTGACCGGGCAGCCGGTGGCGCAGGGTTCGCTCGACCAGGTTGCCCAGTCGATGAACGAGCAGATCGTGCCGGCGGGGGCGAACGGGTCACACAACGGTCAACAACCCGCGGCGGCTCGGGGCGGCCGCGGCCAGTCCGCTTCCGCCCAAGTGCCCGCCGGGTTTCGTGAGGTAAAGGCGGAGTCGGGGGACACGCTGAGCAAGCTGGCCGGCCGGTACATGGGGGGTAATAACAGGGCCAATCGGGACGCGATCATCCGCGCGAATCCTTCGCTGCAGGCGAACCCGGATGTTGTGGTGGCCGGGCGCACGTACCTCGTTCCGCCCAATGCCGCCGCTCCCGCCGTGGCCCCGCAGCAGGCGGCGCACCCGCAGCCGGTGGCCGTTGTTCCCCAGCAGCCCGCGCCCGCCGCGGCGCAAAGCGAATACTGGTACACCGTCAAGTCCGGCGACAATCTCTACTCGATCGCCCGCGACCAGCTCGGCAACGCCAACGCCTGGACCGCACTGAAGGAACTGAATGCCGAGCTGCTCAAGGGCGGCGATCAACTGCAGGTGGGGCAAAAGCTCCGCCTCCCCGGCAAGCCCCTCACCGCCAGCGCCTCGGCGCGGTGAGCCTCTGCCGCGGGTTGTCATCCTTTATTCCGCGTTCTTCATCTCCCCCCATGGTCAAACTGCTCATTTGTCTGCTCTCCTCCCTCGCGCTTGCGGCCGCGATTATCGAGCTGCGGCAGCAGCGGTTGGACATTTCCTACCAGTCCGACCGGCTGCACAACCATATCGAGGCGCAGCAGGCGAAGCTGTGGAACCAGCAGCTTCAGATCGCTGTGTACACCGCGCCGAACGCCATCGCTCGGACGGTGTCGAACCACGCACTGCGGATGATCCCGCAGTCGCCGATCAAGGCACAGCCGGCGAATTGGATTGATCCGACGGATAATCCCGACGCGGAATAACGAAGCGCCGCCCGCCCGCGGGGGCCGCCCCCGGCCGTCCCAAGTTCCTACCGCTTACGGATTGGTCGGGTCCCAGTGCGAGGGCTGGAATGCCTCGAGGGTGGACATCAGTTCGGCGTGGCCGTCGCACATCCCCACATAACCGCCTTTGATGTTGCCGAAGTTGGTCAAGCTCGGCGCGCCGGTGGAGGCGACCTTCTGGCTCTGGGCGTGGTGGGTCGTGAGGAAGTCCGGCTCGGTGGACGTGTCGATCGTTTGCGTGGTCGTGTTCCACGGGATCGACCACCGCGCGTCGTTGGGCTGGAATTCCTCGGCGATCATGATCTTGTCGGAGGGGCGGTGGATCACCTTGGACTTGTTGGGCTGGCCGAAGCGGTTGGCGGCCGGCGGCTTGTTCCAATCGGTGCGAAGGATGCGGTCGGAGGCGGTGAAGCTGAAGTCGTAGGTGCCGGAGGGTTTGGCGTTATTGAAGGTGCGGATGTCCCAGACGTCCATGGGGCAGCGCATCAGCTCCTTGAATTTTTCCCCGCGGATGTTCAGGTACTTGACGATCGCCGAGTTGTCCAAGGTGCGCGGACCCGGGGCGTTGGCGTTCCCCTTCTGCTGGTAATGGATCCAGTCGGACGACGCCTGGTCCTTGGTCGGCCCGGCCGTCCACGAGGCGTTGCTCGAGACCGAGGGGTACCAGCCCTTGTTCTCGTTGGCGTACATGATGCAGCCCATGACGATCTGCTTGATGTTGGACTGGCACTTGACGGCGTAGCCGGCGCGGCGGGCCTTGTTGAGGGTGGGGAGCAGGATGCCGACCAGCAGGGCGATGATTCCGATGACGACGAGCAGTTCGACGAGGGTGAACCCGCGCGGCTCACGCGCTTTCGCCTGCCCGGTATGCTTGCTCCGATTGCTCACCATGTTGCGCCTCACTCCTGCGTGCGGTTCCCGGCCCGGCAAGGGGCCTGCGCGACAATTATGGCAGAATGATCGAGACTTTCCAGCAAAAAGAGATTAATTAAACCTTTGTTGCAGGAGAAGGCGACTTCCGAGCGCAACCTCGGCAGCCGCGGCAGGTTAGGACTCGCGGGGGGGGTTACTTAACGGTCGGATCCCAGTGGCGGATGTCGTAGGCTTCGTTGGTGGACATCAACTCGACGTGGCCGTCGCACATGCCGACGTGGGCGCCGCGGACGTTGCCCCACTTGGTGAGATCGACCGTCCCCGTCGTCGAGACGACCTGCTTCTGTCCGTGGCGCGTGGTGAGGAAGTCGGGGCTGTTCTGGTTCGTGTTCTTCGAGATATCCACAGCCACCCATTTGGAGTCGTTCGGGTTCTGCTCCTCCGCGAGCATGATCTTGTCCGAGGGGTTGTGGATCATTTTCGAGTGGAACTTCTGTCCCGCCGCGTTGTTCGCGGGGATGCCGTCCCAGGTGTCACGCCCGATCCGACTGTTCAGCGAGTAGCTGTAGTTGTAGGGGCCGTCATTGATCACGTTTACGCGCACGTCGTAGTTGTCCAACGGACAACGAAGCAGGTCCTTCAGCTTCTCCCCCTTCACGTTGAGATAGCGGACGATCGCCGAGTCATCCAGGTTGCGCTTGATCGGCGTCGATTGCCAGTGCAGGAAGTCCGAATCGCCCATCTGCGCCGCCGTGAGATTCCCGCCGGACACCGACGGATACCACCCGTGGTTTTCGTTGGAGTACATGAGCAGCGCGTTCATGATCTGCTTCAGATTGCTCTGGTCTTTGACGGCGTACGCCTTGTTGCGGGCGCGGCTAAGCACCGGGAGCAGGATTCCGATGAGGGTGGCAATGATGCCGATGACCACCAGCAGCTCGACGAGGGTAAAGCCACGGCGGCGCGCGGCCCGAATGTCGTTTGTCCGCATTTGCTCTGACCTCAACATCGGTGCTCCGATCCCCGTCTGCCCCGTGATCGCTCGTGCCTTCCCCGTATAGAACTCGGTTTGGAGGTTTTTATTCCTTCCCGACCGCGTGGGCTCGGGAGTGCGCGAACTCGCGGCTGACGAAGTCGGCGTGGCCGTCGCAGAAGACTACGTTGCCCTTGGCGGCAATGTTCACCAGCGGCACGGCGTCGGTGCTGGTGTCGGGTTTCTGCTTCAACTGACGCCAGTCGTGCCGGAGGGCCAGGAGGTTGACGTGGAAATTCCCGCCGGTCCAGAGGTAGCCGTTCATGTCGTCGATGGTGGCGACGTCTTCCTCGTACACCATGATCTTGTCGGAGGTGTGCCTCACCTGCGTGAGCTTGGGGCAGAAGAGGGGGATGAGCTCGGGGTGGCCGTTGCCGCTGGCCCAGGATGCGGCGTTGGCGCCGCGTTTACCGTCCGGGGTGCCGCCTGCAATCCAGAAGTTCATGACGTAGCTGAAGTTGTAGGGGCCGCAGCCGTTGCTGGCGTTGTCCACCGTGCGCGTGTCGAACTGGTCGGAGGGGCATCGCAGCACGGCCGGGTTGGTTCCCGAGCCGTTCATGTAGCGCCAGATGGGTGATTCGTTGAAGCGATTCACCCGCCAAGCCTGCCAGTACAGAAAGTCTTCATTGCCCGTAATGGTGCTGGTGCTGGCCCCGTTGCGCGAGGCCCACGGCAGGCAGCCCTTATTCGCGTCGGCGTACATGATGATCGCGGTTGCGATTTGCTTCAGATTGCTCTGGCACTGCACCTTCTTGGCGGATTCGCGGGCTTTGCTGAGGGTGGGCAGGAGAATCGACATCAAAAGGGCGATGATGCCAATGACCACCAGCAGCTCAACCAGTGTGAACGCGAGGCGCTTTGTCGTCCGGGCAGGGTTGCGGTTCATCTGTCATCTCCCGCGTGATGTCCTGAGCTCGATTCACACCCAATACCTACGTCGGTCGTGAATCGTTTAAGGCAAGGCGCATGCCTGGGGTTTTTCTCGACTGCACTTGCGCCCCCTGCCGATGAACGTGTGTGACGGTTGTGCATTATCGGACGCGAGGACCATCACTTATGTCATTTTCGCTGCCCCGTTTTTCGACGGCCCGTGCCGCCGCGGTGCTGGTGGGTATCGGCGTGCTATTCGGCACATTGCTCGCACGTGTCGGTTACCTCCAGACTTATGGACGCCAGCGGACGATCGCGCAGGCGGATCGCCAGCAGTACCGGACTGAGCGCATGCCGGCCCGGCGGGGGTGCATTTTCGATTCGACCGGCAACCTGATGGCCGGCTCGGTGCAGACGAAGGTGCTCTTCGCCGACCCCAAGTTCATGCTCGAGGCGTACCAGGCGGAGCACCACAACCTCGCCGAGATGGACGATGCCGTCGCGGCGCTGGCAAAGATCCTGGACCGCAACGCGTTCGAGCTGTCCAAGCTCCTGGGTGAAAAGTACGAGACGCGGTACCTGAAGCTGGCGCAAAACCTCGACGATACGACGGCCAACGCCATTGCGGCGTTGAACATCCCCGGCGTCGGGTTTGAGCCGATGAACGTCCGGTACTACCCGATGGGGTCGATCGGGGCGCACGTGCTGGGCGGGGTGGGGAAGGAGGGGTCGGGGCTGGAAGGGCTTGAGCTTCGGTTCGAGCAGTTGCTGGCCGGGCGGGATGGGTTTAAGCGGACGCTCAAGGATGCCTCGAGGCGGGGAATTTCGGTGGCGGCGGACGACTATCAGCCGCCGGCGCACGGGCAGCACCTGGTCCTTACGATCGACGCGAACATTCAGATGATCGCGGAGCAGGAGCTGGCGCTGACTTGCCAGAAGAACCGGGCGAAGCGCGGCGAAGTCATCGTGATGAATCCGGCTACCGGGGAGGTCCTGGCGCTGGCGAACTGGCCGACGTTCAACCCGCAGAACCTGGATGATTCGACGCCGGAGGTCCGGCGGAATCGGTGTCTGACCGATCCGTACGAGCCGGGGTCAACGATCAAGCCGTTCATCGTCGGGCCGGCGCTGCAGTGGCATGTGACACGGACGAACGAAGTGTGGCCGATCCCCGCCAAGACGTACGCGTGGACGTTCGGGCACCACGTCCGGCACGTCACGGACGTGCATTTTTACGGTCCGCTGTCCACGTGGGACGTGCTGGTGAAGTCGTCGAACATCGGGATGACGATGATCGGCAGCCGGATGGGGAATCAGAAGCTCTACGCGGCGTTGAGCGGATTCGGTTTCGGACGGCGCACGGGGATCGAACTGCCCGGCGAGGACCCCGGACTGCTACACGCGTTGAAGAAGTGGACCAACGACTCGACGGTGTCGATCCCGCAGGGGTACGAGGTGATGGTGACGCCGATGCAGATCTGCCGGGCGTTCTGCGCGTACGGCAACGGGGGGCGACTGGTGCAGCCGCAGATCGTCAAGGGGGTGCTGGATGCCGACGGCAACATCATCGCGCACCAGCGGCCGAGGACGCTGCGCGAGCTGCCGCAGGCGGTGGACCCGGCGGCGGTGTCGCAGATCAAGCGCGTGCTGTGCGACACGGTGATCCGCGGGACGGCGACGGGGGCGCGGAGCAAGACGTGGAACATCCTGGGCAAGACGGGGACGGCCCATATTTCGGAGGGAAAGGGCGGGTATAGCGACTCGAAGTACACGAGCAGCTTCATCTGCGCCGCGCCGGCGGAGAGCCCGCGGCTGGTGTGCGCGTTCATCGTTCACGAGCCGGACAAGGCGATCGCGCACTACGGCGGGACGGTGTCGGCGCCGGGGGCGGCGCGGCTGATCGAGCGGTCGCTGACGTACATGCAGGTGCCGCCGTCGCCGGACCTGGCGCTTCCGCCGCCGGAGATTGCGTCGGTGCTGAATAATTACAGTCCGGGTTTGTACCGCCAGCAGGCTTCGGCCACGGCTTCGGCGCATGACTGACGATCGGATATCGGGGACCGGAATTACTTCACCCCGTGGCCCTGGACGTCCTTTACGACCAGGGACTCGCCTTTTTCGGCCTTGATCGTGACGTTCTCCCAGTTCCAGTCCTTGCCGAAGCGGCAGGACATGCCCTTGTCGGCTTCGATGCTGACGTTTTTCATTTGCAGTCCGAGGACGGGGCTTTCGGGGAGGCCGATGATCTCACCGGCGGTCTGGCAGAGTTTCGCCGTCACATTGCTGATGTGGATGTCGCGGAAGATGGGCGTGCCTTCGCCCACGGGCTGCGCGGGGATGTCCATCGTGGCCAGCGTCTGTCCCTTCGGCGGTTTCTCCGCGTAATACATGTTGATTGTGATGGCCATTTTGAGTTTGGCCATGCGCAGACGATCGAAGTGGACGTCCTCGACGACGCCGCCGCGGCCGCGGCGGGTCTTGAGGCGGATGCCGGCGTCGGTGCCGCCGAAGACGCAGTCGGAGACGCGGACGTTGCGGACGCCGCCGGACATTTCGCTGCCGATGGCGACGCCGCCGTGGCCGTGGTACATGCGGCAGCCGGTGATTTCGACGTCTTCACAGGGGCGGGCGACGCGGCGGCCTTCCTCGTCGCGGCCGGACTTGATGGCGATGCAGTCGTCGCCGCAGTCCAGCTCGCAGCCGACTATTTTCACGCCCTTGCAGGAGTCGGGGTCGATGCCGTCGGTGTTGGGGGAGCTGGGCGGGTTGATGACCTTCACGTGGTCGATGAGAACGCCCTGGCAGTAGAGCGGGTGGATGGTCCAGCTCGGGGAATTGCGCAAGGTCACGTTTTCCAGTCGCACGTTGTGACACTCGATGAAGGCGAGCAGCTTCGGCCTGGCGGGGGACACCTGGCCGCCCGTGACCCTGGCGGCGCGGACCATTCCCCACCACGGCTCGCCGGCGCCGTCGATGGTGCCTTCGCCGGCGACGCCGACGTTCTGGGCGTCTTTGGCGCTAATGAGGGCGGCGTGGGTCCTGGCCTGGTGTCCTTCCCAGGCCCCCTCTTCGACGGGGTAATCCTCCTGGCGGCGGCTGCCGAGGAGGGTGGCGGTCTTGTCAATGAAGAGGGTGACGCCGGTCTTGAGGCGGAGGGAGCCGCTGAGGAAGGTGCCGCCGGAGAGGACGACGCTGCCGCCGCCGTCGGCGGCGCAGCGGTCGATGGCGGCCTGAATGGCGGCGGTGTCGAGGGATTTGCCGTCGGCTTTGGCGCCCGAATCGCGGGGGTCGAAGGTTTTGGGGGCGGCGGCGGGGTTCGGGGCGTGGCCCGCGCAGCCGACGAGGGCGAAGGCTGCGATCCACAGACGCATGAACGGCAGATGCGATCGAGGCATTGTCGGCTCCTTCGTCGCGGCCCCTCAGAGCGCATGGTGAGTGTAACGCGCCGAGGCGGGCAAGGATCGCCGCTACTTTGTTGTCGTGCGGCGGATGATGGTTCGAACCCGGGTTGGAGGGTGGATGCCCTGACGTGGCGGTAAGGACGGTTTTCGAACCCGACGGGGGTGCGCGGGAGTAAGATTTCTCTTGGCATCGGGCGGGGGCGTTGTTATAACAAGCTGCGGTCAGGTGGCGGGTTTGTTGATACGGCCTCAGGAAAGTGTCTCTGCTTTTTGCCTCTCCTCTGTCGTGGTTGCCTTCGCCTTCCCCAGGCGTCGCGCCACTCGCTCGAATCCTCCCGCATCGGTTGGCGTCCCAACCTCTTTCAATCGGGCCCCGAAAGAACCCCTTCAGATAAGCGGGCCACGGTCTACCCATTCACAGGAGATTCAAATGGGTAAGAAGCTGTATGTCGGGAACCTGAGCTACTCAGTGGATAGCTCGGAGTTGGAACAATTGTTCGGTCAGCACGGGACGGTGGAGTCGGCGCAGATCATCAGCGACCGCGACACCGGCCGGAGCAAGGGCTTCGGGTTCGTCGAGATGTCGAACGACGCGGAAGCCCAGGCGGCGATCGCGGCGCTGAACGGCCAGGAGCACGGCGGGCGAGCGCTTACCGTGAACGAGGCGCGGCCGAAGGAGAACCGCGGCGGCGGTGGCTTTGGCGGAGGCGGAGGCGGCGGTGGGCGTGGCGGGTACGGCGGCGGCGGAGGCGGTGGTGGCCGGGGCGGCTACGGCGGGGGCGGCGGTGGCCGCGACCGCGGCGGGCGCGGGGACCGGTACTAAGCGGTTCGCGACCTGTTTTGAATGTCAATAAAGACCCCCGCGAGAGCGGGGGTTTTCTTTTGCAACTGCTTAACGCTACAGCGCTACGTCTGCCGTTGAACTGACCGAAGCCGTGATCGCTTGGCGGCCGCGCTGTGGGCCTGATGATAGCGGATGACCGAGGCGACGTGCTGCAGGTCCGACGACTTGCGGCGGCGTTCCTGCCAGAGCCGGCAGACGGTGTTCAACGCCCGCGCCGTCTGCTCCATCGTCAGCTTCGGGTTTTTCCCCCCGCAGCCGGGTGGTTTGCTCGGCCACGAACAGCATCACCGCCTGGCAGAGGATCATGTGCCGCAGCAGCCCCTTCCAACTGCGTCCCTCGAAGTGCCCGAAGCCGACCTCCCCCTTGGCCAGGCGGAACGCGTGCTCCACGCCCCAGCGGGTGAACGCCACCCTCAGCAGGAGCTTCAGCGGCGTCCGCGGGGGGGCGTTGGAGACGAAGTATTTGACCTCGCCGCTGTCCACGTTCCGCGCGACGATCAGCCAATAGGTGCGATCGGTGGGCCGCCCGTCGCGTTGCAGGTGCACTTGGGCGGCCTTGACCTTCCACGTCTGCGGCCCGAGCGTCTGGCGGTCGAGTTGGACCGTCTGCCAGTCCTGCCGCAGGAACGGCTTGCCCCAGGTGGCGGCGTTGTCCGCCCGCTTCGCGGCGAAGGGGGCCTGCGGCGAGTTGTACTTCGGCGGCGTCGGCCAGCACATGAAGCTCCTGGGCACCTCGGCGACGTAGTGCATCCCGCGCCCGTCCAGCAGGCGCAGGAACTCGGGCTTGCCGCCGTACCCCTCGTCGAACGTGAGCCAGTCGAAGCGGACGCCGTTGCCCGTCGCCCGCTCGATCTGCTCCAGGGCGATCATCCACTTGGGGCGGTAGGCGATGTCCTCGGGGATGTGGGCCTGTTTGCAGCGCGTGCGGTCCCGGTCCCACGACTGGTCCGGCAGGAACAGGTCCGAGTCGAGCATGGCCAGGAACGGGCCGTGCCTGACGGCCAGGTGGACGGTGACGATGCAGTTCTCGACCTTGCCCAACGCCCCGCAGTACTGCCGCTGCACGCCGGGAGTCTTGTCGCCTTTCTTGGGGACGCTGGTCTCGTCGATGAGGCCGACGACGCCCAGCTCGTCGGCGGGCTCCCGCCCCGGCGCCGGCAGGTGCCCGGCGACGACGCGGCGCTGGAGGCGGGCCAGCAGCGCGTCGTGGTCCCAGGCGTGGTGGGTGAGGAACTCCTGCAGCGTGCGCACGGCCGAGCCGGCGGCCAGGGCGATCGGCTCGACGCTCTTGCGGGCCAGATCGCTCAGCAGTCCGCGGCAGTACGTGCCCAGGTGTGCGAACGTGTTGGTGGTGACGAAACACGGCCGAAAGCAACGCAGGTAATCGGCGAACGCCGGCCCCAGCGCGGCGACTTGTTCCGCGGTCATCCGTGACACCTCCTTGTCAGGAGGCATTACACGCCGGGCCGCGGGGCGTTGAGCGGGATTAGCGCTGTAGTGTTAAGTAGAGGTGTTTCAGAACGTCGGAGCGCGCCGGGCAAGCCCGGCGGCTAAATGGGCTGAGGAACCGTGGAACCACTTCTGGTCAGCCCGCGGTTTGGCTGACTTCGTTGGGGTCCTTTGGGGAGGCGGCGACTTCCGTGGCCATTTCGCCGGCGAAATCGCGTCCGGGTTCGTCCTGGACTTTTCCCTCCGTGTCGCGCCAGAGGACCAGGAATAGCGCGAGGCAGACGGCGGCGCCGATCGCGGGGACGAGCCAGATCTTGGACCACTGGTGCACGCCGTTCACCGTGAACTTGTCCACGACGACGCCGGAGATCGTGTTGCCGATCCACATGCCGACGCCGTAGACGAGGAAGCTGAACAGCGCCTGAGCCGAACCGCGGATTGCGGCGGGGGCCTTGTTGTCGGTGTAGATGAAACCGGCGGCGAGGAAGAAGTCGAAGCAGACGCCGTGGAGTGCGACGGCGACGATGATGAAAACGCCCGGGTGCTGGAGGGCGAAGAGCCCGTAGCGCACGGCCCAGGCGGCCATGCCGACGCCGAGGACCCATTTCATGCCGAGCCGCTTGAGGGCGAAGGGGAGGGCGAGCATGAAGAAGATTTCGGACCACTGGCCGAGGCTCATGACCGTGGGGATCTTGGGGAAGTTCAGGTCCTGGAGGAATGGCGCTGCGAAGGCGTAATAGAACGCCAGGGCGATGGTGATGATGAAGCTGATTCCGAAGAAGATGCCGAAGCTGGGGTAGGCCAGGAGCTTGAAGGCCCGGAGGAACGGGAGGGCGTCGCCTTTCTTGCCAGACGGGGGCGTGTGGGGGAGGACGAAGCTGAAGACGCCGAGGACGGCGGAAAGGACGGCCGCCATGATCAGGGGCTTGTTGGTCTTGAGGGCACCGACGGGGAGGAAGATGTCGATCGCCATGTTGGCGACGATCCAGCCGATCGTGCCGAGCACGCGGAGGGTGGGGAAGTCGCGCGTGGCGTCGGGAATGTTGGCGAAGGCGAGGGAGTTGGAGACGGCGAGCGTGGGGTTGTAGACGAGGGCGTAGGCGAGGGTGGTCCACCAGAGGGCGCCGAAGCTGTGGATGTGGGCCATGGCGTAGAGCAGGACGGCGCCGGCGAGGTGGAAGGCGGCCATGAGGAATTCGCTGGCGACGAAGCGGTCGGCGAGCTGACCGGCGACCATGGTGGAGAGGATCGCGCCCAGGGCCATGGTGCCGTACAGGCTGCCGGTCTGTGTGCCGTTGAAGCCGAGGCCGCCTTCGGAAGGCTTGGCGAGGACGTAGTTGCCGAAGACGACGAACCAGCCGCCCCAGACGGCGAACTGGAGGAACATCATGATTGAGAGGCGCAGGCGGACGCCGAATTCGAGGGGGGGTTTTGCGGTGGTGGTCGCGTAGCTCAAGGTGCCGACGCCCTCTGCCATGGGAAGCTCCTGAAAAGCGGTTCCGCCCCTGTGGATTGAAGTGTAAGGAAGTGCGCGGGGGGGTGCAATTCGCGCTCAAGGCGCCTATGCCGCCGCGCCCTCGCGGTCGGCCATGGCGATACTCGCGACGGCATCGAAGGTGCTGAACATGTGGATGCGGCCGGTAATTACGTAGAATTCTTCGGGTCCCGGTTCACTGGCTGTGGGGTCGAAGGCGATATTTTCGGGATGTTCGATCAGCACGCGGTCGCCACTTTCGAGGATCAGGATGAACCTTCGAAAGGGCGTGGCCCGGATGAGCCGCTGGACCTCGCTTCGAATCGCTTCCGCTCGCGCCACGGGACCTCCTCGTTGGGCGCATTGTACCAGAGCACGGGCGACTCAATAGACGTGCTTCACGTTCAGCGC
>Ga0308175_100000876_pt1 | contig 19971 bp, 14 predicted proteins | sample PhyCR1_3_FD_203893 | JGI IMG/M metagenome (GOLD analysis project Ga0308175, IMG submission 203893) | Soil microbial communities from UC Gill Tract Community Farm, Albany, California, United States - DLSLS.C.R1 | ecosystem: Environmental > Terrestrial > Soil > Agricultural land | place: USA...
GACGTCGCGCCTGCGCCCCGACATCCGCCCCGCGGGCGGACGACGCGACTTCGCGGACCCGACCCGGGCGGTGGCGGCTCACCGCCCTGCTCGGTGTGTCGGCGGCCGTGCTGGCCCTGGTGGTGACCCTGCTCGGCACGCTGCCCGGTGGCGGCGCGAGCACCGCGGGCACCTCGCGCGGCCGTGACAGGGCGCACGGCACGCCCGCCGCGCCGCGCGGGCGTCCTGAGCCCGCTGTGGGGTGGGGTTTCACCCACACCCGGTACAGCGCCGACGAGGGCAGCGCCACCGCCACCGGGCGGGTCGCCGGGCGGCTGGCGAAGGACCGCGGGCTGCCGCAGGTCCAGGCCCTGATGGGCTGGGGCGCCGACAACCCCGAGCCGGTGAAGGGGCGGTACGACTTCGGCGCGATGGACCGCCGGGTCGCCTTCATCCGCGAGTCCGGCGGCACCCCCGTCATCACGCTGTGCTGCGCGCCGGACTGGATGAAGGGCGGCAGACCCGGCGCCGGCAACACCGACTGGAGCCGGGCCGCCCTGGAGACCGCGCCCACCCCGGAGCACTACCAGGACTTCGCCGACCTCGCCGCGACCGTCGCCCGGCGCTATCCCGACGTACGGCACTTCATCGTCTGGAACGAGTTCAAGGGCTTCTGGAACGACGGCGAGCGACGCTGGGACTACGAGGGCTACACGAGGATGTACAACCTCGTGTACCAGGCCCTGAAGAAGGTCGACGAGGACATCATGGTCGGCGGCCCGTACCTCGTCATGGACAGTCTCGGCCCGCACCAGAAAGAGAACGCCTCGGCCGGCTTCCGGGGCCTCTGGGGCGCCATGGACCAGCGGGTCCTCGACGCCTTCGGCTACTGGAACACCCATCGGGCCGGCGCCGACTTCGTGGTCGTGGACGGCTCCAGCTACACCAACGACGACGAACCGCTGCCCGACGAGTTCGCGGCCACCGACAAGCTCACCGCCGTGAGCGAGTGGGTACGCCGGCAGACCCACGACCTGCCCCTGTGGTGGGCCGAGTACTACGTCGAGCCCGCCGACGGCGACGGCGAACGCACCGGCTGGTCCGAGGCCCACCGCCTCGCCGTCCACGCCACCGGGATGATCGCCATGGCCCGGGGCGGCGCCGACTCCGGCTTCTACTGGAACCCCGAGGGCGAGAAGGGCGCCGACTGCCCCGGCTGCCTGTGGACGCCGACCACCGGCACCGGCGGCGGGCGGGAACTGCCCATGTACGGCCTGGTGTCCAGGTTCCACCGCGCGTTCCCGCCGGGCACCCGGTTCGAGACCGTGTCCGTCGCCCCGGACGACGTCCCCGACGTGCGGGTGCTGGCCGGCGCCGGAACCGTCCTGGTGGTGAACACCCTGAACCGGGCGATCAGCGCGCGGGTCGACGGCAAGCGGTTCGACATGCACGCCTACGAGGTGAGATGGCTGACGCGCTGAACCACCCCTCCCCACCCGTCACTTCAACGTCAGGAACCGCTGGACCAGCGAGGCCAGCACCACCGCCAGCAGCGGCAGCGCGAACCAGAAGCCACCCTGCAGCCACCGCAGCCGGCGCACACTCGGCCGCGCCGCGACCCGGACCACCTCGCGCGCGCCGAGCAGCAGCACCAGCGCGACGGCGGTCACCGCGCCGACCGCCGACCAGGGCGTCCAGGTGATCCGCGGCCCGATCGGCCCGGGGTCCGGCTCCGGCACCGCGCCCGCCGGCCGCCCGCGCGGCGCGTACACCGTGACGTCCTCGTTGACCAGGACCCGCGCCAGCTCCGGCCGGGCGTCCAGGGTCCGCAGCAGCCGGGACTCCCAGGCCGCCGGGTAGCCCGCGTCCAGCCGCAGATACCCGACCTGACTCTCGTTGACCATCAGATAGGAGTTCGGGCCCGCGTCCTCGAGCGCCTTGACCAGGCCCGACACCAGCACCGGGTCCACCGGCGCCCGAGTCGGCAGGTAGTCGACCCGCTCCATGTCCCGGGCGCCCCACGGCAGCGCCGGGGTCACGTCGTCGACCGGGTCCTGGCTCAGCCACAGCAGCCGCACCGTCGGCTCGTCGTGGGCGTACACCCAGTCCATCGCCGCGACCTCGCCGGGCCGGGTCCGCTCGAACGGCTCGTTGCCCCACCGGGCCACCAGGAAGCCGCCCATCAGCAGCAGCCCGGCCAGCAGCGCGGCCAGCGGAGCGAGGCTCACCCGGTTCCTCTCGCGCTCCTGCCGGGTGGCGCCGGTGCGCGGGAAGAGGGCGAGGGCGGCGAGCAGGGCGGCACCGGGCAGCGCGAACATGAACACGCGCAGCGCCATCTCACCGCCGTACGACTGCATGCCGAAGCCGAGGAACGGGACGAAGGCGAGGACCGGCAGCGAGCGTTCCCGGTACCGGTGGAAGCGGCGCCGCCACCAGCCCCAGCAGGCGAGGCCCAGCACCGAGCCGGCCAGCAGGACCCTGGTGTACAGCACCAGTTTGTGCGTCGAACTCCCGCCCTCGATACGCCCGGAGACGGAGGTCGAGACGTTGCCGCCGACCCCGCCGACCCCGCCGAACAGGTCGTCGAAGTGACCGGACCAGTACGGCTCGGCCATGAAACCGACCCAGACCGCGACCAGCACCGCGCACAGCAGCGGCAGCCCGCGCAGCTCCGAGCGGCCGCACAGCACCAGGGCCGCGAGCACCCCGAGCATCACGAACGGGGTGAGCTGGTGCGCGGGCACACTCGCCGCGTACAGGCCGATGAGGACCAGCAGCAGCACCGCCCGCTGCCGCCGGCCGGTGGCTTCCACCTCGGCCTCGCCCGGGCGGAACCGGGTCCGGATGACATGCGGGGCGCGGAACCAGACCAGCAGGATCGCCACGAAGACGAGGTACAGCAGATATGTGAAGCCCTGCGGGGAGAAGTAGTCCTGGCCGACCCAGCCGCTCAGCACGAAGATCCACACGCCGGTCCACTTGGCCCGCCAGCCCGCCCGCAGCGACCGGGTGAGCAGGAACAGCGGTGCCAGGTAGGCGAGCTGGATCGCCGTGGGCCACCAGCGGATGATCCCGGTGAAGTCGCCGGCCCCGCACGCCCGGGCCACGAAGGCGGCCGTGGCGAAGAAGCCCGGCCAGCTCCAGCGGGCGTCCAGGTCCGGTACGGCGGACCCGGTGCGGTCGACGTAGTCGATGAACCCCAGGTGCTGCCAGGCCGTCGGGAACCGCGGCTCGCTCTCCAGCACCGCGGGCAGCGCGTGCAGACAGATCACGGTCGCCAGCAGGGTGACGAGTAGCAGGGCCCGGTGCTCGCGGCGCAGCCAGAGCAGCGAGGTGAACACCGTGACCAGCAGCGCGGCCCCCACCAGCGTCGGCAGCGGCAGCACGGAGACCAGTCCGAGCCCGCCCATCCGGTCCAGATCTGCCTCGTCGAGCCGCAGCGCGGGCACCCAGTACAGCAGGAGCGCGACGATCAGCAGACAGCCGAGGACGACGCCGGTACGGGTGGGCAGCGGGCCTTCGCGCGGCGCGGGCGGAGGCGGCTCCTCCGGAACCGGGTCGTCCGCCACGGCGCGGGCGGGTGCCGCCGTCTCGAACGGCGCGTCCACCTGCGTCTGCGGCGACAGGGCAGCCTCCGCCGGGCCGATCGAGGCCTCGGCACCCGGTTCCGGCTCCTCGGTCGCCTCGGCGGGCGACGGCGTCGGCGGCGGTGCCGGCGTGCCGGTGGGCGGGGCGCCGGGGCCCGGACGGACGTCCGGCCGGCGTTCGACGTGGTCGAGGCCGGCATGGACGCCCAGGCCGAGGGTGGGGTCGTCGTGCGCCCAGGCCGGGCCGCGCCGGCGCCCGGGAAGGCCGGCCGGGGCGTCGTATGCCCCCAGGTCGGCGAGATCGCCGTCCGGGGCCGCCGTCTCCGGTGCGGCGGACGGCGCGGACCGGATCGTCCGCCACAGCCTCGGCGCCGCGATCGCCACGATCACCGCGAGGCTGGAGATCTCGGCCACGCCCGCGCCGGCCAGGCCCATCCGGGGCAGGAGCAGCAGCGTCAGACCGAGCACGAGCGCGCACAACAGGGCCTGCAGCCAGGCGAGTCCGGCGGTGCGGCTCTGCGCGCGCAGCACCGCGAAGTACGTCTCCATGACCACCCGCAGCACCGCGCCCACCGCGAACCAGCGCAGCAGCGGGGTCGCCGCCTCCGCGTAGCCGGCGCCGAAGAGGCCCAGGATCCACGGCGCGCCGGCGAACAGCACGGCCGCGATGGGCAGCATGATCCGGGCCATCCGCCGCAGCGCGGCCCGGGCGTTGGCGGCGAGCCGCCCCGGGTCGTGCGAGCTCTCCACGGTCAGGGAGGCGCCCATGTTGATGGCGAGCAGGTTGGTCGTGCCGCCGATGGTGGTGGTGATGTAGAAGTACGCGTTGTCCTCGGAGCTGACCTGCGCGGCGATGATCACCGGGACGAGGTAGACCACGGCGAGCGAGAACAGCGAGCCGGTGCAGTCCCCGGCGAGGAACCGCCCGATCTCCCGCAGCGTCGGCGGCCTCGCGCCGTCCCCGGTCGCCCCGGCGTGCCGGGGCACCAGCCGCCGGAACACCAGCCAGCCCAGCGGCACCACCGAGGTGGCGATCGCCGCGACCCACGACACGAAGACCCCGGTGGTGGGGATGGCGACGGCGAACGCCACCAGCAGTCCCAGCTTCACCGCCGAGAACGCGGTGTTGCCCACCGGCACCCAGGGCGCGCTGCGCAGCCCGGTCAGCACCCCGTCCTGGAGCGTGAGCACGTTCCAGGCCATGACGGCCGCGACGAAGCCGAGCCCGTTCACCGGCCCGTGCAGGAAGCGGTACGACGGCCCCCACACGTCCAGGGTCAGCAGGAAGACACCCGCCGCCAGCGCGACGACCAGCGAACTGCCCGCGTAGGTACGGAGGATGAGCTGTCCGGTGCGCCGGCCGGAGACGGGGATGAACCGGGCCAGCGCCCCGGTCAGGGTGACCGCGGTCAGCCCGGCGAGCAGCTTCATCGCGGCGATGGCGGCGGAGCCCTGCCCGACCGCCGACTCGGAGTAGTGGCGCGCCGCGGCCAGCCAGAAGCCCAGCCCGAGGACGGCGGAGATGCCGGTGTTGAGCATCAGCGCGTAGGCGTTGCGGAACAGCGGGCTGCCGCCGGGCGGCAGCCCGGTCCCGGGCAGCCGCAGCCGGCGCCCGGACCGTTCGGGCGCCTCGGTCCCGGGCGTCGTGGCCCCGGTGGTGGTGGTCGTGTCAGGCACGGCAGCGGATGGCCTTCCGGCGGACCTGGCGTGCTCTGCGGACCAGGGCGTACCCCTGGGTGAGGGCGCGGTCCCGGGCGAAGGCGCGGGCGATCGCGCGGCCCCGGAGCAGCCGCTCGAACTCCTCGACGCCGGTGCCCCGCCGGACGGTGACGCGCTCCAGGGCGTACGGCCCCTGGCGCCGGCGGGCGAGCCCGTTGCCGACGGCGAGCGCCTGGCCGTACCCCGCCTCGCGCACCGCCCGGCGGACCCGGCGGCTGGAGTAGCCGTACGGGTAGGCGAACGACACCGGCCGGACGCCCAGTTCGCCGGTGAGGATCTCGGTGCCGCGGGTCAGCTCCGAGGCCAGCGCGGGGTCGTCGAGCTGGTCGAGCTGCGGGTGGGTGTGGCTGTGCCCGCCGATCTCGACACCCGCCTCGGCGAGTTCGCGCACCTGCGGCCAGTCGAGCATGGTGTCCAGGCCGCCGCCGGTGTCGTGGACGCCCCTGATCCAGCCGGTGGAGACGAACAGCGTGGCCGGGAAGCCGTGCTCGGCGAGCACGGGCAGGGCGTGCCGGTGGACGCCCTCGTAGCCGTCGTCGAAGGTGATCAGCACCGGCCGGGCGGGCAGCGGCCGGCCGGAGCGCCAGCGCGCCGCGAGGCCGGCGGTGGTGAGCGGGGTCAGGCCGAGGTCGCCGATGAGCGCCATCTGCTCGGCGAACGCCTCCGGGGCGACGGACAGGGTCCGGGTGGCCTCGTTCGGCGCGGTGGCCACCGCGTGGTACATGAGGATCGGCACCGGTGCGTCAGACATGGGCGTCCCCCTCGATCCGTTCCACGCGGAACGCGGCCGGGCCGCGGCGCGCCCGCGCACTGCCCACCGCGTAGCCGCCGGCCGCCGTGAGCACCCCCGCGACGATCGCGCCCGCGCGCCCGGCGCCGCCCGGCCGGGCGAGCAGGGCGTCCCGCAGTCCGCGGGCGACGCCCGCGGGCAGCACCCGGGTGGTGTACCGGCGCTCGGACGCGAGGCCCTCGCCCGCGCCGACGCTCCGGGCGACCAGCGCCTTCGACAGGCCCTCCGCCCAGACGCGGGCGCGGAAGTAGGCGAAGCGCTCGCGCGCGGCGGGCACCCGGTGGTGGATCACCGCGCGGTCGTCGATGAGCAGCACGGCGCCGGGGCGCGCGCGGGTGAGGCGGATGCACAGTTCCGTCTCCTCGCAGCCCAGCGGGCGGCGGTCGCCGTCGCGGCCGATGCCGGTGGCGAAGCCGCCCGCCGCCTCGAACGCGGTACGCCGGAAGGAGGCGTTGCCGCCCAGGACGTTGCGGACCCGGGCCCGGCCCGGCGGCAGCCCCCGGTAGGTGCAGCCGACCACCCAGTCGAACTCCTCCGGGAACCAGGCCGGGCGCCGGCCCGAGGCCCAGACGGGCACCGTGCGGCCGCCGACCGCCATCACACGCGGGTCGGCGTACCCCTCGGCGAAGCGGCGCAGCCAGTCCCGCTCGGCCACGGCGTCGTCGTCCAGGAAGGCGACGACCTCGCCCCGGGAGGCCGCGATGCCCGTGTTGCGTCCGGCCGACAGCCCGCGCGGGCCGGCGTTGGGCAGCACCAGCACGTCGGCCGCCTCCCGGTACGCATGCGCCAGCCGGTCCAGCAGGGCGGCGTTGTGGTCGACGACCAGCAGCGTCTGAAGGGCCCGGTACGACTGGGCACGTACCGAGGAGACCGCCGCGAGGATGTCCTCCCAGCGGTCCTCGGTGTACACGCAGATCACGACGGAGATGCCGGGATCTCTCAAGACGCCTCTCCCCGCCCGGCGCCGAGCAGCGGGGAGCGGTGGCCGCGCCGGCGCAGGGCACGCCGGTTGGACCGCTCCCCGAGGATGACCCGCAGCACCCGGAGCCCGTCCCGCACGGCCCGCAGATTGCTCGTGCCGTGGATGCGCAGGTACTCGTGGCTGGGGATCTCCTGCACTCTCAGCCCCGCCTTGACCACTCTGATGTTCATCAGCGTCTCGACCTCGAAGCCGGTGCAGTCGAGTTCGATCTTGTCCAGGCAGTGCCGCCAGAAGGCGTTGTACCCGTAGCAGAGATCGGTGTAGCGGGCGCCGAACTTGCGGTTGACGACGGTGCACAGCGCCCAGTTGCCGAGCTTGCGGACGAAGGTCATGTCGTCCGTGCCGCCGCCGTTGGCGAAGCGCGAGCCCTTGGCGAAGTCGGCGCCCGAGACCAGGGCGGAGACGTACGACACGATCTCGCCCCCGTCGGCCGAGCCGTCCGCGTCGACCATCACGATGATGTCGCCGCTGCACGCCTCGAAGCCGCTGATCAGGGCGTCCCCCTTGCCCTTGCCGCGCTGTCCGACGACCTTCACCGCGGGCCACAGCGAGCGGGCGACCTCGACGGTGTCGTCGGTGGAGTCGCCGTCCACGAGGACGACTTCGTGTATCCAGCCCGGAAGCGACTTGAAGACGTAGGGGAGGTTCTCCGCCTCGTTCATGGCGGGGATCACCACGCTCACCGGCGGAGTGATCGCCAGGTGCGAGGAGATGGGCCGGTAGCGGGTGGTCAGTAACGGATCCCGGTCCGAACCGGGCGGATGCAGGACAGAACTCATGGGTGTGGTCCCTCTCGTCCGGTGGACCGCCCGCCCCTGGGCGGCCCGCTCTGTGTCCGGTTCGAAAGGGGGGTTCTCGTCTTCGGCACGGCGAACTGGTTCTCCGTGCACGCCGACGCGCTGGCAATGCTCGCCGGGCCGCCGGAAAGGACGGCGGCCGGTCGCGCGGCACGACTCGGTCACAAGTGCGGTCACCGAGCACGGCACCCCCCTACCGCGCCCCGCGCCGGAACGTCTCGGCCCCGAGCCCTCCCCTGAACCGTGTATCGACGGACCGTTGCGGGTGAGTTGTATGACGGTATTGACGATTGAAGCAGAATCGCAAGACCTGGAAGCAGTTATCACGTTTCTCTGATTGGACCGTTACGTAACTTCAGTCCGTATTGTCACTGTTGGGTCGGTTCCTCGACCGGATCGTCCTCCCGGCGAGGACGGACAGGAACAGCAGCAGGCTGAGGAACGTCACCGCGACGACACCGCCGCGGACCGACCAGCGGTGCACGGCGAGCATGCCCTGGGCGACCAGCATGTTCAGTACGACCGCGCCCGCGAGCGCGGCGATCGCGCGGCCGAAGGGTTCCAGCCCGCGCAGGCCCGACCCGACCGCCGCGGCCGGCGCGGCGAGCAGGAGGAACAGCGTGCACGGGCCGCGCAGTGGTGAGTCGGCGCCGGTGAGCGTGAGCAGCGCGCCGGCCGCGCCGACGGCGGTGGCGGCCCCCGCGAGCAGCGGCGACAGGTCCCTCCCCGGCCCTGCCCCGGCCCGCTCGGCGTCGTCCGTACCGCCGTCCGGTGAAGGTGTCTCGATGCGTGAGGTCTGCATTGGCGACTTCGCCCCCCGGCGCGCCTGATGTCGGCCTCAATGTCGCGCAGCCCGCGTGGGCCGTCAAGGCGGCACCCCTCCCCGAACGCCTGTTCCGCGGGCGGCCGTGAGGCCTGTGCCGGGGGTGTCCGCGGGGCCGGCTGACGCCCCGTCTGGCGGATGGGGCGCGGGCGCGCAATACGCCGGGCGGTGAACGTCCTGGGGTGATTGCGTCAAGAGGTCGTGAGAAGTCGTTGAGTCCGAAAAAGTTTTGGCATGGACACTTCCAGTCAACACGCGTAGTTGCTACGACAGTTGTGGCAGAGATCCTGCTAAAGGGAGGTTCCATGAGACGTTCCCGACTTTCCGGATTCGTGACCTCGCTCCTCCTCGCCACCGGCCTCACCCTCACCGGGGCGGCCACGGCGCAGGCCTCCTCGACGGCCGTGACCGGCGGCTATGTGGCGCTCGGCGACTCCTACTCCTCGGGGGTCGGATCGGGCAGTTACATCAGCTCCAGCGGCAGTTGCGACCGCAGCACCAAGGCGTACCCGTACCTGTGGAACGCCGCCCACGGCCCGTCCTCGTTCGCCTTCAACGCCTGTTCGGGCGCCAAGACGGGCGACGTGCTGGCCAACCAGCTCGGCTCGCTCAACTCCTCGACCGGCCTGGTCTCCATCAGCATCGGCGGCAACGACGCCGGTTTCGCCGACGTCATGACGACCTGTGTCACCTCGTCCGACAGCACCTGCCTGGCCAAGATCAACACCGCTAAGGCGTACGTCGACTCCACGCTCCCCGGCAAGCTCGACACCGTCTACGACGCGATCAGCGCCAAAGCCCCGTCCGCCCGGGTCGTCGTCATCGGCTACCCCCGCTTCTACAAGCTCGGGCAGACCTGCCTGGGCCTCTCCGAGACCAAGCGGTCCGCGATCAACGACGCGGCCGACTACCTCGACAACGCCGTCCAGAAGCGCGCCCTCGACCACAACTTCGTCTTCGGTGACGTACGCACCACGTTCACCGGCCACGAGATCTGCTCCAGCAGCTCCTGGCTCCACAGCGTCAACTGGCTCGACATCGGCGAGTCGTACCACCCGACCGCGACCGGCCAGTCCAGCGGTTATCTGCCGGTGCTCACCAACGCGGCCTGAGCCGGGCGGGTGAGGCCGTCAACCAAGGCTCCTCCGGGGCCGCCCCGAGGGAGTGAACTCTCAGGGCGAGCCCGAAGGTGACGCGGAGGCCCCGTCCGACGGGGTCTCCGTCGCAGTCGTACAGGTCACCGAGAACGGCACCGCGTTCGACGTGGTCCGCACCGGAGCGCGCACCTCCACGCTGATCTCGTTCTCCACCGTCCCGCCGTCGGCGTACGCGCTGACGGTCACCCGCACCTGCCTGCTCCTCCCGCCGTCCGCAGGGAAGGGCAGCGTCTTCCACCCCGGGTCGGAGACCGACCCGTGCGCGAGCACCCACCGGTACTCCACCCGCGCCGGCAGCCGCCCGACGGTGAACGTCGCCGTGAACGCGGGCGCCTGCGCGTCCGGCGGCGGACAGCTCCCGGAGTACTCCGTGTTCGCGCCGGTCAGTGTGACGTGCACCGACTGGGCGGGCCGGCTGCTCGCCGCACCGCCGCTCGGCGCGGGCGGCGGCGCCCCGGTGCCCGCGCCCGTGTCCGTGTCCGTGTCCGTAGCGGTGCCGGGAGCGCCGGAGTGCGCGCCGCTCGCCCGGCTGGTGTGCGTGCCGTCGTCCGCCCGGCCGCCGCTTTCGCGGTCGTGGAGGGCGTACGTCAGTCCCGCCACCGCCAGCAGGACCGCGAGCAGACCGGCGACGAGTACCGGCCCGGCGCGCCGGCCGCGCTCCGGCCCGGCAGCCGTGGTCCCGGGTTCCGGATGCGCCGCCGGCAACGGCGTCGGCGGGATGGGGGAGGGCCGGTGCGGCCGGGCCGCGCGCGTCGTGGCGTACGGCGAGGCCGCCGCCCCGGTCGTCGCCGCACCGCCCGCCGCGACGGTACGCAGGTCCCGCTCGGCCTGTTCGGCGGGCAGCCGCTCGGCGGGGTCCTTGCGCAGCAGCCCCTCGACGACCGGGGTCAGCGGCCCGGCCCGGCGCGGTGGCGGCAACTCCTCGTCCACGACGGCCCGCAGGGTGCTCAGCGGGGTGTCCTGCCGGAACGGGGAACTGCCCTCGACGGCCGCGTACAGCAGAACGCCCAGCGACCACAGGTCCGACTCCGGGCCCGGAGTGCGCCCCAGCGCCCGCTCCGGCGCGAGGAACTCGGGCGAGCCGATCACCTCTCCGGTCATCGTCAGCGCGGAGCTGCCCTCGACCGTGGCGATGCCGAAGTCGGTCAGCACCACCCGGCCGTCCTCGGCCAGCAGCACGTTGGCCGGCTTCACGTCCCGGTGCAGCACCCCGGCCGCGTGCGCGGCGCGCAGCGCGGCCAGCACCTCGGCGCCGATGTGCGCGGCCCGCCGAGGCGGCAGCGGGCCCTCGCCCTCCAGCCGGTCGGCCAGCGACAGCCCCCGGACCAGCTCCATCACGATCCAGGGGCGGCCGCCCTCCAGCGCCACGTCGTACACCGTGACCACGTTGCGGTTGGCGACCCGGGCCGCCGCCCACGCCTCGCGCTCCAGGCGCGCGTACATCCGCTCGACGTCGGAGGCGGGCAGTCCCGCCGGGGCCCGTACCTCCTTGACGGCCACCTCGCGGTGCAGCACCTCGTCGCGGGCGCGCCACACGGTGCCCATGCCGCCCTCGCCGAGCGGGGACAGCAGACGGTAGCGGCCCGCGATCACGCGTTCACGTCCCGGCTCTTCGGACACGGGCGCCCCCCACGGCATCTGACGTGATTTCTCCACAAACGTAGCTCAACCGACCGCGGATGCGGCCCCCTTGAGCACCATTCCGGCGCCCAGGGCCACGACGACCAGCGCGGACGCCAGCGGCAGGGTGCGGCGGACCAGTCCGGCCACCGGGTGGGACGTCCAGCGCGGGCGCCGGTCCAGGACCCGGGCGACGCCCGAGCCCAGCCGGACCACCGCGAACCCGGCCGCCGTGAGCGTCAGCGCGAGACCCGCGCCGTACGCCACGACGAGCAGCAGCCCGAACCAGGCCTTGCCGAGCGCCGCGGCGCCGACCAGGACGACCACGGCGGAGGGGCTCGGCACCAGACCGCCGGCGAACCCGAGCAGGATCGTGCCGCGCAGGGTGGGGGCGGTGGGATGGCTGTGGGTGTGGCCGCCGTGGGTGTGCACCACGCCGCCGGGGTGAGGGTGGTGGTGCTCCTCGTGGGGGTGGTGATGGTGGTGTCCGTCGTGGTGATGGTCGTGGTGCGGGTGGCCGGCGCCGACGGTTTCCCCGGCCGCGCCCACCAGGACCAACCGGCTTTCCTCCGGATCCTGTTGAGCCCGCGGGTGTGGACGTGTGTGCGCCCGGTCGCGCCAGGCCCGGCGCACGAGGCCGGCGCCCGCCGCGAGCACCAGGGCGCCGCCGGCCATGCCCAGCCAGGCGATCACCGAGGGCGTGGCCGCCGACCCGGCCGTCACGAGCAGACCCAGGGCGACCACGCCGAGGGTGTGCGTCACCGTCACCGACGCGGCCAGAGGCAGCACGTCCCGCAGCCGGGACCGGCCCCCGCGGGCCGCCGCCGTCGCCGCCATCAGGGTCTTGCCGTGCCCCGGGGCGAGGGCGTGCAGGGCACCGAGGACGACCGCGATGAGCAGCGCCAGCGCGGCGAAGCCGAGGGTGAGGTCGTGCCGGGCCACCAGATCGTCCAGGGCGCGGGTCCAGCGGTCGGCGCCCCGGGGCAGGACGGCCGCGCCGGGCGCGTCCTGCCGCTCCCCGGCGAGGGCCGGTCCACCGGGGCGCACCCGCAGGGAGGCGCCGGTGGTGTCGGCCGGCGAGGACAGCAGGTCCTTGGGGTACGTGGTCAGTTCGTGCGAGACGGACCGCTTCGGCACGTCCGTCGCGGTGAGTGTCATGCGGTCGCCGCGCGCCGTGATCTCCCGCCAGCCGGGCCCGCCGCCGGCCGCGGCGCCGTGGAAGCCGAGGGCGACCGGCCTGCCCTCGGGCAGCGGTGCGGTGAACCGGCACTCCAGACGCAGGGTGTGCAGGCCCGCCTGACCGGGCCGCAGCCGGGCCCGGGCGCTCGCGGGGGTCAGCACGGTGGCGCGGCCCGCGACGGTGAGCGCGCTGTCCTCGGCGGCCTCGGCGCACCGGCGTTCGGCCCACGCGCTCAGGCCCAGCCGCCGGACGGCGGGCCCGGCCTGGGTCGCCGGGATCTCCGCGAGGTCCTCGACATGGTCCACGCGGAGCTGCCCGGGGGCGGCGATGAGCCCGTCGTACCGGTTCACCGTGAAGTTGCCGAGGGGGTGCGCGCTCGCCGTGGCGGCGGGGAGCAGCGCGAGGCCGCAGGCGGCGGTCAGGACGGCCGCGGCCAGGGCGACCGGGCGGCGGAGCGTCACTTCGCGGCCTCCAGTGCCTTTCGGGCCTCCGCCGCGCCCAGCGGCGAGAAGCCGGGGTTCAGCCGCAGCGCCGCCCGCAGCGAGGCACGGCCGTCCGCCGTGTGGCCCGTGGCCAGCTCGATCATGCCGCGGTGATGGAGGAAGAGGGCGTTGCGGTAGCCGGTGGCCGTGGCCCGGCGGGCCAGCGGAAGGGCCTCCTCGTCATGGCCGTTGACGTGCAGCGCCCAGGCGAGGGCGTCCGCGGTGTGCACGGTGTGCCGGCGCGCCCACTCGGCGCGGGCCGCGCGCAGCGCGGACGCCTTGTCGCCGTGATCGGCGGCGGCCAGCGCGGTGTCCAGGTCGGCGTCGACACCGTTGGCCCGGGCCAGGGCGATCCAGGCGTCCACGAGCGCGTACTGCTCGCGCGCCCGCGCCCTGTCGCCGGCCGCGCCACGGGCCTCGTACAGCTCACCGAGCGCGACCAGCGGGCCGGGCAGCGGATAGCGGGCGACCACGGACCGCAGCCCCTGGATCGCCTCGTCCCGGTGCCCGCTCGCGGCCTGCGCCCGGGCCCGGCCCTCCAGCGCCGGCAGATAGGTGTCGTCGGCGGCCAGGGCCCGGGAGTAGTAGCCGAGCGCGGACGCGTACTGGCCCTGGTTCCAGGCGAGCTGGCCGAGCTGAGCGGCCACGTAGGCGACGTCGCCGGGTGAGCCGGCCGCGTCGAGGGCCTGCCGCAGGACCCGCCGGGCCGTCACCGCGTCACCGCTCAGCTCGCGCACATAGGCGTACCGGGTGAAGACCGGCACGCCCGGCCTGCGTTCGTCGGCGGTGCCGGCGGCCCGGGACGCCTCCCCGTACCGGCCGAGTTCCACCAGGGCGTCGACACGGGAGCACAGGGCGCGTTCGCTGTACGGGTTCTGCCGCAGCGCCCGGTCCGCGTAGGTGAGGGCGCCGGCGAAGTCGTGCCGGGCGGCGGCGAGGGCGGCCCGGCCGGCCAGCGCCTGGTCGTTGCCGGGGGTCAGCTCCAGGGAACGCTCCAGCGCCTTCCCGGCCTGCGGGTACCGGGCCGGGTCGCCCTTGGTCCGCGCCTGCTCGACATAGGCCAGACCGAGCGTGGCCCAGCCGCCGTGGTCCCGGGGCTGCGACCGCAGATGGGCCTGGAGGGCGGCGACGGCCGCGTCCAGGTTCCCGCCGCCCAGCACCCCGGGATCTACGGCACTGGAGGCCGCCGCCGGTACCGGCCGGCCGTCCCGCGCGGCCCCGACGGCGATCGCGCCACCGGTCAGCGCGACCGCCAGCAGTGCCGCCGACCCCGCGAGCCGCGCGGCCCGCCACCGCCGCCCCGCGGCCCCGACCCGCCGCACGGCGGCCACCCGCTCCTCGGCACCGGCCTCGCTCCGCGGCTCGTCCGGCGGTGTACCGGACTCGGGCCGTGGTGCGGGTTCGGTGCCGGGCGGCGGGGTGCCCGACCCGGCCGTGCGGGTCGTACGCCCGCCGGTCTCCTCGTCGTTCGTGCGCGGGGCCATGCCGTCTCCTGGGTCGCCTGGTGCCGGTCGGAAGCGGAAGGGCGCGGCCCGCCGTGGGGGAAGGGAAGCGGGCCGCGCCGGTTCGGGGGTGGTTTCAGTACGGGCGCTGCATCCGGCGGCGCCACCAGGCGAGGGCGGTGCCGACCAGCAGGATGCCGGCCGCGCCCGAGGCCGCCGAGGCGGCGATCAGCACGGTGTTCCCGGAGCCGGAGGAGCCGGCCCCGGCCGGTCGCAGCGCATCGCCGAGCTGACTGCGCACGTCCGCGCCCTTGGTCGTGCCCTTGGCGAGCGCGCCGCGCGAACCGGCGGTGGGTTCGGCGACGTACGGGAAGTACTTCTCGAACTTCTTGTCGTTCTTGTCGACCGCGTCACCCAGGTCGTTCTTGGCGCCGACCAGTTCGCCCTCCATGACCTGCAGCGCCTCGTCGATCACGTCGTCGGTGAGCCGGCGGCCGTTCGGGAAGCCCGCGTTGTCACCGTCCAGGACGCCCAGCCGCTTGGGATGCATGCTCGGCTTGATCGAGGTGTTCAGCCGCAACTGTTCCGAAGGCTTCACGTTCGGCGGCTGGTTGAGGCCCTTGACGCCCTTGAGGAAGACGTCGACCAGGTCGTTGCGCGGCTCGGCGGGCGCCTTGATCTTGTAGATGCCCTCGATGAGCTTCGGCAGCTCGGGGTTGGTCACGTTCTTCAGGAACTGGCCGTCGTACGAGGGCTGCGACGCGTTGAACCGGTCCTTGTCCTTCTGCGGGTTGACGACCTCGTTCACCAGCGGGTTGCCGAGGCGCGAGACCTGCGAGTAGTAGCCCTGCGCGTTGCGGCGCTGGGTGGTCGACCAGATGCCGACGACCGGCTGCTCGCCGGACTCGCGTATCAGGTCGTTGGGCACCTGCAGGGCGATCGTGTTGACGTTGTAGCCCTTGAGCGTGTCCCGGCCGACCTCGGTGAGGTTGCCGCCGTACAGCAGGTCGAAGACGCGCAGGTCCAGGAAGAACGGGTCGTCGGCCTGGCCGGCGAAGGTGGCGGCACCGCCCGCCGCCTTGTACACGGCCTGCGAGCGCAGCTTGCCGTAGTCCGGCATGGACGCCTTGCCCACGTTCGACGGTGCCACCGGTACGTCGTCCGCGAGCTTCGTCCTCGACACCTCGTGCTGGTTCTTCAGCCGGATCAGGTCGATGTCGTACGTCTGCGTGACGTTGAGGTCCGGGTCGTCCAGGCTGGTGACGGGACCGGTGTTGTACAGGAACGTGTCGCCGTTCTTCGTGTGCGTCTTGAAGGTGTAGCGGAACAGCAGCTCGCCCTGCGCGTCACCGTTGTTGTCGATGTGGATGTCGTACTGCGCGTCGTCCGCGAACGTGTAGAAGTTCGGGCCGCCGGCCGGATCCTCGAACGGGATCCAGTCGGCCACGATCGTCGTGGTGTCGGGCTTGTCCGGGCTGGCGAACGCGTACAGGTCCGTGTTGTCGTACTGCGGGGTCCCCGAGATCAGCGGGGCCTCGCGGTGGGAGGAGGCGGAAGCCGCCCCGGGTTCCAGCGTGGCGACGCCGGCGGCTGCGAGCCCCCCGGCGGCCAGCGCACCACAGATGAGCGTGACCAGGCCCTTGCGACCGGTGCCGCTCCTGGAGAAGAGAGGTGTCATGCCGTCCGTCCTCAGTACCGACTTGCTTTGACGGACGGGTATACGGAGCGGGATCGCCGATCGGATTGGTCGGCCGGGGAATTTCTTTTGGACCTTCCGGGACCCGCGTTTTCGGCCTGCTGATGCGTATCAACCGCCGGAGGTGTGCGCTCGTGCGGATGCGTGGAGTCAGAGGCGGGGGCCGGGCCGGCTGCGGCCACGGAGGGGGGACCAGGGTGGAGGCGGACGAACTGCTGGTGCTCGTGGCGGGCGGCGACCAGAGGGCGTTCGAGGATCTGTACGGACTGGTGTCCGGACCGGTGTTCGGGCTCGTGCGGCGGGTGGTGCGCGACCCCTCGCAGTCCGAGGAGGTGGCCCAGGAGGTGCTGCTCGAACTGTGGCGCTCCGCGCGCCGGTTCGACCCCCGGCGGGGCAGCGCCCTGTCCTGGATCCTCACCCTCGCCCACCGCCGCGCCGTCGACCGGGTGCGCAGCGCACGCGCGGCCGGCGAACGCGAGCAGCGGGAGGCCCTGCGCGCCGGGGAACCGGCCTTCGACCATGTCGCCGAGGAGGTGGAGGCCGGTCTGGAGCGTGAGTGGGTGCGCCGCTGCCTGAACCGGCTGACGGCGCTGCAACGCCAGTCCGTCACCCTCGCCTACTACGACGGCTACACCTACCGTGAGGTGGCCGAGCGGCTCTCGCTGCCGCTCGGCACGGTCAAGACCCGGATGCGTGACGGGCTCACCCGGCTGCGCGAGTGCCTGGGAGGTACCGCGTGAGCATCTTCGGCCGCCTGCTGGGCCGCGAGGACCTGCACTCCCTCGCCGCGCCCTACGCGCTCGACGCCCTCGAACCTGGCGAACGGCGCCGCTTCGAGAAGCACTTGGGGAGCTGCGACCGTTGCGCCGCCGAGGCGCGGGCGCTGTCCGAGGACGCGGTACGCCTCGCCTGGTCCACGGCCGCCCCCGCCCCGGCCGCCCTGCGCGACCGGGTTCTGGCCGCCGTCCGCGCCACCCCCCAGGAGCAGTCGCCCACCCGGGAGCGCGCGCCCCAACTGCCCCCGCACGTCTGGGGCGGCCAGCCCCCGCCCGCGCGCGCCCGTACGCCCCGGGCGCGCTCTCTCTTCGTCCCGTTCGCCACGGCGACCGCCGCCGCGGCCCTCGTCGTCGCCTCCCTCTTCGCCGTCCAGGCGAACCGCACCCAGGACCGGCTCGACGCGGAACAGGGCCGGGCACGTGAGATCGCCCACGTTCTCGCCGCTCCCGACGCCCGCGCCGTCGCGAGCGAGGACGCCCGGGGCCGCGGTATCGGAGTGATCGCTTCCGCCTCGGAGGGGCGGGCCGTCGTCACCCTCAGCGGATACGGCACCCCTTCCGGTGGCCGCGTGCACCAGCTCTGGCTCATGCGTCCCCATGCGCTACCGCGCTCCCTGGGCCTCCTCGAGGGCGACACGCCCTTGGTCGCCAAGGGTCTCGGCAGATCGGCCACGTCACTCGCCGTGACCGTCGAGCCCGGCGGCGGATCGGCGCAGCCCACTGGTCAGCCGGTTGCTCAACTCACCCTGAAAGCGGTCGGATTCGGAGAGTAGTCAGCGACGAATGGTCAACCTCCTTGTGGGGAAGGTGAATCCTGTGGGCGAGATACACGGGTGCTCCACCGGGGCGATAGGGTTACCCTGCCCGGGCCGGGTGGACTCGTACGGGTGGGGAGTGACATGGAGCAGATAACAGTGCGCAGCAGGGCCAGGGTCCCTGCGATCACCTGCGGGAGCAGCGCGAGCAGTTCGCGCCTCGACCGCCATCTGTCGGTACTGGCGGGTCCCGCCATACCGCAGGTCGAGACGGCCGAGGCCACCTCGCTGATGCTTGAGCTGACGGCACGTGACACCGCGCACCAGCGCAGCGACCGGGGCCGGCGGGTCAGCCGGGTCTCCCTGTTCGCGCCGCTGCGCCGGCTGCGCCGTTCGCTGTTCGGCGGGCACTGAGCCGGCGCCGAGCCGCGTACCGAGCGAACCCCGCGAGGCCCCGCGGGGTCCCTGAGCAGGCCGGCGGTCCCGGAGTCCCTCCGGGGCCCGCGCTCAGATCGCCACACCGTCCCGGCGCAACGCTGCGATCTCGTCGTCCGTCATTCCCACGGCGCGCAGCAGGGTCCCGGTGTGCTGTCCGAGCGCGGGCACGTCGCCCATCCGTGCCTCGTCCCCGCCCGGCAGCGTGATGGGCGGCAGCAGCGCCTTCAGCGGCCCTACCGGCGTACCCACCCGACGCCACCGTTCCCGGGCCGCCAGCTGCGGATGGTCCGCCAGCTCGTGCAGGTCACGCAGCCGCGCGCAGGCGATCCCGGCCTTCTCCAGCAGGGCCAGCGCCTCGTCGGCACCGAGCACTCCCAGCGCGTCCGCGACCAGCTCGTCGGTCCGCCCCCGGTTCGCCACCCGGGCCGCGTTCGTCGCGAAGTCCGGGTCCGTCCCCAACTCCGGGCTTCCCATGACCTGTTCGGCCAGTCGACGCCACTCCCGGTCGTTCTGCACCGACAGCAGCACCCGTCCGCCGTCCGCCGTCGGATAGGCGTCGTAGGGCGCGATGACGGCGTGCGCGAGGCCGGTGCGGGCCGGCGGCTCGCCCCCGTGCATCGCGTGGTGCAGCGGATGCCCCATCCACTCCGCCAGCGCCTCGAGCATCGACACCTCCACCGGCCCGCCCCGGCCGGTGGTGCCCCGCCGGACCAGCGCGGCCAGCACGCCGGAGAAGGCGTACATGGCCGCCGCGATGTCCGCCGCCGGAATGCCCGCCTTGACCGGCTGCCCGGGCGTCCCGGTCACCGACACGAGCCCGGCCTCGCACTGCACGAGCATGTCGTACGCCCGCTTGTCCGCGTACGGGCCCGAGCCGCCGTACCCGGAGATGTCCACGGCGATCAGCCGCGGGTTCGCCGCGCACAGCGTGGCCGCGTCCAGCCCCAGCCGGGCGGCGGCCCCGTGGGCGAGGTTCTGCACGAACACGTCCGCGTCCGCGACCAGCCGCCGTACGACCGCCAGGCCGCGCGGGTCCTTCAGGTCCAGGGCGATGGACTCCTTGCCGCGGTTGCACCACACGAAGTGCGAGGCGAGACCCCCGGCGGCGGTGTCGTAACCCCGCGCGAAGTCACCGCCGTCGATCCGTTCCACCTTGACGACCCGGGCGCCCAGGTCGGCGAGCTGCCGGGTGGCGAAGGGCGCGGACACGGCCTGTTCGACGGCGACGACGGTGATGCCCTCCAGGGGCAGCGGCAGATGATCCATGAGCCGGATGATCTCCCCTGACCGGCGGTCCTGTCAGTACCCGGTCACCACGCCCCGTACCCGGACCGCACGGACCGGGACCGGGCGGGGCGCCAACTCGCCCTGACCGCCGGGGCACTGGCGGCCACCCGCGGCGCGGGTCCGGCCCGGTGGCTGCGCGGCGGCCGGGCGATGGACTTCTTCCTCGGCGAGGTCACCCGGGATCACGGGGACGTCGACCGGTTCACCTGGGCGCGGGGCGCGGCGGCCCTCACCGGCGCCCTGACCCGCCCGGGCACCGGCCGGTTCCCGGGCCACCGCCCGGCCTCCGGCTCGACTCCACCGAGGACGGCCTGGACAGCGGTTTCACCCTGCTGGACAAGGACGCCGAGGGCCGGATGGTCGTCGCGGGCGGCCCCTGGGCCGGGACGCCCTGGTCCGAGGGGCCGCTCGGTGAGGAACCGGGCCGGATCGGGGAATCGGCGCCGCCGGTCTTGCTCCGC
>Ga0308175_100000877_pt1 | contig 19967 bp, 14 predicted proteins | sample PhyCR1_3_FD_203893 | JGI IMG/M metagenome (GOLD analysis project Ga0308175, IMG submission 203893) | Soil microbial communities from UC Gill Tract Community Farm, Albany, California, United States - DLSLS.C.R1 | ecosystem: Environmental > Terrestrial > Soil > Agricultural land | place: USA...
GCTTGCGCACGATGGCGCGGCCGAGGGCGACCCGCTGGCGCTGGCCGCCCGAGAGCTGCTTCGGCTTGCGGTCGAGGAATTCGGTGATGCCGAGGATCTGCGCCGCCTCGTTGACCATGCGGTCCATTTCGGCCTTGGGGGTCTTGCGGATCTTGAGGCCGAACTCCAGGTTCTCGCGCACCGTCATGTGCGGATAGAGCGCGTAGCTCTGGAAGACCATGGCGATGTCGCGGTCCTTGGGCGGGACCTCGTTGACCACCCGGTGGCCGATCTCGATGTCGCCGGAGGTGATCTCCTCGAGGCCCGCGATCATCCGCAGCGCCGTCGACTTGCCGCACCCGGACGGCCCCACCAGCACCATGAACTCATGGTCCTGGATGTCGAGGCTGAGGTCCGGGATGACCGTGACCGGACCGTACGCCTTCTTGACGTGGTGAAACGTCACCTCTGCCATGTTGCCGTTCTCCCAGAGCTTTGTATCGGTCTTCCGCGTCCCTGTCACCACCCCGTGAGGTGGGAAAAGGCTACCGGATCGCGAAGATCCGTGCGCTTTTCGGCGCCACCGCCACCTCGATCCGCCCTCCCGTCCGAGAGACCGGCTCCCCCGTCCAGACGTCCCGCGCCGGAGCGGCCCCCCACTCCGCCGGCACGTCGAAGGCCGCCGTTGCCGGCGCGCTCCCCCGGTTGACCGCCACCACCACCGCGTCGTGGCTCGCCTCGTCCCTTTGCAGGAAGACGAGCAGGTCGCCGTCCGTCGACAGCGCGGTATGGACCCCGCGCGCGAACGCGGGGTGGGCGCGGCGGATGGCGATCATCTTCTTGTAATCGGCCCGCAGCGCCTCGTCGCGCGGCTTGCCGGCCCCCGGCAGGATCTTGCGGTCCCCCCAGGGCATGTCGCTGCGGTTGTCCGGCCAGTCCCCCCCGGGGCGGCCGACCTCCTCGCCGTAATAGACCATCGGGATGCCGGACGCGGTCATCTCCAGCAGCGCCGCCAGGCGGAACAGCTCCTTGTCCCCCTGGAGCTGGTAGAGCGCTCCCGGCACGTCGTGCGAGGAGAGGTAGGGGGAGAGGAGATGGCCGGCGCGCACCTTCTCGCGGGTCTTCAGATAGTGGTCGAAGGCCGCCGTGCGCCCCCGCCCCTGGACCCAGGCGAGCGTGCTCCCCTGGAAGGAGAAGTCGAAGCCGGCGTCCATCTCGTCACCCGCGAACCAGGGGTCGAGCGACTGCGCGTCCCCCCCCCAGACCTCGCCGATCAGGAAGAAGTCCTTCCCGAGCTCCGCGCGGGTGCGCCGCCGGTGCTCCCGCCAGAAGTCGTGCTGGACGTGCTTGACCGTGTCGAGCCGGAAGCCGTCCACCCCCGACCGCTTCGCCCACCCCAACTGGGCCTTCAGAAGGTAGTCGGCCACCTGGGGGAGCTCGGTCTTGAAGTCGGGGAGCCCGGCGACGCAGAGGGTCAGATCGTCCTGGCCGCAGGTCCCGCCCACGCGGAGCCAGTCCTTGAAGCGCGGATCGTCGAGCATCTTGGTCTCGTAGCCCGCGTGGTTGTAGACCACGTCGAGCAGCACCTTCATGCCGCGGGCATGGGCCTCGTCCACCAGATCTTTGAGCTCGGCCTCGGTGCCGAAGCGGGGGTCGAGCCGGTGGAAGTCGTCGGCCCAGTAGCCGTGATACCCCCAGTCGGGGAAGCCCGCGCCGGTGACGAAGCCGTCGATGTTCTTGACCACGGGCGTGATCCAGAGCGCCGTCACCCCGAGATCCGCGATCTCGTCGAGGTGCTCGGTCAACCCCTTGAGGTCGCCGCCGTGGAAGGTCCCCTTGGCGTTGACGTCGACGTTCTGGTCGTTGCCCGGATCGCCGTCGGCGAAGCGGTCGGTGATCACGAAGTAGAGGACCGCGTCGCGCCAGCTCTCCTGGGGGACGACCTTGACGCGGGAGGGCTTGGCGGCTGGAGCGGCCGCCGGCGCTCGGGGGGCGGGGGCGCCGCTGCAGGAGATGAGGAGGATTGTGGCGGCCGCCGCGAGAGAGCGGCGGAAGGCTCGAACCGGCTCTGCAAAGCTGAACCGCACTGGAGGTCCCTCCCACGCTTTTGTTGAAACCCTGACGGTGGCCGATTCTAGGAATCGGTGACAGGACTGTCAATGCGTCGTTACGGGAGGGAAAAGCGCCTGTTTCCAGGAGGATGGGCGGACCGGAATGAGGCCGGGCCCCCGAACGTGTTAGGTTCTAGGGGATCGAGGGCGGCGGGCCGGTCCCGAGCCCGCCACAGGCTGAAAGGGGGGACTCAAGTCATGCCCACAGGAATCGGGTTGAGGGGACTGGGACGGATCGGCAGGAACATCTTCCGCATCCTCTACAAGAGCGACGACCTGCGGATCGAGGCGGTGAGCGACGTGGCGGACCCGGCGGCGCTCGCCTACCTGCTCCGCTTCGACACCATCCTCGGACGGTTCCCGGACGAGGTGAGCATCAAGGACGGCAATCTCTACGTGGCCGGGCGCCAGGTCCGGATGCTGACGGAGGAGAAGGGCTCCCAGGCGACGCCCCCCTGGGGTGAGCTGGGGGTCGAGGTGGTCATCGAGGCCACGTCGAAGTACCGCACCCGCGCCGAGGTGGAGCGCCACTTCGCGGCGGGAGCGAAGCGGGTGATCCTCTGCTCGCCGCCGGCCGAGCCGCCGGACTTCACCATCGTCTTCGGAGTCAACGAGGACCAGCTCCGCCCCGAGCACCGTATCGTCTCGGTCGCCTCGGCCACCGCCATCGCCGCCGGGCCGGTGCTCAAGGTGCTCGACAACGCCTTCGGCGTCGAGCGGGCCTTCCTCACCACCGTCCACGCCTTCACCAACCAGCAGCGGCTGGCCGACGTGCCGGACGACGATCCGCGCCGGGGGCGGGCGGCGGGGGAGAACATCATCCCGCAGGAGACCCACGCGGCCGATCTGCTGGCCGAGCTCCTGCCGGACCTCCGGGGCAAGATCTCCGGCTACTCGCTGAACGTGCCGGTCGCCAACGGCTCCGTGGTCGACCTCGTCTGCTGGCACCAGCGGCCGGTCACCGTCGAGGCGGTCAACGAGGTGGTGCGCACCGCCGCCGCCAGCGACGGCCTCAAGCACATCCTGGGCTACGAGACCGAGCCGATCGTCTCCTCCGACATCCTCCTCTCCGAGGATTCGGGTACCTTCGACAGCCTCGGCACCATGGTGCTGGGCAACGAGGTCTCCAAGACCCTGACCTGGTTCGACAACGGCTGGGGGTACGCCCACCGGGTCGTCGACCTGCTCCGCCGCTTCGAGCGATTCGACCTCAAGGAGGCCGCAGCATGAGCGTCAAGATCGGCATCAACGGCTTCGGCCGCATCGGCCGCAGCGTCTTCCGCATCCTCTCCGACCGCGACGACGTCGAGGTCGTGGGAATCAACGACCTGTTCGAGAACGAGCAGCTCGTCTATCTCCTGAAGTACGACACCGTGATGGGGGTCTTCCCCAAGGAGGTGCGGGCCGACGACGACTTCCTGTACGTGGACGGTCACCAGATCGCCATGACGGCGGAGAAGGATCCGGCGAAGATCCCCTGGGGGAAGCTCGGGGTGGACATCGTCATCGAATCGACCGGCGTGTTCACCCGGAGGGAGCAGCTCCAGAAGCACCTGGACGCGGGGGCCAGGAAGGTGATCCTGACCGTGCCGGCCAAGGACGAGATCGACGCCACGATCGTCATGGGCGTCAACGACGACAAGCTCAAGCCGGAGCACCGGCTGGTCTCCAACGCCTCATGCACCACCAACTGCCTGGCGCCGATCGCCAAGATCCTAGACGAGGCCTTCGGCATCGAGGAGGGGTTCATGACCACGGTGCACGCCTACACCAACGACCAGCGGCTGGCGGACGTCCCCCACAAGGACTTCCGGCGCAGCCGCGCGGCCACCCAGAACATCATCCCCACCACCACCGGCGCCGCCCGCACGGTGGGCAAGGTGCTGCCGCAGCTCAAGGGGAAGCTCGACGGTCTGGCCATGCGCGTGCCGGTGCCCGACGGCTCGATCGTCGACCTGGTGGCGAAGGTGCGCGCGAAGCCGGACACCGCCGCGGTCAACGCCGCCGTGCGCGCGGCCGCCGAGGGGCCGCTCAAGGCGGTGGTCGAGTACAGCGAGGTGCCGCTGGTCTCTACCGACATCATCGGCAACCCCCACTCCTCGGTCTTCGACGCCCTCTCCACCCGCGCCGAGGGGGACGGCTACGTCAAGGTCGTGGCCTGGTACGACAACGAGTGGGGGTACTCGAACCGGGTGGTCGACCTGATCGACCGCATGCGAGGGATGTAGGGGAGGGGAATGGCGAAGCGGGTCGGCATCCTCACGGGCGGCGGCGACGTGCCGGGGCTGAACGCGGCCATCCAGCAGCTCGTCTGGCGGATGGAGGAGGAGGGGTACGAGGTGCTGGGGCTGCGCCGCGGCTGGGCGGCCCTCCTTCACGTCAAGCCGTACCACGACGCCGACAACTCCTCCTGGCTCCTGCCCCTCACCCGGGCCAGCACCCGCACCATCGACCGCAGCGGCGGGACGATCCTGCACTGCTCGCGGATCAATCCCGCGCTCACCGCTCCGGAAGCGGTACCCGAGCACCTCCGCGACCACGAGCACAAGCGGCTCCCCGACGGCCGGCTCGACCTCACCGAGGCCGCCCTGGAGGTGCTCCGCTATCTCCATCTCGACACCCTGGTGGCGATCGGCGGCGACGGCACCCTCTCCTTCGCCCGCCGCCTCCACCTCGAAGGGGTCAAGGTGGTCGGCCTGCCGAAGACGATGGACAACGACGTCTTCGGCACCGACTACTGCATCGGCTTCTCGACCGCGGTGACCCGCTCGGTCAACTTCATCAACGACCTGCGCACGGTGGCGGGCTCGCACGAGCGCTTCCTGGTGGTCGAGCTGTTCGGCCGCCACTCCGGGGAGACCTGCCTGCTCTCCTCCTATCTCGCGGGCACCGACCGGGCGCTGATCGCCGAGGTCCCCTTCGACCTCCAGCGGGTGGTCGAGATGCTCGCCGGGGACAAGCACGGCAATCCCAGCAACTACGCCGTCTGCGCCATCTCCGAGGGGGCCTACCCCGAGGGGAGCCATCCGTTCGAGACCGGCGAGGCCGACGCCGTGGGCAACCGCGAGCTGGGAGGGGTGGGCCGCTATCTGCGGGAGGAGCTGCAGAAGCAGACGGGGGACCGGGTGATCTACCAGCGCCTGGGCTACCTGATGCGTTCCGGCCCCCCCGACTCCCTCGACCGCCTGGTCGCCCGCAACTTCGCGACCCTCGCCGCCGACCTCATCCTGGCCGGCAAGACCGGCCGCCTGGTCTCCATCCAGGGGGGGCGCTACACGACAGAGCCGCTGGAGATCGTCGGCGAAGGCAAGAAGCAGGTGAACGTCGAGAAGTTCTACGACCGCGAGCGCTACCGGGCGAGCATCGTGGGGGTGATGGGGCTGCCGATGTTCCTGTGCTGACCTACCCCCGCACCTCGCTCATCAGCGCCAGGGTATTCCCCTCGGTATCCCGGAAGAACGCCATCCACAGCTCGTGATCGGGCATGCGGGCGACGAGGTGGGGCTCGTCGCGGAAGTCGATGCCGCGGCCGCGCAGGGCGGCCCAGGTCCCCTGGATGTCGTCCACCTTGTAGTAGAGGATGGAGGAGGAGTGCTTGAATTCGGCCTCCTCGGGGACGTCGAGCATCAGGCGGACCCCGCCGCAGTCGAAGAAGGCCAGCTTCGGCGGCGCCTGGAAGAGGAACCGCATTCCCAGGGTGTCGCGGTAGAAGGCGACCGCGCGGTCGAGGTCCTGGACGACGACCGCGATCTGGCCGATCCGCGATTGCGAGAGATCGTGCTCCGCCATTATCCTCTCACCATAATCAGCAGGCCTTCTCGGAATTGGACGGCGTGCAGGCGGTCTGCAAGGCCCGGGAGACGGCCTGGCTCAGCAGCGCGGAGGAGCTCAAGGGGGCCCACCCCCGCATCAGATAGGCGATCCGGCCGCCGGCGTCGATCACCACGTAGCTGGGCAGGCTGTTGACGCCGAAGACGCCGCCGATCACCTTGCCCGTCCCGTCCCAGGCCTGCATCCAGGTCATGCCGTTGGCGCGGGCGAACTCCTCCGGCGCCTTGCGGTCCTGGTCGGCGCTGACGCTGACCACCACCAGCGGCTTGCCGCTGTTCTTCTGGAGGAGGTCTTTGAGCTCCGGCATGGCCTGGCGGCACGGCCCGCACCAGGTGGCCCAGAAGTCGAGCAGCACGACCTTGCCCTTGAGGCTGGAGATGTTGAGGGTCTTGCCGTCGAGGGTCTGGAGGCTGAAGGGGGGGACGGGGTCCCCGACTTTGAGGGCCTGGGGCGCGGCGCCCGCGGCGGACCTAAGGGCCAGCAGGCAGAGGAGGGCGATCCCAAGTCGAATGCAGATGGCAGCGTTCCGCGTCATCCAGATCTCCTTTCGTCTTGATTGTATCGTGGAGAGGGCCACCGGGGCGGGCACGCCCCTTGCTTTTGCCTTGCCCCGGAGACGGGAAGAGAGATGACCAAGCCATCCGACACAGGAGAGACAACGGGCGCCGCCCTGGATCTGCGGGCTCTGCTGGAGGCCGGCGAGGGGTACCGGCTGCTGGTCGACGCGGTTCAGGACTACGCGATCCTCACCATGGACCCCGAGGGCAAGGTGGCGAGTTGGAATTCCGGGGCGCAGCGCCTCCTGGGGTACGAGGCGGCGGAGATCCTGGGCCACGACGGTGCCTGTTTCTTCACGCCCGACGAGGTGGAGAAGGGGGTCCCCGAGCAGGAGCTGCGGAAGGCGGCGGAGACCGGCCGCGCCGGCGACGACCGCTGGCACGTCCGCAAGAACGGCTCCTACTTCTTCGCCAGCGGCATCACCTCCTCCCTGCGCGACCCGAAGGGGGCCCTGCTCGGCTACGTCAAGGTCATGCGCGACCGCACCGACCGCAAGCGGCTCGACGAGGAGCTGCGCAACCGGGCCGACGCGCTGGCGCGGGCGGACGAGGAGAAGGACGAGTTCCTGGCCGTGCTCGCCCACGAGTTGCGCAACCCCCTCGCCCCCGTCTTCTACGCCCTCCGCCTGCTCGACGAGAAGCCGCTCGACGATCCCAACCGCTGGTACATCCGGCGTATCGTCGACCGCCAGATGCGCCGGCTGGCCCGGCTGATCGACGACCTGCTGGACGTCAGCCGCATCCGCACGGGGAAAGTCGAGCTGCGCAAGACCCGGGTCGACCTCAATTCCGTCGTCGGCCATGCCGTCGAGGTCGCCCGCCCCCTCGCCGAGGACCGTGGGCACGGGCTCGACGTCTCCCTCCCCCCGGAGCCGGTCTGGCTGGAGGCGGACCCCATCCGGCTGGAGCAGGTCTTCACCAACCTGCTGAGCAACGCCGTCAAATTCACCGAGGACGGCGGCAGCATCTCGCTCGGCGCCGGGCGCCAGGGTCAGGAGGTGTTCGTGCGGGTGAGGGACACCGGAGTGGGCATCGCTCCCGATCTCCTCCCCCGCGTCTTCGACCTCTTCACCCAGGGGGACCGCTCGATCGACCGTTCCCGCGACGGCCTGGGGATCGGCCTGACGCTCTCCCGGCGTCTGGTCGAGATGCATGGCGGCACGATCGAGGCCCGCAGCGACGGGGTGGGGAGGGGGAGCGAATTCGTGGTCCGCCTCCCGGCCTTCCTGCACCACGGCCCGCCGCCGGACGAGGAGCCGGTCCCGGGACGGGCCGCCGACGCGGAGAAGAGACCGCCGTCCCGCCCGTTGCGGGTGCTGGTGGTGGACGACAGCGAGGACACCACGGAGCTGCTGGGGACGCTGCTGGAGATGGCCGGCCATTCCATCCAGGTGGCCCACACCGGCCCTTCGGCGCTGGAGGTGGCGGCCGCCTTCCGGCCCGACGCGATCATCCTGGACATCGGCCTGCCGGGCCTCGACGGCTATCAGGTCGCCCAGCGGCTGCGCGAGGACCCCGCCCTGAAGAGCGTGGCGCTGATCGCCGCCACCGGCTACGGCCAGGAGGAGGATCTCCGCCGCTCCCGCGAGGTCGGCTTCGACCAGCACCTGGTGAAGCCGATCGATCCCGGCGAGCTGCAGAGGCTGCTGGCGGAGCTGGCGGGGCGGTTGAGCCCTCACCCCTGACCCCTCTCCCGTCCCCTCCCCCCTCCCTCACCGGGAGAGGGGAACCCCCGCCCGCCAAGATGACCCAAAGGTTTTTCTCCCTCTTCTCCCGGTGAGGGAGGACGGGAGGGGACGGGAGAAGAGGGCCGGGGTGATGAGGGCCCTACCCCGCCTCCGACGCCAGGTGATCCATCACCCCGCCGGTCTCGAGCATCGAGCGGAGCAGCCGCGCGTGCTTGTCGGCCTCCTGGGCCCGCCGCTCGTACTGCCGGCGGAACCTCTCGTTGCCGTGCTCGCGCGCCCTCTTCTCCATGCGGCGCGACATGGCGGAGCTCTCCTCCAGGGAGCGCAGGGCCGCCCAGAGGGCCGCGTCGAGGGTGTCGGCCTGCCTGGCGAGCAGGCTCTCGGGAGAGAAGGCGTGCCCGGTGCGGCAGCGGAAGTGCAGCGGCTGCTCGCCGGGCCGCTCGTACAGGGAGCCGCCGCAGTCCGGACAGGTGAAGCCCGAGGGCTCCCCGGCCGGACCGGGGCCGCCGGTGTCGCCGTCGTTCGTGCCCATGGCGTAGGGTTCCTCCTCCACTTCGCCGCAATCCGCCGGGTCGGCCGGCAGGGGCTCGCGCGCGAGGCGGTCGAGCAGCGGCCCGATGTCGGCGAGCGGCAGGACGTGGTCCACCGCGACGTTGGTGATGGCGCTCTCGGGCATGCTGGGGTAGTCGGCCTCCGCGGGGTCCTGCGCCACGGCGGCGCCGCCGCACCGCTTGATCGCCGCCAGGCCGGCGGTGCCGTCGTCCAGGTTGCCGGTGAGCACCACGCCCACGACGCGCGGGCCGAAGGCGCGGGCCGCCGTGCGGAAGAGCACGTCGATCGCCGGGCGGTGCCCGTTCTCGCTGGCGTTGCGCGACAGGACGATCCGGCCGTCCTCGATCGCCAGGTGGTGGTCGGGGGGGGCGACGTAGATCCTCCCCGGCTCGATCGCCTCCCCGGGCGTGGGGTGGCACGCCGGCAGGCACCCCGACCGGCCCAGGATGGCCGGCAGCGCGCTCCGCCCGTGCGGCGCCAGATGGAGGACGACGAAGACGGCCGCCGGCAGGTCGGGCGGCAGGTATTCGACGACCTCGCGGAGGGCGTTGACCCCACCGGCGGAGGCGCCGATCACGATGATGTCCCGCCCAACGATCTCGGAATCCGGTCTCATGAAGGCCTACCTCGCGGCCACCGCGGCATCGAGCACCTCGCGCACCTTCTCCAGGAACTGACCCGGGGGGAACGGCTTCTGGAGGAAGTGCTGGCCGGTGTCGAGCACGCCATGGTGGGAGATCGAGTCCTCGGGATAGCCCGAGATGTAGAGCACCCGCAGCTCCGGCCGCCGGTGGAGGAGCCGCTGGGCGAGCTGGCTGCCGCTGAGGCCCGGCATCACCACGTCGGTGACCAGGATGTGGATGGGACCCGGATGGCCGTCGGCGACGGCGAGCGCCTCGACCGCGTCCGGAGCGGAGAGCACCTGGTAGCCCCGGCTCTCCAGGATCTCGACCGCCGGCTCGCGGATGTTGTCCTCGTCCTCCACCAGCAGGACGACCTCGGAGCCCCGGCGCGAGCGGCGGCCGGGGAGCGTGGGGTGCAGCGGGGCGGCCGCCGCCTCCTCGGTGGCCCGAGGGAGAAGGATGGCGAAGCGGGAGCCCTGTCCCGGCTCGCTCTCGGCCCGGATCAGGCCCCCGCTCTGGTGGACGATGCCGTGCACGGTCGCCAGCCCCAGGCCCGTCCCCTTGCCGCGCTCCTTGGTGGTGAAGAACGGCTCGAAGAGGTGCTCCAGGACCTCGGGCGCCATGCCCGGCCCGGTGTCGCTCACCGTGAGCTGGACGTAGGAGCCGGCGGGGAGCTCGGCGGATTCGCCGGCGGCGAGCTCGACGCACCGGGTGGCGAGCCGCAGGGTGCCGCCGGCGGGCATGGCGTCGCGGGCGTTGACCGCCAGGTTGAGGATCACCTGCTCGATCTGGCCCAGGTCGGCGTGGATGGCGCCGTCCGCCGGATCGAGCCCGATCTCCAGCCGGATGTGCTCGCCGATCAGCCGGTGGAGCATCGGCGCCATCTCCCGGATCACCTGGTTGAGGGACAGCACCCGCGGCTGCAGCACCTGCTTGCGGCCGTAGGCGAGGAGCTGGCGGGCCAGCGCGGCCGCGCGCTCGCCGGCGCGCTGGATCTCCTCGACGTGGCAGCGCCGTACGTCCTCCGGCTCCAGCCCGTCGCAGAGCAGCTCGCACTGGAAGGCGATGGCCGCCAGCAGGTTGTTGAACGAGTGGGCGATGCCGCCGGCGAGGCGGCCCACCGCCTCCAGGCGCTGCGAGTGGCGCAGCCGCTCCTCGCTCGCCCGCAACGCCTCCTCGGCCGCCTTGGTGGTGGAGACGTCGCGGACCGTCCAGCGCAGCCGCGCCGCCCGGTTCTGGGCGTCGAGATCGCGGACGGCGGTCAGCACCGCCGCGACCGGCCCGCGGCTCCGCGGCTGGAGCCGCACCTCCAGCTCGCCGGCCGGCTCGCCGACGCAGACGCGGGGGAGCAGATCGCGGAAGGCCTGGCGGTCCGCGGCCTCGATGTAGACGGCGAGCGGCTTGCCGGCCAGCAGGTCCTGGCGGACGTTGAGCAGCTCGGCGGCCCAGCGGTTGGCCTCCTCCACGACACCCTGGACGTCGGTCACCAGGTAGCCGAACGGCGCCTCCTCGAAGAGGTGGCGGTAGCGGTGCCGCTCGCGCTCGAGGGCCTCGCGGGTGGCCTCGAGCTCCTCGTTCTGCGCCGCCAGCTCCTCGTAGGCCACCTCGAGCTCGCCGAGCTGCTCCTGCAGGCCGGCGAGCGACTGGGCGAACCGCTCCGGATCAGATAGATGGACCGCCTCGCTCTGCAACGACCGGAGCTGGCGTTGCGCCAGGGAGAGCTTGAGGACGGACTGCCTCTTCGACATGGAACGGGTACCCTCCTTCAATCCTTCAATCCTGGGAAGGCGTCTCCGCGAGATGCGCCTCCTCCATTAGCAGAATGACCCCCGCCGGCCCGTCCCCCTCTCCCAGCCGCGTGCAGGCCGTCCGGCAGCGGATGGACCGGCCCCGGCGGTTGACCCCGGAGAGCACGACCTCGGTGCCCCCGGGCCCGCTGGCCAGACAGGCGCGGACCGGCGCCTCCATCTCCTGGACCGGCAGGCCGATGTCGAGGCTCAGGAACGGTTTCCCCAGGACCTCCTCGCCGCGCAGGCCCCACAGCTCCTGGGCCTTGTCGCTCCACACTCTCACCTTGAGCTCGCCGTCGAGCACCACCACCGCCGCGCGCAGGCTGCCGAGGATCGAGTGCAGATAGGTGTTGACGCGCCGCAGCTCGTCCGACCGCAGCTCGATCTGGTCGTTCATCGAGCGCAGCTCCTCGTTGGTCGACTGGAGCTCCTCGTTCATCGTCTCCAGCTCCTCGTTGGCCGACTGGAGCTCCTCGTTGGTGGTCTCCAGCTCCTCGATGGTCGACTGCAGCTCCTCGTTGGTGGTCTCCAGCTCCTCGTTGGCCGACTGCAGCTCCTCCGAGGCGGTCTCCAGGTCGTGGTTGAGCCGTTCGAGGTCTTTCTGGAGCTTGTGCTGGAGGGTCAGGTCGAGGAAAGAGACGCTGACCCCGAGGAGCGCGCCGCCGTCCTCGAGGAGCGGGTGCACGTGGACCTCCAGCACCAGCATCTCGCCGCCGGGCGGGCGCCACTCGACCGGCTTGAGCGTCACGCTCTTCCGGGTGGCGCAGGCCGTATCGATGTGCGAGCGCAGCTCGACGGGGCGGTAGGAGACCTCGAGGTCCTGCAGCAGGCGGCCGAGGTCGGCCGGCGCGAGGTTGAAGAGCTGGCGGGCCTTCCCGTTGACCAGCAGGAGATGTCCTGTGCGGTCCACCACGATCTGCGCCACCAGGCCGTTGTCGAAGGAGGTTTCGCGCACGCGTGCCGGGCGCCGGGCCGCCGGCGGCTCGTCCACCGGGACCGCCGAGGGGGACATGGCGAGCAGGCGGTCGCGCAGGCTGGCGCTCGGCGTGCGCTGGAAGATGCGGTTCTTCAGATCCTCAGGCCGGAAGCTGCTGCTGTGGCTGAGCAGGGTCTCGGCCTTGCCCAGGAAGAGATAGCCGTCGGGCCGGAGGGCGAAGTGGAAGCGGGCGAGGATCTTCGCCTGCGTCTCGGAATTGAAGTACATCAGCGTGTTGCGGCAGACGAGCAGGTCGAGCCGCGAGATCGCCGCGTCCTGCACCAGGTCGTGCCGGCCGAAGATCAGCGCGCGGCGGAGGTCGGTCCGGAAGACGAAGCGGTCCCCCTGGCGCTCGAAGTACTTGCCGAGCAGCTCCGGGGGAACGCCTTCGGCCTGAGCCTCGGTGTAGCTCCCCTGCCTCGCCTGGGCGAGAGCCTCGTCGTCCACGTCGGTGGCGTAGATCTTCACCCGTTGGCGGAAGTCCTGGTCTCCCATCGCCTCGGCGAGCAGCATGGCGAGGGTGTAGGCCTCCTCCCCCGAGGCGGCGCCGACGCTCCAGCAGCGCACCGGCTCGTTGGCGCCCTTGCTCTCCAGGATGCGCGGCAGGACCCGCTCGGCCAGCGACTGCCAGGCCTGCGGGTCGCGGAAGAAGCCGGTGACGTTGATCAGAATCGTGTTGAACAGCGGCGCGACCTCGTCGGCATGGACCTCCAGGTAATCGATGTAGTCCGTGTAGGAGCCGATCCCGATCTGCTGCATGCGCTTGCGCACCCGGCGGACCAGGCCGGAGGGCTTGTAGCCCGACAGGTCGAAGCCGCGGGTCGATTTCAAATAGTCGAGCAGCTTGACGAAGTCGGCCGCCACCGGCTCCGGATGTCCTCCCCTCCCCTGTCTCTCCATCGGCTTCTCATCGAGGCTCACGCGTCTCCTCCAGCGGTCAAATCCAGCAACGCCGCCGCGATGGCGCCGAGCGGCAGGATCTGGTCGGCCTTCCCGGTCTGGATCGCTGCATCCGGCATGCCAAAGAACTCGGCGCTCGCCGCGTCCTGCACGATCACCGTCCCGCCACGGCTCTTGACGGCGCGCACTCCGTCGGCGCCGTCCCGGCCCGTCCCCGAGAGCACCACCGCGATGGCGCCGCCGTCCCAGCTCTCCGCGAGCGAGGCGAAGAGGACGTCGGCCGACGGCCGCACGAACCGGACGCGGAGGGTGTCCGACAGCGACAGCACGCCGTCCGCCGCCAGCAGCAGGTGGTGCCCCGGCGGCGCGACGAACACCGTCCCGGCGGTGGCCCGCTCGCCCCCTCGCACCTGGATCACCCGCAGGCTGGTGCGCCGGGAGAGGATCTCCGCCAGCCAACTGCGGTGGCGCGGGTCGACGTGCTGAACGACCAGGACGGGGGCCGGGAAATCGGCGGGAAGAGTGGAGAGGACTTGGCTCAGCGCCGCGAGCCCCCCCGCGGACGCGGCGAGGGCCACGACGTGCCGGGGCCGTCCGACCGCGCACAGCGAAGCATCACCCATAGGCTGAAGATTCAACGACATCCCTCACGGTTTCCCGAAGGTGCCAGTTCTACAGAAGACATCCTAGCGTAACCGTAATCTGGGGGGGGGGGGGATAAAGTCCCCGCGAACCCCGAAGACTACTTAAGCTTGGGAAAAAATTCAAGCCCTTGGCTCGCCTTAGTATGATCCTATTTTGTGATTGCGCGCCAAAGAAGCTTCCTGGCCTTCCGTGGTCCTCCCGGATATATTTCCCCTTCCCCTCGCGACTGTGGAGCCGATGAATGAACGAACCGACCGACGGAACCTTCCAGAAATTGCACGAATTGGCCCAGAACCTCTGGTGGTCCTGGCAGCCTGACATCCGCGCCATCTTCCGCGAGATCGATCCGGAGACCTGGAGCCTCGTCTACCACAACCCCGTGGCCCTCCTGCAGCGGGTCTCCCCCGAGGAGATCGGCCGCCGGGTGCAGGACCTGGAGATGCAGACCCGCATCAACCAGGCCCACCGGCGGCTCCAGAGCTACCTGCACGGCGGCGAGAGCTGGGGCATGGTCCACGCCGGGCCGATCCTCGCCCGGCCGGTGGCCTACTTCTCGGCCGAATTCGGCCTCCATCAATCCCTGCCCATCTACTCGGGAGGCCTCGGCGTGCTGGCGGGGGACCACCTGAAGAGCATGAGCGACCTGGGGGCGCCGGTGGCGGGCGTCGGGCTGCTCTACCACGAAGGGTACGTCCACCAGCTCATCGACGAGAACGGCTGGCAGCAGGACCTCTACGAGCCGATCGCCGCCGCCGAGCTCCCCGTCGAGCCGGTGCTCGCGCCTGTACCTGGGAACGACGGAGCGCAGGCGCGCTTCAGCGTCGAGCTCCCCGGCCGCGACGTCTTCCTCAGGATCTGGCGCGTGCGCGTGGGCCGGAGTGATCTCCTCCTGCTCGACGCGCGGGACGACGCCAACTCCGCCGACGACCAGGCGCTCACCGCCCGCCTCTACGGCGGCGATCAGGAGACCCGCATCCAGCAGGAGATCCTGCTCGGCGTCGGCGGCCACCGGGCCCTCGGCGTGGTGGGGATCAAGCCCTCGGTGCTCCACCTCAACGAGGGGCACTCCGCCTTCGCCCTGCTGGAGCGGGGGCGGGAGCTGGTCGAGGAGCATGGAATGGAGCCCGCCGAGGCGCTGCGCGAGGTGGCGGCGATGAGCTGCTTCACCACCCACACGCCGGTCGAGGCGGGGCACGACCGCTTCCGGGCCGACCTCGCCAGCTCCCATCTGGAGGCGCTGGCCCGCGGGCTCAAGATGCCGATCCACGAGGTGATGGCCCTCGGCTCCGAGTACCCGCAAGACCCCAACGCGCCGTTCTGCCCCACGGTGCTGGCGCTCAAGCTCACCCGCCGCTCGAACGGCGTCTCGGCCCTCCACGGCCGGGTGTCGCGCAAGATGTGGCAGGGGCTCTACCCGGGCAAGAGCGAGGAGGAGGTGCCGATCGGCCACATCACCAACGGCGTCCACGTCCGCACCTGGATGGCGGCCGACATGTACTCGCTCCTGCTCCAGCACCTGGGGCCCCGCTGGCTCGACCGCATCTCCCACGCCGACCTCTGGACGCGCGTCGACCGCATGCGCGACGCCGAGCTCTGGGAGGTCCACCAGGTGCTCAAGGCGCGGCTCTTCACCTTCGCCCGCCGCCGCCTGGCCGACCGCCGCGAGCGCCTGGGGCTGCCCGGGCCGGAGCGCGAGCCGCTCGATCCGGAGGCGCTCACCCTCGGCTTCGCCCGCCGCTTCGCCACTTACAAGCGGGCCGACCTGCTGTTCCAGGACCTCGACCGCCTCGACCGGCTGATCAACCACCCGGAGCGGCCGGTGCAGATCGTCTACGCCGGCAAGGCCCATCCGCGCGACACCGGCGGCAAGGCGCTCGCCCAGCGGGTGGCGAACCTGGAGAAGGACCCCCGCTTCGCGGGCAAGATCGTCTTCATCGAGAACTACACCATGCACGTCGCCCGGCAGCTCGTGCAGGGGGTGGACGTCTGGCTCAACACCCCGCGGCGCCCGCTGGAGGCCTGCGGCACGAGCGGCCAGAAGTGCATCCTCAACGGCGTGCTCAACTGCTCGATCCTCGACGGCTGGTGGGCCGAGGCCTACGACGGCGGCAACGGCTTCGCCATCGGCAACGGCGAGGTGCACGCCAACCCGGAGGTCCAGGACGAGCGGGACGCTCAGGCCCTCTTCGAGGTGCTGGAGCGTGAGGTGGTGCCGCTCTACTACGACCGCCACGCCGACCGCGGCTCCCAGAGCGTCCCCCACGGCTGGATGGCCCGCGTCAAGCGCGCCATGCGCACCCTCGCCTGGCGCTACAACGCCGACCGCATGGTGATGGACTACGTCAGGGAGTGCTACCTGCCGGCCGCCGGCGGGGATACGTGCCGGATGCCGCCGGTGTAGAGGGGGCCTCTCCATCCACTCTGACCTTCTTCCACCGGGCCCGGTCGAGCTCTTCCCAGGAGATCCTCCACCGTCCGTGATCGCCGGAATGCGCGGCCAGATAGAGGGCGTCGCGGCCGGCGGCCAGCGTGGCGTTTCCGGTCAGATCGAGGCCGAGCTCCACGCGCTCGAGCGACGCTTCGGCGGGATCGTAGCGGTCGAGCGCCACCCCCTTCCCTCCCTGGACGAGGAGGTAGATCCGGCGATCCAGCCCCTCGGCCAGGTCGGAGATCCGCTGGACGGCGAGGAACGGCCGGAAATGCATCCGGTCCTCGGTCCGGACCTCCGCCGGAACGGTGGCGGTCTTCGAATCCCGATGAGTGACCTCCCCCTTGTCCACCTCCACCCGCAGGAGCCGGTGCCCCGCCGGGCTGTAGCGGTCCAGCACGTAGGCGTAGTTGCGGGCCGTCCAGAGCTTTCCCGCGCGGTCGCCGAGGAGGGTCCTGGCGTTGCTCTCGACGGCGGAATTGGCGTCCTGTTGTGCCGGCCGGGCGTCCTCGACCAGTACGGACCAGCGGTCGCCGGAGAGCTCCATCACCGCGGGCGCGGTGGGTGGCGCCTCCTCACCCGGATGGCGGATCTCCATCCCATTCACCGGCGCCGCCTGGGGCAGGACGCCGACCACGGGCGTGCCGCGGAGATATCCCACGCTCCACGGCTTCCAGGGGAGCGGAGGCAGGGCCTTCTCCTTGCCGTTCACGAACCACCGCACCTCCAGCGGCAGGCGGAGCAGCCAGTCGCCTGGTCCGGACCCCATGGCGGCGTCGATCACCGGACCGTTCAGGGAGTGGGCCGCCTCCAGCTTCACGGGCTTGCCGAGGGTCGCGTTCTTCAGCACCGGATAGACCTCGAGGGTCTCGCCGCGCAGGAGGAAGACGTTCCCCTTGGCGTCCGCCCGCACCTTCTGCGGCCCTTGCCAGCCGGGAGCCGCTCCGAACCGCTCGACGTGGAGGCCGGGCTCACCGGCGGCGGACAGAACGAGCCATCCCGCCAGCAGCAGGGCTCTCCGGCTCATGGTTCCCCCCTTTCGAGGTTGGGCGAAATTACCCTTCATAAGGAGATAGTTGTTCGAGAGGGATGAAACGAGACACGGGAGGTGCCTCCACCCCGAAACCTCACCCCTGGCCTCTCTCCCATCGCCCTCCCGACGGCCGGGAGAGGGGGATTTGGCGGGGACGTCTTTTGGGGAGAGGGTCCATCTTTTTTGGGGAACCCCTCGTCCATTTGGGGAGAGGGTCCGTCTTTTTTGGGAGACCCCTCGTCCTTTTTTGGACGAGTCTCCGTCTTTATGGGGAGATCCCTCGTCCAATTGGGGAGAGGGTCCGTCTTTTGGGAGACCCTTCGTCTTTTTTGGACGAGCCTCTGTCTTTTTTTGGGAGATGCCTCGTCCAATTGGGGAGAGGGTCCGTCTTTTTGGGAGACCCCTCGTCTTTTTTGGGCGAGCCTCCGTCTTTTTTGGGAGACCCCTCGTCTTTTTGGGAGAGGCCCCGCCTTTTTCGGGAGACCCCTCTCCCCAGAATTCGGACCGCCCCCCCTACGCCGCCTGGTCCGCCTTCGCCGCCAGGATGAAGTCGTTCTCGCTCAGGCCCCCCACGGAGTGGGTCCAGAGGGTCACCTTCACCCGTCCCCAGGTGAGGAAGATGTCGGGGTGGTGCCCCTCGCGCTCGGCGATCTCGCCCAGGCGGTTGACGAAGTCGAGAGCTTCGCGGAAGTCCTTGAAGCGGTATTCCTTTTCCAGATGGTGCTCGTTGGGCATCGTCCAGCCGAACTGGAGCTGGCCGAAGAGATGGCGGAGCTCGTCGCCCTTCAACGCACTCCCCTCGGCCGGCTTGCAGGTCTTCTCCAAAAGATCGCTCATCCGTTTACCTCCACGCTCCCTGCCCTCCGTGCGGGACGACTGCAACCCTAATGCCGACAACGGCTGGCACATAGCTTGCCACATCTGGGCTCCAGGCGGCGGCAACACCAGCAAAGAATCGACTCGACGCCGCGGGAGCAGACCATGCAGCCACAGTACGCGTTCCGCCGGGCCCGGCGCGAATTTCCCGAGATGACCCCCGCGCGCCGGTACCTGGTGATCGCGGGCCTCGCCGTGTCGGCCCTGCTGTTCCTCGGCGGCTTCGTCCTCGCCGGCTATCTCTGGAAGCTCTCCCGGAAGTTCCCGGAGGCGCCCTTCAGACAGCCCTCCCGGCTCTACGCCAGCGCCCCCGTGCTGGCGCCGGGCGAGGTCTTCTCCCCGGCCGAGATGGTGGCCGAGCTGAAGGACGCCGGCTATCGCGAGGCGTCCGCGGGAGCGCCGGTCTCGCCGGGCACCTACCGCCGCCTGGGCGACCGCGTGGTGGCCAACCTGCGCCATTTCCCCACTCCCGAGGGGGAGGCCGGCGGCGCGCCGGTGGGGGCCGCCTTCCGCGGCGGCCGGGTGGCGGGCGTCTGGGTGGCGGGCCGGCCGGCGAAGAGCGCCGCGCTGGAGCCCCCTCTCCTCGCCTCGTTCTATGACAAGGAGATCGAGGAGCGCCGGCCGGTCACCCTCGACCGCCTGCCGGACGAGGTGGTGAAGACCGTGCTGGCCGCCGAGGACTCGGGCTTCTATACCCACCCCGGCGTCTCGCCCAGCGGCGTCGCCCGCGCGCTCCTGGTGGACCTGCGCGGCGGCGAGGTGCAGCAGGGGGGGAGCACGATCACCCAGCAGCTCGTCAAGAACGTCTATCTCTCCAGCCGCCGCACGTTCAAGCGCAAGGCCGAGGAGGCGCTGATCGCCATGATGGTGGAGCTGCGCTACGGCAAGCAGGCGGTCCTGGAGGCCTACCTGAACGAGATCTACCTCGGCCGCAGCGGCCCGGCCAACCTGATCGGCCTCGGCGCCGCCTCCCGCGCCTACTTCAACCGCGACGCCGCCGAGCTGACCCTGGCCCAGGCCGCGACCCTGGCGGGAATGATCCATTCGCCGGGCGGCACCTCGCCCATCGAGCATCCGGACCGCGCCCTCGAACGGCGCAACTGGGTGCTCCAGCGCATGGGCGACCTCGGCTGGGCGAAGCCCGAGGAGGTGAAGGCGGCGCAGAGCGAGCCGCTCGGGATCGATCCCCATCCGGTGGAGACGCGGCCGATCGCCCCCTATTTCGCCAACGAGGCCGAAGCCGAGGCCAAGGACCGCTTCGAGGCCGGGGAGCTGGACGGCAAGGGGTATCTCCTCTTCTCGACCCTGCGCTGGACCGACCAGCGGCGGGCCGAGGCGGCGGTGGCGCAGGGGCTCGCCGGGCTGGACGGCGGGAAGGGCAGGCACCGGCTTCAGGCGGCGCTCGTCTCCGTCGATCCGGGGGACGGCGCGGTCCTCGCCTGGGTGGGGGGGCGCGACTACGAGAAGAGCCAGTTCGACCGCGTGACGCAGGCGAAGCGGCAGGTGGGGAGCGCCTTCAAGCCGGTCATCTACAGCGCCGCGCTCACCGAGGGGGTGGTCACTCCCGCCTCGCTGCTCAACGACTCGCCGATCCAGGTGCGCATCGGCAACGCGAGCTGGCAGCCGCAGAACTACGACCACGCCTTCCGCGGCTGGGTGACCGCGCGCACGGCGCTGGAGCAGAGTCTCAACATCCCCACCGTCAGGGTGGCCTTGCAGGTGGGCATCCCGCGGGTGATCGAGTTGGCGCGCGGCATGGGACTGAACGAGAAGCTCCAGCCGCGCCCCTCGCTGGCCCTCGGCGCCTTCGAGGCGAGCCCCTTCGAGATGGCCCAGGTCTACGCGACCCTCGCCGCCGGGGGATTGCGGCCGCCGCTCCACGCCCTCGCCGCCGTGATCGATCCCAAGGGGGAGCGGCTCACCGGGGACGACCTGCCGGCCCCGCGGCGGGCGATGCCGGTGGAATCCGCCTATCTGG
>Ga0308175_100000878_pt1 | contig 19955 bp, 17 predicted proteins | sample PhyCR1_3_FD_203893 | JGI IMG/M metagenome (GOLD analysis project Ga0308175, IMG submission 203893) | Soil microbial communities from UC Gill Tract Community Farm, Albany, California, United States - DLSLS.C.R1 | ecosystem: Environmental > Terrestrial > Soil > Agricultural land | place: USA...
GGTCGAGGTCTGGCACGACGCAGCGGCTGGGCGCGTGATAGGCGTAGACGCGCCGCCCGTCGGCGTGGGCGTTCCAGTTGGCGCACTTGAGCTCGCCGGCCGTGGTCTTCCTGCACGTCAGACCGTCGACGCAGGCGTGGTCGCCGGGCCTGCAGGCGGTGCTCTGGTGGTAGGGCGAGCCCGGCGCATAGGCCAGCGCGCCGAAGTAGTGATCGTAGGAGCGGTTCTCGAGGAAGATCACCAGGATGTGGTTGAGCTTCTTCAAGCCCGGGTCGGGCGGTGGCGCGGCCCGCGCGGCAGGGCCGAGGGCCAGGAGCGCCCAGGCCAGCATCGCCGCCACGAACCGCCGCATCGCCCGCCCCCTCGCCTGCCCGATCTGCCGAAGGGCGACAGAGCAGCCGAGTCCGGTCAAGCGCCTGCTACTCGGGTGAGAACCGCGAGAACAGGCCGATGATCAGGGCGCCGGCCACGAAGCCCGCGATGTGGGACTCCCAGGCCACGCCCGCCCCGCCCGAGCCCGGCAGGATCTGGCCGCCGAACACCGCGATCAGGCCATTGATGGCGATCCAGGCGGCGCCCATGCTGAGGACGGCGCTGGAGAACAGCGGCCCCACGCGCCCGTGCCCGCCGATCAGCCGCGCCGAGGCTCCCATCAGGCCCGAGACCGCCCCCGACGCGCCCACGACCAAGCCCATGCCGTGCGGATGGACGGCGGCGTAGCCCAGGTTCGCGAGGATGCCGCAGGCGATGTAGAAGGCGAAGAAGGCCAGGCCGCCCTCCAGTTTGGCGCCAAAGAAGCGCGCCAGCGGCGTCGAGAAGGCCAGCGCAAAGGCCGCGTTCATCAGCGCATGCGCCCAGCTGCCGTGCAGGAAGATGGCGGTGATCGCCGTCTCCCAGCGGGTGGAGGTGAGATTGACCGGCGAGAAGGCGTAGGCCCCCAGCACCGCGTCGGCCGGGAAGAACCGCTGGATGAAGTAGCCGCCGAGGATCAGAACTGTGACCGCCACGGCCTGCCAGGGCGCGTTGACCAGCGGCTCGTGGGCGGGTCGGTCCTCGTTGGGGCCGTCGGATTGCGGCGGCGGGCGGTCGCCCCAGGGCTGCGCCGGCGTCTCTTCGAAACGGGATTCGCTCATCGCCCCTGATGTAGGCTTATTGACGCAGAAGCGCGACACCGCCCCCTTCTCGCCTTGCGGTCGCCACGTGCGAGGATGATTTTGCAGGCTCGAATATTGTCGGTCGGGACCCTTACATGATCCGTTCCCTGCGCCCGGGCCTGGTGCTCGGCGCCGCGCTCGCGCTGTCGAGCGCCACGCTCAGCCACGCGCTGCCGCTGCCGCACCTGCCGCACGTCCCGGGACTCACCCATGGCGAAGCCCCGGCGGCGCAGCCGGTCAAGCTCGCGCCCGGGCAGTGGCCGCAGGCCAAGTCCGACGTGGCCGCCGACCCGGCGATCCGCTTCGGGGCCCTGCCCAACGGCATGCGCTATGCGATCGTGCGCCAGACGGTCCCGGCGGGGCAGGCCTCGGTGCGCCTGCGCTTCGACGCCGGCTCGCTGATGGAGACCGACGCCCAGCAGGGGCTGGCCCACTTCCTGGAGCACATGGCCTTCCGCGGCTCCAAGGGCGTGGCCGAGAACGACATGGTCAAGATCCTGGAGCGGCATGGCCTGGCGTTCGGCGCCGACACCAACGCCCAGACCGAGTTCGACCAGACGATCTACAAGCTGGACCTGCCGAAGACCGACGACGAGACGGTGGACACGGCGCTGCGACTGATGCGCGAGGCCGCCTCGGAGCTGACCATCGCGCCCGACGCCGTCGACCACGAGCGCGGCGTCGTGCTTTCGGAAGAGCGCACCAGCGACAGCCCGGCCCTGGAGGTCTTCAAGAGCCGCATGGCCTTCCAGCTTCAGGGCCAACTGATGGCGCGCCGGTTGCCGATCGGCAAGGTGGACGTGCTGCAGCACGCGCCCGCCAGCCTGATCGCGGACTACTACCATCACTACTACCGCCCCGAGCGGGCCGTGCTGGTGGTTGCGGGCGACTTCGACCCGGCGGCGATGGAGGCCAAGATCAAGGCCCGCTTCTCGGACTGGAAGGCGGTGGGCCCGGTCGGGACCGAGCCCGACCTCGGCAAGATCGCGCCCCGCCAGCCCGAGGGTAAGGTGTTCATCAACCCGGGCGTGCAGCTGAACCTGCAGGTGGCGTGGCTGCGCCCGCCGGACCTGGCCCCCGACACGGTGGCCAAGCGCAAGCAGGACATGATCGAACAGCTGGGCTTCAACGTGCTGAACCGGCGGCTGTCGGCGATCGCGCGGGGGGCGAACCCGCCGTTCCTGGGCGCGGTCGCCTACAAGACCGATCAAGGCCACTCGGCCGAGATCACCGCCATGAACCTGCTGTCGACGCCCGACGGCTGGCGCGAGGCGCTGGCGGCGCTGGACGCCGAGCAGCGGCGTGCGGTGCAGTACGGCGTGCGCCAGGACGAGCTGGACCGCGAGATCGCCGAGGCCCGCGCCCAGGCGCAGGCCGCCGCGGCCGGGGCGGCCACGCGGCGTCCCTCGCAGCTCGCCGACGAGATCGTGGGCACGATCAGCGACCAGCAGGTGGTGACGAGCCCCGCCGAAGACCTGGCGCTGTTCGAGCAGACGGTGAAGGGCCTCAAGGCCGACAAGGTGTCCGAGGCACTGAGGGAGGCCTTCCGTGGGCAGGGACCGCTGCTGTTCATGACCTCGCCCAAGGCGGTGCCGGGCGGCGAGCCGCAGCTCTTGGCCGAGTACCAGCGCGCCGAAAAGCTGGCGGTGGCCGCCCCGGCCGCGCCGCACGAGGTGGTCTGGCCCTACGACAGCTTCGGCGAGCCGGGGAAGGTCATGGAGACCAAGGACGTCACCGACCTCGACACCGTCTTCGTCCGTTTCGCCAACGGCGTGCGGCTGACGGTGAAGCCCACCAAGTTCCACGCCGACGAGGTGCTGGTGCGCGTCAACGTCGGCCACGGGCTGCAGCAGCTGCCGAAGGACCGCCAGAGCCTGGCCTGGTTCGGCAACGCCTTCATCGAGGGCGGCCTGAAGCAGATCGACAACGAGGACACGGAACGGGTGCTGGCGTCCAAGACCTATGGCGCGCGCTTCAGCTTCGGCGACGACGCCTTCGTGCTGTCGGGCTCGACGCGCAGCGACGACCTGCCGACCGAGATGCAGGTGCTGACCGCTTACGTGTCCGATCCGGGCTGGCGGGGCGAGGCGTTCAAGCGTCAGCAGAACGCCGGCAAGACCGTGCACGACCAGCTGGAGTCGACCGATTCCGGCGTGCTGCGGCGCGACCTCTCGGGCCTGCTGCACGCCGGCGACCGGCGGTTCACCTATCCGGGTCGCGACGACATCGCCAAGGCGCAGCTGGCGGACCTCAAGGCCCAGGTCGAGCCGCACCTGGCCAGCGATCCGATCGAGGTCGTGATCGTGGGCGACATCACGGTCGACAAGGCGATCGAGGCGGTCTCGCGGACGTTCGGCTCGCTGCCGGCGCGCGCGCCGGAGCAGGTGCTGAGTGATGAGGCCCGCCACGTCGGATTCCCGGCCGGCGCCGCCACGCCGGTGGCGCTCACGCACAAGGGCCGCGGCGACCAGGCGATCGGCTTCGTGGCCTGGCCCACCACCGACCTGTGGGCCAATCCGCAGCAGGCGCTGGAGACGGACGTCATGGCCGAGGTGATGGGCCTGCGCCTGATCGACAAGCTGCGCATCGAGCAGGGCGCGAGCTATTCGCCCAGCGTCAACTACACTCACTCCGACGCGTGGAAGGACTGGGGCTACCTGGGCGCCAGCGTCGAGGTGCCGCCGGACAAGCTGACCGGGTTCTTCCGTGACGTGGACGGGATCGCCGCGGACCTGCGGACCAAGCCGATCACCGCCGATGAGCTGGAGCGGGCCAAGAAGCCGCGCCTGGAAGGCATAGCCAAGAGCCGGGTGACCAACAGCTACTGGCTCTCCGAACTCTCCGGCGCCCAGACCGAGCCGCGGAAGCTGGACTTCATCCGCCACATCCTGCCCGGCACCGAGAAGGTGACCGTCGCCGACGTGCAGCACGCGGCCCAGCTGGTGCTGGACCAGGGCAAGGCGTTCCGTGTCGAGGTGGAGCCGCAGGGCGTAAAAGTCGCCAAGGCCGACTAGCGGGCGACACCTGCGGCAGCTGGCTGGCGCGCCTCAGGCGGCGGCCTTCTCGTCGCCGAACACCGGGGCGTCGTCGGCGGGCAGGTAGGCGCGGCCGCGGATGGCGTCGGAGACCTTCTCGGCGATCATGATCGTGGGCGCGTTGGTGTTGCCGCCGACCAGGGTCGGCATCACCGAGGCGTCGATCACCCGCAGGCCCTGCAGGCCGACCACGCGGCACTCGCCGTCCACCACCGCCATCGGATCGTCCTTCGCGCCCATGCAGCACGTACCCACCGGGTGGTAGATCGTCTCGCCGGTCCGACGGATCCAGGCGTCGATCTCGGCGTCGCTCCGGACGCCCGCACCGGGCGAGAACTCGGCCTTGATGTAGGGCGCGAGCGCCGGTTGCTCGGCGACGCTGCGGGCGATCTTGACGCCCTCGTGCAGCACGCGCCTGTCCTCTTCGGCCGACAGGTAGTTGGCGAAGATTGCCGGATCGGCCAGCGCGTCGGCCGAGTTCAGGCCGACCCTTCCGCGAGATTGCGGACGAAGCTGGCAGACGTGGAAGGTGAAGCCGTCCTTCTTCACCTGCACCTTGCCGTGGTCCTGCATGATCGCCAGCACCGTGTGGATCTGCAGGTCCGGCCGGTCGAGGTCGGGGCGCGAGCGCACAAAGGCGCCCGATTCCAGGAAGTTCTGGCGCCCGATCCCCTTGCCGAACAGCATGTAGTTCAGGCCCACGCCGAGCGTTTTGATCAGCCCCTTACGCATCGAGTAGATCGTGATCGGCAGCGGGCATTCCCAGCTAAGGCAGACGTCCAGGTGGTCCTGCAGGTTCGCGCCCACGCCTTTGAGCGCGTGGACCACCGGCACGCCGTGGGCCGAAAGCTCCTCCGGATCGCCGATACCCGACAGCTGCAGGATGTGCGGCGACTGCACCGCGCCGGCCGTCAGCAGCACCTCGGCGCTGGCGCGGATGATGCGCCTGGCCTGGGTCTTCTCCTCGAACACCTCGACGCCGACGGCGCGGCCGTCCTCGATGACGATGCGGGTCGTGCGCGCGCCGGTCAGGCAAGTGAGGTTCGGCCGCGACAGCGCCGGATGCAGGTAGCCCCGCGCCGCGCTCCAGCGCTGGCCGTCGTGGATGGTGAGCTGGTAGGGCCCGAAGCCCTCCTGCTGGAAACCGTTGAAGTCGTCCGTCAGCGGGAAACCGGCCTCGGCGCCCGCCTTTACAGCCGCCGAATAGATCGGGTTCGGCGACGACGCCTTCGACACCCGCAGCGGCCCCGCGCCGCCATGATACGGGTCGGCCCCGCCCTCGAACGCCTCGGCGCGCTTGAAGTAGGGCAGCACGTCGGCGTAGCCCCAGCCGGCGAGGCCCATCTGGCGCCACTGGTCGTAGTCGCGGGCGTGGCCGCGGATGTAGATCATGCCGTTGATCGAGGACGAGCCGCCCCAGCCCTTGCCGCGCGGCCACCAGAGCTTGCGGTTCTCCAGGTGCGGCTCCGGCTCGGTCCAGAAGCCCCAGTTCTGCGGCCCCGGCTTGGCGATCAGCCCGCCGACGCCGGCCGGCATGCGGATCATCAACGACTTGTCCTGCCCGCCCGCTTCGACCAGCAGAACGCGGCTCCTGCCGTCCTCGGAGAGCCGGTTGGCCAGCACGCACCCCGCCGAGCCCGCGCCGATGATGATGTAGTCGAAAGCGTCCACGCGCGGTCTCCTGGTAAGCGGCGGCGGAATACCTGACGCCGGCGTCATCTTTTGGCAAGGGCGGAAGCCGAAACAAGCTGTGCCATGGCAGCGCCATGAAGGGGTGCGTCTACATCAACCTGGCCACGGCCGAAGGGCGCGCGCTTGCGGTCGAGGCGTCATTCGGCGCGGCCGCGCCGAACGGGTGGACGCTGCGCCGCTTCGAGGCGCTCGGTCCCGGCGATGTCGCGGTCGCCACGGGCAAACTCTCCCCGGGCGCCTCGCAGATCCAGCCTGACGCCGCGTCGGTGTTCGACGGACCCTGAACGCCTTCCGCCGCCTGATGGCGGTCGGGCGCGACGTTGAGCAATGCCGAGCAGACGCCCATCAGGTCTCCGCGCTGGCTACCGACGACACGGCCCGCCTGGCCGGCGCCGTCTTCGCCGCCATGGCCTCGCCGATGTTTCCGTTGGACCGCTAGGCGAAGACCTCGGCCGTGGGCTGCAGCGGGTCATCGCCGTACCTGTTCGGACCGGTCGTCCCCTTCAGGCAGCCGAGTTCAATGAACGCCCAGACTGAGAACGGCAGCCCGAGAACACGTATGAGGCTCGCCGCCTCAGAGCCGCCTTCGCCTGCGGCAGCGCCGAGCAGCGAAATGAGTGTTGGCACGAGCCACAGCAGGATCAACCACCAGGCAGACTTGTTGCGGTCGTGCAGACGCCGCGCGCTCACGGCCAGGCTTGCGAAGAACAGCACCAGGATAGGCAGTGCGAAAACCCCTCCGACGGCGGGTGCGATCGCGCCCGCGCTGAAGGCGAGGATGAAAGCGATGAACACGAAGACCACGAGGGTGACATTGGTCACCCAATAGCGCTGGCGGTTCGCGCGCCCACGAAACGAGAGATAACTCAGAAGATTCTTCACCTTGCCCCCCAGCAAGCTTGAGCTTAGGGACAGATGATCTCCTTTTGTTCCGCACGTCAAGGGCGATGTTATCGCCCCTTCCACTGCGGCGGGCGCTTCTCGCTGAAGGCCCGCGGGCCCTCGACGAAATCCTCGGACTTGTAGAGCGCGGCCACGGCCTCGTAGCGGTTCTGGTTCTTCATCGCCGCCTCGAGCGAGGGCTCGTCGAGGCCCTGGTAGACCGCCTGCTTGCTGGCGCGGATCGACATCGGGCCCAGCTCGCAGATACCCTTGGCCCAGGTCCGCGCCGTCGCCATCAACTCGCCCGGCGCGGTGACTTCGGCGACGAAGCCCAGCTCCTTGCCCTCGGCCGCCGAGACGCGGCGCGCGGTCAGGATCATCGACATCGCCCGCTTGGTCCCGATGGCGCGCGGCAGCCGGTGCAGACCGCCGGCCAACGCGGCGAGGCCCACCCGGGGCTCCGGCAGGGCGAAGACCGCGGTCTCCGAGGCCAGAATGATGTCGCAGGCCAGCGCGATCTCGAAACCGCCGCCCATCGCCACGCCGTTCACCGCCGCGATGATCGGCTTGTTGGTGTCGTAGCGGGTGGTGAGGCCGGCGAACCCCGAGGGCGGGCTGCCCATCTTGCCGCCGCCGGCCTGGTGCTTCAGGTCATTGCCGGCGGAGAACGCCCGCTCGCCCGCGCCGGTGACGATCGCCACCCACTGCTCGGGATCGTCGCGGAAGGTGTCGAATACCTCGCCCAGCTCGAAGTGCGCCGGCGAGTGCAGCGCGTTCATCACCTCCGGCCGGTTCAGCGTCACGACCGTGACCGGCCCCTCGCGCTCCACCTTCACGAACTCGTAGGCCATCTTTCCCTCCCCCTCTGTGGGGAGGGTGGGCCGAGCGGAGCGAGGCTCGGGTGGGGAATGGCGCCGCTGCCGCAGCGCTGCTGACTAGCTAACCCCAACCCCCGAGTTCTCGCCCAACGCTCCCCCACCCGTGTCGCTTCGCTCGCCACCCTCCCCATTAGGGGGAGGGAAATCAAGCGCTCGTCAGCTCGCGCCGATAGCGCTTCCAGTTTTCGACGTAGTGGGCCGAGCCGCCCCGCAGGACCATCGCCTGCTGATCGGAGACCTCGCGCACCACTTTGCCGGGCGCGCCCATCACCAGCGAGTTGTCCGGGATCTCCTTGCCCTCGGTGATCAGGCAGTTGGCGCCGATCAGGCAGTTCCTTCCGATCTTCGCCCCGTTGAGGACAATGGAGCCGATGCCGACCAGCGAGTTGTCGCCGATCTGGCAGCCGTGGAGCATCACCATGTGGCCGATGGTGACGTTCGCGCCGATGATCAGCGGCGAGCCCATGTCGGTGTGCAGGACGCTGCCGTCCTGCACGTTCGAGCCCTCGCCGATGGTGATGGTCTCGTTGTCGCCACGCAGGGTGGCGCCCCACCAGACGGACGCGTTCTTCTTGAGAATCACTGCGCCCATAACGGCCGCGTTCGGAGCAATCCAGTATTCGTCATCGTTTGGTAATTCAGGTGTCACATTGCCTAAGTTGTAGACCGCCATCCGTTGCCTCGATGCTTGCGACATTCCGTCCATTTAACGGGTCGGAAACCAAGTTAGGATCATTCTAGTCGGGCGATTCGAGGGGGCCACCAGCTTCTTCGAAGCCGCCGCGGGCCGGTCTTCGGTCCGCGACCCGCGCTGGACGGAGTTGATGGCGCTGAGTCAGTTGCTCCCCCGGGGAACGTCCCCCGGACCCGAAGCAAGAGGCGAGCCGCCCCGCCGCGCACGCCGTCACCATCAAGACCAGTTCACCCCAAGGGCGCTCCACTGCGGAGACGCCCTTTTTTCATGCCCCCACGGAGGCTAGTTCATGAGCAAGCGAGCCCTGAAGCGACAACTGCGCGAAGGCGCGTTCGACGCCGGCCAGTTCGAGGGCGACGATAAGATTCGCAGGCTCCCCGTGGACCGCGGCTGGTCTCCCTTGCCGCATCACCATTCCAACGACGATCGCGAGCAGGGCTACCTGAAGACCATCAAGGCGAAATCCCCCGGCCAGCAGCAGCTGCTGGACGCGATCGATTCCAAGAACCTGGTCATGGCGCTGGGCCCGGCCGGCACCGGCAAGACCTATCTCGCCATCGCCAAGGCGGTGGAGGCGCTGGAGTCCGGCGCGGTGGGCCGCATCGTGCTGTCGCGCCCGGCCGTCGAGGCCGGCGAGAGCATCGGCTTCCTGCCCGGCGACGCGGAGGACAAGCTCGCGCCCTACCTGCGCCCGCTCTACGACGCGCTGTCGGACCGCCTGTCGATGAAGCGGGTGCGCGCGCTGATGGCCGAGGGCGCCATCGAGATCGCGCCGGTGGGCTTCATGCGCGGGCGCACGCTGAACAACGCGTTCGTCGTCCTCGACGAGGCGCAGAACTGCACCTACGTGCAGCTGAAGATGCTGCTGACGCGGCTTGGCTGGCACTCGACGATGATCGTGACCGGCGACCCCAACCAGTCGGACCTGCTGCCGGAAATCTCCGGCCTTGCCCCCGTCGCGCAGAAGCTGGAGGCGGTGAGCAACATCGCCGTCGTGCGCCTCGGCGACACGGACATCGTCCGCCACCCGCTGGTGGCCGAGATGCTCGGCGTTCTCTAGAGACGCCGCGTCAAAGCCTCGCCCCTCGATGGGGGCGAGGTTGGAGTGGGGGTGTGACCGCTGAGTGGCGGACGGGCGCGTTCGGCGCCGGCACAGACCACCACCGACGTCCGCGCCTCCACCCCATCCCAACCCTTCCCCATCGAGGGGAAGGGCTTGAGCTCAGAAAACCAAATTCCGGACGATCGCCCAGCGCCCGTCCGCGCCCTTCTTCCAGACGGTCACGTAGGGTCCGGCCGAGGTGGTCTTCCTACCGGCGGCGCCGACGCTGGTCGTGCCCGCGTGGCCCCATTCGAGAACCAGGCCCCCGGCGGCCTCGCGCAGGCCGTCCTGGTGGATGTCGCCGTTCAGGACCCTGCGACCCGCGGACAGCGACTTGCGGTACATCTCCTCGATCGCTCTCCTGCCCACGACGGTCTGGCCGTTCGGCAGCACGAACACGCCATCGTCGGCGTAGGGCTCGGCCACTCGCGCGGCGTCGGCCGCCTCCATGGCCGGCAGCCAATCGGCGTTGGCCTTCGCGATCGTCGGCCGGGCCTCGTCGATGGCGGACCTGGGGGCGGAAGCCGCCGGCGCGGCGAGCAGCGACAGCACGGCGGCCAGGATCAGGAGGGGTTGCATGTCGCCCGGTTAGCGCAGGCGCCGCCCGTTTGTCCTGGGGGAACTTGCCGCGGCGCGGCCGGCTTATCCGCCCAGGAGGCCGCGATGAGCCAGACGCCCGACCCCACCGAACCCGTCGCCACCGGCGACCGCCGCGACGACGTCCGCATCGAGCGCCGCGAGGACGGCCGGCTGCGCATGCGCGCCACCTTCCCAGTCGAAGGGGCCCTGCCCCGCGAGCTCACCCCGCAAGTCGGACAGGACGGCACGCCCTCGCCGCACCTGCCCACCGACGTCGCCGCGCCGAAGGACGCCCCCTCGGCCTGGGACGCGCGGCCCCGAGAGCCGGGCTTCGGCTACGCCCCCGATTCCGCTCATCCCCGCGAAGGCGGGGATCCAAGCTGATCCGGCAGGAAATCCGACGTCGATGACGATACCGAAGCCGCTTGGGTCCCCGCCTCGCGGGATGAGCGGGCTGATCTGGAAGCCAGGTTGCTCGAACGAGTTCAGGAATGTATCGATAGTTAGACAACCTAACTATTGTTGAGTCCACTGCATGGCCCTGGCGCTCGCCGACCCTATCGATATCGCGGCGCTGACCGAGGCGCTGCGGCCGCCACTGCTGCGGGTATCGCGGCGGCTGCGCCAGGAAGGCCAGAAGGCGGGCCTTACCGCCCAGGAGACATTGATCCTGGGCTACCTGAAGAAGAACCCCGGCGCGGGCGTCTCGGAATTGGCGGATTTCGAACAGATCAGCCGGCCCACAATGTCGAGTCACGTGAAGCGGCTGGAAGCGGCGGGCTGGATCGTGCGGACGGATGACGCCGAGGACGGCCGCCGTCAGGGGCTGACGGTGACGCCGGCGGGCCTGCGCAAACACGCCGCGGCCCAGGCGCTGCGCAACGACTGGCTGGCCGCGCGGCTGAAGCGCCTTTCGCCGGCCGAGCGCGAGGCGCTGATGGCCGCCGCCGCGCCGCTGCTCAAGCTCGCGAGCGTCGAGCCGTGACCAGCCGCGCCGACGAGATCCTGATCGAGGACGTCGCCGACGAAGCCGGCGCCGACGCTGCCGCCGTCCTCAGCCCCGACAACACCGACGCGACCCTGCGGGGCTGGGTGATCCCGGCGATCATCGGCTCGGCGCTGCTCATGCAGACGCTGAACGCCACGTCGATCAACAACGCGCTGCCGGCCATGGCCAAGGCGCTGCACGTCGAGCCCCTGCGGCTCAACCTGGCCATCACCATGTACCTTCTGGCCTCGGCGGTGTTCCTGCCGATCAGCGGCTGGTTGGCCGACCGGTTCGGGGCCAAGCGCATCTTCATGATCGCCATGGTGCTCTACGCCAGCGCCTCGGCAGCCTGCGGCTTCGCCCACAGCCTGCCGCAGCTGGTGGCCTTCCGCCTGATCCAGGGTTGCGCCGGGGCGATGATGGGGCCGGTCGGGCGCCTCGTGCTGCTGCGCACGACGCCCAAGAACGAGCTGGTGGGCGCCATGAGCGTGGTGACCATGCCGGCGCTCCTGGGCCCCGTCGTGGGCCCGGTGCTGGGCGGGGCGATCGTGACCTTCGTCTCCTGGCGCTGGATCTTCTTCCTGAACCTGCCGATCGCCGTCACCGGCCTCTTCCTGGTGCGCGCCTTCGTGCCCAACGTGAAGGAGCAGGACACCCTGCCCATCGACTGGCCGGGCATCTTCCTGACCGGTTTCGGGCTGGCCGGGCTGATCTTCGGGTTCGAGAACCTGGGCCGCGACGTGCTGCCGCCGCTGGCGGTGGCGGGGCTGTTCGCCGGCGGACTGGCGTGCCTCGGCCTCTACTGGGCGCACGCGCGGCGCACGCCGCACGCGATCATCGACCTGTCGATCTTCCGGATCGCGACCTTCCGCGCCTCGGTGTTCGGCGGCGCCTTCTTCCGCCTGGTGCCCGGTGCGACGCCCTTCCTGCTGGCCATGCTGCTGCAGGTGGGCTTCGGCATGAGCGCCTTTGCGGCGGGCAGCATGACGTTCATCTCGGCGGTCGCCGCGCTGGCGATGAAGACCACGGCGCCACCGATCCTGCGCCGGTTCGGCTTCCGCAGCGTGCTGATCGTCAACGGCGTGATCTGCGCGGCGACCTACGTCGTCTACGCCTTCTTCCGCCCGGAAACGCCCCAGTGGGTGATCATGTCGACGCTGGCGTTCGGCGGTTTCTTCCGCTCGCTGCAGTTTACCAGCCTGAACGGCATGGCCTACGCCGACCTGGAGCAAGCGCAGATGAGCCGCGGCACCACGACCGCCTCGATGGCACAGCAGTTCATGCAGTCGGTGAGCGTCGGCCTGGCCGCCGCCCTGCTGCACTTCCTGATGAAGGCCCGCGGCGAGACGCACCTGACCGCGCCGTCGGTTGCGCCGGCGTTCGCGATCTTCGGTGTCGCGACCCTGGTCTCGCTGTGGTGGTTCGTGCGCCTGCCCCCGGACGCCGGCGACGAGATGAACAACCGCGGCGCTGCGGCAGGCTAGCCCTCGACCTCGGTGTCCGGCCGATCATCGGCCTCTGAGAGTTCCTCATGCCAGCGGCCCGCGGCGTCCTCCCACGAAATCCCGGCCGTATCGCCCGACAGCCGCTGCTCGCCGGCCGCGCGCCGCGCCGCCGCCAGCGCCGCGTCGTGACTGCGAAAGGTCTCCGAGTAGGTTCCGTCGGCCGTGTAGGCCCAGCCGCCGTCGTGCTGCACGATCCGATAGGTGATGTGGCTCATCGCAAGGTCCTTCCGAGAGGCTTGGACCTTACATTGGTCACTGTCCAATCCGGTAGCGGTTGGCCGCGGGCGCTGCCCGGCGCGCCCGCGGCCCCGTCAGCTCAGTGGTCGGCCGGCTCCGCTGGCGCCGCCGGCTCGGCCTGGGCATGGCCCAGCGGCGGCTGGGTCAGCCGCCCGATCAACGCCTTGACGTTCGGCGCACCGAGGCCCGTCACGAGGTCGTAGCCGCGGGTCGCCGAGTAAGCGCCGTTGGAGCCCGCCGTCACGTCGCGGAACGCGGAGGTGCCGTTCAACGGGTAGAGCAGCGGGTTCAGGTACGGCAGGAACGCCTGGCCAGCCTTGTGCCGCGCCTCGTTGATCAGCGCGCAGAAGCCCGCCCACATTGGCGCGCTCCAGCTGGTGCCGCCGATGCCCAGCGCGTGGCCGTGCAGCACCAGGTAAGCGCCGGTGTTCGGGTCGGCCGCGGCGCAGACGTCGGGCACCAAGCGGTCGTGGCCGGGCGGCAAACCCGCGCCCACCTGCCAGGCCGGGCGCGGGAAAAGCACGCTGCGCCCGCCCCCGCCGCTGCTCCAGGCGGTCTCCGACGCCACCGTACCGTCGGCGGCGAGACGAAGCGTCGTGCCCCCGACCGCCACCACCGCGGGATCGGTGGACTCGTACTCGGCCTGCAGCGGGCCGTTGGAGCTGTGGCCGGTCTGGTCGGGGTTGGAGCCCGCATCGCCCGTCGAGACGAAGACGTTCACGCCCGCGGCGGCCAGCCGCAGGAACTTCATGTGCTGGGTCGCCACTTCGCCGGACGGGCCGCCGAAGTAGGTCTCGCCGAGGCCGAGGCTGATGGACAGCTGCCGCAGCGTCGGATTGGCCGGCAGGTCGGCCAGGATCTTGTCCAGCGCGCGGTCGAGGGCGGCGAACTGCAGCGAGCCGGAGGCGTAGATGCGCACCTGCGCGCCCGGCGCGACGCCGCTGGTCCAGGAGGCGTCCAGGGTCTCCTCGCCTTCCGGCGGCGGCAGGGCGCCGGTCCCGACCTTGATCCTGACGATCTGGCTGGCCTTGATCGGCAGCTTGTTGGCCTTCCAGAACGCGGTCAGATCGCTCTGGGTCGGGAAGGTGTCGATCAGGATTGCGATCTTCTGGCCCGCGCCTGTGACGCCGAGGCTGTCGGCGCCGTAGGCCTTGAGGATCTCACTGACGAGATAGGGCGGCGCGTTGGCGAGCTGCGGCGTCGGCTGCCCTTCGGCGTCGAGCTCGGCGCGGTTGCCGCGCGCGTCGAGCCGGCGGCGGAAGTGCTTGTGCGCGCGCAGGAACGGCTGCAGCCCCAGGATCGCGTGCACCGGCTCGGCAATGGCGTTGGGCAGGCTGGGGGCGTTCTGCGCGGCCATGTAGGTGATGCCGTCCTTGGTGACGGGCACCATCTTCACCTGCAGCGTGGCCTCGATCTGGCTGCGCTGGGCGCGAGCGTAGACGGCGCTGTGGTCAGGCGCGACGTCCTCGATCTGGAAGCCTTCCGACTTCAGGTAGTCGGCAAGGGCCTGGGCGTCGTTCGGCTTGCCGCCGTAGCGATCCAGCACCTCCTGCGCCGGCAAGGTCTCGCCGGCGGCGACCTTGGCTTCCAGCTCGGCGCGGACCGCGTCTGGCGTCTCGAGCGAGAACATCACGTCCATCGGCTCGTCGGGCGGCGCGGCCTCGGCGGCAGCGACCATCAGGCCCTGCGGCGTCAGCCCCGGATGGTCCGGCAGCGGCACGATGCTGTTCGTGAAGACCTTGCGATCAGGCATGGCGAATCCTTTCCCGCCGCGAGTGCGGCGCGGTCGCGTATGTCACAATGATGAACTGCAGAGGCGCCGACTTTCGCGCTCAGGTAGCGAACACCCGGGCGGTGGCGGCCGTCAACGGCATACAACCAGATCGGGCGCCAATCGCTTGATTGTGAACGGCGACCGCAGCTAGGGCGCGACGATCTCGAACCAGAAGTCGAAGCGGTCGAGCAGCGGCAGGTCGCCCAGAGCCGCGGCGCCCGGCCCGGCCACCGCGCCCTCAGCCAGGGCGGTCTCCAGCGTCGTCTCACCGATGATGAGGCCGATGAGCGTCGGTCGCGTCAGGGTGACTTCTGGCCCACCCTGCCCCGCCTTGTGGTGCAGCACGGCGTTCTCGACCCTGACCGCGAACCGCTGGCCGCTGTCGGTGAAGTGGGCGGTGAAGGCGATCTCGGCGGCGCCCGCCTTCTCCCCGTTCAGGCGCACCGACAGGCTCTCCAGCAGGTCATCGGCCGGCAGGGCCCGCAGCTGGCCGGCCGCGCCTTGCCGGGGCGTGTCCGACTTCGGCCGCGGATTGCGCAGTTCCTGGGCGCCGGTCAGGTAGAAGGCCCGCCAGGGGCCGCTCTCGGCCTGGTAACCCATCTGCTCCAGCGCGTCGGCCTGCAGGGCGCGGGCCTCGGTGTTCTCCGGCTCGGCGAAGACCAGGTGGTTCACGAGCTCCGCCACCCAGCGGTACTCGCCCCGCTCGAACGCCGCTCGCCCCGCGGCCAGCATCGCCTCGGGCCCGCCCATCGCCGCTACGTAGCGCCGCCCGACCTCCACCGGCGGCAGCTTGTGCAAGTTGGCCGGGTTGCCGTCGAACCAGCCGAGGTAGCGCTGGTAGACCGCCTTGGCGTTGTGGTTCAGCGTCCCGTAGTAGCCGCGAGTGTGCCACTCGGCGGCGAGCGTCGGCGGCAGCGCCAGTTGCTCCGCGATCTCCAGCGGCGTCAGGCCGTGGTTGGCCATCCGCAGCGTCTGGTCGTGGACGTACTTGTAGAGGTCGCGCTGCAGCTTGAGGAACCGCCGGGCCTCGTCCGACCCCCAGCGCGGCCAGTGGTGGCTGGCGAAGAGGGCCTCTGTGTCGCCCGCGAACATCGCGGCGGCCTCGTCGATGTAGTGGCTCCAGGCCCGCGCGTCGCGCACCTGCGCCCCGCGCGGCGTGTAGAGGTTGTGCAGGTGGCAGGTGCAGTTCTCCGCCATGCAGAGCGCCCCGTGGCCGGGGAAGAAGAAGTTCATCTCCGCCGGCGCCTCGGTGTCGGGCGTCACCTGGAAGACGATGTCGATGCCGTCGATGGTCAGCCGCTCGCCCGTGTCGCGGATCGACACCGTCGGCGGGATCAAGCTCACCTGCCCCATCGACACGGTCTTGCCGAGACCGGAATCGACGTGGCCCTTCGGATCCTTGGGCAATGTCGCGCCGTACATGTAGGTCGCGCGCCGGCCCATGGCGTTGCCGGCCATCACGTTCTCGCTGACCGCCGCCTTCAGGAAGCCCTCGGGCGCGACGATCTGCAGGCCCGCGGCGATGTCTTCGTCGCTGATCACGCCGCGCACGCCGCCGTAGTGATCCACATGGCTGTGGGTGTAGATCACGCCCGTCACAGGCCGGTCGCCGCGATGCTCGCGCAGCAGCTTCAGCGCCGCCGCGGCCGGCTGCGCCGAGGTCAGGGGATCGATGACCAGGAAGCCCTTCTCGCCCTCGATGAAGGTGACGTTGGAGATGTCGAAGCCGCGGACCTGGTAGACGCCCTTGGTCACCTCGAAGAGGCCATGGATGGCGTTCAGCTTCGCCTGGCGCCACAGGCTGGGATTGATCGTCTCGGGCCGCTCGCCGTCCAGGAAGGCGAACGGCGCCATGGACCAGGCGCCCGGGATCTCGGCGTCGGCGATCGTGCCGATAAAGCCCCGCCGCGCGTTCTCGAAGTCGGCGCCGTCGTCTGTCGGCAGCGTGGCGGCCAGGGCGGCGTGGGCCGCGCGCGTGGCCTCGGTCGCGTCCTTGCGCTCGTTCATCGCGAATTCCCCTCGCGTTCACCTGTAGCATGCGCAGCCGGCCCTGCGGGGACCTAGCGCGCCCATGCCCCGATCCCTAAGATGCACGCACGCCCCTGCCCGCAAGTGACCCTTACAGCATGAAATTCCTCCCCATACTCGTCGCCGCCCTGCTCGCGGCGGCCGGCCCCGCCATGGGCGCGCCGCCGGCGGCCCACGCCACGACCCGGCCCGCCGCGGCCACGGATCACGTCGCGCTGCCGACAAACGTGCGCCCCGACCGCTATGACGTCCTGATCCGGCCGGACGCCGGGCACCTGAAGTTTTCCGGCCACGAGACGATCGCGCTGACGGTCAGGGCGCCCACCGACCGCATCGTGCTGAACGCCGCCGACATCGCGTTCCAGAAGGCGAGCCTGCTCGGCCGCGCCGACGCACCGAAGATCGAGCTCGACAAGGACCAGCAGACCGCTGCCTTCGTCTTCGACCACAAGCTGCCCCCAGGGCGCTATTCGCTGGCGCTCGACTACACCGGCGTCATCTACCAACAGGCGTCCGGCCTCTTCGCCCTGGACTACCAGACCGACAAAGGTCAGCAGCGGGCGATCTTCACCCAGTTCGAGAACTCCGACGCGCGGCGCTTCATCCCCTGCTGGGACGAGCCCGGAGTGAAGGCGGTCTATGCGCTGACCGTCCAGGCGCCCAAAGGCCAGATGGCGGTCTCGAACATGCCGGTCCGCGACACGACGGCGGTGAAGGGTCTGAAGGACGCGCCCGACCTTCAGGTCATCCAGTTCGCCGACACGCCGAAGATGAGCAGCTACCTGCTGTTCTTCGCCCTGGGCGACTTCGAGCGGATCCACCGGATGGTGGGCAAGACCGACGTCGGCGTCGTGGTCCGCCGCGGAATGACCAGCCAGGCGCAATTCGCCCTCGATGCGGCCGCCCAACTGCTGCCGTTCTACAACGATTACTTCGGCGTCGATTACCCGCTGCCGAAGCTCGACTTCATCGCCGGGCCCGGCCGCAGTCAGTTCTTCGCGGCAATGGAGAACTGGGGGGCGATCTACTATTTCGACTACGCGCTGCTGGTGGACCCCAAGCTCACCACCGAGGCGGACAAGCAGAACATCTACATCGATATCGCCCACGAGATGGCCCACCAGTGGTTTGGCGACCTCGTGACCATGGCCTGGTGGGACGACCTGTGGCTGAACGAGGGCTTCGCGTCCTGGATGGAGAACAAGGCCACCGACCACTTCCATCCGGAGTGGAAGGTCTGGCTGCAGACCAAGGGCGGCGAACAGGGGGCGATGCGGATCGACAGCCGCAGCGGCACGCACCCGGTGATCACGCCGATCCATGATGTGTTCCAGGCCGCGACGGCCTTCGACTCGATCACCTACCAGAAGGGCCACGCCGTCATCCACATGCTGGAAGACTACGTCGGGCCCGACGTCTTCCGCGCCGGCGTGCGCCGTTACATCGCCCGCCACGCCTACGGCGCCACGGTCACCGACGATCTCTGGCGCGAGATCGACGCCGTCTCGCCGAAGCGCAAGATCACCGGCATCGCCCACGACTTCACCAGGCAGGCCGGTGTGCCGCTGATCTCGGCGGAGGAGACCGCGACCGGCGTGCGCCTCACGCAGTCGCGGTTCGGCGCGGATGAAGCCTCGAAGGCCCCGCGCAGCTGGCGCACGCCCGTGACCGTCGACATCGGGGGTGGCCATGAGGCGCGCGTGCTGGTCAGCACGAGCCTGCGCCCTGCGATCGTGATCCCGGATGCGAAGGACGCCTCGCCGATCGTCAACGCCGGCCAGGTCGGCTACTTCCGCAGCCGCTATTCGCCGAAGCTCGAGGAGCGGCTGATCGCACGGTTCGGCGGCCTGGCCGCCGCCGACCAGCTTGGCCTCATCTATGACAGCCGCGCCCTGGGCGAGACCGGCTATGCGCCGATCTCCGACTTCCTGGCGATCACCGCCAAGGCCCGCGAGACGAAGGACCCGGTGGTCGCGGACGCGCTATCGAACCAGGTCGCGGCCCTGGACGAGCTCTACAAGGGCCGGCCCAGCCGTGGCCCCTGGCGCACGTTCGCCCGTTCCGCGCTGCTGCCCGTCTTCGCGCGCGTCGGCTGGGACAAGAAGCCCGGCGAGAGCGACAACGACGCGATCCTGCGCCGCAGTGTGCTCAGCCTGCTGTCCCGGCTCGACGACCCGGCGGTCATCGCCGAGGCCCGGCGACGCTTCGTGGGTCTGCTGAAGGATCCCAACAGCCTGCACGGATCGGACCGCCTGACGGTGCTGAACATCGTGGCCGAGCATGCTGACGCCGCCACCTGGGACCAGCTGCACACGATGGCCCAGAACGACCATGAAGTGACCGACCGCACGCGCCTCTACGCCGCGCTGGGCTCCGCCAAGGATGCGGCGCTGGCCGACAAGGCGCTGGCGCTGGCGTTGACCAAGGAGCCATCGGCCACCGATGCGCCGGTGATCATCGCCGCGGTCTCAGACGAGTTCCCGGAGAAGGCCTGGGACTTCATCACCGCCCACCGCGCCCAGGTGGACGAGATGATCGAACCCACCAGCCGCACGACCTACTTCACCAACATCGCCTCGGGCGCCAGCGATCCCGGCATGGCGGCCAAGCTGGAGGCCTTCGCGAAGACGGCGCCGGCCTCGGCACGGGGCGAGATCGACAAGGCGCTGGCCGTGTTGCGTTACCGCCAGCAGGTAGTCGAGAAGGCCTTGCCCGACGCGGACCGCTGGATCGCCTCACACGGCAAGGGCGGCTAGTCGCAGGGGCCGGCTTCGCCCGTCTCGAGATCGACTTCGAAGCACTGGCGCTCGCCCGTTTCGCAGTCCTCGACCATCAAAGACACCTCGCGGTCCCCATCGGGTTCCAGGTGGCGCAGCTCGACGAAAGCGAGCGCCGCGTCCTCGAAGTTGAGGCCTTCGACCATCGCGCTGCGCGAAGGCGCCTCGTCCACCCCATGGACCGAGAACCGGCGCGTCATGCGCGCTTCCGCCGCGAAGGACATGGGGGCCTGCTCCTGTTCGCCCACCCCAACGCGCGAGGCGGGATTAAGACCCGCTCAGTGGACGATGAAGTCGCTGAGCGTGAGCGATGTGGGCGCCACGTGGTCCAGCGTCATCACGAACGTGCCCCACTGGTCGCCGGTCCCGTGCCCGTCCCGGTCGAAGTAGAGCCAGGTGTCGCCGTGACCGTCGTCCAGCAGCTTGATGTAGCCGTCGGCGATCGGGTTCGAGCCGGCGTAGCCGGCGCTGCTCAGCAGCGCGGCGACGTCGATCTTGTCGGTCCCGTGGACGAAGTCGGTGATGTGGCCGGCGTTCCAGGGCAGCTGGTGGAAGACGAAGCGGTCCGCCCCGCCGCCGCCCGTCAGCGTGTCGGCGCCGGTTCCGGCGTTCAGCGTGTCGTCGCCCGAG
>Ga0308175_100000879_pt1 | contig 19953 bp, 13 predicted proteins | sample PhyCR1_3_FD_203893 | JGI IMG/M metagenome (GOLD analysis project Ga0308175, IMG submission 203893) | Soil microbial communities from UC Gill Tract Community Farm, Albany, California, United States - DLSLS.C.R1 | ecosystem: Environmental > Terrestrial > Soil > Agricultural land | place: USA...
AGCCGAAGGACTTCAAGTTCACCTACGACGCCACCCAGGGCAACAAGAACGTCAAGCTGGTCAAGGCCACCGACCCGCGCGGCCACGCCACCCAGCTCGCGTACTTCGAGCCCAAGACCGGTGACGACCCGAAGTACCACTGGTGGACGAAGACCGTCACCGACCGCCTCGGCGGCGACACCGGATTCGCCTACGCGGCCGACACGGCGAACACCAAGTTCACCGACACCACCGTCACCGACGCCGAGACGCACGCCGTCAAGTACGTCACGGACGACTTCGGCCGTCCGGTCCAGACGACCAACGCCAAGTCCCAGACCACCAAGATGAGCTGGGACGCCGACAACAACGTCACCTACGTCGAGGAGGACAACGGCGCCAAGACCGCGTACTGCTACGACCAGAAGACGGGCTACCCGCTCTGGCAGCGCGACGCGGAGAACAACAAGGCGGGCGTGCCCGACCAGACGACCACCTGCGTCACGGACTCCGCCAAGTGGCCGGCCAACGTCTCGAAGTATGAGTACCAGACGCGTGCCGACGGCTTCTCGGCCGACCTGTTCCGCAAGACCTCGCCGGAGGGGCGTGCCTGGCAGTTCGGCTACGACTCGTTCGGCAACCTGAAGACGGTCACCGACCCCAAGGGCGTCGCGACCACCACGGTTCCGGACGACTACACCACGAAGTACGACTACGACGCCTACGGCGAGCTGACCAAGGCCACCGACGCCAACACCCACTCGACCACGTACAGCGGCTTCGGGCCGACCGGCTACCCGGCGACGATCACCGACGCGAAGGCCGACCCGACGACGTACGTGTACGACGAGCGGGGTCAGGTCACCCAGGTCACGGACGCCTACGACAAGGTGACCACGCAGACGTACGACACGTTCGGGCGTCCGCTGGTCAACACCGTGCCCAAGGACACGGGCGTTGTCATCACGACACCGGCGCCGGTGTACGACGAGAACGACAACGTCACCAAGTCGACGGCACCGAACGGCGCGGTCTCGACGGCGGTGTACGACGACACGGACCAGGTCTCCTCGGCGACGGCGCCGGCGAACAACCAGACCGCCCCGCGCACGTCGACGTACACCTACGACAAGGTCGGCAACCTGAAGACGACGACCGAGCCCAAGGGCACGGCGACGACAACGGACGCCACCGACTTCGTCACGACGAACAACTACGACGAGATCTACCAGCTCACGTCCGTGGTCAACGCGAACAGTGACAAGGTCTCCTACGAGTACGACAACGTCGGCAACGTCACCAAGGTCATCGACCCGAAGAAGAACGCGACCGCCGACACGACCGACTACACGACCAAGACCGACTACGACCTGGACCACCGGGCCACGGTCGCCACGGACGCGGCCGGCAAGACCAGCAAGAAGGGCTACGACAAGGACGGCCTGGTCACCTCGGCCACGGACGCCGAGAACAACACCACCACGATCACGTACGACGAGCGCGGCAAGCAGACCGAGGTCAAGGTCCCGCACGACGGCACCTCGCCGATCACGTACCGCTCCACGAAGTACGAGTACGACCAGGTCGGCAACACCACCAAGGTGATCACCCCGCGAGCGGTCGCGGCGGGCACGACCACGGCGTTCACCGCTCGGACCGACTACGACGAGCTGAACCGCCCGGTCAAGCAGTACCAGCCCTACGACCCGGCGGACTCCCGCTACAACGACCCCAACGTCTACACGCAGACCACCTACGACAAGGTGGGCCGGGTCGCCAGGACCTCGCTGCCGCCGTCGGACGGTGAGACGGTCCGCAACGACACCACCTACAGCTACTTCGACAACGACTGGGCGAAGTCGTCCACCGACCCGTGGGACATCGTCACCACCTACGACTACAACGAGCTGGGCCAGCAGACCAAGCGGACCCTGACCTCGGCGGGCGGTTCGTCGGACCGCACGATGACGTGGGGCTACTACCCCGACGGTTCGCTGAAGTCCCGCGCGGACGACGGCGTCCCGGTGGGCAAGTCGGTGGTCCTGGCGGACAACTCCGACACCCAGAACACCGCGAAGACCGGCACCTGGACGAAGGGAGACGTCACCGGTCAGCAGGGCTACAACCACGAGACCCACGCGGCCGGCACCGGTACGGACGCCTACACGTGGACGCTCAACATCCCGAAGGACGGCACGTACTCCGCGTACGTGAAGTTCCCGCGGGTGACCGGCGCCGCCACCACGGCCAAGTACACCGTGACGTACGACGGCGGCACGGCCGACAAGACGATCGACCAGAGCGCCGCCGCCAACCAGGGCACCTGGGTCTCGCTCGGCTCCTTCGCCTTCAAGCAGGGCAACGCGGGCAAGCTGCAGCTCTTCCAGAACAGCGGCGGAGTCGTGGTCGCGGACGCCGTGAAGCTCGTTCGTGACACCAGCGGCGACCCGGCCGACACGGAGAAGAGCGACTTCGCCTACTCCTACGACCTCAACGGCAACCTGACATCGATCGACGACACCTCGTCGACCGCGAAGATCGACAACTACGCGATCACCTACACCGGCCTCAACCAGGTTCAGAATGTCACCGAGAACCTGACCGGCACGGCGAAGAAGGCCACGTCGTACACCTACGACGCGAACAGCCTGCTGGACACGATCACCCACCCGGACCAGTTCTCCAAGTACACGTACGACCTGCGTGACCTGGTGAAGACGGTCTCGGTCGGCAAGTCCGCCACGGACTCCTCGCCGAAGGTGACGTCGTACACCCACACCGACCGCGGCCAGACACTCCAGGAGACCAAGGCCAACGGCAACACCGTCGACTACACGTACTACCTGGACGCCGCGCTGAAGGCGTCGACGGAGAAGAAGCCGAACGGCACCCTCGTCTCCTCGCACGCCTACGACTACGACCCCAACGGGAACAAGTCGCAGGACGTCGCGAAGAAGATGAACGCCGACGACCACACGTCCTACCTGTCGTCGACGACGGACTACACCTACGACCCGGCCGACCGGCTGGCCAAGTCGGTCAAGACGGGCAACGGCGCGAGCACCGAAACCTACGTCCACGACGACAACGCCAACGTCGTCAGCCAGACGGTGGGTGGCACCACCAGCACCTACAACTACGACCGCAACCGCCTGCTGACCGCCACGATCGGTGGTTCCACCGCCGACTACAACTACGACCCGTTCGGCCGCCAGGAGTCGGTGACCTCGGGCGGGCAGGTCATTTCGCGGAGCGTGTACGACGGCTTCGACCACGTCGTCGAGTCCCAGAAGATGGACTCGACCGGGGCGATGAAGTCCACCACGTACACCTTCGACCCGCTCGACCGCACCATCTCGGAGACCTCCGACGGCAAGACGACGGACTACGAGTACCTGGGCCTGTCGAACGAGGTGCTGGACGAGAAGGTCGCCGGCACGCTGACCAAGTCGTACCAGTACAGCCCATGGGGCGAGCGCCTGTCGCAGATCAAGCACAACAGCGACGGCACGACCGAGGACGGCTACTACGGCTACAACAGCCACACCGACGTCGAGACCCTCACGGACAAGAACGGCGACACCAAGGCGACGTACGGCTACACCGCCTACGGCAACGACGACAAGTCCGAGTTCACCGGCATCGACAAGCCCGACGCCGCCGACCCGACCAAGGAGGCCTACAACCCCTACCGCTACAACGCCAAGCGCTGGGACGCCCAGTCCGGCACCTACGACATGGGCTTCCGCGACTACAACCCCGGACTGAACCGCTTCACCACCCGGGACACGTACAACGGTGCCCTCGCCGACATGGATCTCGGCACCGACCCGTACACCAGCAACAGGTACGCCTTCGCCGGGGGCAACCCCGTTTCGGGTGTGGAAATCGACGGTCATACGTCGGTGGACGCCCTGTGTGACGGCGTCCCCGGCTGCAACGCCGTGACCAGCGGTCGCGTCGAGGCGACGGAGGAAGCGAAGAAGCAAGGGCGTTCTGGCGAGGAAATGGCCGCCGACCGGATTCGGCACAATGCTGCCGTGGAGGCCACGGCGGCGTTCCTGCGGGCTCAGTATGCACAGGTGCCCGAAGTGCAGGTGCTGACGGAGTACTACATTCCAGGCGCCCAGCGCAAGAACGGGTACGGCGGTAGGGCTGACATCGTCCTGATCTGGGGCGACGACATGTTCGTCTGGGAAATGAAGTCCGTCAAAACCGCTGAGGAAGACGGTCCGGCCACGCTCGATCGGTACATCAATGCGATGCGCAAGATCGAGGAGAAGAAGACGTTCGGCAAGACAGTGCAGCGAGGCTGGGAACTTCCTCAGATCGCCACGATTGACCCGTTGAACGTCAAACAGCAGCTGGTCGCTCAGTCCACACGTACTCGACCCGGTTCGACGCGCACCGGTTCCAAGTTCCAGGGAGTGGTCGGCTGGTGGACGCGTAAGCAGCAGAACAGGGCTCCCAGAGGGATGGAACCCGTGCCGGTGCATGCGCCGGTGACGATTCAGGCATGGCAGCCGACACCGGAGCAGCAGCAGCGAATCGCGTGGGGTGCGATCGGTGCGGGAACTCTGTACGTGTTCGGCAAGATGCTGACCGATCCCTTCGGAGTGAGTGGCTGATGCGCCCTTCGGGGACTTCGGCAAGGAAAGTGAACTGCACGTGACCGCGGGTCGCTGGGCCCGCTAAGGTACGCGGTGGGGCGGTCGGAGAACATCCGTCGCCCCACCGCGTAACCGTTCCGATCCTCGGGTGAATGCAATGGATGCCTTCGTGTCGAACAATTCCTCCATGAGTCATGGCTTGGTGGCAGAACTCACCGTTTATGCGGAGGAGTCGTCGGACCTGGTCTCGGCCGCACTCGGTTGGCTCACGGACGGAGTGGCGCAAGCTGCGACACATGACGAGTTGGAACACCTCGCGCAGGGCCCGGCTGTGTCGGGTGCTGGATATTCTCATGTACGGCAATGTCTGAAAGACTCGACTCCAGGTAATACCTGGGGTCTTGTGTCCGTCTCCCCGCAAGGGTCACTCGATGTCCTGTACAACCCCTACAGTTCGGAAGTGGTTCCCTGGCTGAGGAGTCGCATCGAGGATTCGCCCGAATCGGCCGCGGTCGAGATCGGAAAGTTCTCGGCGGCCGGCGAGGCCGGAAACCCGATCATTCGGCTTTCCGTCTCTTTCGACGAAGAACTCCCGAACTATGCGAAGCTCCTCTGCCATGTCGACGAGGCAATGCTGACCGACCCTGCCACCGCGCGGGACGAGCACATGCGGCTGCAGACCCTGGTCCGTTGGGCGTGCATGCGCTACAACGTTGTTTTCGGACACTTCTCGTACGACCGTTCCGGCGGGGCGACCGAACTCGAGCGTTACCTGCGGGGTCCGGCGCGAGTGCCTTCACGGAACACGCCGCAATGGCGTGAACGCCTCCGGGGCTACTCCTGGCTGATGGTCGTCTCCCGTGACATCGCCGAGCTTCTCGGCGGCCCGGAAGCCCTCCGGTCCTCCGGGGCCTTCGGCTCGATGCTCACCCTCCCGAACGGTTCCCTGCTGCTCCAGGCCACCTCCTCGTTCCAGGAGTACCGGGGGGAAGCCGTCAGGGCGGTGCACGACGCGGTACGCGACGTACTCGTCGAAGGTGAGCTTCGCGGTCCGTCTCCGGCACCGGGACAGCCCTCCACGCACATGGTGGTCTTCGGCTGACCGCCATGTACGCGAAGGGCTTGCGGAGCAGGCCTCAGGTGGCCGTGGTGCGACGGCCGCCCCGGCGGTCGGAGCCGCGGCCGCCGGTGCCGGCGGCACCGCCGGTGGCACCGCCGGCCGCCGTGCGTCGACGGGATCCCCGGGAGTCCTTGCCGGACGCGGCGCCGGTCGCGGAGCCGGTCGCGGCCCGGCGGTCGGCACCCCGGCCGTCCGCGCCGCCGGCACCACCCGTGGCCCGGGTGGAACCGGTCCGGCGCGTGGAGCCGCGCCCGCCGGTCGCGGAGGCGTCACCGGCCGCTGCCGCACCGGCGGCGGCCCGGCGGTCCGAGCCCCGGTTGCCCGTCGTGGTGGCCGCACCGGCAGCCGCTCCGGTTCCGCCGCCGCTGCGGCGGCGGCGACCGGAACGCCCGCCGCGCTCGGTGCCGGTCTTCCGGTCCGGGCGGGACGCCGTCGGTGTCGCCGGCTGCGGGACCTCGATGGTCACGGGCACGCCGGAAGGCTCGCGGGCGCCGGTGATGGTGACCAGTTCCGGATCGCTCGACTTGACGCGGGCCGTCCGGGGGCGGATGCCCGCGTCCGACATGAGCCGGGTCATGTCCCGCTTCTGCTCGGGCAGGACCAGCGTGACCACGCTGCCGGAACCGCCGGCGCGGGCCGTGCGGCCGCCCCGGTGGAGGTAGTCCTTGTGGTCGGTGGGGGGATCGACGTTCACGACGAGGTCGAGGTCGTCGATGTGTATGCCCCGGGCCGCGACGTTCGTCGCCACCAGCGCGGTGACCCGGCCGGTCTTGAACTGTTCCAGGGTGCGGTTGCGCTGCGGCTGGGAGCGGCCCCCGTGCAGTGCCGCCGCGCGGACGCCGACGGCCAGCAGCCGCTTGGCGAGCCGGTCGGCGGACCTCTTGGTGTCGAGGAAGAGGATGACCCGGCCGTCACGGGCCGCGATACGCGTGGTGACGGCCTGCTTGTCGGTGCCGTCCAGGACGTGGAGCACGTGGTGCTCCATGGTGGTCACCGCTCCCGCGGACGGGTCCACCGAGTGCACCACCGGGTCGGTCAGGAACCGCTGCACCAGACGGTCGATGTTGCCGTCCAGGGTGGCCGAGAAGAGCATGCGCTGCCCGTCGGGCCGTACGCGCTGGATCAGTTTGGTGATCTGCGGCAGGAAGCCCATGTCGGTCATCTGGTCGGCTTCGTCCAGCACCGTGATGCGGACGTCGTCGAGCACGCAGTCCCCGCGTTCCACGAGGTCGTTGAGCCGGCCGGGAGTCGCCACGAGCACCTCGACGCCGCGCCGGATCGCACCGGCCTGCTTGGTGATGGACAACCCGCCGACCACGGTGGTCAGCCGGAGGTTCACCGCCGTCGCGTAGGGGGTCAGCGCGTCCGTCACCTGCTGGGCGAGTTCCCGGGTGGGCACCAGCACGAGGGCGAGGGGCGCCTTGGGCTGCGCGCGCAGTCCGGCCGTGCGGGCCAGCAGCGCCAGCCCGAACGCGAGGGTCTTGCCGGAGCCGGTGCGTCCCCGTCCCAGCAGGTCACGGCCGGCGAGCGAGTTGGGCAGCGTGGCGGCCTGGATGGGAAAGGGGGTGGTGACGCCCTGCGCGGTGAGCGTCTTCAGCAGAGCCGCGGGCATGTCCAGACCGGCGAAGTCCTCGACGGGGGGAAGTGCGGGTGTCGTGTTTTCCGGCAGCCGGAATTCCCTCGGCGACGACGCGGACGGTGGGGGTGACGAGGCGCGTCGGGTCGGCTTCTGGGGTCTGCGGGGCATGCGGTTGTCTGCCTTCCTGAAAACAGCACAAACCGGGGTCCGCACCTTGACGGTGCGGGCCCCGGTGAGCGGGTACGTGTCCGGCGATCAGGCGGGAACGATGTTCTCCGCCTGCGGGCCCTTCTGGCCCTGCGTGACGTCGAAGCTGACCCGCTGGCCCTCCTGGAGCTCACGGAAGCCCTGGGCGGCGATGTTCGAGTAGTGGGCGAAGACGTCGGGGCCGCCGCCGTCCTGCGCGATGAAGCCGAAACCCTTTTCGGCGTTGAACCACTTCACGGTTCCCTGTGCCATGACTTTCTCCTTCTGTAGGCAGAGGCCCCATCCGGAGATGCCGGAAAAACAAATAATGCGCCTTTAGGAGAGACATTCCCGTCAGGCGCACATGAATTCATGGGTACCACAACTGCAACTTCGACAACCTTAGCACACCTCGGCGGACCGCCGCCTCGTGTCCCCCGGGGCTACGGGGCCGAGCGGGCGGGGCGAATAAATCGGTGGCGCCCGGGTGCGTGCCGCTCTACGGTGAAGACCGCTTCGCACGGCGGCCGTTGGTCGCCGCTGTCGACCGGATGAGGAACGGGAGGTGTGACCGATGGCTGTCTCTGTGACGGGTGCTGCCCGCAACCAGAAGATCATCCACTCCACCTCCGTGGCCTCCGGCTGACCTTTCCCACAGCGCGCACGTGCGCGGAGCCGGGGCCGCCCTTGTGAAGGGTCCCCCTTGAACTTCTCCTCTTCCTCGGTTTCGTCGCACCCTCTCGCCGGCTACGGCTGGGACGAGGGCTGGGCGGCCGAGTTCGCTCCCCATGCCGAGCAGGGCCTCCTGCCCGGCCGCGTCGTACGGGTCGACCGCGGCCAGTGCGACGTCGTCACCCCGGCCGGCATCGTCCGCGCCGACACCGAGTTCGTCGTCCCCCGCGACCCGATGAAGGTCGTCTGCACGGGGGACTGGGTCGCGGTCGACCCGGAAGGCGGCGATCCGCGGTACGTGCGGACGCTGCTGCCCCGCCGTACCGCTTTCGTCCGGTCGACCTCCTCCAAGCGGTCCGAGGGGCAGATCCTCGCGGCCAACGTCGACCACGCCGTCGTCGCCGTGTCCCTCGCCGTCGAACTCGACCTCGGGCGCGTCGAACGGTTCCTGGCGCTGGCCTGGGAGTCCGGCGCACAGCCCGTGGTCGTGCTCACCAAGGCCGACCTGGTGCCGGACCAGGTGACACTGGCCCATCTCGTCCAGGACGTCGAGACGACCGCGCCCGGCGTGCCCGTGCTCACCGTCAGCGCCCCGCACGGCGACGGCCTCGACGTGCTCCGCGCGCTCGTCGGCGGTGGCACCACCGTGCTGCTCGGGCAGTCCGGCGCCGGCAAGTCCACTCTCGCCAACGCCCTGGTCGGTGAGGACGTCATGGACGTGAAGGCCGCCCGGGACGTCGACGGCAAGGGCCGGCACACCACGACCACCCGCAACCTGCTGCCGCTGCCCTCCGGTGGCGTGCTGATCGACACCCCCGGGCTGCGGGGCGTCGGGCTGTACGACGCCGAGAGCGGGGTCGGGCAGGTGTTCGCCGAGATCGAGGAGCTGGCCGAGCGGTGCCGGTTCCAGGACTGCGCGCACGAGAGCGAGCCCGGCTGCGCGGTGCGCTCCGCCGTGGACAGCGGAGACCTTCCGGTCCGGCGCCTGGAGAGCTACCGCAAGCTGCTGCGGGAGAACCAGCGGATCGTCGCCAAGACGGACGCCCGCCTGCGCGCCGAGATCAGGAAGGACTGGAAGCGGAAGGGGGCGCAGGGCAGGGCCGCGATGGAGGCCAAGCGGGGCCGCTGGGCGTAGCCGTCCGCCGACCCGGCCGAAGCCGCCCCGCCGACGCCGTCCGTCCCGCCGCCGCCCGTCCCACCTGCATGTCCGATTCCCGCCAGCCCGCCCCCGCCGGGGCGGGTCACACTGGAACACGTGATGGACGAGGACAGCGGGTACGAGGCGGTGCGCAGCCGGGACGGGCGGTTCGACGGGGCTTTCTTCTTCGCCGTCGAGACCACTGGCATCTACTGCCGGCCCAGTTGCCCGGCGGTCACCCCGAAGCGCTCCAACGTGCGGTTCTTCCGCACGGCCGCCGCCGCGCAGGGCTCCGGCTTCCGGGCCTGCCGGCGGTGCCGGCCGGACGCCGTGCCGGGGTCGGCCGAGTGGAACGTCCGCGCGGACGTGGTCGGCCGGGCCATGCGCCTGATCGGCGACGGCGTCGTGGACCGCGAGGGCGTCGCCGGACTGGCCGACCGGCTCGGCTACAGCGCCCGGCAGGTGCAGCGGCAGCTCACCACCGAACTCGGCGCCGGACCCGTGGCGCTCGCCCGGGCCCAGCGGGCGCACACCGCCCGGACGCTGCTGCGGACCACCGACCTGCCGATCACCGAGATCGCGTTCGCGTCCGGGTTCGCCAGCGTGCGCCAGTTCAACGACACCATCCGCCAGGTGTACGACGCCACGCCGACCGGGGTGCGGGCCGCCGCGCCCCGGGGCCGGGGCGCCCGCCGGGCCACCCCGGGCGCGGGCATCCCGCTGCGGCTCGCCCACCGCGGCCCCTATCGGTCCGCCGCCGTCTTCGACCAGCTCGCCCGGGAGGCCGTACCCGGCGTCGAGGAGGTCACCGGCGCCCCCGGCGGCCGTACCTACCGGCGCACCCTGCGGCTGCCCCACGGCACCGGGATCGTCGCCGTCGAGGAGCGCGCCCATGGCCCGAAACCGGGCAGCGGCACGCATCCGGGCGGCTGGCTGGAGGCGCGGCTGCACCTCACCGACCCCCGGGACCTGACCACCGCCGTGCAGCGGCTGCGCCGGCTGTTCGACCTCGACGCCGACCCGTACGCGGTCGACGAGCGGCTCTCCGCCGACCCGCGGCTCGCCCCGCTGGTCGCGGCCCGGCCCGGCCTGCGCTCACCCGGCGCCGTGGACCCCCTGGAGCCCGCCGTACGGGCGCTCGCCGGGGTGGCCGGGGCCGAGCGGCTGGTGCGGCGGTACGGCAAGGCGCTGGACGCACCCTGCGGCAGCCTCACGCACCTCTTCCCGGAGCCCGCCGTACTCGCCGGGGCCGAGCCCGGCGGCCCGCTCGGCGCGCTCGCCGCCGCCCTGGCCGACGGGACCGTACGGCTGGACCCGGGCGCCGACCGGGACGACGCCCAGCGGGCGCTGCTCGCCCTGCCCGGCATGGACCCCGCCGTGGCCGCCACCCTCCGTGTCCGGGCCCTCGGCGATCCCGACGTGGCCCCACCCGGCTTCGACACCCCCGAGGCCTGGCGGCCCTGGCGGTCGTACGCCATCCAGCACCTGCGCATCACGAGAGAGTTGACCCCGTGACGAACCTGACCCACTGGACGGCCGTGGACGCCCCGGTCGGACGGCTGCTGCTCACCGCCGGCCCGGACGGCGCCCTCACCTCGCTGTCCGTGCCCGGGCAGAAGGGCGGCCGGGCCGTCGAGCCCGCCTGGCGACAGGACCCGGGACCCTTCCGGGCCGCCGAGGAGCAACTGGCCGCCTACTTCGCCGGTGAGCTGAAGGAGTTCCGGCTGCCCCTGCGCGCCCACGGCACCGAGTTCCGGCAGCGGGTGTGGGACGCCCTCGACACCGTGCCGTACGGCGCCACCACCACCTACGGCGAGATCGCCGCCCGCATCGGCGCGCCCCGCGCCGCCGTCCGCGCCGTCGGCGGCGCGATCGGCGCCAACCCCCTCCTCATCGTCCGCCCCTGCCATCGCGTCATCGGCGCCAACGGCACCCTGACCGGCTACGCGGGCGGCCTCGAGCGAAAGCTCTGGCTGCTGACCCTGGAGAACGGCCTGCCGGGTCCCGCCCCGGCATCGGACCGCTGACCGGGTAGCGGCGCCGCCGACGGGCCCCGGCCGGGAACCAACCCCCGCTGCCCCCGCCCGCGTACCGCCCTACGCCGAGCGGGTGGATTCCCCTGTGCCGCTCCGGTGTCGCGCGGCCGCCCTGTGGCACGGTCACCTGCGACGGGTCGTGGGAAGGGCGGGCGGTACATGGTCAAGGCGGGGCGGGTGCTCGCGGCGCTGTTGCTCGCGGTGGTGCCGGTTACGACGGCCAGGGCCGTCGCCGGGACCACCGCGCCTCACTGGACCGGCAGTTGGGAGGCAGCACCGTCGGGTACCGCTACCGCGCTGCCGGGTGCCGCCTTCCGCAACGTCGTCCATCTCAGTGTCGGCGGCGGCGCCGTGCGGATCCGGCTCAGCAACCGGCTCGGCACCGCGCCCCTGCGGCTCGGCGCGGTCACGGTGGCGCTGCGGCGGGCCGCGGGTCCGGACGCCGTACCCGGTACTCTGCGCACCGCCACCTTCCAGGGCGCGCCGACGGCCACCGTCCCGCCCGGCCGGGACGTGCTCACCGATCCCGTCCCGCTGACCGTGCCGGCCGCCGCCGATCTGCTGGTCACCGTCCTCACGCCGGACGACTCCGGTCCCGCGACGTTCCACCGCACCGCCCTGCAGACCAGCTACCTGGCCCCCGGCGGCACGGGCCACGCGGCCGACGAGACCGGCTCCGCCTACACCCTGGCCACCGGCTCCTGGTACTACGTCACCGGCGTCGACGTCCTCGGCACCGCGGAGGGCAGCGTCGTCGCGTTCGGCGACTCGCTCACCGACGGCAACGGCTCCACCCCCGACACCAACCACCGCTGGCCGGACCGGCTCGCCGAACGGCTGGGGCGCCTCGGCGTCCTCAACGCCGGTGTCGCCGGCAACCGCCTGCTGCGCGACGGCACCGGGCCGAGCGCCCTGGCCCGGCTGGACGCCGACGCCCTGGACCGGGCCGGGGCACGGGTCCTGGTCGTACTGGAGGGCATCAACGACATCAAGGGGACCCCCGTGGCGGACGACCCCGCCGCCTTCGCCGCCGCGTACCGCACCCTCGTCGAGCGCGCCCACGCCCACGGCGTCCGGGTCGTCGGCGTCACCCTCACGCCGTACGCGGGGTACACCGCGTACACGGCGGCCGGTGAGGCCGTGCGGCAGCGGGTCAACGCGTTCATCCGCACCGGCGGCGCCTTCGACGCCGTGGCCGACGCCGACGCCGCCGTACGCGACCCGGCCCGCCCCGAGCGCATCCTGCCCGGCTACGACCCCGGCGATCACCTGCACTTCAACGACGACGGCATGCGCGCGATCGCCGATTCCGTCGCCGCGGCACTCGCCCGCTGGCCGGTCAGCCCCACAGCACCGCGCCCAGCCACGCCCCCGTGATCAGCAGACAGGCGAACAGCTCGGCGAGCACGCTGGAACCGCCCGACCGCATCGCCGTACGCAGGCCGGACATCGCCTCGCCGTGCCCGCCGAGCCGCAGCCGCTCGTGCAGATAGATGCCGGCCAGGAAACCCGGCAGCGCGCCGATCACCGGCAGCAGCACGAAGCCGAGGACGGCGCCCGTCCCGGCGTAGACGGCCATGCGGGGCGTGGTGCCGCTCGCCCGCAGCCGGCGCGGGGGCAGCGCCCAGCGCACCACCAGCGACAGCAACAGCACCCCGGTCGCGCCCACCAGCACCGCCCAGGCCACCGGCCGCGGGTCCTTCAGCGCCCACCACAGCACCGCGGCCCACACCAGCCAGGACCCGGGCGCCCCGGGCACCAGCACTCCGCACAGACCGAGCGCGATCACCACGCCGACCAACAGGAGTTCCCACGCTCCCATCTGCCCAGCGTGCCCGAGGAGTGAAGAAACCGCAGGTCAGAGGGAATCGTCGCGGGACACCCAGCCCCGCTCGTAGGCGTGCCAGCCCAGTTGCAGCCGGGTCGTCACCCCCGCCAGCTCCATCAGCCGCTTCACCCGGCGCTGCACGGTCCGCAGGCCCAGGTCGAGCTGTTTGGCCACGCTCGCGTCGGTCAGCCCGGCCAGCAGCAGCGACAGCACCTCCAGGTCGGTCGGGTCCGGCCCGTCCGGCTGCTGCTCGGCCACCCCGGAGCCGGCCAGCCGGAGCGGCAGCGCCTCGCGCCACACCGAGTCGAACAGGCCCGCCAGCAGCTCGAGCAGCCCGCTCGCGTGCACCACCAGCGCGGCCGGCTCCACCGTCCTCGTGGTGAGCGGCACCAGGGCGAGCGACCGGTCGGCGATCACCAGCTTCGTCGGTACCCGGTCCATCACCCGCACCCGCTCGTTCCGGCCCAGCGCCGCCGTCAGCTCGGTCAGCCCGTGCGGCAGGCCCAGCACCGCGCGCTCCACCACCACCCGGTAGCCGACCCCGCGCCCGGCCGCCTGCTCCTCCGCGTCGTTCTCCATCCCGGAGACCACCATCGGGTTGCCGGTGACCAGCGCGCACACCTCCTCGGTGGCGCCGAGCTGCATCTGCAGGAAGCGCTGCGCCACCGCCGAGGCGCCGGTCACCACCTCCACCAGGTCGTGCACCTCGGGCTCGGCCGCCGTGGCCCGGTACTCCTCGGCCAGCAGCGCCGCCGCCAGCTCCGCCTTCTCCAGCTCGTGCCGCCGCTGCGTCAGCAGCGCGCCCAGCGCCACCCCGGGCGGCGCCGCAACCCAGCGGCCCGGCCGCGCCGGGGACTGGGCCGCCAGGCCGTGCCGCTCCAGCCGGCGCAACGCGCGCTCGGTGTCTGCTTCGGCCAGCGAAAGCCGCCGCGCCAGATCGGCCACCTCGGCGGCGCCCACGGACACCAGCGCCCGGTACGCCGCCTCGTGGGTCTCGTCCAGGCCTATCGCTGCCAGCATCGAGCCGCGTTCCCCTTTCCTGAGAACAAGTCCTGAGAACGAGTCCTGAGAACGAGCCATCCACGCGGTCGATCCCTGGCGGGAACCGGCCACGGCGCAAACCCGCCGCCGCACATCATCGCCGTACCAGCGGTCACTCTGCCAGGGTGAACAGCACCGGCGGACACCCGGCCGGCCCGGCGGCGCACAGCCGCGGCCCAGGAATCCCAGGCATGATCCGACCGGATCCGGCCACTCGACCGGTGTGGTCCGGTCACCCAGAACGTCGCCGGGCGGTCCTCCCGTGGGGGGTGGGACCGCCCGGCGGCCATCGGGGGTTCCTCGTACGGTAGTTCGGGCCATCCTCCGTCGCGCCATGCCCCTGCGAACGCGGGCGCCGAAATTTCCCGATGCCCCGTTTTCATGCGGCCCGTGCGGTGGACAATCAAGGGCATGAGCCAGCAGGGGGGCAGGCCCGCCCGTCATGACGACGACTGGTGGGGACAGCTGTACGACGACTCCACCGAGGACACGGGGCCCACACCGGCCCCCGACTCCCTGGACGACCGCTTCACCTCGGCACGGAACGCGGTGCGGGAGCGGCCCGGCGGGAACGAGGTGCCCGGCGCGCCCCGGGAGTCCGGGGGCACACCGGCGCTCCCGGATCCGCCGCACGACCAGCTGCCCCCGGACCGCCCGTCTCCCGACCGCCCGCTCCCCGATGGCCCGTTCCCCGACCGCGCATCCGCGTCCCCGGACCTCGCGGTGCCGGCCCAGCGCACCCCGGCCCCGCCGGAGACACCCCCGACCGTGCCTCCCGTGCCCCCCGTGCCCCCCGTGCCTCCCGAGCCTCCGGCGCCCCCGCCTCCCTCCTACGCCGCCCCCTTGCCCCCCGCGGTCCCCTCGCCCCCCTCCGCCCTCGACCACGTCGGCTCCGGGCCCCCCACCTACGACCCCGAGCCCACCGCGCTGCCCCTCGCCGATCCGGACGAGCTGGCGGAACAGGTGGCCGACACCGCTCTGGACGGGGCCCAGTACGGGACCTGCACACTGCGGGCCGTGTCGCTGCGCGGGGACTCGGCGCGGTACCGGGGCGAGCCGCGCCGGGACGCGCTGCTGACCGCGCGGTTCGGCACGGGTGAACAGGCGCTGGTGCTCGTCGCCATGGCGACCGGAGCACGGACGGCGCCGAGCGCGCACCGGGTGGCGGCGGAGGCGTGCCGGCTGATCGGCCGGGCCGTCGGCCGCAGTCACGGGCGGCTCGCCGAGGACCTCCGGGCCGCCCGGCGCGGCGACCTGAAGTCCGGTCTGCAACGGCTGACAGACCGCAGTCTCGGCAGACTGCGGGCCGACGCCGCCGAACGGGGCCTGGACCCCGAGGAGTACACCGCCGGCCTGCGCTGCCTGCTGCTGCCCGCCGACCCCGGCTGCCGTATCCGCGTGTTCTTCGGCGCCGGCGAAGGGGGACTGTTCCGGCTGCGCGGCGGCGAGTGGCAGGACATCGAGCCCAGCGTGCCGTCCGGCGGCACCACCGGCGAACCGGTCGTCGGCTTCGGCTCGGTCCCCGCCGAGACCCCCGAGGGCGACCGGCTCACCATGGACTTCGGCATCCCGGTCCCGCCTAGCCCGTTCGAACCCGCCCCCGAGCCACCCCGTGAACCCTTCCGCTTCCGCGCCTCGGTAGCCCGCCCGGGTGATGTGCTGGTGATGGCGACCGGCGGGCTCGCCGAACCGCTGCGCGGCGAGCCCGCGCTCTGCGCCTACCTCGCCCGCCGCTGGTCCGGCCGTACCCCGCCCGGCCTCGCCGCGTTCCTCGCGGACGCCCAGGTGCGGGTGAAGGGTTACGCCGACGACCGTACGGCGGCGGCCGTATGGGAGGCGTAACCGCCGCCCCTGTGACTTGATGGACCGGCAGGGCCTATCCCGGGACAGCGAAGGGGCAGACGACAGCCATGGCCAAACAGAACGTCGCCGAGCAGTTCGTCGACATCCTCGTCCGGGCCGGTGTGCGCCGCCTCTACGGCGTGGTCGGCGACAGCCTCAACCCGGTCGTGGACGCCGTGCGCCGCCACTCCGCCGTCGACTGGATCCACGTACGCCACGAGGAGACCGCCGCCTTCGCGGCCGGTGCCGAGGCCCAGATCACCCGCCGTCTGGCGGCCTGCGCCGGGTCCTGCGGCCCGGGCAACCTGCACCTCATCAACGGCCTGTACGACGCGCACCGTTCCATGGCCCCGGTGCTCGCCCTGGCCTCGCACATCCCCTCCAGCGAGATCGGCCTCGGCTACTTCCAGGAGACCCACCCGGACCGGCTCTTCCAGGAGTGCAGCCACTACAGCGAGCTGATCTCCAGCCCGAAGCAGATGCCCCGGCTGCTGCAGACCGCCATCCAGCACGCCGTCGGACAGAGAGGCGTGAGCGTGGTCTCGCTGCCCGGTGACATCGCCGACGAGCCCGCCCCGGAACGCGCCGCCGAGAGCGCCCTCGTCACCTCCCGGCCCACGATCCGGCCCGGCGACGCGGAGCTCGACAGGCTCGTGGACATGATCAACGAGGCCGGCAAGGTCACCCTCTTCTGCGGCAGCGGCACGGCGGGCGCGCACGCCGAGGTGATGCGGTTCGCCGAGAAGATCAAGTCCCCGGTCGGACACGCCCTCAGGGGCAAGGAGTTCATCCAGTACGACAACCCGTTCGACGTCGGCATGAGCGGGCTGCTCGGCTACGGCGCCGCCTACGAGGCCACCCACGAGTGCGACCTGCTGATCCTGCTGGGCACCGACTTCCCGTACAACGCCTTCCTGCCGAACGACGTGCAGATCGCCCAGGTCGACGTGCGGCCCGAGGTCCTCGGCCGGCGTTCCCGGCTCGACCTCGCCGTGTGGGGCGATGTGCGCGAGACGCTGCGCTGTCTCGTCCCGAGGGTGAAGGAGAAGACGAACCGGCGCTTCCTCGACCGGATGCTGAAGAAGCACGCCGACGCGCTGGAGGGCGTGGTCAAGGCCTACACCCGCAAGGTCGACAAGCACGTCCCCATCCACCCCGAGTACGTGGCCGCCGTCCTCGACGAAGTCGCCTCGGACGACGCCGTGTTCACGGTCGACACGGGCATGTGCAACGTGTGGGCCGCGCGCTACATCTCACCCAACGGCCGCCGCCGGATCATCGGCTCCTTCTCGCACGGCTCGATGGCGAACGCGCTGCCGATGGCGATCGGCGCCCAGTTCACCGACCGGCGCCGGCAGGTCGTCTCCATGTCCGGCGACGGCGGGTTCGCCATGCTCATGGGTGACTTCCTCACGCTCGTGCAGTACGACCTGCCGGTGAAGGTCGTGCTGTTCAACAACTCCGCGCTCAGCATGGTCGAGCTGGAGATGCTGGTCGCGGGCCTGCCCTCGTACGGAACCGCCAACACCAACCCCGACTTCGCCGCCGTCGCGCGCGCCTGCGGTGCCTACGGGGTGCGGGTGGAGAAGCCCAAGCAGCTCGCCGGGGCGCTCAAGGACGCCTTCCGGCACAAGGGGCCGGCGCTGGTGGACATCGTCACCGATCCCAACGCCCTGTCCATCCCGCCGAAGATCAGCGCCGAGATGGTCACCGGGTTCGCGCTGTCCGCCTCGAAGATGGTGCTGGACGGCGGGGTCGGCCGCATGGTCCAGTTGGCCCGCTCCAACCTGCGCAACGTCCCCAGGCCCTGAGACACGGCCCGGACAACGGTGTTTTCCGGCCACTTTCACCGCCCGTGACGGTGGACCGTCCGGCGGTGTCACACGTCCCGATCCGTCCGTCCTGGGGCGCCCGGGGCACCGTACGGCGGTCCTGCCGGGCGGAGCAGGTTCGCAGGGGCGTCCGGGGCCGTGCGCGAGGGGCGGGCGGCCGTGGCCGAACACACGGCCGTCGGCCGAGGCCCCAGGACTGCCCGCGGGCGCATGGGGAATGGATCCCCGTGAACGTGTTCGACCAGGAGGGGCGGGGCCGGAAACGTGCGGGCGGGGGTCATGAAGAGGCAGGCGCGAGGGGGCGGTCCCGTAGCCATCGGGGCCTCCTCGGCTCAAGCGGGGGAAGAGACCGACACCATCACCGAACGCGAGCGGCACCAGCAGGGGCTCAGGCGCAGGCTGGGGCAGGCGGACCTCAGGGCGGTGCCCGAGGCGCGCCGGGAACTGCGCGAACTGCTGCGGCACTGGGGCAGACCGGGCCGCTCGGAGATAGCCGAACTGCTCACCAGCGAACTCGTCACCAACGCGCTCGTGCACACCGACCGCGACGCCGTACTGACCGCCGTCGTCTCGGCCGGCGGACTGCGCGTGGAGGTACGGGACTTCGTGGCCCGCAGACCGCTGCCACGCACACCGGACACGGGTGAGGACACCAACGGCCGGGGGCTGGTCCTGGTGGAGTCCCTCGCGGACTCCTGGGGCGTACGGCCGCACGGCGTGGGCAAGTCGGTGTGGTTCGAACTCGGCGCGGAGGCGGCCTGAGACGGACCGGCCGCGGAGACGGACCGGCCGCGGAGACGGACACGGGACGGGGGCGTGACCCGCGCGGTCACCCCCCCGTCCCGAGATGAGCCCCATCCCCGGTCCCCGGTCCGGTTCTAGCCGAACTGCTGCTCCAGGTCCTTCAGTTTGCGCTCCAGGGAGTCCAGGCGCGGCAGGGCCATCGTGTCGTCCTCCGCGGTGAGATCGACGGTGATCGCCTCAGTGCCCTTGCGGACCGGCTGAAGGGAGGGCCGAGAGTGGACGGGCAGCGGCTCCGGCGCCGATATGGCAGGCTCCGCGGTCGCCGGCGCGGGGCCGCGCTCCACCGCCTGCGCCTCCATCTGACGGCCGCCGCCGCGTCCGGCGAAGCCGCGGTGACCCCGGCTGATCGCACGCAGCTGGGCGCGCTCCACCCGCTGCTGGTCACGCCGGCGCCGGCGCGCCTCGTCCTTCTGCCGCTTGTCGTCGCGCACCTCCTCGACCGCCTCGTCCAGGCTGCGCACGCCCTCCAGGAGCATGAGGGACCATGCCCCGTAGGTCTCGCGCGGCGCCCGCAGCCAGCGGACGATGCGGATCTGCGGCAGCGGGCGGGGCACCAGGCCCTGCTCGCGCAGCGCGGCCCGGCGGGTCTGCTTCAGCGCGCGGTCGAACAGCACGGCCGCCGACAGGGACATGCCCGCGAAGAAGTGCGGGGCGCCCGCGTGACCCAGGCCCCGGGGCGCGTGCACCCAGTTGAACCAGGCCGCCGCCGCGGCGAACATCCACACCAGTATCCGGGAGCCCAGGGCCGCGTCACCGTGGCTCGCCTCGCGCACCGCGAGGACGGAGCAGAACATCGCCGCGCCGTCCAGACCGAACGGCACCAGGTACTGCCAGCCGCCGGTCAGCCCGAGGTTCTGCTCACCGAAGCCGACCAGGCCGTGGAAGGAGAGGGCGGCCGCGACCGCCGCACAGCAGAACAGCAGCACGTAGGAGGCCGTTCCGTAGACGGCCTCCTTGCGCCTGCGGCGCTCCTCGCTGCGCTCCCACGAGTCGTCCGTACTCGCGTTCTCCCCGGAGGAGCGCTTGCCGCGCGCGAGCACCGCCACCGCCGCCAGCAGGCCCAGGAGCAGCACGGCGCCAGGGAGCAGCCAGTTCAGCGATATGTCGGTCAGTCTCATCAGGGGTCCCTTGCATTGGGATAGGGCCTAACGCCCGCCATAGTGGCCCACTCCGGACGGCCCTCAGGGGGTTTCGGGGCAAGAGGCCGCCAAGGAGGTGCAAGGGGATGCCCAGGGCGACGTTCTGCTCGAACTGTCGCTTGAGAGGCGGGAGTTGAGTTCGAATAA
>Ga0308175_100000880_pt1 | contig 19919 bp, 15 predicted proteins | sample PhyCR1_3_FD_203893 | JGI IMG/M metagenome (GOLD analysis project Ga0308175, IMG submission 203893) | Soil microbial communities from UC Gill Tract Community Farm, Albany, California, United States - DLSLS.C.R1 | ecosystem: Environmental > Terrestrial > Soil > Agricultural land | place: USA...
GGCGAACGAGGTGAGCATGCCCAACGCGAAGACCGTCACCAGCAGCGACGTGCCGCCGGCCGAGATCAGCGGCAGCGGCACGCCGGTCACCGGCAGCATGCCGCTGACATAGCCGATGTTGAGCGTGGCCTGCCCGACGACCCAGACCGTCACCGCGGCCGCGACGAGCCTGGCGAACGGGTCGGCCGATCGGCGGGCCACCCGCAGCCCCGCGTACGCCAGCGCCGCGTACAGCAGCAGCACGACCAGGCTGCCGATCAGCCCGAGCTCCTCGCCGATCACCGCGAAGATGTAGTCGGTGTGCGCCTCCGGCAGGTTGAGCCACTTCGCCCGGCCCTGGCCGAGCCCGACCCCGAACAGCCCGCCGGACGACAGCGACGACAGCCCGAGCAGCGGCTGGAACCCGGTGCCGGTGGGGTCAGCGGTCGGGTCGAGGAAATGCGTCACCCGATCGAGCCGGTACGGCTCGACCACGGCCAGCGCGGCCACCGCGACCGCGGCCAACCCCAGCAGCGCACCGAAGATCCGGCCCGGCGCGCCGACCGTCCACAGCAGACCGAACAGCACCATCGCGAAGCACAGCGAGGTGCCGAGGTCGGGCTCCAGCACGACCAGGGCGGCCATCAGCGCGGCGACCGGCACCAGCGGCATGAGCAGGTGTCTGGCCCGGCCGAGCAGCCGCTGCTTGCGCACCAGCAGGTCGGCGCCCCACAGCGCCAGCGCGAGCTTGGCCAGCTCGGCCGGCTGCATCTGGAGCGGGCCGATGTCCAGCCAGCGCTGCGAGCCGTTGACGTTGAGGCCCACCCCGGGCACCAGCACCGCGGCCAGCAGCACCAGGCTCACCAGCAGCGCCGGGTAGGCCAGCCGGCGGTAGACCCGCGGCGGCAGCCGCACCCCGAGCCAGAACACCGGCACGGCCAGCGCGACCCAGACCGCCTGCCCGGTGAACACCGAGTAGGCACTGCCGGTCTCCTGGTAGGACTTCACCATCGAGGCCGACAGCACCATCACCAGGCCGAGCCCGAGCAGAAGCCCGGTGCTGACCAGGATCAGGTGCAGCGAGGTGAGCGGGCGGTCCAGCAACGAGGACGAGGCGTCCGCCGGCTCCGTCCGCGCGGTCGCGGTCGCGGTCACGGGTCCGCCAGCGCGCGCACCGCCGCGACGAACGCGTCGCCGCGGGCCTTGTAGTCCTGGAACATGTCCATCGAGGCGGCGGCCGGCGCCAGCAGCACCGTGTCGCCGGGCCGGGCGAGAGCCGCGGCCGCCTCCACCACCTCGGACATTGCCCCATCGTCGGTCCTGGAGACGGTCACCACGGGGAGGTTGGGGGCGTGTCGCGCTATCGCCGTGACCAGCGCGGCGCGGTCGGCGCCGAGCAGCACCGCACCGGCGAGCCGGTCGGCCACCCGCGCGACCAGCTCGTCCACCGGCGCGCCCTTGAGCAGGCCACCGGCGACCCAGACAACCTTGTCGTACGCGGCGAGCGAGGCCAGCGCGGCGTGCGGGTTGGTCGCCTTGCTGTCGTCGACGTAGCGGACGCCGGCCACGTCGCCGACCGGGTCGTTGCGGTGCGGATCCGGGACGAACGCGCGCAGGCCCTGCGCGACGGCGGCCGGGTCGAGGCCGTGCGCCCGGGCGAGCGCCGCGGCGGCCAGGGCGTTGGCGACGTTGTGCGGTCCGGCCGGGCGGACCTCGCCGGCCCCGGCGAACGCACCGCCGCCGAACGCCCGGTCGACCAGCCGGCCGCCGCGCACGCCCAGCTGGTCCGGCCCGGGCTCGGCCAGCGTGAAAGAGACCTGCCGGCCCGGAGCGGCGGCCAGCCGCCCGGCGACCTCGGGATCGTCGGCGTTGCCGATGGCCACGGTCTTCTCGCCGGCCCAGATCAGCTCCTTGGCCGCCGCGTACGCCGCGAAGTCGCCGTGCCAGTCGAGGTGGTCCGGGGCGAGGTTGAGGATCGCCGCAGCGGCCGGCCGCACCGACGGGGCAGAGTGCAGCTGGAAGCTGGACAGCTCGACGGCGAGCACGTCGTACGGCGGGTCGGCGGTGACGGCGTCCACCACCGGCAGGCCGACGTTGCCGGTGGCGACGGCCCGCTCGCCGGCGGCGCGCAGCATCGACTCCAGCATCCGTACGGTCGTGGTCTTGCCGTTGGTGCCGGTCAGCGCCAGCCAGGGCGGCGGGTTCGGCCCGCGCAGCCGCCAGGCCAGCTCCACCTCGCCGATCACCTCGACCCCCGCCGCGGCGGCGGCGGTCAGCAGCGGCGCGTCCGGCCGCCAGCCCGGCGAGACGACGAGCAGGTCGGTGCCGGCCGGCGGGGCCTGCACGCCGAGCGCGATCGCCGCTCCCCCGGCCGCCAGCGCCGCGGTCCGCATCGAGGCGGCCCGGTCCACCACCGTGACGGCGGCTCCCAGCCGCATCAGCACCCGGGCCGCCGCCTCCCCCGACGCGCCGGCCCCCGCCACCACCACTCGCAGCCCACGCCAGCCGGTCACGGTCGCGCCCCTCCGGCTGGCCGCATCGGCACCGGGCGGCCCGGGGCGGCGGCCCCTGGCCGGGCGGCGACCGCCGGACGGACGGGTGTCGGGGTCGTGCGAGCGACGACCGCTCGCGGGGGTCCAGCGGGTGCCCCCCTGGTGGATGGGCGGGAACGGGAGCTCATCCGGGCAGCCCGTACGAGATGAACTCGGCGTAGAACAGGCCGAGTCCGAAGGCGACGGCGAGACCCGCGATGATCCAGAACCGGACGATCACCGTCGTCTCGGCCCACCCGGCCAGCTCGAAGTGGTGGTGGATCGGCGCCATCTTGAACAACCGTTTCCGGCGCGTCTTGAACACCGCGACCTGCAGGATCACCGACAGCGTCTCGACGACGAACAGGCCCCCGAGCACGACGAGCAGCAGCTCGGTCCGGGACACGATGGCGATGCCGGCGAGCAGGGCACCGAGCGCCAGCGACCCGGTGTCGCCCATGAAGATCCGCGCGGGGGCCGCGTTCCACCACAGGAAGCCGAAGCACGCGGCCATCGCCGAGGCCGCGATGAGCGCGGTGTCCAGCGGGTCGCGCGCCTCGTAGCAGCCGGTCCGGGCGAACGTCTCACACGCGTTGCGGAACTGGTAGAAGGAGATCGCGGTGTACGCGCCGAAGACCATCGCGGAGGCGCCCGCGCACAGCCCGTCCAGCCCGTCGGTCAGGTTGACCGCGTTGGACGTACCGCTGATCACCAGGTAAGCGAAGGCGACGAACAGGACCGCGCCCAGGCTGATCTGCGGGATGTCCCGGACGTACGACAGGTGCACCGACGCCGGGGTCAGCCCGGACGAGTCCTTGAACCGCAGCGCAAGCACCGCGAACGAGATCCCGATGGTGAGCTGCCCGATCAGCTTGGCCGTCGCCGACAGCCCGAGGCTGCGCTGCTTGCGGACCTTGATGAAGTCGTCCAGGAAGCCGACCACGCCCATGCCGGCGAACAGGTAGAGCAGCAGCAGACCGGTGGCGCTCGGCCCGGAGCCGGAGGAGAACAGGTGCGAGGCGAAGTAGCCGACCAGGGTGGCGATGATGATCACCGTGCCGCCCATGGTGGGGGTGCCCCGCTTCGCCATGTGCGACTGCGGGCCGTCGTCCCGGATCGCCTGCCCGAAGCCCTCCCGGCGGAACAGCCGGATCGCCAGCGGCGTGCAGAGGATCGAGACCAGCAGCGACACCAGCGCTGCGACGAGGACGGACCTCACGAAGCGGCCCCGACCGGCTGGGCCAGCGCGATCGCGACCCGTTCCAGGCCGGCGGCCCGGCTCGCCTTCACCAGCACCACGTCCTCCGGGCGCAGCTGCGCCCGCAGCAGCGCGATGGCCGCGTCCGCGTCGTCGACGTGCACAGCTCCTTCACGCGCGGCGGCGTGCATCGGTTGCGCCCCGGGCCCGACAACCACGACCCGGTCGACGCCGAGCTCGGCGGTGAGCTCGCCGATGCGCCGGTGCTCGTCGGCCGCGGCCGGCCCGAGCTCGCCCATCTCGCCGAGCACCGCCCAGGACCGCCGACCCCGGGCCATCGTGGTCAGCGCCCGCAGCGCGGCGGCCATCGACTCGGGGTTGGCGTTGTAGGCGTCGTTGACGACCAGCACCCCGTCCGGCCGCTCGGTGACCTCCATCCGCCACCGGGACAGCGCGCGGGCGCGGCCCAGCGCACCGGCCACCGCGGGCAGCGGCATGCCGAGCTCGAGCGCGACCGCGGCGGCGGCCAGCGAGTTGCCGACCTGGTGCTCGCCGTGCACGGCCAGCGTGACCGGCACCGACCCGGCCGCGGTCACCAGCCGGTATGAGGGCGTGCCCCGCTCGTCGAGGGTCACGTCGACCGCGCGCACGTCGGCGGTCGGCGCCAGCCCGACGGTGAGCACCCGGGCGGCGGTCCGCCCGGCCATCGCCAGCACCAGCGGGTCGTCGGCGTTGAGCACCGCGACGCCGTCCGCGGGCAGCGCCTCCACCAGCTCGCCCTTGGCCAGCGCGATGTTCTCCCGGCTGCCGAACTCGCCCAGGTGCGCGGTGCCGACGTTGAGCACCACGCCGATCCGGGGCCGGGCGATCCGGGTCAGCCAGGCGACGTGCCCGATCCCGCGGGCCGACTTCTCCAGCACCAGGTAGCGGGTGTCCTCAGTGGACCGCAAGACGGTGTAGGGGTGGCCGAGCTCGTTGTTGAACGACCCCGGCGGCGCCACGGTCGGCCCGAGCTCGGCCAGCAGCTGGGCCAGCAGGTCCTTGGTCGAGGTCTTGCCACTCGATCCGGTCACCCCGACGACCGTGACGTCCGGCAGCCGGCCCAGCACCGCGCGGGCCAGGTCGGCCAGCGCCGCCGGCACGTGCGGCACCACGACCGCCGGCACCCCGACCGGCCGGGCGGCCAGCACGCCGACCGCGCCGGCCTCGACCGCGCCGGCGGCGTGCTCGTGCCCGTCGACCCGCTCGCCGGCCAGCGCCACGAACAGCCCACCGGGCCGGATCCGGCGCGAGTCGAGCTCGACGTCGCCGGTCACCCGGACCCCCGGGTCGGGCACGTCGTGCAGCTGGCCACCGACGGCGCCGGCGACCTCCGCCAGGGTCAGCGGGATCACCGGCCGACGCTCCCGGTCAGCTCCTCCAGCGCCGCCCGCAGCACCGTCCGGTCGTCGAACGGGTGCACCACGCCGCCGATCTCCTGCCCCTGCTCGTGCCCCTTGCCGGCGACCACGACCGCATCCCCGGCCCGGGCCCGGCGGACCGCCTCGACGATCGCCGACCGCCGGCCCTCGACCTCGACCACCTCGCCCCGGTCCGGCACGCCCAGCGCGCCGGCCAGCATCGCGGCGCGGATCGCGGCCGGGTCCTCCGAGCGCGGGTTGTCGTCGGTGACCAGCAGCACGTCGGCGCCGGCCGCGCCGGCCGCGCCCATCAGCGGCCGCTTCTCCCGGTCCCGGTCGCCGCCGGCACCGAGCACCAGGATGATCCGGCCGGTCACCGCGGGCCGGAGCGCGTCGAGCAGCCGCGCCACCGCGTCCGGGCTGTGCGCGTAGTCGACCACCGCGACGTACCCCTGGCCGAAGTCGATCTTCTCCATCCGGCCCGGCACGCCGCGGGTGGCCACGCCGGCCGCCGCGGTCAGCGCGGGCACCCCGACGGTGGCCAGCGTCGCGATCGCCAGCAGCCCGTTGGCCACGTTGAACGTGCCGGGCATCCGGACCAGCGCCGGCAGGTCGACGCCCGGACCGAGCACCCGGAAGCCGGTGGACCCGCCGGCGGCCGGACCCACCTCCAGCGCGCGCCAGTCGGCGGTCGGGTCACCGGCCGCGGACACGGTCACCGTGCCCGGCTTCACCAGCCGCCGCCCGTACGGGTCGTCGACGGTGACCACCTCGTGCTCGCAGCGGCCGTCGAACAGCAGTGCCTTGGCCGCGAAGTAGCTGTCCATGTCGTGGTGGAAGTCCAGGTGGTCCTGGGACAGGTTGGTGAACGCGCCGGCGGTGAACCGGGTGCCGTCCACCCGGCCGAGCGCCAGCGCGTGGCTGGACACCTCGATCGCGACCGCGGTCACGCCCCGTTCGGCCATCGCCGCGAAGGCCGCCTGCAGGTCGGTCGCCTCCGGCGTGGTGCGGATGCTCGGCACTGACTCGCCGGCCACCCTGGTCTCGATCGTGCCCACCAGCCCGGTGCTGTGGCCGGCCGCCCGCAACCCCTCCTCCAGCAGGTATGCGGTGGTCGTCTTGCCGTTGGTGCCGGTGACGCCGAGCACGAGCATGTTGGCGGTCGGGTTGCCCCAGACGGCCGCGGACAGCGCGCCGAGCAGCACCCGCGGCTGGTCGGCGACCAGCACCGGAAGCCCGGTCGGCGCGGCAAGCTCCGCCCCGGCCCGGTCGGTGTAGATCGCGGTGGCGCCGGCCGCCGCGGCCACGCCGGCGAACCGGGCGCCGTGCGTGCGCGAGCCCGGAAGCGCCGCGAGAAGGTCACCGGGGCGCACCGCGGACGAGTCGTGCGTGATGCCGGCAACGACAGCATCGCGGTCCGGAACCGGCAGGCCGACTGCGATCGCGAGCTCGGCGAGGTGGTGCGGCCGCGGCCGGAGTGGCCGCAGCGGCGTGGTGCCGGACACGGGGGGCAACCCTAGTCCACAGACAACTTCAGGTTCGGAACGGGCGTGCCCGTCGGCGGCACCTTGCGGGCGGTAAGCGCGTACGACATCACGTCGTGGAAGAGCGGGGCGGCGACCGACCCGCCCTCGCCGCCGCCCGGCGGCTCGGTGATCACCACGGACATCACCAGCTCCGGCTTGTCCGCCGGTGCCATGCCGGCGAACGTCGCCCAGTATCCGCCGCCCGAGTAGCACTTGCAGGCCGGGTTCGGCCGCTGCGCGGTGCCGGTCTTGCCGGCCACCCGGTACTCGTCGATGGCCGCCTTCGGTGCCGTCCCGCCCTTGGCCACCACGGCCTCGAGCATCGTCCGTACCGTCCTCGCCGCCTGCGCCGAGACGACGGTGGTCCGCCGCGGCGCGCTCGTCGGCGCCGCCTTGCCGTCCGGGCCGATGACCGCCTTGACGATCCGCGGCTGCACCCGCACGCCGTCGTTGGCGATGGTCTGGTACATCCCGGCCAGCTGCAGCGGGGTCATCGACAGCCCCTGCCCGATCGGCAGGTTCCCGAACGTCGTGCCCGACCAGGTGTCCGGCGACGGCAGGATCCCGGGGCTCTCCCCCGGCAGCTCGATGCCGGTCCGCTGGCCGATCCCGAACTTGCGCTCGGTGTCGTAGAACTGCGCCGGGCCGACCAGGTTCTTGGCGATCATCAGCGTGCCGACGTTGCTCGACTTCGCCAGCACGCCGGTCGCGGTCCAATGCTCCGGCGCGTGGTACCAGGCGTCGTGCACGACGTGGTCGGACACCCGGATGGAGTCCGGCACCAGCATCGGCGTGGTCGGGGTGATCTTCTTGTGCTCGACCGCGGCCGAGAACGTGACCACCTTGTTGGCCGAGCCAGGCTCGACCGGCGCCTGCACCACCGGGTTCGTCCGGTTCGCCGGGGGCGACTTCGACGGGTTCTGCGCGTCGTACGTCGGCGCGGTCGCCATCGCGAGCACCTCGCCGGTGTGTGCGTCGAGGATCACGGCCTGGCCGCTGGATGCCTTGGCCTTCCGCACGGCGGCGACCAGCCCGTTCTGCAGCTGGTATTGCAGGTCCTGGTCCAGCGTCAGCTGCACGGTGGAGCCGGGGACGGCGGCGGTCTCCTGCCGCAGGCCGCCCGGAATCTGCAGGCCGTTGCTGCCGCGCTCCACCTCGAGCCGGCCGTCGGTGCCCCTGAGCACGTCGTTGTACTTGGACTCGACGCCGCCGAGGCCGCCGTCCTCGTTGGTGTAGCCGACCACAGCGGCGGCCAGGTCGTGGCCCGGGTAGATGCGCTGGGAGGTGTCCTCGGCGCCGATCCCGCGCAGGTTGAGCGCCAGCACGTCGGCGGCCTCGGCCGGGGACAGGTTGCGGGCCAGCGGGACGTACCGGGTGTGCGGCTTGGACAGCAGCGGAAGCAGCCTCGCCGCCGTCGTCTTCAGCTTCGTCGCCAGTGCGGTGGCGGCGCCGATCCGGTCGGTCACCTCGGTCGGGTCGGCGAAGATCGTCCGGGCGGCGACGGAGTATGCCAGCGGCTGACCGTCGCGGTCGATGATCGAGCCGCGGGTGGCCGGGATCGTGGTCGGGTAGAGCAGCCGCTGCTCGGTGCGGGCGGCGAAGTGCTCGCTGTCGAAGCCCTGCAGCTGGACCAGCCGGCCGCCGAGCATGACCAGCAGGGTGCAGACCGCGGCGAAGCCGACACCGAGCCGGCGGCCGGGGTCGCCGAGCCGCAGCAGTCGGGACCGCCCCGGCCGGCGCGGCGGTCGCCCGCCGCCGCCGTTCCGCCGCGGCGTCCCGACCCGGCTCGCCCCGCCCCGGGCCGCCCGGGTCGACGCGGTGGTCCGGCCCTCGCTGCGCAGCGCCGCGCTGACCCGAGCGGTCGCGGCGCGAGTCGCGCCCGACGCCCCGGATGCGGTGCGGCTGGACGATCCGCCGCGGCTCGCGGTGCTGCCGCGGCTCGCGGTGCCGCCGCGGCTCCCGGCGCCGCCGCGGCTCTCGGCGGTGGCACGGCGCGCCGCGCCGGTGCGTCCCTCTATGCCGGTCCGAGCCGCGCGGGTCCGGCCGGACGTGCCGGTGCGGGCGGCTGTGCCGGTCCGCGTCGCGGTGCCGGTCCCGGCGACCGAGCGCGTGCGGGCCGCGGAGCTGGTGCGGGCCGCGGTGCCGGTGGAGGCGTGGCGGGCGTTGGTGGCTCGACCTGTGCCCCGGCTCGATGCGGGGGCCGAGCGGGCGGCGCTGGTGCGGGGTCGGCCGGTCGGTCCGGGGGCGGCGGCCCGCGTGCCGATGCCGAGAGAGGTCATCGCGCCGCCCCCGGCCGACCGCGGGCGGGCCGGTGTGGCCGCGCGGGCGGTGGGGGCGGCCGGGCGCGGGTTGGCTGCCCGACCGCCGGTGGCGGCTCTGCCGCCGGCGGTCGGGCCGGGGCGGGTCCGACCGAAGCCGAACCCGGACGGGGTGTTGCCGGCCGCGCCGCTGCCGCCTAAGGGGTGGGGCGCAGCGGCGCGGCCGGCGCCGGTCGGGGGGCGACCGGCCGGACGGGAGCCTGGGCCACCGGCCCACGCCCCACCGGCGGCACCGGCGTACGGGTCGGAGTGGCTCACCGGGTCCCTCCTGGCGTCGGGGTGGGCGTCGGCTTGGGCTTTGGGCTGGTGCGGGCCGTGGTCCGCGGGGTCGGTGTGGGTCTCGGGGCCGTCCGCAGGGCAGAGCTCGCCCCGGGTCCCGGCGTGGACCGCGCCGTCGGCGTGGCGCCGGCCTGCGGGCTGCCGCCGGGTGTCGGCGTCGCGCCCGGCCGCGCGCCGGACGGGGTCGCCGTCGGCGTCGGAGTCGGTTTCGGCGGCGGAGGTGGTGACGTCGCCGGCACCGGCGAGCCCTGCACCTTCGCGGTGCCGCCGGGCTCGACGACGAGGAAGCCGGGCTCGGCGCCCTGCACCAGGCCGAGTTGGCGGGCCCGCTTGGCCAGCTCGCCGGGCGCCTCGGAGGCGGCGACGTCCCGTGCCAGCCCCTGCTCGCGGATCGACAGCGCACGGTTGTCCTGCTGCAGGGTCCGCAGGGTGAACGCGTCCGCGCTGGAGGCGGAGCTGAGCAGGAGCAGGCTGACCAGGCCGCCACCGAGCAGCGCGAGCACCAGCAGCACGAACGGGGTCTTCGGTGCCTGCGGAGCGTGCCCGGCGACCAGCTGCAACACCGGCGCGGTCCGCCGTGCCGTCTCCGGCCGGGCACCGCCGCCGCCCTTGCGCCCCGCCGCGCCCCTTCTCGCGCCGCCGCCGGCCGACGCCGTGCCCGCCGGGCGGCCAGCCGACCCACTGTTCCGCTTCGGCGCCGCACTCGACCCCGGACGCGGAGGAGATGCGGACCCTGTGCGGGCCCGGCCCGGAGCCGAGCCGGCCGCGGCCCGACGTCCGGACGCACCAGCCGCACGCCGATCCGGGGAGCCGGCGCGACGGGTGGCCGACATTCCGCCACCGGCGGTCCGCTCACGAGACGGGCGCTGGGTCGCCGTGTCCTTCTTGCCGATCCGCGGTTCGCCGGCGCTCGCGGCCGTACGGGCAGAGCGCTGCCCCCGGCTGTCGGCGCCGGTGCCCTCGACCAGGTCACGAAGCCAGCTCCGGCGCTCCGGCGGGCGCATGGTGCGGCCGGCGCCTGCCGAGGGTGGGGTGGGTGTCGCCGCCCGAGCCTCCGCGCCGCGCGCCGCCAACGACCCCGCGCCCCGACCGGCGGGGGACCCACCAGCACGGACCGACGACGACCCTCCACGAACCGACGACCCACCACGAACTGACGACGACCCACCAGCACGGACCGAAGCCGACCCACCACGAACCGACGACGACCCACCAGCACGGACCGACGAAGACCCACCACCACGGCCTGACGGCGACCCCCCGGCACGCACTGACTGCGACCCGCCAGACCGGGCCGACGGGGCGCCGGGAGGCCTGGGGCGGCGGGTGGTGGGTGGGGACTCGGCCGCACCCGGCGCGCGCGGGGAAGTTGCGCGGCCGGGTGCGCCGAGGCTCTGGGCCCCGGACGGGGGCATCGGCGGCGGCAGCGCCCCGCCGGGCAGCGGACCACCGGAGGGACCACCGGAGAGACCACCGGAGAGACCACCGGACGGACCGCCGGAGAGACCGCGGGAGGACCCGTACGGGTTCATGCCGCCTCCCGGATCCGCTCGGCGGCCCGCAACCGGGCGGATGCCGCCCGCGGGTTGGCGGCGACCTCCGCGTCGGTCGGCGCCTCGGCGCCACGGGTCAGCACCCGCAGTGTCGGCGCGGCCGAGGGCAGCGGCACCGGCAGCCCGGGTGGCGACGTGTCCCGGGCCCGGTCGGCGAACGCCCGCTTGACGATCCGGTCCTCGAGCGAGTGGTAGCTGAGCACGACGACCCGCCCGCCGACCCGGATCGCGTCGATCGCGGCCGGCAGCGCGGCCTCGAGCGCCGCCAGCTCCCGGTTGACCTCGATGCGCAGCGCCTGGAAGGTCCGCTTGGCCGGGTTGCCGCCGGTGCGCCGGGCGGCCGCCGGGATCGCGTCCCGGACCAGTGAGACCAGCCGCGCCGACGAGGTGATCGGCTCGACCGCACGCGCCCGGACGATCGACTGCGCGATCCGCCGGGCGAACCGCTCCTCGCCGTAGTCCCGCAGCACCCGGGTCAGCTCGTCCACCGAGTAGCCGTTGACCACGTCGGCCGCGCTCGCCCCGGACGACGACATCCGCATGTCCAGCGGCGCGTCCTGCGCGTACGCGAACCCGCGCCGGGCCTCGTCCAGCTGCAGCGACGACACCCCGAGGTCGAACAGGACCCCGTCGACCCGCGCGATCCCGGCGTCGGCCAGCACCGCCGGCAGCGCGTCGTACACGGCCCGGTGCAGCAAGACCCGCCCGCCGAACGGAGCGAGCCGCGCACCGGCGATCCGCAGCGCCTCCGGATCGCGGTCGATGCCGACCAGCCGCAGCCCGGGGTGAGCGTCGAGCAGGGCCGAGGCGTGTCCGCCCAGCCCGAGCGTCACGTCCACCGCGACCGCCCCCGGCCGGTCGAGCGCGGGCGCCAGCAGCGCGAGCACCCGGTCCCGAAGAACCGGCACGTGCGTCGGCACCCCGCCCACCTCGACCCCCCTGGAGGATGTCGCCCCCGTGACAGACCTGACCTTCCGGACCTTCGTGCGCCCAGGACCCCCGCCCGCTCGCCGGCGCCTGACACCGGGGAAGTGATGTCAGGAAGCCGGGGCCCGCCCGCGTCGCCTGGCGCCGGGGAAGTGACGTCAGGAGACCGGCCGGAGCGGGGGGAGACCTCGCCGCACGACGGCCGCTCACAGCACCCCGGGCAGCACCTCCTCCTCCAGCTCGGCGAAGGCCTGCTCGCGGTCGGCCAGGTAGCTCTCCCACGCGGCGGTGTCCCAGACCTCGACCCGCGTGTTCGCGCCGATGACCACGCAGTCCCGCGTCAGCCCGGCGTACTCCCGCAGGGCCGGCGGGATCGTGATCCGGCCCTGCTTGTCCGGCACCTCGTCCGAGGCGCTGGCGAAGAACACCCGGCTGTAGTCCCGGACCGCCTTCTGCGTCACCGGCGCCTGCGACATCGCCTCGGTGACCCGCTGGAACTCGGCCATCGGGAACACGTAGAGGCATCGCTCCTGCCCCTTGGTGATCACGACGCCCTCCGCGAGCTCGTCCCGGAACTTCGCCGGCAGGAAGAGCCGGCCCTTGTCGTCGAGCCGTGGCGAATGGGTGCCGAGGAACACGGCCCACCTCCGCTCGACCCGTCGAGATGGTCTCGGAGGCGACCCGGCGGCCCCCTCGTCCTCCACCGCGCGCCACTGTACCCCACTTCCCTCCACCTCACTCTTCTTTCGCATCCTCACCGCTCCACTCGGCTCCCGGGAGCGGCGCGTTACTTGTGCGAGATGCCCGATTCTGTAGTAATGTTCTCTCTCGTCCCGAAACGGCACCGGTCTGCGCCAGGGAGGGGTCGAGGGGTGGTGGAGAGGTGGATCGGCGCCGGCGCGGCGCCCGACCCGGCGGAGCGGGCCGAGCGGGCGCCGTCGCTCGTGGTCTCGACGGCACACTCGGCCCTCGCGATCGAGCACGGCAGCCCGGCCGAGGTGGCCGCCGCGCTCGCCGGCATGGTCCGCGGGGCCGAGGGCTGCTGATGGCCACCCGGGAGCAGGCCGCAGCGGAGATCGCCGACGACCTCGGACAGCTCGGGCACGAGCTGCGGTCCGGGTTCAACCGCGCGGTCCGGACGATCGCGCGGTGGCGTTCTCCGGGCCGGTCGCCCAGCTGTTCGACCGGCGGCTACGGGCGCACCTCGCCGAGCTCGACGCGATCCTCGCCACGATGGGCGTGGCCATCGACGACCTGCGCATCGTCGGTCGCTCGGACCGTGAGCTGAGCCTGCGCCGGCGCAGCACCGGGTATCGCAAGGACCCGGGCCGGCCGGGAACCCACGCCCAGCCCGCACCGGAGGACCTGCCCGCGCACTACCGCCGTCTCGTGCCGCTGGTGGAGCGGTCCGCCGCGCGGCACCACGTCGCCCCCGCCGTGCTGCTGGCGATCATGGACCGGCAGACCGGCGACCCGCACCGTATCGGCTTCGGCGGCCGCGACCCGGCCGTCACCAACGGCAACGACTTCGGGCTCATGCAGATCAACCGGGCAGCACACCCCGACTTCTTCGCCCACCACGACTGGCGCGACCCGGCCGCCAACATCGACTACGGCGCCGGAGTGCTCGCCGCCGACCTGCGGCACTACGACGGCGACGTGGCCCGCGCCGCCGCCGCGTACAACGCCGGGCCGGGCAACGTCGACGGGCGATCGCCACCGGGCACAGCGCCGACTCGGTCACCGCCGGCGGCGACTACGGCAGCGACGTCGCCGGCCGGTACGAGCACTTCCGGCGGGTGCTCCGGCAGGAGAAGGGCTGAGCGTGTCCGAGTACGACATCCCGGGGCTCACCGCAGCCGCGCCGGTGTTCACCGCCGCCGCGGACCGAGGCGGCGGTGCGGGCGTTCCAGCGGGCCCACCACCTGGACCGGACCGGCCGGGCCGACCTTGCCACCGCCACCGCGCTGCTCAACCAGCCGGTACGGACCCTGCCGCCGACCCCGCCCGGCAGCAACGGCCGGCTGCCGGCCGGTGCGCTGACCGGAGTCGGCGACGGCGAACGGATGTACGTGCCGGCCGCGCGGGCCTTTCACCGGATGGATGCTGCGGCCACCGCGGTCGGGCGCGACCTACCTGTCACCAGCGGCTACCGGACGTACGCGGAGCAGGCGGCGCTCTACCAGGATTACCTGAACGGGACGGGCAACCTGGCGGCGGCGCCCGGCCACAGCACGCACGGGCTCGGCCTGTCCGCGGACATCAAGGTGACAGATCCGGCGACGCTGCGCTGGCTGCACGCGCACGCCAAGACGTACGGGTTCGTCAATGACGTACCGAGTGAGGCATGGCACTGGACCTGGCGCCCCTGACCCGGCGCGAACCGGGCCAGGGACGGACGGGTCACACCCCGCTGGCTACTCCTTCCACGCTGGCGGACACGACGGCACCGTTGCGACGGGTGCGCACCCGGATGGGGGTGTGCGGGTCGATCCCGGCGGCCATGGCGCGACGCAACAGGCCGGCCAGCTCGTCGAGAGTCATGCCGTCGGGCGACTCGCTGGTCGCCGTGACGGTGCGGTGCGTCGTCACCTCGAGCCCGGGTCGGGCGGTGGGCGCGGACATGCTCCTCCTCGGTTGCAAGGACCTCCCAGGATCCCACGGTCGGTTGTCCGGCGCGGAAACGAGCTGGTCGGGAGGAGCGTCGCGACTGGATCGGTGCACATCCCGTGCCGGGTTGGGAACACTTTGACAAACTGGTCCGTAGGTAGGGGCAGGTGCTCTGAGGCTGCCCCCGTTTCGGGTGGCCGAACCTCGGCGGCCCGGCGAGGAGGCAGGCGTGGCGGTGCAGGACGCGACGGGCGGCGCGGGACCGGTCCGGGTGGACGTGGTCGGCGAGGCCGGAGGCCGGATCGCGGCGAACATCGAGCGGGTCATCGACGGCAAACCGGAGACCGTCCGGCTGGCCATCGTGGTGCTGCTCGCAGAGGGCCACCTGCTCATCGAGGACGTGCCCGGCGTCGGCAAGACCAAGCTGGCCAAGGCGCTGGCCCGGTCGGTGGACTGCTCGGTCCGCCGGATCCAGTTCACCCCCGACCTGCTGCCGTCGGACGTGACCGGGGTCAGCGTCTACAACCAGGAGTCGCGCGACTTCGAGTTCCGGCCGGGCGCGGTGTTCGCCAACCTGGTCGTCGGCGACGAGATCAACCGGGCCTCGCCGAAGACCCAGTCCGCGCTGCTGGAGTGCATGGAGGAGCGGCAGGTCACCGTCGACGGCACGACGTACGTGCTCGAGTCGCCGTTCCTGGTGGTGGCCACGCAGAACCCCATCGAGATGGAGGGCACCTACCCGCTGCCCGAGGCGCAGCGGGACCGGTTCATGGCCCGCATCTCGATGGGCTACCCGGACGCCGCCGCCGAGATGGTCATGCTCGCCGACCACGCCGGAGCTGACCCGCTGGACGCTCTCGCCCCCGTCTCCACCGCCACCGAGGTACGGGCGCTGATCGACATGGTCCGCCGGGTGCACGTCTCCGACCCGGTCCGGCAGTACGTGGTCGACCTGGTCAACGCCACCCGCCGGTCCCCCGACCTGCGGCTCGGCGCGTCGCCGCGGGCCAGCCTGCAGCTGCTGCGGGCGGCCAAGGCGCAGGCGGCGCTGTCCGGGCGCGACTACGTGCTGCCCGACGATGTGCAGCGGCTGGCCCAGCACGTGCTGGCGCACCGGCTGCTGCTCACCGCGGAGGCACAGATCGCCCGGCGCGGCACCGACGGCGTGGTCGACTCGGTGCTCCGCTCCGTGCCGGTGCCGCGCCCGGCCGAGGCGCCACCGGTCGGCCGGAGGGTCTGAGCCGGTGCGGGCCGCGCTGTCCGGTCTGACCACCCGGGGTCGCTGCCTGCTCGCCGCGGGGATCGCCTCGGCGCTGTGCGGGCTCGTGCTCGGCGAGCGCGACCTGCTCCGGGTGGCGGTCTTCCTCGTCGCGCTGCCGCTGGTCGCGGCGGCGGTGGTCGCCCGGACCCGGTTCCGGCTGTCCTGCAGTCGCGACATCACCCCTGCCCGGGTGCCGGCCGGCCAGCCGGCGACCGCGCGGCTGGTGCTGGAGAACGTCTCGTTCCTGCCGACCGGACTGCTGCTGCTCGAGGACGAGGTGCCATACACGCTGGGCGGCCGGCCGCGGTTCACCGTCGACCGGGTCGGGCCGGGCCAACACCGGGTGGTGCAGTATCCGATCCGCTCGGACGCCCGCGGCCGCTACCGGATCGGGCCGCTGAGACTCCGGCTGGCCGACCCGTTCGGGCTGGTCGAGCTGACCCGGTCGTTCACCGCGGTCGACATCCTCACGGTGGTGCCGGCCGTGCACCCGCTGCCGCCGATCAAGCTCGGCGGGGCCTGGGAGTCGGGCGGCGAGAGCGTGAGCCGGTCGGTCGCGATCCGCGGCGACGACGACGCGGCCACCCGGGAATACCGCAACGGCGACGACCTGCGGAAGGTGCACTGGCGCTCGACCGCCCGGGTCGGCAAGCTCATGGTCCGCCGGGAGGAGCGGCCCTGGCAGGCCAGGGCGACGGTGCTGCTCGACACCAGGGCGGACGCCCACCGCGGCGACGGGCCGGGCTCCAGTTTCGAGTGGGCGGTCTCCGCGCTCGCCAGCGTCGGCGTGTACATCGCCCACCGGGGCTACTCGCTGCGCATGCTCACCGACGCCGGCGTGGCCGCGGGCGGCGCCGAACTGACCGACGAGGGCGTGCTGCTCGACCACCTCGCCGAGGTGCAGGTCTCCCGGAACCGCACGCTGGACGCGGCCGCCGGGCCGCTGCGCGGCGCCGAAGGGCTTGGCACGCTCATCGCCGTCGTCGGCATCCTCGATCCGGAGCAGGCGACGCTGCTGGCCTCCACCCGCTCGCCCAGCGAGGTCTCGATCGCCGTGCTGGTCGACGCGAACAGCTGGCTGGGGCTCTCGCCGCGGGCGCAGTCCGAGTCGGACGCCGCGTACGACGCCTCGGTCGAGGTGCTGATGCGGGCCGGCTGGCGGGTCGTGCGGGCCCGGCACGGCGACCGGCTGCCGGAGCTGTGGCCGGCCGCGGGGCAGCGCCCGGGTGGGGTGGCGCTCGGCGCTGTTCCCCTCGCACAGCACGACGCGGAAGGAAGCGTGACCCGGTGAGGACCAGCACGAGGATGACGCTGGCCGCCGGGGCCGCGGTGGCGCTCGGCGCGGCGCCGCTCGGGGCGGTCTTCGACGAGTGGCGCTGGCTCTGGTATGCGTGGGCCGCGGTCGCCACGGTCACCGCCGCACACCTGCTGGCGCGCTACCTGCGGCTGCCGGCGGCGCTGGTGCCGGTGTTCGGGGCCGCCGGGCTGCTGCTCTACCTCACCGCGGTGTTCTGCACCGACGGCGCGCTGTTGGGCATCATCCCCACGCCGGACAGCCTGCAGCTGTTGCGGGCCGGCATCGACGAGGGCTTCCAGAACATCAACGACTTCGCGACCCCGGTGCCGACGACGACCGGACTGGTGCTGCTCACCGCGGGCGCGCTCGGCCTGACCACGATCGTCGTCGACTTCGTCGCGGTCACCCTGCGCCGACCGGCCGCGTCCGGGCTGGCGCTGCTCGCGCTGTACGCGGTCCCGGTCGCCGTGGTGCTCGGCAACGTGCCCTGGGTGCTGTTCGCGATCGCCGCCTGCGGCTACCTCCTGCTGCTGCTGGTCGAAGGCCGGGACCGGTTGACCCAGTGGGGCCGGCCGGTGGGGGCGAACCCGCGGTCGGCCAGTGCCGGGTCCGGGCCGATCCAGGCGCCGCCAGACGAGGTGCCGGCGCCGCTGACCGGCCAGCGGATCGGTGCGATCGCGATCGCGCTGGCGGTGATCCTCCCGTTGCTCGTGCCCGGGATGACCGGCAACACCCTGAACAGGCTCAGCCAGAGCGGAGCCGGCGACGGCACGGGCAACGGCAACGGTCCGCTGAACGACTTCGTCGCGCTGCGCGGCCAGCTGCGGCAGGGCGACCTGGTCACGCTGATGACGGTGCGCACCACCCTCGACCGCCCGCTCTACCTGCGGACGAAGGTGCTCGACCGCTACCAGGAGAACAGCGGCTGGTCACCCAGCAACGTGTCGGCCCGCACGCAGGTGGACAACGGCGCTGAGCTTCCGGACCCGGCGGCCGGCGGGCTCGACACCGGCTCCCGGCGGATCTACAGCACGGACATCCAGCTGACCAGCAAGTACAACGACAACTACCTGCCCGTCTACTACGCGCCGAAGAGGCTGGACAACGTCAGTGACGACTGGCGCTACGACAGCGGCAAGTCGGTGGTCGTCTCCGACCGGCGGCACGGCGACTTCAACTACACCGTCAGCGGGGAGGAGCCGACGCCGACCGCCGACGAACTGCAGAACTCGCCGGCCCTGATCCCTGACCAGCTGGACAAGCTGGCAGATCGGCTGACCGTCGTGCCACCCAACCTCGACAAGCTGGTCATAGACACGACCAACAGCATCACCAACGACATCACCTCGCCGTACTTGCAGGCCAAGGCGATCAACGACTACTTCACCGACGGCAAGCACGGCTTCTCGTACTCCGAGGTCACGATCGACGGCAACAGCGGCAGCAAGCTGGTCGACTTCCTGAAGGGCAAGCAGGGATTCTGCGAGCAGTACGCGGCGGCCATGGCGGTGATGCTGCGGGTCAAGAACATCCCGTCCCGGGTCGTGATCGGCTACACACCCGGCACCCTGGACCAGGGCCGGTGGACGGTCACCAACCACGACGCGCACGCCTGGGTCGAGGCCTATTTCGCCGGCATCGGCTGGACCTACTTCGACCCGACGCCGCTGACCGACGGGCGGACGGTCGCCCCGGCGTACGCGCCGCGTCCGCAGGCCTCGAACGGGGCGTCGTCCGGGGCGTCGGCGTCGGCCAACCCGTCCGCGGGACCGACGGCGAACCAGATCCCGCAGGAGGACCTCAACCCAGGCTCCTCCGGCGGCGGGTCGCAGGGTTCCGGACTGATCACCCCGCGCCGGCTGCTGGTCACCGCAATCGTCGTCGCGGTGCTGCTGCTCCTGCTGGTGCCGGCGTTCGTGCGGGTGTCGGTACGCCGGCGCCGGCTGCGGGCCGCGGGCGGCGCCGATGCGACGGTGGCGGCCAGGGCGGCCTGGGACGAGGTGGTCGGCACCGCCGCGGACTACGGCGTGCCGGTGCGGACCAGCGAGACACCGCGCGGGCTGGCCCGCCGGCTCGGGCACGATCTCGACCTCGACGACGACGCCAACCGGGGTCTGCGGCTGGTCGCGCTGGCCGAGGAGCGGGCGCGGTATGCGGCGCACGCCGGGGTGGACGGCGACCTGCCGGACGCGATCCGGGCCGTGCGGCATGGCCTGCGCGGCGAGGCGGACCGGCGGCGGCGCTGGCGGGCCACGCTGCTGCCGCCGTCGACGGTGCGGGCGGCCCGGGCCGGGTCGACCGCCCGGGCCGAGTCCGCGTCCGGCACGCTCAACCGGCTCGGCGAGTCCCTCCGCCGCCCCGTGACCCCCCGCCGCCGCTGACCCACCCGTCCCAGCGCGGCGACCCGAACAGCCGCCGACCCCAGATGCGGCGACGCCCGGCGCGAGGCGCCGGGCGTCGGGGAAGGGAGTCGGTCAGCGGTCGTCGAAGCGACGGCGGAAGCGCTCTTCCATCCGCTGCAGGAGCGGAGCCTTCCGCTGCTTGCCGCGACGGGAAGCAGCCGGCTTCCCATCGGCGCCGGCGACCCGCAGGTCGGGGCGTCCGGCGGCCTTCTTGTACTGGGAGGCCGCGTACACGAGGGCGAACAGCATGAAGCAGAACCCAGCCACGCCGAGCGCAATCGTGCTCGTCATGACGCCGGCGAGCAGCCCACCGAGGCCCAGGACCAACAGGACAACGGCACGGCGAATCCGCCGGCGGGCGTGCGTGCGCAGATCCGTCGAGCTGACCGTCGAGGCGAACTTAGGGTCCTCGGCGTACAACGCGCGCTCGATCTGCTCAAGCAGGCGCTGCTCGTGGTCCGAGAGCGGCACGGCGCCCCTCCTGACAACAGGTGCGACCGCAACGGCAGGGGACCGCCGCGGGACAACGTGGCGACGGCCGCAGCCGGCCGCCACCACGAGGATACGAGGCGATGTCGTACGGGGAAAGGTGGGCGGCCCGCCCCTGCGACCCGATGTCGCACAAGATCGCGCCTCGG
>Ga0308175_100000881_pt1 | contig 19911 bp, 16 predicted proteins | sample PhyCR1_3_FD_203893 | JGI IMG/M metagenome (GOLD analysis project Ga0308175, IMG submission 203893) | Soil microbial communities from UC Gill Tract Community Farm, Albany, California, United States - DLSLS.C.R1 | ecosystem: Environmental > Terrestrial > Soil > Agricultural land | place: USA...
TTAGCCACATAGGCGATGCCGTCGACGACGACCGCCGGGAACTCGACGAGCCCGCCGAGCGCACGTGACCACACGACGCGGAACGGAGGGCGCAGCTTGATCGCCGTCTGCGAGTTGCTTCGCGGCGGGCTGACTCCGTACATCGACCATTGGAGCCTCCGCTGGTAGATGCGGATCGTCGATTTTGGGTGTGTGTGGAACGCGAGGCGCACCGAGCGGGTCGCGTAACCGCGTTTCGACGCGACGGTGACCAGCGGCGAGCGGCGATTGAGCGGGATCTTCGCGACGCCGGAGCGGTTCGAATAGGCCGTGCGGCGGCCGACTTGCACGCGCGCGTGCGGCACGCGTTTGTGTGTGTCGCCGTCGACGACGGTCACGAGGACGCGCTGGATGCGGCGCACGGGGGCCGCCGGCTTTCGGATCGTCGTCGCCGGCGGATCGCGGTGCCAGTCACACCCCACAAGGACGACCGTGGCTCCGACCAGGAGCAACGCGAGACCTTGTCTCACGCTTCGCCGGGCACCGCCTCGGTCTGCACGGGCTCGAGGGCTCCGTCGATCTCCTCGAGGATCACCTGCGAGAAGAAGCGCGTCATCACCATGCCCTCCCGGAATTCCCCGAGGCGCGGCTCTAGGGTCTCACCGTTCGCGAGCGCCACTGCCAGCTCGGGATAGTGCGAGCCCGCCGCCGTCGGCAATGGGAAGCCGCCGCCGAAGCGCGGGTTCACGTCGGTCACCTCGAGCGTTCCGTCTGGCTCGCGGAAGCACTGCACGTTCGCAGGACCGATGATGCGGAGCGCTTCGGACACCCTGCGTCCGAAATCGATCAGCTCGGGATCTTTGATCGTCATGCCCTTGATCGATTCGCCGCCCTTCGACTCGATCATCGTGCGCGGGATCGACGCGACGCAGCGGCCGCCCAGATCGCAGAAGACGTCGATCGAGAACTCGACGCCGAGGCAGACCGACTGGACCATCGAGTCTGCCGACGTGTAGCGCAGGAAGAACTCCAGCTCGGCCGCGTTCGCCGCCCGGTAGATGTGGCGTGACCCGAAGCCCTTGCGGGCCTTGACGAGAACGGGGTAGCGCAGGTCGTCGGGTAGGTCGGTCGGAAGCCACGTCGGCGGCGTGCCGATGCCTTGCTCCTCGAAGAACGCGTGCGCGAGGTACTTGTCCGCACAGCGCGCGGAGGTTTCCTCGTCGGGAACGAGGACGACGGCCGGCGCGAGTTCGGCGCGCGCCTGCGCAAGCACGACGTGGTCCAGATCGGTGAGCGGGACGATCAGTCGCACGTCGTGGAGCTTCACGAGGTCGCCCAACGCGCTCACGTACCCGAAATCCGCGACGCGCGGGACGATCGCGCGATAGTCGGCGTGGTACAGCGCGGGTGCGAGCTGGTTCACGTCGGTGGCGATCGTGGCGGCACCGGCGCGACGGAACGCGCTGACGATGTCGACGCGTTGTCCGGCGCAGGTGAAGAGGACCGCGGTCACGGGTCCGGAGGGTACAGCGGGGTCGTGAAGGCGCCGTTAGGCGCTAGGCCCCCGGCGCGCGCCAGCCGCCTTTCTCGCCCTTGTACGTTCCGCCGAGGAGCGCGAGCGGCGTGCGCAGCAAGATGAGGAGATCCGTCTTCCAGTCGCGATGGCGCACGTACCAGAGGTCGAGCTCGATGCGTTCGGCCCACGGCAGCGACGCCCGGCCGTGAATCTGCGCCCAACCGGTGATGCCGGGCTTCACGTCGAGCCGGTGGCGCTGGTTCTCGTCGTAGGCGTCGACCTGGTAGCGGAGTGTCGGCCTCGGCCCGATCACGGACATGTCGCCGCGCACGACGTTCCAGAGCTGCGGCAGCTCGTCGATCGACAGGCGGCGCAGGACGCGGCCCACCGTCGTGATCCGCGTGTCGCCCTTGTCGACCGCGAACCCCGCGCCCTGCTTCTCGGCGCCGACGATCATCGTGCGAAGCTTCAGGAGCTCGAAGTCCTCGCCGCCGTGGCCGACCCGCGTCTGACGGTAGAGGACGGGGCCGCCGTCCTGCAGCTTCACCGCAAGCGCACCGGCTGCGAGCAGCGGGCTCGACGCAAGGAGGGCCGTCCCGGCGATAGCGACGTCGAGCGCGCGGTTCAACGTGTCCCCTCCGCCGCCTCCCACGTCGCGGGCACGCCGCGGCGCACGTAGTTGACGAGCGCGACCAGCGTCGCCCAGCTGATCAGGACGTAGTACCGCGCGATGCCGAGACCGAGCGCTGCGGCCGCGAGCAGCCCGAGCTGCGCGCCGAGGACGACGTCGTAGATCCAGCCGTGTGCGACGAGCGCGATCGAGCTTGCGAGCAGGACGACATGCAACAGTCCCGATGCGTAGCGCAGGTGGCGGTGCGACACGATCTCGAGTCCGTAGACGAGGCCGAGACGCCGGAGCATCCGGCCGCGCAGGACGATCAGCCAGCAGTGCTCGAACATGCGGACCTTGCGGCGGTACTCGGTCTCGTTCGTCGGCGTCGGCTTCTCGAAAGCGTGCGCGTCCGGCTCGTACACGGCGCGTCGGCCTCGCTGGACCATCAGGTACGGCAGCGACAGGTCGTGGCCGAAGCGTGGATCTACTTCGACGTAATCCCTGCGACGCACCGCGTAGATCGAGCCGTTGCCGCCCGTGACCGAAGAGAGCTCCGACTCGGCCGCGCGCACCCCCATCTCGTATCGCCAGTAGATGCCTTCCTTGTTCGAGCCGTCGGCGGTGAGGATCCTGAGCTGCCCGCACACGTAGGCGACCTCGGGATCGGCGAAGGAGCGAACGAGCTTTCGGAGCGCGTCCGGCGGCCAGGTGCAGTTCGCATCCGAGAACGCCACGATCTCGCCGTTCGTCTGCCGAACGGCGTGATCCTGCGCGGCGACCTTCCCTCCGCGCGGGTTCGGGATCACCTGTACGCCGGGGTACTGCAGCGCGATCTCCTCGGTCCGGTCGGTCGATGCGTCACTCGACACCACGATCTCGATCCTGTCCCGCGGGTAGTCGAGCTCGAGCAGGTTGTCGAGCCGGCGCGCGATCACTGATTCCTCGTTGTAGGCGGCGACGACGATCGAGACGGTCGGCAGAAGCTCCCCCTTTCCGACGGCCCGAGGGCGGACGCCGGCAAGCGTCCAGACGAACAACGGGTAGACAGCGTGGGTCCACGCGAGAAGCGAGAGCGACCCCCAGAAGAGGATGACGACGACGATCACGGGTGTGGCTCCGTGCGCGGGCGCACGCGGGCGGGAACGCCCGCCACGACCTCGCCTTCCGCGACGTCCTTCGTCACGACCGCGCCGGCACCGATCAGAGCATCCGTGCCGATCGTCACGCCGCCCATGACGATCGCGCCGGATCCGATCGTGACTCCGTCGCCGACGACAACCGGCAACAGGTTCCAATCGTCCGCGGCCGCGAGCTCGCCGCGTGGGTTCGTCGCTCGCGGGAACTTGTCGTTGACGAAGAGCACTCCGTGTCCGATGAACACCCCGTCGCCGATCCGTACGCCGTCGCAGATGAACGAGTGGCTCTGGATCTTGCAGTTCCGCCCGACCGACGCTCCGGCCTGGATCTCTACGAACGGCCCGATCCGCGTGCCGTCGCCGATGCGACAACCGTAAAGATTGGTGAAGGAGAAGACCACCACTTCCCCCTCGAGCTCGACGTCGCGCAGGAGCCGGTACGGCGCCTCGTTGACCGGCTGCGAGCCCACGCCGTCAGACTACTGCCCTGTGTCGCGGCCGACCTTCACCTTCGTGCTGCCCGCTCTCAACGCCGAAGGACCGCTCTTCGACCGGGCGCTCGCGTCGATCCGGGCCCAGGAGTATCCGCAGGGGCTCGTGCAGATCCTCGTCGCAGACGGCGGCTCGGCGGACGGCACGCGCGTACAGGCGGCCGCCCATGACGCCGAGGTGATCGAGAACCCGAACCGGCTGGCCGAGTGGGGCGTGAAAGAAGGGATGCTCGCCGCGTTGGGCGACGTCGTCGTGGTGTTCGCTGCGGATAATGAGCTCGTCGGCACGGATTGGCTCGACCGCGTCGCCGCGCGCTTCGAGCGCGATCCTGATGTCGTTGCGGTCTTCGGCAGACTCGCTTCCGGCGCCGACGACCCGCCGCTCAACAAGTACGTGGCACTCATCCAGAGTGAGCCGCTCAACTGGTTTCTTAACCGGAACCTCGAGACGTACCTCGCGCGCTCGCCGCTCGACGAGGACGGGTTCGCGACCTTCGAGGTTGATGCTGCGCGCCCGCTTGTGTGGGGAGCGAACGGCCTCGCGGTCCGTCGCGACGTCGCATTACCGGTGTGGCAGCGTCCTGGCTACGTCGCCGACGTCGACGCGTTCCACGCGATGGTGCGATCGGGACACACGCGGGTAGCGTACCGCCCGTCCTCACATGTGTTCCACCATCAGGTGGCGACGCTCGGCGACTATCGCCGTAAGTGGCGGCGCAACGCGGTTCAGCACCTCGTCGGGCAGTCCGGCGACCGCGACCTCGATTGGGTGCTCGTTCCAGGGTTTCGCCGCCGCGCGTTGCTCTGGGGGGTTTATAGCGTCGTGCCGGTCTTCTCCGCGGCCGACGCGCTTCGCCGCGCCGTCCGTGATCGCTCGGTGTACTGGCTGTACCACCCCGCTGTGACATTCCTGCAGGCCGTGACGTACGCGCAGGCATTCGCGGAGTCGCAGGAGGGTCGCGCGCTTGTCAGGCAGGTCCTGCTGAGACGCGGCTGACGACCTCCGCCACCCGCGTGATCTCGGCGCTCTCGAGCTCCGGGAACATCGGGAGCGAGAGCAGCGTCCGTGCCCATTCCTCCGCGACCGGGAAGTCGCCGCCCCGGTGTCCGAGCGATTGGAGGGCAGGCTGGAGGTGGAGGGGGACGGGGTAGTGCAGACCCGAGGCGATGCCGGCCTCGTCGAGTGCGCTCCGCACCTCGTCCCGGTTCGCGACGCGAACGACGTAGAGATGCCACACCGGGTCCGCCCACGGAGCGACCAGCGGAACCCGCACCGCGTCACCTAGGAGGCTGCTGTACGCAGTGGCGTGCGAGCGCCGCGCAGCGTTCCACGCATCCAGGTGGCGAAGCTTCACGCGGAGCACCGCCGCGTGAAGCGTGTCGAGCCGTTCGTTGCCGCCGATCGCCACGTGCTCGTACTTCCGTCGCTGCCCGAGGTCGCGCAGGACGGCGATCCGGCCCGCAACCTCGTCGTCGTTCGTCACCACGGCGCCGGCGTCGCCGTACGCGCCGAGGTTCTTCCCCGGGTAGAAGCTGAAGGCGGCAATATCGCCCAGCGACCCGCAACGTCGCCCATCGTAGGTGGCACCGTGCGCCTGGGCGGCATCCTCCACGAAGACGAGGCCGCGCTCGTCGCACAGCGCCTGGATCGCCCCCGCGTCGCACGGATGCCCGAACAGGTCGACGCCGACGATCGCCTTCGTCTTCTTCGTGATCGCCTTCTCTGCCGCGACCACGTCGATCTGGCCGTACTCGTCGCAGTCGACGAGGACCGGCTTCGCACGAAACCGCATGAGCGGAAGAACGGTGGCGATGAACGTATTGGCGGGTGCGATCACCTCGTCGCCGGCCTCGATCCCGACCACCTCGTACGCCAGTGCGAGCGCCGACGTGCCCGATGAGACGCCGACCGCGTGCGCCATGGAGCAGTACTTGGCCCACTCGGCCTCGAAGCGACGGACCTCGTCGCCGAGAATGTACTGCGTCGAGGCGACCGCATCGAGCAGAGCGGCGTCGACCTCCGACTTGATCGAGCGGTACTGCCGGCCGAGATCGACGAACGCGATCGTGCTCACAGCGATGCGCCGGTCAGCGTGACGTCGACCGGAGCGCCGCTCCGATTCAGCGACTCCGTCGCGGCTTCGAGCACCGCGACGACGGAGCGCCCTTGAACACCGTCGGTCAGTACGGGCTCGCCGGCGACGCACGACCGGACGAACGCCGCTACCTGCTCCTTCAACGGCTCGCGCGCAGCGATCTTGGGGATGACGATGTCACCGTCGCGGATCACGGCCCGGTACTCGCCGAACTCCGTCCCGCGAGCCGTCTCCGACGCCGCGTCGTAGCTCGCGCCCTTGTCGAACACCTTCAGCTTCTCGTCGAGGGCGACGTCGTCGAACACGACCATCCGGCGGTCGCCGACCGCCGTCACGCGGCGCACCTTGTACGGATCGAGCCACGAGACGTGAACGCCCGCGACCGCGCCGTCATCGAACGTCAGCTGCGCGAACACGACGTCGTGCAGCGGTGGCCGCAGGAACGCCTGACCGACCGCCGACACCAGGACGGGCGGACGCCCGAAGAGGTGGAAGAGGATCGCGAGGTCGTGCGGGGCCAGGTCCCACAGGGCATTCACGTCCTGACGGATCGGCCCGAGCCCCGTCCGTGCCGAGTGGGCGTAGAGGAGGGTGCCGAGCTCGCCGGCGTCGATCAGCTCCCGCATTCGCCTGACCGCAGGGTTGAACAGGAACGTGTGCCCGGTGAAGAGGACGACGCCGGCTTCGTCGGCCGCGTCGATCAGCTCGTCGCACTCGGCGACGGTGGCCGCGAGCGGCTTCTCACACAGGACGTGTTTCCGCGCACGCAACGCCCGCAACGCAAGGTCGTGGTGCGTGACGGTGGGCGTGGCGACGACGACGGCGTCGACATCGTCCGCGGCGAACACCTCGTCGGGATCGGCGGTCAGCCGCTCGGAGCCGCCTCGCTCGCGCATCAGCTCGAGCGCCTCCAACGAGGTATCGCAGACCAGCATGAGCTGCGTCTCCGAGAGCTCCGTCAAGACGCGCGCATAGTTGGGACCCCAATAGCCTAGCCCGATCAGTGCGACGCGAAGCACACGCCGATGCTAGCGAGTGCCGCCGAACGCGTGGTCGAAGACGCGCGACCAGTCGCTCAAGGCACCGAGTCGCGCCGCGGCAGTGCGCGCATCAGCGTTTCCGAGCAACGAAAGGACCCCACGAGCGACGTCTTCCGGCTCGTAGTCGACGATCACGCCGGCTCCCTCCGAGGCGAGCCACCCGGCCGACCACGGCACGTCGGTCGCCACGACAGGGACTCCTGCAGCGAGGTACGTCTTGATCTTCCCCGGATCGGCGAAGTAGGTGAAGTCGACAAGCGACGGGTCGTACGTCGCGAGCGCCACTCCGCTCTCCGCGATCAGATCCTCGACCATCTCGTGGTCGTCCACATAGCCGGCGAACTCGACCGCGTCGGCGAGCCCGAGCTCGCGTGTGAGCACCTCGAGCACGGGCCGATAGGGGCCGCCGCCGATCACGAGAAGTGACGCGTCCGCGACGTGCGCGCGGACGAGCGGGAGTGCGCGAATCGCCACCTGCACGCCTTGCTTCTCGAGCAGCGAGCCCATGTGGACGAGGCGGTGCGGGGACAGCGGCGCGCGAGGGTCGCGGGCCGTCGCGCCCATCGGCACGACGCGCTGCGCGCCGACCACCCCACGTTGTCGTCGGCCGTCCTCCATGCGTGGCGAAAGATTCCAGGTCTCGCTGCACCGCTCGACGCACAACCGGTCGAGCCAGAGGTACAGGCGGTTCAGGCTGCGGCTGCCAAAGCGGCGCGGTGCGTAGTCGATCGTCCAGAAGACGACGCGCCGCACGAGCCCCACACGCCGCAGCGCGAGCCCGGCCGCGGCGTTCAGCGAGTCCACTCCGATGTACTCGTCTACTCGTCCCCCCGCCCAGAACGGAGCTGCGACGGAGAGCAGCGCGTCCTTGACCCACGTCATAGGCCCCGGGACGCGGGCGTCCCACGCGAACCGGCGCGTGCGGCGCAACTCTCCCCCCCGCCACACGCGGACGGTCGTCCCGTCCCCTGCAGCCGGCCCGAAACCGTGCTGCACCACGACGAGGCAAGCGCGCCGGGTCGACAGATATCTCTCCAGCGCGTCCGCGGGACCGGTCGTCGCGTAATGCGTCACGAGGACAGTCGTCGTTGCCTCCTGCGTCGGCACGCGCGGATCGTAACGAGGAGGGTTCGGGAGGTCCGGGGTCTAGACTGGCTCGTCCGCATGGAGCGCGACGTCCCCGTCCTGTCGAGTTGGACCGAGAGCACCGCCTACGGGTCGGACGGGAGCGGGGCTTCTCCCGACGGCGAGATGCACGGTGTGCGCGCCGGTGCGATCATGTTCGCGGGCGTCGCCGTCGTGAATGTCGGCAACTACGTGTTCCACCTGATCGCCGCGCGCGATCTCGGGCCCAGCGACTACGGCGACCTTGTCGCACTGCTCACGCTCTCATCGCTCGTGTGCCTGCCGCTGACGGCGCTTCAGGTCGTCGTCGGAAGGTATGTCGCCCACTTCACGGCGCTCGCCGAGCCCGACGGTGCACGGCGGATCAACCGTCGCGTCGCCGGCATCACACTCGTCTTCGCCACGGTCGCGACGGTGATGATCGCGGCGCTGTCGCCGGTGATCGAGCGGGCGCTGTCCATCTCGAGCGGGTGGGCGATCGTGATCACCGCGGTCCTCACGCTGCCGAGCGCGGTCACGCCGGTGGTCTGGGGGGTCGCCCAGGGCCTTCAGCGATTCACGCTCCTCGCGGTCTCGATGGCCGCCGGCTCCGTCGCGCGAATCGCGCCGCTCGTCGTCTTCGTCGCGGTCGGACTTTCGACTGCGGCGGCGGTCGCCGCGACGCTCGTCGGTGTTGCGACGAGCCTCGTCCTCCCATTCGTCCCGCTCGCCGGCTGGTTCACCCGGCCGGCCGGTCGTGAGCCCCACGAAACGACCTCCGTGCGCCTCTTTCGCTCGACCGCCCCGGCCGTCGTGGCGCTCGTGGCGTTCACATCGCTCACCCAGTCGGACGTCCTCGCGGCCAATGCCGCGCTGAGCGACACGGCGAGCGGCGTCTACGGCGCAGCGTCACTCGTGGGGCGCGTCGTGCTCTACCTACCGGCGGCGATCGTCGCAGTCCTGCTCCCGAAGGTCGCCGCCCGCAGCGCCTCGGACCGGCCGACGGTCGACATTCTCGGCCTCAGCCTGCTCGCGACGTTCGTGTTCTGCGTCCTCTCAACGGCCGTCTACGCAGCCGTGCCCGGCACGATCGTCCGGATCGCATTCGGCACGAAGTACGAGAACGCAGCGGACCTCCTGCTGCCGTTCGGGATCGCGATGACGGTCCTCGCGCTCCTCAACGTGCTCCTGTATTACCACCTCGGCCGCGGGGACCACCGGTTCGCGTGGATCCTCGGCGCCGGAGCGATCGCGCAGATCGTGGCGTTCGCGCTGTTCCATTCGGCACCGAAGACGCTCGTCTACGACACGATCACGGTGTCCATCCTCATCCTCGTCCTCCACGAGCTCGCCACACGCTGGACGATGGCGGTCGCGGCGCGCCATGCCGTCGCCGGAGTGGCCCGGCGGCACGCGTGACCCGCAGCGCCGGACGCTTCGGGATTGCGGTTGTCGTCAGTGCTGTGCTCACGGCGTTATGGGCGTGGCCCGTGGTCACGCACCCGCACACGCGCATCCTGAACGGACCGTCAGATGCGACCTCGACGATCAGGGACTACTGGTACGCCGGGCACGTCGGCAAGACGCCGTTCACCCTGAAACACGACTCGTTCCTTGCCGCACCCGAGGGCATCGAGCTCTCTCCAGCGGTGCAGGTGGCGAACGGCTTCCAACCGGCGGTGATCTGGCCGCTGCGCCGGTGGCTCGGGCTCGTCGCCGCCTGGAACCTCTTCGTGCTCGCCGGCATCGTGCTGACCGCCTCCTGCACGTGGCTCCTGCTCGACTGCCTCGGCGTCGGGACGCCGGCCGCCGTCTTCGGGTCGTATGCAGTCGCCTCGAGCGGCTACATGCTCGACAAGGCCTTCGCCGGCCACGGCGGGCTCGTCCACGCCTGGGTCTTCCCACTCCTCGTCCTCACGCTGCTCGAGCAGCGACGGCGCGCGCGCCGGCTGCCTCTGGCAGTCCTCGCAGGAGCGATCGTCGCGCTCGCGTTCTACGTCCACTCGTACTACGGCGCGTTCGCGGTGTTCACGGTCGTCGTCTTCCATCTCGTCGAGGCGGCACACGATCGAACGCGACGGCGCGCCACGCTCACGTCGCTGGGCGTCGCCGTCGCCGTGATGTTCGCAGGTCTGCTGCCGGCATTGGTCGCGATGCGCGTACTCGTTGGCGCTCCCGGGAACGGCGCACATCCGGTCGCAGCGCTTCAGCAGTTCGGCGCGCGCGTCGAGGCGTACGTCGCGCCGGCGCAGTGGACCCCGCTCGGCCGTGTCGTGCCGCACCGGTTGCGCGGCCACCTGGACTTCTCGGGCGAGCCGTCGCTCTACTTCGGGCTCTCGACCCTCGTGTTCGCGGCGCTCTACCAGTTCCGATTCCGAAAGGCGCCGGGCGGCCTCCGCGACGAGCGCTTCGTGGCCACGTTCGCGTTGACGCTCGTGATCGCGGCATTCGTCATGTCGCTGCCACGGCTGTTCTCGATCGGCCCAATCGGCCTGCCTACTCCCGCGTGGTTCATCGGGCACTTCTCGACGACGATCAGGGTGTACGCGCGGTTCGGCGTGCTCGTCGGCCTCGGCCTCGCGATCCTCGCCGCGCTGGCTGTGAACCGCATCGCCCGGACCCGAGGGACGGCGTGGGCGATCGCATGCGTCGTCGTACTGGTCCTCGAGCTCACGCCGACGATCCCGGCCGCCTCCTGGGTGACCAATCGAGTGCCCGCTGCCGACCGCTGGCTCGCCGCGCACCCCGGCGGGATCGCGGCGATCTATCCGCTCGTCGGCGACGAGCCGGCCGCGGCGAGGCTTCAGGGACGCGAGTACTACTTCCAACGCTTCCACGGCCATCCGCTCTTCTCGGCGATCGTCCCGGCGATGTCGCGTGTGGCACTCGCGCTGCACGAAGCTGCCCAGTACTTCTCCGACGACGAAACAGCGAACATCCTCGCGACCGAGCACGTTCGCTACGTCGTGCTTCGCGAGGACGTGTACCGGGAGCTCGGCCAGGCGACGCCGACGCTCTCGAAGACAGACTTTCGGCTCGTCGCGACGCTTCCCGACGCCCTCGTGTACCGCGTGCTGACGAAGCCGCAGGATCGCGCGGACTACGTGCGTACGCACGCCGCGCGGCTCGCGTCGGCGATCGGCATCGAATCGCCCGTCGACCACTTCGGCTCGGGTTTCTACGGGGCGGAGACGTACAAGTTCAACACGCCGTGGCGGTGGATGTCGCAGGATGCAAAGATCACGGTCGACGTCCCAGATCACGTCGGCCAACTGCAGCTCCAGACGCTCGCCTTCTCGAACGCGGCCCCACGCATGCTGACGCTCTACGGGCCGGACCGGAAGGTGCTCGGCCGCTTCAATGTCCCGACCGCGATGACACCGCTCACGTTCGGGCCGTTCGACGTGGCGCCGGGCAAGGCGACGTTCACGTTCACCGCGACGCCGGGGCCGAGCGTCCTCAGTACGTCGGATCCGCGTAGCGCCTCCGTCTACCTCAACCAGCCCGTCTTCACGCCGCTCATCGATCCGAACTCCTGACCCCGGAGAATTAGGCGCCGGGCCGGTAGACGGCGACGAGCGTGCGGCACGGCACCTGCCGGCCGTGAAGCCGCGCGGCGATCGACGTCGCCATTGCCGAATCCGAGAAGAACGCACCGATCCTCCCGTGCACCGCCTGCGATTCGAGCCCCTGAGGCGCCGTCTGAAAGAGCACGAGATAGTTGCCTCGCAGGTCGAACGCGGCCGTCCGGTCGAGGAGCCACTGCTCGTGGCCGCGGTAATCGTCCTTCCAGAACCAATCGATCGGGAACGGCGAGCGGAGCTCGAGCGTCGGCGAGAGCAGTGCGCCCTCGCCGATCACCGCGGTGAATCGAGCGGGGTACCGCGCCGCGCAGTAGCGCGCGTCGCGGAAGAGCGTCGCCGTGGCGGGCGAGGCATGGATGCCGCGCAGCGCCGCAGCAACGTGCGTGAGCGAGACCGCCTGCCCGTCCTTGCGATCACTGATGCGGGCCGCCCAGAAGATCCCGCCGACGACCGCGACCGCTGCAGCAGCGACGACGAGCGAAACGGCGCGCGCAGGCAGCAATCGGGCGACGGGGGCCCCACGGCCGACCGCGTCGACGGCGTACAGGGCAAGCGGGCCGGCGATGAGCGCGGGCGTCGGAGCTCCCCAGGACAGCGCCACCATCCAGCCGCAGGCGATCAGGATCGCCCCTACCGGGTCCGGCCGCCGATCGTCGAGCGAGCGCCAGACGAAAACGAGGACTGCTGCCCAGAACAGCTGCCTGGACCACTCCTGCCCCGAGAACTGCGTTCGCAACGCGCACCAGGCGACGAGGCACACCGCGCCGCCGCGGAGCAGTAGTTCGCTCGACATCACACGCATGGATTGCGCGACTCGGATCCCGACGAGGACCGACGCCAGCCCGGCGAGCAGCGAGACCGTCAACGCCGGTTCCGCGGTGAACGGATCGAACAGTGCCGATCCGCTGACCGTCTGCGCGCCGAAGAGTTGCGACATCATGTCGTGCAGACCGCCGTTCGCGGTCACCCAGATCGCGTAGAGCGCTCCCGGTGCGACGCCGACCGCGAGCGCCCGCACGGACTCGACGAGCACGACACGTCGACCCGCGGCGCGCCAAGCGAACGCCACGCCCAGGACCGCCAGGATCGGCGCGAACCAGAAGCTCTGCTTCGTCGTCGCCGCAAGGCCGAGAAACAGGAACCCGAAGCGCAGTGAGGCGCTTCGCAGGTCGTGGGCGCGAAGGATCAGGAGCCAGCCGGCGCCGAGCAGCACCAGAGCGTCGATCGTGTAGAACGGGATGATCAGGAACGTCTGGATCGAGACGAGCGCCGCACACGCGACGCCCGCGATCTCGGCGCTCGAGAGCTCGACCAAACGGCGCCGGTAGACGATCAGCGCGAACAGCAGCGCGTATCCGACGAACTCGCAGATCGCGACCAGCCGCGACGCGAGAACGAGCGGGAGTGGAATCACGAAGTCGAGCACGTGCAGGTACGCGGAGCCGGCCGGGCGCGGCGTCAGGAAATCGAGGTGAGGGATCTCCCCGTGCAGGATGCGATAGCTCTGCGCGAGGATCAGCCCGCCGTCCATCGTGTTCGCGCCCCAGGGCGCGAGCAGCACGAACAACGCTCCGATCAGCGCGAGAAGCGGCAACACGCGCGCCGCCGAAGGCACGGAAGAACGCATCATCAGCCCGCCGATGCTATGACCGGCGTGAGACGGCCGACTCGAGAGTCGCTTCGAAGGCATCCGCGGTCGAGCTCCAACCGAGAGCGTGGGCACGGGAACCTGCCGCGGCTGCGAGCCGCTCGTACCGTGCCGGGTCGCCGAGCAGGTCGCGGATTCCCTGCGCGAGTGCGGCCGGCGTCGCCGTCGTGACGACACCGGTGCGACCGTCGACAACCGCGTCGCGGAAGCCGGGGATGTCATAGACGACCGCGGGTGTCCCGACCAGCGCAGCTTCGGTGACCGTCAGGCCCCAGCCCTCGCGAACGGACGTGCCGACGACCGCGTCGGCCTCTGCGAGGAGCTGGTCGCGCACGGCGTCGTCGATCCGGCCGTGCAACGTGACGTGGCCTCTGAGCCCGCGCGCCGCAACGAGCCGCTCCAGAGCGTCGTGCTCGGGCCCGGCGCCGACGATGTCGAGCCGCGACTCGGGATGCGTGTCGCGGAGAACGGCGAGTGCGGCGATCGCGTGATCGAGCCGCTTCGACGGCGTGAGCCGGCCGATCGCGACGAGGCGTCCGGACAGCGTCTTGGTCGGTGCCGGCGTCGGCAAAGTGGCTTCCGCCGCGAGCGGGATCACATCGATCGTCGCTCGATGGCCGAAGCGACGAAGGTCGTCGCGGGTCGACGCGGACACCGTGATTGCCGGCGTGCGCCTGTAGATTTGGAGGTAGACCGGCTCGAGCCCGAACCCGATCGCAGAGAGCGGGAACGGCGCTTCGTGCCACCAAACGTCCCGAGCGAGCTGGTGGAAGAACACCACGACCGGCGCCCGTGACCAGACCGGTGCGAGATACGGCACCGTGTTGATCGCATCGACGACGACGTCGAACCCTCGACGCGCAAGCCGCGGCGCATGGAAGCGCGTGGTCACCTCGCCGCCGCGCCGCACGATCTCGATGCCGTCGACCACGTCGTCGGCCGGCACGCCGACCGCGCTCGACGAGAGCCACGTGACGGAATGGCCTCGCTCGACCAGCCGGCGCGCGATCTCGTGCGTGACGCGCTCGGCGCCGCCGCCGCCGGGGCTCGCGAGATCGCGCCAGTTGAGAACGAGGATGCGCATCAGCCGCGCGCCACGCCCCGAAGGAATCCGGCGACGTAGACGAGGTGGGTCAGCACGATCCCGATCGCGACCAGCGCACCGACGCGGAACGACTGGTGGCGAAGGCTCGACGCCGCGGCGGCGAGCAACACCGCCGCCGCGTACAGGACGACCACGGCGACGCCTGCAGCTTCGGATGCAGACAACTCGAAGAACACGGCGGCGACCACGGCCACGACGATTCCCACTGCGAGGCTCACCCGCGGGACGACGGAAACACGGACGTCGCCGCGCCGGACCCCGCTGCCGCGGCTGCTCGCACGGTCCCAGACACGTCCAAGATGCGGCGCGAAGAGGGGCGGTGGGTTCGACACGACGACCGCCTCGGGCGTGTAGAGCACCAGCTCGCCCTGCCGCGCGATCGCAGCCACCAGGTCGTCGAGGCGTGTTGCCGCCGGAACGGTGAGCATCGTCGAACGGCGCACGACGATCGCCGACGCCGGGTACTCGCGGACGTAGCGGATGTTTCCGGGCGTGTGGCGGAAGTAGCCTAGCCCGACACCGACACGCGATTCCGTGACGCCCGCCGCGGCGCGTTCGCGCGCGTTCCCGGTCACGGGAGCCATCTTCGGTGTGACGACGGCGCCGATCTCCGGGCGTGCCAGGAACGGCGTCGTCGCCGAAAGCCAATTGCCGGCAGGCCGGGCCGCCGGCTCGAGAATGGCAACCACCTCGCCGCCCGCGGCGGCGACGGCCGGCTGGTAGTCGCCGACGACCGCGCCGCGAAGATCGCGAACGTCCACGGAGACGACGTCGACGCCCGGGAAGTCGAGCTCCTTGAACTCACGGCCACGTGATACGAGAACCGACACCGACGGGGCGTCCCTCGGCCGCGTGAACCCGAAGGTGCCGGCCAGCCGGCGACGGCGCTGGTAGTAGCGGAGGATGCGCAGCCGGTAAAAGATCGCGGCGGTGTCGATGACGGCCCGGAGGACGGCACGCGAGCGCACGCCCGACCCGCTGAAGCGATAGTCGAGGGTGATCGGAAGCTCTTCGATCCGCGAGAAGCCGAAAGCGCGCGCGACGGCGAGCAGCTCGATGTCGAAGGCGTAGCGCTTCACGAGCAGAAGCGGCATCACCTGCTCGGCGACCTCGCGCCGGAAAACCTTCAGCCCCGCTTGCGTGTCGCGAACGTTGAGCCGGAACAGCAGCCGCACGAGTTGCTGGAAGCACCAGGAAGCAACGACGCGGCTGCGCGGATAGAACACCTGCGACTCCGGATGGCGCTTCGATCCGATCGCGAAGTCGAGCTGAGCGTCCTCCGCACGGAGGACGTACGTCGCGAGCGCACGAGGGTCGAGATCGAGGTCGGCGTCGATGAAGCCGATCCACCGGCCCTGGGCTTCGAGCGCGCCCAGGCGCACCGCATAACCCTTGCCGAGGTTCCGGTCGTAGTGGAATACGCGATACGCACCGGCGGGCGCACCGGAGACGAGCTCGTCCTCGGTTGCGTCGATCGAGCCGTCGGAGACGACGACGATCTCGAAGTCGTCTCCGAGCGCGTCCCGAAGCCGGCTTCGGACGACCTCGAGATTTCCGATGATCGACGCGGCTTGGTTGAACACCGGCACGACGACAGAGAGCCGGGGCCGCGTCGTCACGTCGGCTGTCCGCCCGTGAGCGCCGAGCGATAGGCGTCGATGAGGTGCTCCGCAGATGCGGCGAGCGGCACCGCGTTGCTGCGCGCCTCCCGGCCGAGCTCGCGGCGGCGATCCACGTCTGCGAGCAGGGACACGATCGCTTCGCGAAGCGCGGCGCCGTCGCGTGGCGGAACGAGCACGGAGCCCGGTCCCAGGTCGGCGAGGCCGCCGACCCGTGTCGCGACGACCGGCCTCCCATACGCCATCGCCTCGCGTGGCCCGAAACCGAACCCTTCGCGGCGCGAGGGAGCGCAGACGACCGCGGCACGCGCGTAGAACGAACCGACCTCGTCGGGCGGGACGAATCCCACCGCCTCGGGCACACCCGGCCGCAGCGGCCCGTCACCCACGATGACGCGATGCACTCCGTCGCTCGCCTCGAGAAACTCGACAATCCCTTTCTCGGGACTAAGGCGTCCTGCAAAAAGTACGTGCGGCGGGTCATCGGGCTCGCCTACCTGCGCGGGGATCCGAAAGCCGGGCTGGACGATCGCGACCCGGCGCGCGCCGAGCGCAACCGCCTCCTTCCTGAGGAACTCGGAGGCCACGATCACGGCTTCCGCGCCTCGAACGAGCGGGCGCGCGAGGATGGGCGCCCGTCGCGCAAGCGCGACGTCCGTCCCCCAGAGCTGCAGGACGTAGGGCTTCCGTGTTGCGCGCGCTGCGAGCGCGGACGGCAGCCAGTGCGCATGCACGAGGTCCGCGTCGCGCGCTGCGGCGCGCGCCTTCCGTGCGTATGCCAAGACGAACGCCGGCAGGAGCGCCGCGCGCCAGGCGGACGCACGCAGGTTCTGCGCGATGCCGCTTCCGTAGGCGATACCGAAGTGGTGGAAGTCCTTCGGTGACACGACTGTCACGTCCACGCCGAGTGCACGAGCACCGTCGACGGCTGCGGCGACGAAGTTGCCGGCCACCGGGTGCTCGGGCGATGGATAGGACGTCGTGAGGACGACGACCTTCATTCGCACGCAGTTCTATTCATGCCGTGCGAAGACGACGGGGATCGCGAGCGCGAGGGCGACGAACGCGTAGAAGTAATAGAACTGCATCGTCAGGTAGAACGCGTTCGAGGCGAGCGTCCCGACAAGCGCCGCCGTGCAGCCCCAGGCGAGCGGGCGCACCCGTGCGGCGAGCGGGTCGCGCACTGCGGCCAGCCGGCGGCCGAGCGACCGCGCCGCGCCGAGGCGGCGGAACACCCAGAGCAGGAAGAGCGCGAACAGCGTCGTCCCGACGAGCCCGGTCTCGACGATCAGCGCGACGAAGTAGCTGTGCGGGCCCCAGTTCGTCTTGCCGGTGACGAACTCGTAGTAGACGGAGAACGTGTTGAGGCCGAGCCCGAACAAGGGGTCGGTGTGGAGGACGTGTGGGATGAACGAGTAGACCTGGAAGTGCGCGTTCTCGGACCCGCCGCTCGTCTGCACCCGCGACTTGAGCACGGTCGTGAAGTACGAGCGGCGCGACAGCACGATCGCGGCGAGGATCGCGACCGCCGCTCCGATCGGGACGAGGAGCGCCGGGCTGTACAGGTAGCGCCGATACGGCACGGCGAGCACGAGCGCGCCGACCCCGAGGCCGAGCAGCCCGCTGCGCGAGAGCGTGGCGGCTTCGACGACGAGCAGGAACCCGATCGTCGGCATCAGCCATTTGCGCATGCGATGACCTCTCTCGAGCCGGAGGTACAGCGGTGACAGGACGAGCAGCGGGACGATCAGCATGATCCCGAGGTGGTTCGGGTCGCCGGTCATCGCGTTCGGACGGAAGACGCTCGCGCCGTTGATCGCACCGTAGACGTTGATCTGGCTGGCGCCGCCGGTGATCGGAGAGAGCAGGGTCGCGTCGAGGTTGCCGCCGCGGCGCGCGTCCAGCAGCTGGAGGACGCCGTACGCGGCGTTGACGACGATGCCGGCGCTGAAGCACGCAAGCGTGCGCCAGAAATAGCGCTGCCCGCGCCGCGAGAGCCACGCGACCGCAGCGGCGAGGAAGGCAAAGTGGATGATCCACTTCGTGAGCCCCTTGCCCCACTGAGCGAGCGCATCTGCGTCCGAGAGGTCGTAGTACCCGATCAGGTACACGACGAGGAAGGACGCGAAGAACGCCACGAGCACGGCGGTCGTGCGCGGCACACGCCAGAACCGCGTTCCTGCGACGAACGCGAGCAGAAAGAGGATTGCCAGCACGTCGGCGAGCGACACCGTTCCTGCGAAGTTCCAGTGCACCTTTTCGAAGGTCACGCAGAAGACACTCGCGAGGAACAGGAAGCTCGTGAGCCGCCTCATCCGACGACCTGTTCGAGCACCCGAGCGAGCTCCTCGGACCGCGTGCGGCGCGACACCTTGCGTCGCCACTCGTCCGAGAGCGGTGGACCATCGAGCGTGCCGGCGTGCCACGCGGCATGCAGCTCCCTCAGTGCGGCCGCGATGCCGTCGACGTCCTCCGGTGCGACGACCAGCCCCGCACCGGCCGCGCGGATCAGCTCCGCCGCGGCGCCGTCGGGCGGGACGACGGCGAGGATCGGACGCTCCGCCGCGAGGTACTCGAACACCTTCCCGCTCAATACGCCCTTGCCACGGCCGCCGGCGTCGGGGATCAGCAGAAGCAGTGCCTCGGAGTCGCGCTGGAGCTCGAGCGACCGGCGCCGAGGCGCGTACGCGACGAGCTCGAGGCGGTCACCGAGGTCGAGCTGCTCGGCCCACTCGCGGTCGGCCGCACGAAAGTCGCCGAGGAAGCGCACGACGACGTCGTCGAGGCCGGACTGCTTCAGCGCGGTCAGGAACGGCCGAGGGTCTCGCTTGCCGAAGAACGAGCCTGCGTGGGTGAGCCGGAAGCGGTCGGACGGGTGCCGTTCCAGCCCGGCGAAGTCGTCGAAGTCCGAGCCGTTCGGGATCGTGACGACCGGTCCTCTCGGCGAGCGCTCGCGCATCTCTTCCGCGATCGCGTCGGAGACACACGTGATCGCGTCGGCGGAGCGGGCGATCAGCTTCGCGACCGCGTGCTCGCCCTGCTCCTTTGCGCGTACCACAAGCCGCTCTGCGCGGCGGTGCGGATGCGCGACGACGGAGTCACGGAGGTCGGCGACCCACTTCGTCCCGGTCGCACGCTTCACGGCGGCGCCGATCAAGTGGACCGACGACGGTGGTGATGTCGTGACGACGACGTCGATCCCCTCCCGCCGGGCGATCCTGATCGCCGCCGGGATCGCCGTGAGGTTCCAGCTGACGTTCTCGTCGGGCACGAGGAACCGGCGGCCGAAGAGCTGAACCTGCTTCGTAGCCCGCTGTAGTCCCTGCGTCCCGTGCAGCTCCTCCGCCGGCTTGCGCCCGCTCGTCCCGACATAGCGGGCACGGTGCACCCAGGCGAGCGTCGGAGGCTGAAGCTCGTCGTCGCGGTGGATCCACCGCGGGTCGTCGGGCGCCAGCACATGCGTCTCGAACCCGAGCTCCGGAAGGTGCGTGGCGAGCTTGAGCGGTCGTTGAACACCACCGCCCCCGGCCGGTGGGAAATAGAAGCTGACGAGCAGGACTTTCACGGCGTCCAATGCTCGCGGTTTCGCTCGTAGAGCTCCACCGCGATCGCACGAACGTCGTACGCCTGCCGCCAGTCGGGGTAGTGCGAGGCGAACCGGCCGTTGTCGCTGATCCACCACATGTGATCGCCGATGCGAGCCTCGTCGCTGAGCGTCCAGGCCATCTCTTCGCCGGTCACCTCCTGGACGAGGTCGATCGCCTCGAGCACGGAGACGTTGCTGTGCCGTCCGCCGCCGATGTTGTAGACCTGGGCGACGCGCGGCGCGCGATGGAACTCGTCGAAGCAGGCAATCAGATCGCTCGAGTGGATCGCGTCGCGCACCTGCTTTCCCCGATAACCGAAGATCGTGTAGGGCGCGCGCGTCATCGCGCACCGCACGACGTAGGCGAGGAAGCCGTGCAGCTCGGCTGCCGCAT
>Ga0308175_100000882_pt1 | contig 19907 bp, 21 predicted proteins | sample PhyCR1_3_FD_203893 | JGI IMG/M metagenome (GOLD analysis project Ga0308175, IMG submission 203893) | Soil microbial communities from UC Gill Tract Community Farm, Albany, California, United States - DLSLS.C.R1 | ecosystem: Environmental > Terrestrial > Soil > Agricultural land | place: USA...
GCGTATTTTCTCGCCAACACTGTCCCACCCGGGACTTGCGAACACCCGGAGGGCCAGTCCCGGAACTTCTTTCAAAAGATGTTCGGGTTAGGTAAGGATCATCGAATCGCACCCGAGCCTCCTCCGGCCGAGTACTCACCGGATGGCGCCCCGATCACCGGCCAGCCCGATCAGCCCAATCCAGACCAGAAACCCAAGAAGGGCTTCTGGAAGCGGATCTTCGGCGGCAGGAAGTAGGCAAAGTATCCCGCTGCGAGCCATTCGGGTCTCCAATCCTGCCGACCCTGTCGACTTGCGGGCGAATCCTTCAATGGCTCCCGAAGGAAGTCCAAGCGCGCGCTTGACAAGCGTTGACGCCGTTCGCGGTCTTGTCATGATCCTCATGGCGCTCGATCACGTTCGCGACTTCTTCCACCGGGGCGCAATGCAATTCTCCGCAACGGATCTGGCTCGAACGACTCCCGTTCTCTTTCTGACCCGTTGGGTGACGCATTTTTGCCTGCCCGGGTTCATGTTCACTACGGGCATCGGCGCGTTCCTGTGGTTGCACCGCCGAAATCGAACGAAAAAGCAGCTGTCGGTCTTTCTCGTCACACGCGGACTTTGGTTTGTATTGCTGGAGCTAACGGTGCTGCAGTTCGCCTACGATTTTGATCTGCCTACACGTTACCCGATCCTTCTCCTGGTGCTCTGGATCTTCGGAATATGCCTGGTGTTCATGGCCCTGGTTGTCCACTTACCGAGGCGAATGTTAGCAGTCCTGAGCATTTCAGCCATTGCGCTCCATAACTGTCTGGACGGAATCGCCGGCCCACAGAGTGGGGTGCTGAGTTGGCTGTGGCACCTCTTTCATCAGCCGGGGCTCATCACGATTGCGGGTAAGCCGCTGCTCGTGACTTATACCCTGGTTCCGTGGCTTCCGGTTATGGCCGCTGGATACTGCTTCGGGGAAATTCTGACGCTTCCCGCATCACAACGCCGGCGATTGACACGCAATATCGGCCTTGCGCTCATCGTCGCGTTTATCTTGCTGCGCGCCATCAATCACTACGGTGATCCCGTGCCGTGGAGCACGCAGAAGTCAGGTGTGATGACTGTCCTTTCGTTTTTGAACTGCCAGAAGTACCCGGCTTCGCTGGACTTTCTATGCATGACGCTCGGACCGGCGCTTCTGGGTCTAGCTTACTTCGATCGTCATCCCTTACGCTTAACGAACCCGATTGTCATATTCGGCCGCGTGCCGTTGTTTTACTTCGTTTTGCACTTATACGTGATCCACATGCTGCTTGTCTGCGCTGCGTTACTGCGTTATGGGTGGGCAGCGACTTCGTTTCTCTTCCATCCTGTGCCGTCGATGGGAGGTCCTGCCCAGCTTTTCCCGTCTGATTTCGGATGGAGTCTCACAAGCGTTTACCTGCTGTGGGTCTTGACGGTGATACTGCTGTATCCACTCTGCCGCTCGTACGCGCGCGTAAAGGCGGAGGGGAAGTCTCCCGTTTTGTCCTACTTGTAATGGCTAGGCTTCTGTCAGCCCGGGCAGCATGTCTTTCGCCGTGTAGGTAAGAATCCATTCCGAGCCCGGACCGTCGATGGAAAAGCTTGCGCTTCCCGCCGGCACGAACCACGCGGTACCGGCCTTGAACGACTTGCCGGCAAAGACTCCTTCACCTTTCAGGCAAATGAGGATGAGGTAGTAATCTCCGCTCGGGCTAATCCTAATCGGCGCTTGCGGCTTCAGGCGTTCGACGCGGAAGTGATCGCAATGCAAAAGACTGTCGCGCCATGGAGTAATTGCAATCGGCTCCGATTCACAGTCGTGCGGCTCCAGCCGTGACACCTTCATCCCGTGCTCAAGATGGAGTTCCCTGGGACGACCATAATCGTACAAACGGTAAGTGATATCGGAGTTTTCCTGGATCTCGCAGACAGTCAATCCAGCGCCGATGGCGTGTACTGTACCCGCTGGTGTAAACACGACGTCGCCCGGATTCACTTTCCGCCAGTCAAGCAACTCTTCGATTTGGCCGGAGCGAACAGACCGTTCGAAGCGCTCGGGCGTAAGCGGCTCCTTGAAGCCGAGCGCCACTTCCGATTCCGGCTGTGCGTCCATCACGTACCACGCTTCCGTCTTGCCGAGGCAATTGTGGTGCGCGCGCGCGTACTCGTCATCCGGATGTACCTGGACCGAAAGGCGTTCCGTCGTGAAGATCAGCTTTACGAGAAGCGGGCAAATCCCGGGAAAGTTGTCGTTGACGGCTGACCCAAGCACACCGGGATGCGCCGTGAGCACTTCCCCGAGAGGCTTGCCGAGTGAGGTGGGATTGTCTCTAAAGGTAAACCATACTTCGCCGATAGGTTCCTTATCAGGAGAACTATTGAAGTAAGGAGCCAGGGTTGATCGCCCCCAAATTCGCTCTTGGAAGATGGGTAGGAGTTCAAACGGCAGCTTTACCTCAGGTTGCAAATCAAGCACATGACGCCTTTCGATTCGATTAGCTATACCGCCTCCAGCCAGACAGTTGCACCGCCGCCCGACCTCTTATCAGAGTTGCGGTTTACTCAGAGTCTTCTCGCCCTGGGTAAAGCTCGGTCAGTAGCGCCTTGTGATTTTCAAGCGCACGAGCACGACGAAGCTTCATCGTTGGTGTTAGTTCACCATGCTCAATCGAAAACTCGCGGTCGAGTATTCTAAATCTCCGGATCCGTTCGAAATCCGCTAACTGGCCGTTCACACGGCTGACTGCCTGCTGCACGGCCGCCTTAACGGGTGCGGAATTGACGATTACCGCCGGGTCGCTCGATTCGCCGGCAGCGGCACCCGTGAGGCTCTGTGCCTGAGGCAGATTCAAAGTCAGAACCGCCGTAAGATACGGCCGCTTGTCTCCGATGAGGAGAACGTGATTGACCACCGGCTCCATTTTGAATAGATTTTCGATGCGAGACGGATAAATCTTTTTACCGTTGGAGGAGACAATCAGCTCTTTCTTCCTCCCGGTGATGTACCAGTAGCCGTCCCCGTCAACTTCGGCGATGTCGCCCGTGAGAAACCATCCGTCGCTGTCGAAAACAGACGCGGTGGCTGCTTCGTCACGATAGTAGCCCTGAAACATGCACGGGCTCTTGATCAACAATTCTCCATCTTCGGCCAGTTTCGCTTCCACACCGGGCAGGAGTTTTCCGATGCTGCCCGGGCGAGGATTCTCGAGCGGGTTGAAGCACAGGATGCCTGCTTCGGTCAGTCCATATCCCTCGATGAGAGGCATGCCTATCGCGGCGAAGAACTCTGCTAGCTGCGGTCCAAGCGGTGCCGCACCGGAGGCCGCGATCCTGATTCGACCCCCGAGCCGTTCCCTCACCTTCGAGAAAACCACCCTATCCGCCGCCTTCAACAAAGGCTGCATCCAGAGTGGAACAGATTTTCCCGACTGCCTGATCCTTGTTGCCTTGGTGCCCAGGCGCACCGCGGCCTCAAATAGCTTTTGGGCAGATGCCGGCCGCTTCCGGATCTCCGTCTGAATCGTGGTGTACATCCGCTCCCACACTCGGGGAGGTGCTAAGAAGACGGTGGGCCGGACAGTCTTGAGATCGGACGGCAGACGCGAAAGGCTTTCAGAAAACCAGACCGGCGTTCCCATCCGCATTGGAACCAACTCGAGCACAATGCGCTGAGCGATATGCGCTGATGGTAAGAAGACTACCGTCGAATCTTCCGGATTGATCGGAAGGACGATCGGCCCCATGTCCAGATTGGCGACGACCGCCCTGTGACTGGTCAGGCCCATCTTCGGTTGCCCGGTTGCACCCGAAGTGAGATACAGAATCGCCGGATCGTCCGGCGAGATATTCGCCTGCAAGTTATTGAGGAATTGCCGGTCCCTGTCGAGAGCCTCCCGGCCGGCTTGCCTGAGGTGACTCATTGAAAACAGACCGGACGGCGAATCGACCATCACGAGCACGTGTTCAGGAAGCCGGTTGCCCCGTTCCGCGCTTGCCTTGTCCAGCGACTCCAGGGTCTTCTCGTCTTCCACAAAGAGGAACCGAGCTCCGGACGCTTCTACATTGGCGGCAAGATCGGGCATCGGGTAGGAAGTGTAGAGTGCGGCAGAAACACCGCCGGCCCCCATGATGCCAAGATCGACCAAGTAAAATTCGGCGCGAGTCTCGCACAGGATGCAAACGATCTCGCCTTTTCGCATTCCAAGGGTCGAGAGGCCGGCAGCGATTTCGCTCGAGATTCGAAGCCAATCCGACCACGAATACGTCTCGTACTCGCCCTTTTTTCCCTTTTTCGGCTGATGAAGAGCCGCGGCGTCGCGGAACTGTTTCTCCGTTTCGGTTAGAACGGTAAAGACGTTGCGGCCCGGCATCGCCCGAATTTTACCAATCCCCCTGCCGGGGCGGTTGTCGCACGGAAAGCGGATGCGAGAATCGGTATTTGACGCAACCCGACGATCGAAGCTCTCCGTCGAGCCCGGACATCGACCCGCTCCGCCGGCCACTTGCTTATCGGGAAGAGGCGTTCCTCCAGAGCCCGGATTCCCGCCCGCTCCGCATCCTTTCGGAGTATCTGTGGCCGCTGTCCCACTTCCAGGACGAAAAGATAAAAGACACAATCGTCTTCTTCGGTTCGGCCCGGATACGCGAAGAGGGGGCCCTCAGCCGGTATTACCACGAGGCGCGGCACCTCGCCCGCATCATTACCGAGTGGTCCACCAAGATTTCACCTGACGCGGGCAAAGGTGAAACTCACCACCGTTTTGTAGTGTGTACAGGCGGCGGCCCGGGCATTATGGAAGCAGCAAACAGGGGTGCAAGCGATGCGGGTGGGAAGACGATCGGCCTCAATATCGGGTTGCCCTTCGAGCAGCGTCCCAATCCTTACATCACCCCGGAACTTTCGTTCGAGTTCCACTACTTCTTCATGCGAAAGTTCTGGTTCGCCTATCTTGCGAAAGCGCTGGTTGTGTTTCCAGGCGGTTTTGGAACGCTGGACGAACTATCAGAGATCCTGACCTTGGCGCAGACCCAGAAGCTCGAAAGTAAAATCCTGATCGTACTCTACGGGGCGGAGTTCTGGAACGAGATCATCAATTTCGACGCGCTTGTCAGGCACGGTGTGATCGCGGAAGCAGACATGCGTCTGTTCCGGTTTGCCGATTCACCAGCCGAAGCATTGTCGGTTCTGAAGGAAGGATTGACGGAATACTACCTGGAGCCTGAAGCCGCAATTGCGGGGCTCGCGGAAGAGACACCCGAAATCGCACATACGCGAACATCATAGAACATGAAACTGTATCGAACAGCCGCCGGGATTTTCGTCGAAGAGAACTCAAAATGGCATCGTCTCGCAAGCTCGGATTGGACCGCGCTTGTCTCTCGAGACGACCTGCCCTCATACCTTTCGACTCTGCTTCAAAGCGCGACCGTATCGGAAGCTCCTGATCCGAAGATGATCCTAGCTCCAATTGAGAGCGGCGAGGTCTGGGCTGCGGGCGTGACGTATTTCCGCAGCCGCACCGCACGCATGGAAGAGGCAGAGGCGGCAGGTGGGGGCACTTTCTACGACCGCGTTTACGAAGCACCCAGACCCGAGCTCTTCATGAAAGCGACCCCGCATCGCGTTGTGGGCCCCGGGGCGGCTGTTCACATCCGCAGTGATTCGAAGTGGAACGTACCTGAGCCGGAACTTGCTCTCGTCGTGACACCCGCGGGCAAGTTAATCGGTTACACAATCGGGAACGACATGAGCTCGCGCGACATTGAGGGCGAGAATCCCCTGTATCTGCCGCAAGCGAAAGTCTACACGCGGGCCTGCGCTCTTGGGCCGTGCATTCTTGTCACAGATCAACTTCTGCCTCCGGGAACGCTCATCTCTCTCCGAATTTCGCGAGCTGGGAACGTTGTTTTTTCGGGTGAGACACCGCTGTCGCAAATGAAACGCTCGCCGTTAAGTCTCATTGAATACCTGTATCGCGAGAATACGTTTCCGTTCGGTGCTGTCCTGTTGACCGGCACGGGAATTGTTCCCCCCGACTCTTTCACTCTCGAGATCAACGATGAAGTTCAAATCGCCATCGAGGGAATTGGAACACTGGTCAACCCTGTTGACTGACGTCTTTCGGATGAAACGCCCTCGCCGCTCTGCCAGTCGGACAGACGGAGGCTTATTTGGCGGAAGAAACGAATCGCGAAGCGGAGATGGCAAAGCTGGGATCTCTGATCAAAGGGATCAAGTTTGCAATGCTCACGACAGTTGAGCCAGATGGCTCGCTCCACAGTCGTCCCATGACGACCCAGGACGTTGAGTTCGACGGTGAGCTGTGGTTTTTCACCGGCGCGCATTCTCCTAAGGTTTGGGAATCCGATCAGCACCGCGAGGTTAACGTAGCGTTCGCTGACCCGAACAAGAACACGTACATTTCCGTATCTGGAAAGGCCTACCTTGTGCGGGACCGCAAGAAGATGGAGGAGTTCTGGAATCCTGTGTACAAGACGTTCTTCCCAAAGGGATTGGAAGATCCGGAGATTGCTTTGATGAAGATTTCGGTTGAGAAAGCCGAGTATTGGGATTCGCCGGGTACGGCCCTCGGTCGTGCGTTTAACTTCGCTCGTGCTTACTTATCGAGCGACCCGAGCAAGCTCGGAGACCACGCGAAGGTGAATTTGGCCTAGGCTACGTCGGATTCTCGTTCACCTCGCCGTCTAAGATGGCTAGGATGCGTCTAGTTACGTTTGAGGCCGATGGAAAAATCCGGCCGGGTGTTCTGACTGAAGCAAACGGGATCTTTGATCTCTCGGCGGCCGGGTTCAATTCCATGCTGGACGTGATTGAAGCGGCCGCGTCGAGCCCGAAAAAGATTCAAAGCCTGGTGGAGGCTTCAACCCCCAACACAGCGTATTCGCTGGATACGGTAAAGCTGCTCGCCCCCATCCCCAAACCCCGAAAGCTGATCTGTGTCGGATTGAACTACAGAGATCACGCGGCGGAAACAGGCTCGGAGATCCCGGACGTTCCTACGATTTTCAACAAATTCGCCACATCGGTGATTGGGGCCGGCGACAACATCGTGTTGCCCAAGGTTTCTACCAAGCCGGACTACGAAGCGGAGTTCGCTTTCATCGTCGGGAAGGGCGGTCGGCACATCAAGGCAGAAGATTGGAGGAATCACATCTTCGGCTACACGATCGTGAACGATGTCAGCGCGCGAGACTATCAGCGGGCGACCACCCAGTGGTTGATGGGGAAGACGTTCGACACATTCGCGCCTATGGGGCCGTGGATCGTCACCGCAGATAGCATCCAGGACCCGCATAATCTCGACATCAGCATCGAAATCAATGGTGAGACTCTGCAGAAATCGAATACGCGGGAGTTGATCTTCAAGATTCCTGATCTGCTTGTGTTCCTTTCGGCTGTTTTTACTTTGGAGCCGGGTGACATCGTATCAACCGGTACACCGGCGGGAGTTGGTGGCGCGCGAAATCCTCCGCGATTTCTCCGGCCCGGCGACGATGTTGCCGTCAAGATTCCTGCCATCGGAGAACTTCGCAACCCGGTGGTCGCGGAAACGTAGTTTTAGGTATGAGCCTGACGATCACCCTCGGCGACCTGGCGCGCCGGCTCGAGTGCACTCTTGCCGGGGGAGATCCGTCGACGACTATCCGTGGCGTTTCTACCCTGGAGCGGGCTGGCGAGGGCGAAGTTACATTTCTTGCCAACCTGAAGTATGCGCCGAAGGTGAAGTCGAGCCGGGCTGCCGCGATTATCGCGGGAGAACCGCTCGAAGGTGCAGCCGCTACGTTAGTCTCCAGGAATCCGTACTATGATTTTGCGCGCGCTCTTGGCTTCTTTTACCACCCGCCGAAGCCGGAGCCTGGGATCCATCCCAGTGCCGCCGTTGATCCCAGTGCTAGGATCGGACCCGGTGCGTCGATCGGTGCCTACGTCGTTGTGGGGCCGGATACCACGATTGGAGCAAATGCCGTCATCCATCCCCACGTTGTGATCTATCAGGGGTGTCAGATCGGCGACGATTTCACGGCCCATTCCCATGCCGCAGTCCGGGAGTTTACACGAGTCGGCAACCGTGTCGTTCTGCAAAACGGCGTTGTGGTCGGCGGCGACGGATTTGGGTTCGCCAAAGCGAACGATGGCACGCAGTACAAGATTGTGCAATCCGGCGTGACGGTGATAGAAGACGATGTCGAGATTCAAACGTTGACATCTGTCGATCGCGCCACCATAGGCGAGACGCGTGTTAAGCGTGGAGCCAAGATCGACAGCCTCTGCCAGATTGGACACGCTTGCGTTGTCGGTGAGGACAACATCATCTGCGGTCAAACCGGTCTCGCTGGCAGTACCGTCCTCGAAGAAAACGTTATCATGGCGGGGCAGACCGGCTCTTCCGGTCACCTGACAATTCGGAAGAATGCAATAGTCTGGGCGCAATCGGGCGTAGGCCACGATGTTCCTGAAGGTGCGATTGTCAGCGGCTCTCCTGCTTTTGATTCCCGTGACTGGCTGCGTGCATCGGCAAGCTTCTCCCGGTTGCCTGATCTGATGCGCACTGTACGCGCTCTGGAGCGGCGTGTAGCCGAGTTGGAAAGCCAGGCCGGTAAGCAGTGAGGTTGGTCGTTGGAATCACCGGGGCTTCGGGCGCCATTTTCGGAATTCGAACTCTCGAGATCCTGAAAGCGCTTCAGGTCGAAACGCACCTGGTTACGAGCCGCTGGGCTCGCACCACCATTGCGCACGAGACTTCATACACTCTCGAACAGGTTGAAGCGCTCGCGTCGTTCGTGCACAACGGCGATAACCAGGCAGCTCCGATTTCGAGCGGATCGTTTCAGACCGACGGGATGATCATTGCGCCGTGCAGCATGAAAACTCTTGCGGCAATCCGGGTCGGATACAGCGATACCCTGGTTTGCCGGGCGGCGGATGTGGTGTTGAAGGAGCGGCGTAAGCTGGTTCTGCTCGCGCGCGAAAGCCCGTTCAACGAGATTCACCTGGAGAACATGCTGGCGCTCACACGGATGGGCGCTGTCATCTTTCCGCCGGTTCCTGCCTTTTACAATCGGCCAAATTCCATCGATGACGTCGTCAATCACATCGTCGGCAGATTGCTCGATCAGTTTGGTTTGCAATCACCGGCTGTGTCGCGCTGGCAGGGATTCAGATAACCTAGCTGTAGCTGGCCCAAGGATAGAGAAGCTTGAGCGCCAAAGCGAACACCGGTTGGAACAAACCGTCAAAGATCCGCCAGCTAAGCAGCAGTCCGGCGTAGCTGAAATTCCTCATCCCGCGCCCGACGGCCTCGAACCGTTGGGCCTTTTCTTCGGTCATCAGAAGAGCAACCGCGCTGAATCCATCGAGTGGCGGTACGGGTAGCAGGTTGAACACGCCGAGCAGGACGTTCAGCGAAAAGAGCAAGCTTAAAAGCTGGGCTGCGGCTTCCGCCAAGCCGGGTTTCGTCGCAGAGACGATCTGACCGAAGCTTGCCGAAGCAGGCGGGTGGAAAACCCCCGCCCAGAGGCCCAGGTAGATCGCAAGGGCCGCCACCGTTGCGAGAAGAAAGTTCGCTGCCGGACCAGCCAAAGCCATCTTCGCTGCACGATGAGGGTACCGCGACGACCATGCCGGATCATACGGCGCACTGGCCCAGCCCATCATCCAGCCGCCCATCAGGAACGAAACGATCGGGAAGATTACCATTCCGAACGGCTCGCGTTTGATGTGAGGCAACGGGTGTAAGGTCACCTGACCACCTTCGAACGCGGTGAGGTCTCCCTCCCGTTTGGCGACAAAGGCGTGAGCCGCTTCGTGACACGTCGTCGAGAACAAAAACACGACGTACCAGATCAGCCCGAATGCGATTACTTCCGCAGTCATCCGATTCCTGAGACCTCAGCTTACGGCCGCACAGGACTTCACTTCAATTCCCCGGATGGGCTTATAGGAGCGTGGTTAGTTTGTCAAATCCGCTCGAGATACTAGATCTTCGCTTGGATTGTCGCGCAAGTTTTGTGACGGATTTCCGCCTATCGGAGTCGAACGTTCGGAGCAAATTCATGGAAACACCGAACGAAGTGATCGTCAGGTATCTGCAAGATTGCGAGGCCGCTGAACGGAACTTCGAAGACGCCTTGGGGACGTTTGCCGTCACGGGCGAACAAAATGAGGTCAAGCGAATGTTCGAAATGGCTACGAAACGCGCCAAATCGCAGCACGAGCGGCTGGAAGCCCGCTTGAAAGAGCTTGGTGGGGAAAGGTCCACGCTGAAGAGCATTCTGGCGCACATCCTGGCCTTCACTCCGACTTCCGCTCAGATCGGGCACGAGCCTGCCGAGAAGAACACACAGCATCTGATGGTCTGCATCGCGGCCGCTTCGGCCGAAATGGCGATGTATGAATCGCTCGCCACCGCGGCGCGGGCTGCCGGTGATACCAAGACGGAGCGCTTAGCTCGCGAGCTGCAAGCTGAAGAGAAGGACGACTACGAGAAGTCGTGGAATCTCCTGCGCCCGAGCGCATTGGCGTCGTTCCAGACAGTCGTCCAGCGGAACGCAACGGCATAAAGCCGGTCTGCGAGACGAACCCAAACCGTTCGAGTTGGGTTCGTCTCGAAAATCCTTAGAAGGCGGCGGCGCCAGCCTCTGCCACAGCTTGATCCTGCTTGCCTAGCCCGCCGCTGACTCCGACTGCTCCAACAACCTCGCTCCCGCGTTTCAGGGGGACGCCGCCGGCGAAAATCATAACTTTGCCGTTGTTCGAGGCGTGGATGCCAAAGAACTGATCACCCGATTGGCTCAGTTCTGCTAATTCCTTTGTCGAAATATCGAATGCGCGTGCCGTCCACGCCTTCTTGATCGAGATATCCACGCTTCCAATCCAGGCCTTGTCCATTCGTACGTGTGCGACCAGGTTGCCGCCGGCATCCACGACGGCGATGTTCATCGGCTGACCGATCTCCTGCGCTTTGCTCTCGGCAGCGGCAATGATACGGCGTGCGTCCGCAAGTGTGATCATCAAAATTCTCCTTTGCGTGTTGGTACCCGTTGTAGACGCATCTCCGACCGGAAGTTGCGCACCGAAAGGCGACGCGCCCGTCCTAGCGTAACGTGTACAGATACCCGGCTATGTCGCGTGCGTCGTTCTCGGTGACACCTACGTTCGGCATGAGCGTCTTGGGGTTAATCCCTTGCGGATTGCGGATCCAGCGCATCATGTTGTCGGGCGTATTTTGGAGCTCGCCTGCCAGATAAACGCGGTCGCCAATGCCGGTGAGGGGTGGTCCTACTTTGCCCACCGCCCCGGAAATTCCCGGAATGACGTGACAGGAGCCGCAGCCGTACTTTCCGATGGCCGCTGCACCGCGGCGTGCGTCACCACCAGTTGTCACTTGTGCCGTATGCTGGGCCTCCCGGCGAGAGCCGCAGCCGAGGCACAACAAAAGAAGAACCAGCGGAACGGAGCTATTTCGCACGGGATGCCCTCACGAGTGACGCGTCACTTTCCTTTAGCCACGCAGAGAAGAGATAAAGTCCAGCCGCCAGGTACACCAGGCTCGCCGGAACCCACATAATCAAGCCCCCTACCTGCTGGTCCTCAAGCGGCGTGTAGCCCCATGCCTCCGTGGTTCGAAGGTAGCCGGAGTACCAGGGCGTCGATGAGAATGTGAGTAGCGCGCCCAGGATGCCGGTATGGACGGCCGTTGTGAAAATATACAGCACGCCCGCCCCGTAACTGCGCCGGCCATGTGCGTAAAACAAAGACCACCAGAAGGCAAGGGCAGACAGGAAAAAGCTCAGATGCTGGGCACTGTGCGCGAGATCGCTCGTCAACGTCAGATTGAACAGGTAAGGGACGTGCCAGATCCAGATGGCAAGAGCGTGAATCCACCATGCCGCGAACGGGTCTGTGAGGAAGCTCCACCCTCCCTGGACGTAGCTTTCTTTGGACCAACGGCCGACGGTTCTCCGCCACTCGAACGGCATTGCCCACAAGAAAGTGACGAGCGGCCTCGAAATAACCAGAAGCGGCGCCGAAACCAACATCAGGATTTCGTGCTGGGTCATATGAGCGAAGAACAACACCTCGCCCAGCCGATGCACCGGGGATACGAGCGCAAGGACAAGGCTTGCGAGCCCTAACCAGAAGCAGTTCTCCTGGAGCCGAGTCAATCCGGCATGCCGTCGGGAGCCACGCCAGTACAGAAACGCCGACAGAATCAAGGGGATGACGACGCCGGGGTCAAATTCCCAGGCTGACCACAGATCATCCGGCCGTAACGGTTCGCCGGGATGTGCGTACGCCCAGGCTGGAAGGAGAAGCAGACCCGCCAGGCTGCGGCGTAATCTCACTGGCACGCTCCCAGCACCAACTCAGGGATGGCCTGCGCGATCACTATCGTCGCGAAACCAACTCCAAAGACCATGCCCGCGAGCGCCATCAGGCGCGCTCGGGGAAGCGAGCCTGCTCCCTGGCCGGGCAATTCCGCCCCAAGTGCTTTCCACTGCGACCATGCCACCGTCGCGATCCCGAGTTCCAGAACAACGGCAACGACGGACACAAAATAGAGCCACGCCTTCCCCTGAAAAATGCATGCCCAAGGCGCCAATGTAAAGTTTGCCTGAAAGCTGAACAGCCAAATAATTGGGGGGCCGAGGTCGGTCGCCCAGAGTACCAGATCTCGTCGTGAGTCTGTCATTACTGTGTCTCCAGGATGTTGGGTCCCCAGTACACGATCACGTAGAGCGGTATCCAGATGAGCACCAGGAAGTACCAGACAACGGAATCCACGTGAACACCGAGGCGCACTCTCGGTCCATGCCGTCCTATCAGAACAAGGAACAACAGCACCAGCGTGAAGATGACATCAGCGGTGTAGTCATAGGCGTGGACGGCAAGAAAGGTCCACATATATGTTCCGAACGCATCGGCCTTGTAGCTGAAGTTCAGCGAATACCAATCGAGAACGCGGATGACAAAGAATGTAAGAGCGAGCACCAGGTTCAATAAGAGGCCCTTGATCATCCCGCCCCGGTCGTCTTTCTTCGCCGCCTCGCCTGCCCAGTAACTTCCAACGCAACTCAGGAGCAACGGGACGAGGCCTATTGTGGCCAAGAGCTTATGCGGATACTGATCTCCCGGAGGGGGCCAGACGTCCATGCGCAAGCGCACGTAGAAATAGGCCGCCATGAGGATGCAGAACATCATCCCCTCGATCCCAGCCAGCAGCAACTGGCCCCACCACAACGGTGCCTGACTCGAGATGTCGTAGGGCGGAAGGTGCGAAACGTCTATGGTTTTGGGTTCCGTCATGCGCGCACGCCAGCCTCGTCCCTGATTTCAGTGGAGCGCCTTGGCCAGAACCAGCCAAGTAGTCCAAAAAACGTGAGGATCGAACCGCTGATGATGTACCAGGGATTGAACACCGAGCCAATAAAGCCGATGGTAACCGTGATTGCCGTAATGAAAGGCCAGATGCTTGACCCCGGCAAAACGTAGCGATGGTGAGGTTCCGCATCCATCAGGGTGGTTACGAGCACTTCCCGCCGATCAGTGCGGAGTCCGGTTACAAACGCGCGCTCCTCACGGGGAACCCACATCGGTGTGCGTGTTGTAGCCACGGGCAGATACTCGAAGTTATAGGGCGCGGGCGGGGAACTGGCAGCCCACTCCAGGCTGTCTGCTTCCCAAGGGTTATTACCCGCAACGGATCCGGTTTTCCGGCTCATGAACACGTTGGCGAGGAACATGATCCCGCCAATTGCAATGATGAAGGCGCCGAGCGTAGCAAGCTGGCTGATCGAGCCCCATCCGACTTCGGGCGGATAGGTGTAGACACGCCGGGGCATGCCCTTCAACCCAAGAATATGCATCGGGAAGAAAGTCAGATTGAAGCCGATGAAGAGGACCCAGAAATTCCAGCGACCGAGTCTCTCACTCATGAGCCTGCCGGTCATCTTGGGGAACCAATGATAGAAGGCTCCGAATAGCGGGAAGACGGCGCCTCCGATCAGCACGTAATGAAAATGCGCGATTACGAAGTACGTATCGTGGACCTGCAGATCCAGAGGCACCGACGCCAGCATCACGCCCGTCATCCCGCCCAGAACAAAAATTGCGATGAAGCCATAGACGAAGTACAGCGAGGTTGTCATGCGCGGTCGGCCTGTCCATAGCGTTGCGATCCAGCAGAAGATCTGAACACCGCTGGTGATGGCGATCATCATGCTCGAGGCGGTAAAGAACGCCTCACCGATCTGCGGTAATCCGGTCGCGAACATGTGGTGGACCCACAGGCCGAACGCAATGAAGCCATTCGCGATCTGGGACAGCACCATGGCGGGGTAGCCGAACACCTCGCGCCGCGCGTTCGCGCTGACAATCGCCGATACGAACCCGAGCGCGGGAATGAAGATGATGTAAACCTCGGGGTGCCCGAAGAACCAGAATATGTGCTGATACAACAAAGGGTCGCCCCCTTCAGCCGGGTTTACGAAGTGGGTCCCGATCGTACGATCCGACAGAAGATACGAACTCGCGACAACGATTGCCGGCATGGCGAAGATCACCATGAACGACTGGATCAGCAACGACCATACGTATAGCGGAATCCGGTTCAGCGTCATTCCAGGGGTCCGCATCTTCAGAATGGTGACAACGATTTCAGTCGCTACGCAGAGCGCGGAGAACTCTGTAAACGTAATCATTTGCGCCCAGACATCGGTCCGTTTCCCGGGGGTAAATTGCGGACCGGAGAGCGGTGGGTAAGCGAACCAGCCCATGTCCGGTGCGGCTCCCGTGAACACACCCCAGTAAAGGAAGAGAACGCCTCCCAGGAACATCCAGTAGCCGAACGCGTTCAAACGTGGAAACGCCACATTTCGCGTGCCGCACATGAGAGGCACGAGGTAGATCGCCATGCCCTCCATCATGGGAACGGCAAACAGGAACATCATGGTCGTGCCATGAGTGGTGAAAATCTGGTTGTATAAGTCCGGATTCAGAAACGTGTTATTCGGCTTAGCCAGCTGAATCCTCATCAGCAGCGCTTCTATCCCGCCGACCAACAGCATGACGAACGCGGTAACGATATACCTCATCCCGATTGCCTGATGGGTTGTAACGGAAAGCCAGCCGAACAGCCCGCGTCCGCGGCGCCACACGCGCTCAAGATTCGAAATATCTTCTTCTTGGTTTGGAACGTTCGGAAGGACGTCCTGAGTTTGAATCATTTCAAACTCTCCAGGTAGTTGATGAGCGGCTGCATATCCGCCGAATTCACGGCGACGGTCGCCATATGGTTGCCCGGTTTTGTGCTCTGCGGGTCTGCGATCCAGCCACCGAGATTGCCGGGAGTGTTCGGCACTGTATTGGCCGCAATGCCCAGGCGGCTGCCGAAGTGAGTCAGGTCAGGACCGTTTTGCCCCGCGGCATCAGTCCCGCGAATCTGGTGGCAATACACGCAGGCGTTGTTCATGAATACCTGCTGACCGCGTTGCGTAGTGGGATCGGAAGGTTGCCCGGCGGGCTGTAATTGGTGCTCGTACCACTTGCGGAAGTTCTCGGGCGTTTCCGCGATCACGTAAATAATCATGTGGGCGTGTTGCAGGCCGCAGAACTCCGCGCACTGGCCGCGATAGACGCCCGGCTTGTCGGCTTGGATCCACTCGGTGTTTACACGGGACGGGATGAAATCCGCCTTTCCATGCAGGTTCGGCACCCAGAAGCTGTGGATAACGTCGTTCGAAAGACCTCGTATCTGAACCGGCCTTCCTGTCGGAATATGGATCTCGTTCGCCGTGGTGAATACGAGACTCGAATCGCTGTTCTGGTAGGTGATGTTCCACCACCACTGTGTTCCCATCACCTCGATCGTCAAGGTGTTCTTCTTATAGGGGAGCTCCGCCAGGCCTTTCCCTGTGCTGACGCTTGCCACGATCAGCACAAAGAGAATGACCACCGTTGCGATGCTCGCTCCGGTGACGACTCGAGTCGCTCGACTCTCCGTCTCTTGCGAGACCTGATGTGTACCTTCGAGCGGCTCCTGCGCAAGCCCGCGGTTCGGCCGCGTTAAGGTCCACAGAGCCGCGACCATAACGAGCAGGAAGATCGCTCCCAGCAGCCAGAAGAAAAACCACCACAGTCCTGCGATTTTTCCCGATTGCGGCCCAACCGGGTTGACTACCGATTGCGCATCGGTCGCGCAAAATGCCAGCGCATCCGTGAAAGCGGCAAAGCAAAGGAGCTTAGCCGCGCGTCCGTACGAGGTCACTTCGTTTCTCCGCTTGTCCGGTTTCGCAGGGTTTGCGGATTGGTCTCAATCGTGTCAGGCCGCGTCGGAGTTGCCGAGGTTGGCTGCTGCCCGTTCATCGAACGGACATAGGCAACGATCTGCCACACCTGGTATTCCGGAATCCGGCCGCCCCAGGCCGGCATACCGTTCGGGCGTCCTTTGATGATCGTGTCGAAGATGTTGGCTGGTTCGCCGCCGTAAATCCATTGCTGCTTGATTAAGGGAGGGCCGATCGCTCCTCCGCCGTTGGCATGACAACCGTTGCAGTTGTACCAACTGAACAAGCGCTGCCCCTCCGAGATGTCGTAGCCGCTCGAGTTATATGGATTCGTGACAACCGGCTGAGGGTTGATAGGTCCACCGGGGCGTAGAGCGCTTTCTTTCGCCGCATCGCCATAAACCGCGAGCCGCGTAGGCGAAGGACGAATGTCCCTCTTTTCCCGCTGGCAGCCCGTCAGAAAAAGACCAGCGCCGATGGTCAAAGCACTAAGGGAGCGAAAAAACATATAGCATTCCGCCCTTCGTTGTGTACTTGCCAAGATCGCTCATCGCGTTTACAAATCCCAGCGCGCCGGTACCGTCCACTCCGTTCAATCCACCTGAAACAACGGCACCAGACCAGCCGCCAACTCCCGAAAGCACCGCCACATATTGCTTGCCGTCCGGACCTTTGTATGTAACGGGCTGCCCGATGATGCCCGAGCCCACTTTGAACTTCCACAGAGGCTTTCCGTTCCTCGCATCGAGCGCCTTAAACCAGCCGTCCATGGTTCCGTAGAACACAACGTCCCCCGCAGTTACGACCGTGCCGCTCCAGACGGGGAACATCTCGTCCGTGCTCCAGACCGTCTTCGCAGTTGCCGGATCCCAGGCGGACATGATGCCGCGGTTTCCGCCGGGACCCGCGTACATGCGAACATTCATACCCACAAATGGCGTGCCTGCGATGTAATTCGCCTGCACGGCCTGACTCTCGTAGCAGAGGTTATTGTGAGGCAGGTAGAGATATCCCGTGCGCGGCGAGAACGAAGATGGCTGCCAGTCCTTACTGCCAGGCGGGGCCGGACAAGCGTCCCGGACAGTGTTGTAGCCGGTCGCCTTCGTCGGATTCAACTTCAGTTCGCCCGTTTTCAGATCGACCGCCACACTCGTATTGGAGTAGGCGTACTTCTCGGCAGAGATGACTTCGCCGGTCGCGCGATCGATGATGTACATGTGCCCGTTCCGGTCCGGATGCGCCAGCACCTTGCGAGCGCGTCCGTTGATGGTCAAATCCAGCAGCACGTTCTCATTCACTCCGTCGTAGTCGTGGATATCATGCGGGTTCATCTGATAAGCCCAGCTGGCTTCCCCGGTTTCGGGCCTGCGCGCAAACAGCGTCGAGCTCCACTTGTTGCTGCCTAGTCGCTGCTCAGGATTCCACGGTGATGGATTCGAAGTGCCGTAGTAAAAGAGATCCAGATCGGGGTCATAGGAGATCCAGCTCCAGGCCGATGCGCCGCCAATCTTCCACGTATCGGCGGGCCAGGTCTTCATGCCCAGATCCGTGCCCTGATCCATCTTGTAGAACGGTTTGAAGTTCGAACCGATCAGAACGTCTTTATCCGGACCGGTAGCATAGGCTCGCCACTTGACCTTCCCCGTTTCCGCATCTACGCCAGCTAGCCAGCCGCGCACTCCGAATTCGCCACCGCTGTTGCCGACAATTACTACGCCTTTGGCAACAATAGGCGCCATGGTCATGGATTCGCCCTTGTTGATGTCGCCGAGTTTGGTCCGCCAGATTTCCTTGCCGGTGTTTGCGTCTACAGCCACGGTTTGGACATCCAGCAGGTTGTAGTAGATCCTGCCTTTGTAATAAGCTGCTCCGCGGTTGACGACATCGCAGCAGGCCACGCCCTGCGAGGCGGGCTCGATGGCCGGCTGATACATCCATTTCAATGGCGCGCCCGGCTTTGTCAAATCGAGCGCGTAGAGCAGGTTCGGAAAGGGCGTGACCACATACATCGTGTTATTCACGACCAGGGGCGCTGCCTCTTGGCCCTTCAGCGTTCCGGTCGAGAACGTCCAGGCCAGTTTGAGGCTGGCAACGTTTTCCGTTGTGATCTGGTTTAGTGTGCTATATCGTGTGCTGGCGTGGTTCTTCGCCGCCATCACCCATTGGCCATCATCCGGCTGGTTTTGGATCTGGGCAAAGCTCGTAGGAACGACGAGAAACGAGAAGAGGAAGGGACAGGCTCTGAGGAGGACCTTCGTGGGCCTCAAGAAGAAGCAAGACATCGAATCCACGATATGGACAGCTACTCTGGACGGAACGTTACGTATGCGGGTAGGTACTCGGGTTTGTACCTAACCCGTAACTTCCGGCGTGCCTGAGCATCACCTCAGCGTGTCTGGATGGTGGCCGGTTGCGGTTGGTGTCTTTGTCCTCGCGCTTGCCGTGCGTGAGATCTTCAGAGATCTCTTTCAGCCGTCAGGGTCCGGCGCCCTCAGTTCCTACATGGGGCGCTGGATCTTCCAGGTTTCTCGAAAGCTGAAGTTCCTGATGGAGGTGGCCGGACCGCTCGCGGTTGTTCTCGTGATCGGCTGCTGGACTTTCCTCCTGGCCGCCAGCTTCGCTCTGATTTACTCCGCCTCGTACCCGGATGGCTTTTCCATTCAGGGAGAACCGCGCCACGGGTTTTCCGAATTCACGACGCTGCTCGCCTTCTCGCTGGCATCTTTGACAACCCTTGGCACGCCGGATCTAACTCCCAAACCCGACTGGCTTCGATTGATCGTTGGTGTCGAATCACTGGTGGGCTTCTCTCTGGTGACAGCAAGCATCTCCTGGATCGTCCTGATTTATCCAGCGCTAGGCCGGATGCGTTCTCTTGCGAGGCGGGCAGCGATCCTGATCAAGGCTCAGGAACAAACCGGAATTCGCGCTATCTCGCAGCAATCCGAGAGCCTGCTTGCACAACTGACGGAGGGCGTCATTCGAACGCGAGTCGATCTGATTCATTACCCTCTGATCTACTATTTCCATGCCGATTCAGAGCGGGCCTCGCTTGCATTAGCTCTCCTCAGTATCGAGAAACTGGCGCGGCAGGCGGGGCAACTGGAGGGAGCGGAACAGGTACGGCTCCATGCCGCGATGCTGAAGGCGGCACTTGCAGATCTCGCGAAGGTATTGGCTCATCGGTTCGTTCATGCGAACGAGAATGACCCTCGTGCGGTCTTTGCCGCCTTCGCCAAGGATCACCTGGCGCGCCAGGAAGCCGTGGACAAATACTCGGACTGACCTACCGCGAGCTGACCTGTTGGCTTACGGCGACGCTTGACCAACCCAGACCATCGGCGCCGTGTCCGGCATCAATTAGTTGCACCTTCCAACTGCTGAGGTCGATCGCCGCTATCTTGCCGCTCACATTGCAGGAGACATAGGCCACCTTGCCGTCGGGACGCATCAGGACTTCCTGCGGGTTCCCGGGCACGTCGACCGTACGCACAACTTCAAGCGTTTTGAGATCGACTACGGCCACATGCTTCGGAGTTGGGACCGCTACGAGAAGATACCGGCCGTCCCTGGTGGACGCAGTGCCGTAACCTTTATCCGCCAGC